>Ga0102935_1000317_pt1 | contig 17040 bp, 16 predicted proteins | sample SalPonR2_A_D2_MG_FD_78508 | JGI IMG/M metagenome (GOLD analysis project Ga0102935, IMG submission 78508) | Salt pond soil microbial communities from South San Francisco under conditions of wetland restoration - Salt Pond MetaG R2_A_D2_MG | ecosystem: Environmental > Aquatic > Marine > Intertidal... | reverse complement strand
GACCGTGATCGAGGGGTTGAAGCTGCTCATCGGGTCCTGGAAGATGACGCTGAACGAGGGGCCGCGCAGCGAGCGCCGGACGCGCGGCGGCACGGTCCGGAGGTCGACGTGGTCGCCGTCGACGCCGACCGCGTCGTTCGCCCGGAACTCGTCGGCGAGGGCGGCGTTCCGGTACCACACCTCTCCCTCGGTGATGCGACCGGGGGACTCGACGAGGTCGATGAGCGAGAGCGCGGTCACCGACTTGCCGGAGCCGGACTCGCCGACGATCCCGAGGATCTCGTTGTCGCGGAGGTCGAACGAGACGGACTCGACCGCGTTGATCTGCCCCTCCTCGGTGAAGAACCGCGTCGAGAGGTCCGACACCGAGAGCACGTCGTCGCCCCGGAGCGCGCGGTCGGACCGAACGCCCTGGCTCATGCGGCACCCCCTTCACCCTGGATGCCCGGGTCGAGGGAGTCGCGGAGCCAGTCGCCGAGGAGGTTGATCCCGATCACGGAGAGCATGATCGCGAGGCCGGGCAGGGAGGCGATCCACCACTGGCCCGAGGAGACGTAGGCGCGCCCCTGCGCGATGTCGAAGCCCCACGAGAGCGTGGTCCCCGAGAAGCCGAGGAACGACAGCGAGCTCTCCAACAGGATGATCGCCGCCACCTGCACCGTGCCGAGGACGATGATGGGCGTGATCGCGTTCGGCAGGACGTGGTTCCAGATGATCGAGGTGTCGTTGGCGCCGAGCGCGCGCGAGGCCTTGACGTACTCCTGTCCGCGTAAGGAGAGCGCCTCCCCGCGGGCGACGCGGGCGAACCACACCCAGTTGACGAGGCCGACGACGATTACCACGGTTATCGGTAACACGAAGCTCTCCGGCATCTCCGGGGCGAGCCCGGCGACGACGAAGGGATCGGGGATGTTGATCGCCGCGCGTCCCCAGAGCCCGATGAGCGCGACGGCCAACACGAGCGACGGGAACGCGAGGCTGATGTCCGCGATTCGCATCAGGACGTCGTCGACCCGCCCGCGGTGGTAGCCCGCGAACAGGCCGACGGGAACGCCGACGAACGCCGCCAAGAGCGTCCCGAGCACGCCGACGACCAGCGACGTTCTGGCCCCGTAGATGATCCGCGAGAGCATGTCTCGACCGAGGCTGTCGGTGCCGAGCGGGTGCGCCACGTCGGGCGTGACCTCGACGGTCTCCGTCACGGTCTGGATCTCGCCTTCGACCATCTGCGAGGTCGTTCGCTCGGTGGTCTCGCTGAAGCCGAGCGGCGGGAGCTCGCTCTGATCGAGCCGCTGTTCGGTCGGGTTATGCGGCGCGATGAACGGCGCGAACGCGGCGGTGAACAGGATACCGACCACGAGCAGCAGTCCGATCTTCGCGAGCGCGCTGTTCCTGAACTCGGATTTGAGATTGCGAATGACACGTTCGGAAACCATCAGTCGTTCACCACTTGTGGGTCGAGATACGCGTAGACGGCGTCGACGAGGACGTTGACGAGCACGAAGCTCGTGCCGATGATGATGAGACTCCCCTGTAACACCGGCCAGTCTCGGCGGTTGATGCTGTCGATGACGAGGCTACCGAGCCCCGGCCACGAGAACACCGCCTCGGTGATGACGGCGCCGCCGATCAGCGTCCCGAGCTGCAGTCCGAGCACGGTGATCACCGGAATGAGCGTGTTCCGGAGCGCGTGCTTGTACCGGATCAGCGTCTGCGGGAGCCCCTTCGCCCGAGCGGCCTGCACGTACCCCGTGCCGAGCTCGTCGAGCATCCCGGAGCGGGTGAGCCGCGTGATGAGCGCCATGAAGTACGTTCCGAGCGCGATGGAGGGAAGCGTGATGTACGCGAGCCACGCGAGGAGCGTCCCGACGAACGGGTCCGCCCCGACGATCGACATCGCCACGTCGCCGACGTCGACGCCGCGACCGCTGGTGTTGAACACGTCGTACTCCACCGCGAAGACCAAGATGAGCATAATTCCCAGCCAGAAGTTCGGCGTGCTGATCCCGCCGAGCGAGAGCAGCGTCGCGCCGTAGTCGACCGGCTCGTTGCGCCGGGTCGCGCTGAGCACGCCGAGCGGGATGGAGAGAGCGATGGCGACGATGCTCGCGGCGAGCGCCAGTTCGACCGTCGCGGGCAGCCGCCCGAACACGAGGCCGGCCACCTCCTGGCCGCGGATGTAGGAGAACCCCATGTCGCCGCGAAGCAGATCGAAGACGTACTGTCCGTACTGAATGTACAGCGGCTGGTCTAACCCGAGCTCGGCGGCGATCGCCTGCCGCGTCTCCTGACTCGCGTCGAGCGGGGCGACCGCGTTGATCGCGCTCCCGGGGGTGACGAATCGGAGCGCGAAAACCACGGTGACGACCCCCCAGACGACGCCGAGCCCTTGCAGACTTCGTTTGAGTACGAATCTACCGAATGACATTGATAGCTATCAGAAACGGTCAGCTCGCGTTACTGTTGCGTGGCCGTGTCGGGGTCGATGAACTCGTCCGAGCGCGGCTCCCACGAGATGTCGCTGGAGACGCCGTAGACGCTGAACTGCTGGTGGAGGAACACCCACGGGGCCAGGTCGTGAGCGAGCTCGTTCGCCTCTTGAAGGATGTCCACGCGCTCGTCGGGGTCCTGCGTCGCCTCCGCGTCGGCGATCAGTCCGTCGAGCTCCTCGTTTTCCATGATCGTGAGCGCGCCGTCCGAGGTCATGAGCGGCGTTATCGTCTGGCTCCCGTCGAACTCGCCGTTCCCCCAGCCGAGGAGGTTGAAGTGCGGCTTGTCCTCGATGTTCCCCGTCGTGATGTCCTGGACGAGCGAGGAGAACTCGCGCTGTTCGAGCTCACACGAGACGTTCGACAGCGAGTCGATCTGGTTCGCCGCGGCCTGCGCGATCTCGACGTCGCCGAGATAGCGACCGATCGGCGTCTGCAGGGTGATCTCGACGCCGGCGTGCCCGGACTCCTCGACGAGCCGCTCGGCCTCGTCGGGGTCGTACGGGTACGGTTCGACGTCCGGGTTGTGGCCGACGTGGCCCTCGAGGGTCGGCTGGCCGGTGATCGACCCGAAGCCGTTGAGGACGTTCTCGACAATGCTCTCGACGTCGACGGCGTGGTTCATCGCCTGCCGGAACTGCTGGCTGGAGAACGGCTCGACGTCGTATCGCATCTGGAGGAAGATGATCCGCGCGCTGGGCACGGAGTTGATGCCGGCGACGTCGGAGCTCTCGACGCGGGAGACCTCCTGTGGCGGGACGTTCGTCACGATGTCCGTCTCCTCGGCGAGCAGGCTGTTCACGCGCGTGGCCGACTCGCTGGAGGCGCTCATCCTGAGCATGTCGACCGGGTTCTCGTCGCCCCAGTAGTCCTCGTTCGGCTCGTAGAGGACCTCGTTGCCCGAGTCGTACTCCGTGACGATGAACGGACCCGTGCCGTTGGTGTTCCGGTTGATGTAGTCGCCGTCGTTCTCCTCGACCCACGACTGCTGCATGATCTCGCCGTTCGTCGCGAACAGCTGGAAGGCGATCGGGTTGAACGACGCGAAGTTGACGGTCACTTCGCCGTCGCCGGCGACGACCTCGTCGACGACGCCGAGGTCGTTCTTCTGCGGGCTCGCGATCCCGACGTCGTCGAAGACGATCCGCCGGATGCTGAAGGCGACGTCCTCGGCCGTCAGCGGGTCGCCGTTGTGGAACGTGACTCCCTCGCGGAGCACGAACCGGACGTCGCCCGCCTCCGTGCGCTCCCAGTCCGTCGCGAGGCCGGCGATGATGCCGCCCTGCTTGTCGCGGTCGAGCAGGCCCTCGTACGCCTGCCCGACGATGATCTCCGTGTTCGTCTCCGCGTGGTCCTGCGGGTCGAGCCCGGAGTCCATCTGTCCCATGGTGACGCCGAGTTCGAAGGCCTCGCTGCCGTCGTCGCCGTCGGAACCGTCAGAGCCGTCCATCCCGTCCGAGCCGTCGGAACCGTCAGAGCCGTCGGAACCGTCGGAACCGTCAGAGCCGTCGCCGCCGGAACAGCCGGCGAGGCCGACCGCGGCCGCCGTGCCGGCATACGTGAGTACCGTCCGCCTGTTGACGTGGTCGTCGTTGTCAGGACTCATAACATACTGCATACGAGGCAACGTTATGAACCTAACGACGTGAGCGGCCTCGATAGCGCTTCCATCCCCGAATTTCTGTCACGGTGACTGGACAAGTTTTTACGATTCCGGCGGCTCCTCGCGGACATGCGACGAATCGATCCGGGCGAGCGCTGGGGAGACGTGGTCGCCGACAGCGACGCGACGGCGACGGAGTATCGCGACCGAGGCTGGACGACGGTCGCCGCGCACCCGGGCGACGTGAACCCCGTCCCCGACGCGGCGCGGATCGACGTGCTGCTCCCCGGGTCGGAGTTCGAAGAGGCGTCGGCGGTCGTCGGGGACGCGACCGTCGACGCGGTCAAGGTGTACGCCGCCGCCGACGAGGGCGTCGAGTATCGCCTCGTCGTCGCGGAGGACGGGGAGTCGTCGGTCGCCGTCTGCGTGCCGACGTACCTCGGCGTCGCCGAACTGGGGACGCTCCGGGAGGCGGCGGCGGCGGCCGGCGCGCTCACCGTCCGCTTGCGCCCGCTCGACGACCGGGACGTCGTCGAGATCGACGTCGACGATCCGGCCGTCTTCTTCGACGCCTGAGGTCGCCGCCGCCGACGGATTCGGTCGTCGGGCGCGCCGGGAGCGGGCGCGTGACGCGGACCGTGACAACCACACACATGAGTATTTTTAGCGAAAGATAGTTCGACGTATTCATAGTTGTGCGATCACGATCATCTGCATGAACCGAGCAGAGAAGGCGGCCCTCCAGCTGCAGGCGGTCGCCGTGTTGCGGATGCTGAAGGAGACGCGAACGTACGAGGAGCTGTCGGCGGTGACCGGGCTCCCCTCCGGCGACCTGAACCGGTACGTCAACGGGCACGTGCTGCCCGGCGCGGACCGGGCGAGCGAGGTCGTCGAGGCGGTCGGCCGGGAGGCGCTCGCCGACGAGCTGATCGCCCGCGTCGAGTTCGACGACGAGGGGTACGTCGACAACTCCGGCGTCGTCTTCGACCAGTCGTTCCTCGACCTGGTCGCCCCGGTCGCCGCGGAGACGTTCGAGTTCGAGTCGCCCGACGTCGTCCTCACCGCGGCCACCGACGGGATCACCCTCGGCGCGGCGATGGCCTCCTTCTTCGACGCGCGCCTCGCGTACGCCAAGAAGTCGAAGGAGACCGCGGTCGAGGAGTTCATCGAGTCGCGCCAGCGGCTCGCCTCCGGGATCGAGCTCACCTACTACCTCCCCGCGAGCGCCATCGACGCCGGCGACACCGTCCTCGTCGTCGACGACCTGATCCGGTCGGGCGAGACCCAGGAACTCCTCCTCGACATCGCCCTGCAGGCGGACGCCGACGTCACCGGCGTGTTCACGCTCATCGCCGTCGGCGACGAGGGGATGGCACGCGCGAGGGAGATCACGGACGCCCCCGTGGGCGCGCTGACGACCTTCGAGTAAGCGCTCGCGAAGAAAGTAGGCACGTTCACGCATTTTACTCGGTTAAATGACGGTTTTGTCGGCCATTATATCCACGTAAGTGCATACCTTTCGGAGCCGTTCAGCAAGGCTTATCATCCGATCCCCAGGAATTCACACCTGTTCAATGGGGCTTACAGACACGCTGGCTGCGCGGTTCGACGTGGCGGCACACGACTCCGACGTCCGTACGGAGCTGGTCGCGGGGCTCACTACCTTCCTCGCGATGTCGTACATCATCGTCGTGAACCCGTTCATCCTCGCCGAGGCGATCCAGATCCCCGGCTACGAGTTCTTCGAGGTGGTCCAGATGATCGCCATCGCGACGATCCTCTCGTCCGCGCTCGCGACGCTGGTGATGGCGCTGTACGCCAACCGGCCGTTCGGGCTCGCGCCCGGACTGGGGCTCAACGCCTTCTTCGCGTTCACCGTCGTGCTCGGACTCGGGATTCCGTGGGAGACGGCCCTCGCCGCGGTGTTCGTGGAAGGGGTCCTGTTCATGTTACTCACCGCGGTGGGGGCGCGCGAGTACGTCATCCGCCTGTTTCCCGAGCCGGTGAAGCGCTCGGTCGGCGCGGGTATCGGCCTGTTCCTGCTGTTCATCGGCTTCCAGGAGCTACAGATCGTCGTCCCCGACGAGGCGACGCTCGTCACCCTCGGCGGGATATTCGCGAACCCGTGGGCCATCCTCGGCCTGCTCGGCCTCGTGTTCACGTTCGGGCTCTGGGCCCGCGGGATCACGGGCTCGATCGTGATCGGCATTCTGACCACCGCCGTCGCCGGGTGGGGACTCACGTTCGCCGGCGTCTTCGAGCGGGGCGTGATCACCCCGGAGACGCTCCCGAACGCCCAGTACGACATCACGCCGCTCGCGGGGGCGTTCGTCGACGGGTTGGGGCAGATCGACCCGCTCACGTTCGTGCTCGTCGTGTTCACGTTCTTCTTCGTCGACTTCTTCGACACCGCCGGAACGCTCATCGGCGTCTCGCAGTTCGGTGACTTTCTCGACGAGGACGGCGACCTTCCGGACATGGACAAGCCGCTGATGGCCGACGCGGTTGGGACGACCGCGGGCGCGGTGCTCGGGACCTCCACGGTGACGACGTACATCGAGTCGTCGACCGGCGTCGAGGAGGGCGGTCGCACCGGCCTGACGGCGCTCGTCGTCGCGCTGCTGTTCGTCGCCTCGCTCGCGGTGATCCCCGTCGTCGCCGCCATCCCGGAATACGCCTCGTTCATCGCGCTGATCGTCGTCGGCGTGATGATGCTGCAGGGCCTCGTCGAGGTCGACTGGTCCGACCCGGCGTGGGCGGTCTCCGCGGGCCTGACGGTCACCGTGATGCCGTTCGCCTACTCGATCGCCGACGGGCTGGCGGCCGGTATCATCGCCTACCCGCTGATCAAGGTCGCGGTCGGCGAGTACGACGACGTCGCGCTCGGCCAGTACGTCATCGCGGCCCTGCTCGTCGTCTACTACGTCCTGCAGACGCGCGGCGTCATCCTCTAACGGCCGTCGACGGCGCAGCCATTTATAAATCCGAGCCGTCGCACGTGCGCGCTGCGCGCATCGCTCACCGTACACCTTTACGCGTCTACGCCGTATCGATGAGTGATGACGGACCTGACGCTCTACGAACTGGAGGGCTGCCCGTACTGCGCGAAAGTGAGGACCGCGCTCGCCGACCTCGACCTCGAGTACGAGTCGGTGACGGTGCCGCGCTCGCACTCCGAGCGCACCGAGGTCGAATCGATCAGCGGGCAGACCGGCGTCCCCGTCCTCGTCGACGAGGCGAACGGGATCGAGGGGATGTCCGAGAGCGACGACATCGTCGAGTACCTCGAAGAGACGTACGGGAACGCGAGCTAACTCGGCGGACAGGGGAAAACGCGGCCGCCTCCCCGGCTGCGCGACCCCGATCGCGAGGCTATTTATCCGGTGCGCGCCACGTCCCGAGCGTGCGACTCGTCCACCGCAGCGACCGGTCCGGCGACGCGGAGAGCGCCCGTCTCGCCGACGACGTCGACGTCGCCCGGTCGACGCTCCAACAGGGTCGCGGGCTGATGTTTCGATCTTCCGTTCCGGACGGCTACGCGCTCGTGTTCCCGTTCGACGGGGTCGACGCGCGGTGGCTCCACATGCTGTTCGTCCCGTTCGCGATCGACGCGCTGTGGCTCGTCGACGGCGAGGTGCGGAAGCGGAAGCGGCTCGCCCCGTTCGTCGGGCTGGGCCGCGGCCCGGCCGACACGGTCGTCGAGCTCCCGGCCGGCGCGGCCGAGGACGTCGCCGTCGGCGACGAGGTCCGCCTCGTGGAATGAGGGAGGAACGAGAAACGCGGCTGACCGGCGCGGGCCCTACGCGGCGTCGGTGGTCCGAAGCTCCATCTCGATCCGCGTGCCGCCGCTTTTGCTCTCGCTGATGTCGAAGGTCCCGCCGCCGGCGGTGACGATCCAGTTGACGTACCACAGCCCCAGCCCGCTCGCGTGTTCCAGCGGCGTCTCCTCTCCAGTGAGCACCGCGCGTTCGGCCGGGGGGATCCCCGTACCGTCGTCGGCGACGACGAGCGACGTCCACGACTCGCTCGGGAGTTCGGCCGCGGTGACGGTCACGCTGGGGCGCTCCCCGCCGTTGTGCCGGATCGCGTTGTCGACGAGTTCGGCGATCGCCTCGGCGAGGTAACCGACCGCCGACACCGTGATCCCCCCCGGAACGTCCACCGTAATGTCGGCGCGCTCGCGGAGGTCGGGCGGGAGCTTGGTCATCGCTTCGTCGACCGCGGCGGCGAGGTCCGTCGGCCTCGCGCTCGGGCGGTCCGCGAGCAGCCGCTCGACCTGTCGAGAGGTCTCCCCGACGCGCAGCAGCCGTTCGGCGGTGTTGACGACGCGTTCGAGCTCCTCGGCGAGCGTCGGGTCCTCGACCTCCGCGATCGCCCGCTCGGTGAACCCCGTGACGACGTTGAGGTCGTTGCGGAAGTTGTGGCGGAGCACCCGCGTCAGCACGGCGAGCCGCTCCTCTCGCAGGGACGCTTCGGTGACGTCCTCGCCGATCCCGATCGCGCCGACGACCTCGTCGCCGTCGACGAGCGGCCCGAGCGAGAGCCGATAGGGGACGCGCTCGCCCGATCCCGTGACGAGCGTCGCCTCGCACCGGACGGTGGCGCGGTCCCCGTAGACGGACTGGAGCGAGTCGGTGACCGTCTCGCGGCTCTCGTCGTCGAACAGCGACGTCAACGCGGTTCCCGACAGCCGCTCGCCGCCGTAACCGACGTCGGCGGCGAGGCGGTCGTTCCACCGCGAGAGGGTCCCGCGAGCGGTACACGTGAACATCGCCGCCGGGAGCGTCGTGGCAACCGCGTCGACGATTCGAAGCTGGGACTGAAGCCGTTGCTCGGCGGTGATCCGGTCCGTGACGTCGGTCACGCCGACGATCAGCCACTCGCTCCCCGCGATCGTCGTCGCGCGGACCGCGAGTTCGAGCCGCCGCGTCGGCGCGTTCGCGACGGTCCACTCGAAGCGGGTCACGCCGTCCGCGTCGCGCGCGGCGTCGAGGGCCGCGTCGATCGGATCGCCGTCCACCGTGGTCGCCGCCTCGCCGAGGTCGTCGATCCCGATCAGCGTCAGCGTGCCGCGGTCGCGGTCGAACACGTCGGCCGCCGCCGCGTTGGCCGCGCGGATCGCGTGCGTCTCCGGGTCGCACGCGAGCGTGGCCGTCGGGATCGCCTCGACGAACGAGCGGAGGACGCCCGGAGTCGCGTCGCCGCTGGGCGCGTCGAGCCGCTCCTCGCCGGGGACCGAGTCCCGATCGTCGCTTCGGTCGACCTCGCGATCGGAACCCATACCTAAGCCCGCTGACGGGTCCCGCGTTTATGTGCTTGTGGGTTCGGCCGTCCGGCGCGAGCGCGGGCCGGTCGGCGAGCGAACGCGGAGCGCGGCGATCGAACGCGGAACGGTCAGTCCGCGTTCGCCTGCCAGTCCCGGACCGTATCGGCACCGACGCCGTCGACGTCGGCGGCCAGGTCGTCCGGGTCCGCGGACTTGAGGTCGTCGACGCCGCCGACGCCCGCGTCCTGCAGCTTCTCCGCCGTCTTCTCGCCGATCCCCTCGACCGTCTGGAGCTCGGACCCCTCCTGCCGGGCGGTGAACTCCCGGTAGTTGCAGATGGGACAGCCGAGCTCCCAGGGGTCGTCGCCGGAGTGGACGCGGAGGTGCGGGAGGTCGTGCTCCTCGCACCGCTCGTCGGTGACCTCGATCTCGCCGCGGCGGGGGAGCGGCAGCGAGTAGTCGCAGTCGGGGTACCGCGTGCAGCCGACGAGCCGGGAGCCGGAGCGGAGGCGTTTGATCGCGAGTTCCCCCTCGTGCTCCTCACCGCATTCCGGACACGCGCCGATCACTTCGTCCTCCTGATCGTCGGCCTCGTCGGCCTTACACTGCGGACAGCCGTGGACGAACGTCTTGCGGCCCGCGAGCATCTTCACGTGCCGGAGGTCGTGCTCCTCGCAGGTCTCGTCGAGGATGAGCGGCTTCCCCGTGGAGGGGAGCGGGAGGGTGTGCTCGCAGTCGGGGTAGCCGTCGCAGCCGACGAAGTACGACCCCTGCCGGGACTTCCTGACGAGGAGGTCCGCGCCGCACTCGGGGCAGGGACCGAGCGTCTTGTCCGCCTTCATCGACTTCTGCAGGTGGTCGCCGACGGCCTCGCGGGACTCGGTGAGGTCCTCGAACACGCGGCCGAGGAGCTCGCGAGAGGCCTCGGTCACCTCGTCGTATCCCTTCTCGCCGGCCGCGATGGCCTGCATGTCACGCTCCAACTGCGCGGTCATCTCCTCGCTGACGATGTGCTCCGCGAACTCCTCGGCGGCCTCGACGACCGCCTCCGCGAGCCGGGTCGGCCGCGGCGGGTCGCTCTCGATGTAGTTGCGGTCGTACAGCTTCTCGAGGGTGCGGTGGCGGGTCGCCTTGGTGCCGACGCCGCGCTTCTCCATCTCCTCGATGAGCCGGGACTGGCCGTAGCGGCGCGGCGGCTGGGTCTCCTTCGCGTCCGTGCGGCGCCCGTCGAGCGCGAGCGTCTCGCCCACCTCGACGTCGGGGACGATCCGCTCGTCGCTGGAGCGGTACGGGTAGACGTCGTGGTACCCCGCCTCAAGCAGGCGCTTGCCGTTCGCCTTCAGTCGGAGCCCGCCGTCCGCGGCGAGGTCGGCCGGGCCGCTCGCCTCGTCCGGGTCGCGCAGCGCGGCGACGCCGTCCGCGCGGCGGGCGATGTCGGTCGCCTCGCCGTTCGCGAGCGCGACGACGCGGAGCCGCTCCCACGTCGCCGGCTCGGCGCAGGTCGCGAGGAAGCGGCGGACGATGAGCTCGTACACCTCCCACTCGTCCTCCGAGAGGTCCGACGCCGAGGGGAGCTCTCCGGTCGGGTGGATCGGCGGGTGGTCGGTGGTCTCCTTGTCGCCCTCGGTGGGTTCTATCTCCTCCCGGTCGAGGAGGCCCTTCGCGTCCTCGCCGAACGTCGAGGCGGCCGAGAGCTCCGCGATCAGCTCTCGCGGCTCCAAGTCCTCGGGGTACACCGTGTTGTCCGTCCGGGGGTAGGTGACGTAGCCCGCGGTGTACAGGTCCTCCGCGAGCGACATCGCGCGCTGGGCGGAGTAGCCGAGCGAGCCCGCCGCCCGGATGAACGCCGTCGTGTTGAACGGCGTCGGCGGATCGTCGGTTCGGGTCCGGCGGTTCACGTCGTCGACGAGGGCGTCGCCGGCCGCGTGCAGGGCCTCGGTCAGCACCTCGGCGACGTCGCCGTCCCAGACGCGCTCCGCCTCGTTCCCCTCGTCGTTTAAGTAGAAGTAGCGCGCCTCGAAGGGGTCGCCGCCCGACTTCGTCAGGTTCCCGTACAGCTCCCAGTACGACTCGGAGTCGAACGCCTGAATCTCGCGCTCGCGGTCGACGATCAGCTTGAGGGTCGGTCCCTGCACCCGACCGACGGAGATGAAGTCGTCGCCCAGCTGGCGGGCCGACAGCGAGAGGAAGCGGGTGAGGGCCGCGCCCCACGTGAGGTCGATCACCTGACGGGCCTCGCCCGCGGCGGCGAGGTCGAAGTCGAGCTCGTCCGGGTTCGCGAACGCCTCGGTCACCTCGTTGTCCGTGATCGAGGAGAACCGGACCCGGTCGATCGGGGCGTCCTCGTTCACCTCGCGCACCAGCTCGTACGCCTCCTTGCCGATCAGCTCGCCCTCGCGGTCGTAGTCGGTCGCGATGACGATTCGAGAGGCGTTTCGGGCCAGCGTGCGTAAGGCCGCGACGATACCCTCCTGAGTCGGCTCCTTGGTGGTCGGGGCGTCGATGAGCTCGACCGGCTCGACGTCGCGCCAGTCGTTGTACTCGGCCGGGAAGTCGACCCCGACGACGTGCCCCGAGAGGCCGATACAGCGCTTGCCGCCCCACTTGTACACGTTGACGTCGTTCTTCCGCTCGGCCGTCGCGGACTCGCCGCTCAGGATGTCGGCGATGCGGCGCGCCGCGTTGTCCTTCTCCGTGATGATCAGCTCGGGCCCGCGACTCATTGCGCCGGAGTAGGCCGCTCTCCCGTCTAAAGGTTTCGTGATACAGTATAAGATCGCCCGCACGCGTGACGGAGGGCGCGCGTGCGCTCGCGACTCTCTCGGCGGTCGGTTCCTCTTCGCGCGGGCGGTCTTTCCGGCGGCGCGAGCGAGATAGCACTTTTTGCCCGTATTTCCGTAGACGGGGTATGAGCCGCTTGGGCCACGCCGTCGAAGTCGCGTTGACCGTCGGTCGGACGGCCGAGGAGCACGACATCAAGTATCCGGCGGCCGCGCTCGCGTACTACGCCTTCGTCTCGCAGATTCCGATTCTGATTTTGGTGGTAGCCGTCACCAGCACCCGACTCGTCAGACGGATCCAAATGACCACGCCCGACTTCCTGACGCCCGGTGCCCGGCAGCTGCTGTCCGACGCACTCGTCACGGCGTCGGGGAGAACGTGGGCGGCGTTGCTCGCGATGGGCGTCCTCCTCTGGAGCGGAGTCAACGTCGTAATCGGCTTTCAGATGGTCGTCAACCGGATCGAAGAGACTCCACGGGAGTCGCTTCGCACGCGGCTCCACGACGCTAGTAGCATCCTCGGCTCCTTCGGTCTGGTCGTCCTCGCGATAATCCTCACCAACTTGCTCTTCACTCTCCTCCCGGGCGGTCGAGTGCTCACTTACAGCAAGCCGTTCGTTCAGTTCGGCACGCTGACGGTCGCGTTCCTCCCGCTCTATTACGCTCCGTCGCGAGTGGTGACGTCGCTCGCGGAAGCGCTTCCGGGTGCGCTGACGGCCGCGGCGGGGTGGACTGTCCTGCTGACGGCCGTCAGCTTCTACGCCGCCAACGCCTCCCAATACGCGCTCTACGGCGTTCTCAGCGGGATCATTATCATCCTCACGAGCTTCTATTTCGGCGCGGTGATACTCATGATCGGAGCGATCGTGAACGCGATGTTCGCCGATGCGGACGACGGCGAGGAGTCGTCGCGGCGGTACCGGAGACGAGGACCGGCCTGAACGGAGGCGGACAGCCGCCGGTTCTCGTCGCGGACCGACGCGGCGCGTCGCTTACTCCCCGCCGTCCTCATCCGGCTCGGTCGGGACGCCGGCGAGGTTCCCCTCGTCGTCGAACAGCTTCGCGCGGAGGAAGCGCGTCCGGTAGCGGTTCGCGCCCTCCTTCGTGTCCGCCTCGCGGATGTCGTCGATCCGGCCGTCGGCGACGGCGTCGATGATGGCCTCGACCTGTTCCTTCTCGCTCGGCGTCAGGTCGAACTCGTAGGTCCGCGGCCGCTCGCTCTCGAGGCGCGTCCACTTGCGGGCGGCCGAGACGACGACCGAACAGGGCTCGCGGCAGGGGAACGCCCCGTCGCCGCCGTCGACGTCGAGGTCGGTCTCGTCGTCGTACTGCCACTCGCGGCGCTTCAGGCACTGCGAGTCGTCACAGCACGCCTCCGCGACCCAGTTGACGTGCTCGTGCCCCTCGCCGCGGTCCCACGTCTTCACGACGCCGTAGATGCCGGACTGCCGCTCCATCGTCTCGCGCCAGTTGGTCACGTCGAGTTCGCCCTCGCGCTCGCGGTGCCAGTTGGCGACCGTCGCGGGGTAGATCGTCTCGACGGCCTCGTAGGCGTCTCGCGCCCCGAGGTCGGGGAACACCCACCCGCCCGCGAGCGACGGCGCGGTCTTGAGGGGACGGTAACGCCCCTTCTCGTCGTACGTGACGAGGTCGCGGGCGTCGAGCGGGTCCTCGCAGGCGTCGAGGTCGTCGACCGGAACGCCAGCGTCGTCGGCGTGGCGCACGTCGTACCGGCGCTCGCCGCGGTCGGTGACCGTGGCCGTGACCTTCAGTTCGCCCCACGCGCGCTCGATCCCCTCGGCGAGCGCGGCGTACCGGGTCGCAACCGTCGCGCCGTCGGCGTCCTCCAGCCAGCGCAGGAACGCGCGGCGGGGGCCGAACTCGCCGACGACGCGCTCGAAGACGTACCAGTCCGTGACCGCGGGGGCGCGTTCGGCGAGCGCCTCGTGAAGCTCTCGCTCCGTCAGGCCGGTTCGGCGGTCGCCGTCGGCGAGGACGTACCGGTCCTCGTCGATGTCGCCCCGCAGGTCAGGGGCGACGCTGAACCCCTCGAACCGGATCGGGTCGCCGGGGGTGTGGTTCGAGAGCGCGTCGAGGACGGCGTCGAAGGCGTCGCTCGGGAGGTCGATGTCGGGCACCTCGGGGTCGCTTCCGGGGTCTGCCGACTCCTCGGCGGATTCGGACATCGTCAGTCCCCCGTGGCGACGCGGGTGGTCTCGCGCACGTCGTCGAGCGCGGCGCCGAGGTCGGCGCCGGCGTCGGCCGCGCGCTCCATGATGACGTCGGCCATCAGGGGCTCGGTGCCCACGGCGCCGGCGTACCAGATCCGAGTGCCGTCCACCTCGGTCGGCACGTCCCACCCGTCGGTGTGGTCCTCGCAGAGCCCGACGTCCTCCGGGATGTCCTCCTGCGTGTGATAGCCGTCGGCGATGAACAGCGGGACGAGGACGACGTCGTCGCTCTCGAAGAACTCGGGGAGGTCGTCCACCTCGGGGTCCTCGTCCATGTACAGGGCTTTCACCTCGTCGAAGCGGTCGCGCTCGCGGATCCGGTCGGCGTGGTACTCGACCGCCTTCGCCGAGTTCTCGTTGCGCTCGGTGCCGTGGCCGACGACGGCGAGGCCGAACTCCTCGCCCACGTCGGGGTCGTCGGTGACCGACTCGGCGCGCCGGACGATCACGTCGGTCATCGCGCGGTGGGTGCCCGCGGGGCCGCAGTAGTGGACCTCCCGGCCGATGTCCTCGGCGACGAGGGTGGCCTGGTCGGCGGAGAGGCCGTCGGAGTCCCACTCGGAGACGTCCCAGCCGTCGAGCCGGAGCTCCCGCGGGATCACCTGTTCGGTGAAGTACCCTTCCGAGACGAACAGCGGGACGACGTAGACCTCGTCGCCTTCGACGGTGCGGAGCACCTCCCGGAAGTGCGGTTCCTCTTTCCAGAACGCGGTCTTCACCTCGTCGAACGCGCCGGTCGCGCGGATCGTGTCCGCGTGGTCGTACGTCGGCGCGCTCGACTCCGGATTGAGGTGCGAGCCGTGTGCGACGATGACGAGCGACTGCATACCCGTGCTGGGGGCGCGCCGCTATTAGGGACTTCGGAGCGTGCGACGCCGCGGGAAACCGGCCGGGAGCCGCGGCTCCCGACGCCGACCGAAATCGCCATGCCGGCCCGCGCAGCAGGACCGACCATGTCGCTGGCAGCCGACACCCGAGAAGCGGCCCGAGCCCGTCCGTTCGTCCTCGACGCGCTCCGAGCCGGCGTGTTGAACCACAGCGCCGCCGCCGCGTGGCTCGCCGCGGAGGCCGGCCTCGGCGGCGACGACGCCGACACCGACGCCATCGCGACCGCGCTCCGCCGGTTCCGCGAGGACCTCCCCCCGTACGCGACCGCCGAGCGCGCGGCGAACGTGTCGATGCGAAGCGGGGTGGGCGTCGTCGACGGCGACGGACTCGGAGACGCCGACCCCCTCCTCCGCGTCGGCGGCGCCGCGGTCGTCCCCGAGGGACGCGACACGGCCATCCTCGCGACCGGCGACGTCGACGCCGGGGCGCTCGCGGCCGCCCTCCGTCGCCTCGACGCCGCCGAGGTCGGCGTCGCGGCCGCGGGGGTCGCCGGGGACGCGCTCGCCGTCGTCGTGGGACGGCGCGACGGCGCGACCGCGGTCCGAGTCGTCGAGGACGCGCTGGCGTCGGCGCCGAACGAGTGAGGCCCCCGCGGAGGCGAGCGACACCGTGAACCACGTTCCGGACGACGCCCTGGCGGCGCTCGACGCGTTCGGGGAGGGACACCTCCGGGGCGACCCGCCGCCGGTCCGCGAGCGGCTCCGCTCGGACCTCCGGCTCCGGATCGACCGGATCGGCGAGGGGACCGCGCGCTGTCGGTTCGAGACGGAGCACACGCGAGCGCCGCCGACCCTCCGGGACCGCGGGTCGTTCCTCGCGACGTACGCCGACGGCGTGGACGACCGGCTCCGCGCGTGGGGGATCGAACCGCCCGACGCGTACGAGTACGTCGAGACGGTCGATGGGTGGCACCGGTACGCCGGAATCCTGCGGCTACCGTGAGCGTCGGGACGGCTCGCCCTCGGGGTCGCCGGGCCGGTCGGCGCTCGTGCCCCGAGAGCGCCGGGTCGCGGGAACGCCGCCGGAGGTTTATGCGCCCGACGATCGGATCGGACCCCGTGCTCCTCACGACCGCCTTCGTCCTCCACGTGCTGTCCGGGGCGCTGTGGACCGGCGCGACGCTGTACGTCGTCTACGCGACGCTCCCGCGGGCGGCCGACGGGACGCTCGGTCGGGACGCGTTCGTCGACGCCGCGCACCGCCTCCTCATGATCACGCGCTGGACCGGGGTCGTCCTCCCCGTCACCGGCGCCTACATGATCTGGGCGCTGTACGCGCCGCTGGGGCTCCTCACGGCGAGCGTCCGCGGACGGGCCGTCCTCGCGATGCTCTCGCTGTGGGGGGTCATGAACGGCCTCGTCGAGGTCGGCGTCCTCCGGATGCGCCGCGAGGTCGACCCCGGAATCGGCTGGGGCGAGTACATGGCGGAGGGGTTCCCGATCGGCGCGCTCGACGGCGGCGACCCCGCCGCCGAGCGGCTCGCCGCGGTCGGGCGACCGTACCTGCTCGCGAGCGGCGGTCTCGCCGTGCTGCTGCTCGTCGACGCGGCGCTCCTCGCGGGGGGTATTCCGACGTAGCCCGGTCGACGGCCCTCGGCCGACGGGCGCTCGGCCGACGACGACCGTGCGACCCCGCACGCTTTTTTAATGCGCTCTGATAGGTACAGTCGATGAACGCCGTCACGCTCGGTCCCGCCGGCACGTACTCGCACCGTGCGGCGCGGGCCGTCGCCGCAGAGGTGTCGTTCCGCGAGTCGGTCACCGCCATCGTCGACGCCGTCGCG
>Ga0102935_1000313_pt1 | contig 17108 bp, 18 predicted proteins | sample SalPonR2_A_D2_MG_FD_78508 | JGI IMG/M metagenome (GOLD analysis project Ga0102935, IMG submission 78508) | Salt pond soil microbial communities from South San Francisco under conditions of wetland restoration - Salt Pond MetaG R2_A_D2_MG | ecosystem: Environmental > Aquatic > Marine > Intertidal... | reverse complement strand
GATCCGGGCGGCCTTCTCGCGTACGCTGAAAGTGCCGAAGGTCGAGATCTTGCCCGTCTCGCCACGCACGAGGCTGTCGGACATGTGCTGCAGGACGCTTTCGACGAGTTGGGCGCTTTCGTTGCGGCTCAGCCCGACTTCGCGGAAGACGGCTTCACTGAGATCCATTCGTGTCAGTGTTTTTTCGCCCATGCCTGTCCCCGTCGTTAACTTTCAAGTCACCATGAGCGCGGGGATTTTCCGAGTCAATATCAAGGGTTTGCGAAGGGCGCTTGACGGCGATTACCAGCGCAGCACCACGGCCCCCCAGGCCAGCCCGCCACCGATCGCCTCGGTGACCACGACATCGCCCTCGCTGATCTGCCCGCGGGCGCGGCCGACGGAGAGGGCAAGAGGTATCGAGGCGGCCGAGGTATTGCCGTGGTCCTGAACGGTGACGACGACCCGGTCCATGCCGAGGCCCATCTTTGACGCGGTCGACTTGATGATGCGGAGGTTCGCCTGATGGGGGACGATCCAGTCAACGTCCGCGCTTTCAAGCCCGGCTTTCTCGAGCGCGGTTTCGGCGGTTTTCGCAAGTTTCTCAACGGCATGGCGGAAGACCTCGCGGCCTTCCATGCGCAGGTGCCCGGTGTTGTCGGTCGAGACCCCGCCGTCGACGTAGAGAATGTCGCGGTAGCGTCCGTCGGAATGCAGGTCGACCGACAGCACCCCGCGGTCGGCGGAGGTTCCGGCGCCCTCCGCTGCCTCGAGAATCATCGCGCCGGCTCCGTCGCCGAAAAGCACGCAGGTCGTGCGGTCCTGAAAGTCGAGGATCCGGCTGAACGTCTCCGCCCCTATCACCATCACGCGGCGCGCCTGCCCGGAGGAGATGAGGGCGTTGGCGTTGGCGAGCCCGTAGACGAACCCCGCGCAGACCGCCTGGACGTCGAAGGCGAAGCCGCTTTCCATCCCCAATGCGCCCTGGACCATGGTCGCGGCCGAGGGAAAGGTGAGATCGGCCGTCGAGGTGGCCACGATCAGTGCGTCGAGATCCGCGGCGGAGAGGCCCGCGTCGGCCAGCGCGGCGGTCGCGGCCTTCACGGCAAGATCCGAGGTCGTCTCGCCTTCCGCGGCGAAGTGACGGCGCTCGATGCCTGTGCGGCTGACGATCCATTCGTCCGATGTGTCGAGACCGAGCGTGTCCTTGAACCAGGTGTTCGGGACCACGCGGTCGGGCAGGTAGTGCCCGACGCCCCGGACCACCGCGCGTGTCGTCATTCGCCCTGCTCGCTCTCTTCCCCAGCCCCTTGATGCGCAGTCTGACCTCTGGCTCCCATAGATGCAACCCGGGCCGCCAGCCGCTCGTTGAAGCCCGATTGGGCGAGGCGAAAGGCGAGTTTGATCGCCGCGGAGACGCCCGTGGCATCCGCCGATCCGTGGGATTTCACCACCGTTCCGTTGAGGCCCAGGAAGACGCCGCCGTTCACGCGGCGCGGGTCGATCCGCTTCTGCAGGCGGCGCAGCGAGGTCAGGGCGAGAAGGGCCGCGATGCGCGACAACGGGGTCGCGCGGAAGGCGTCGCCAAGAAACGAGCGGATCAGCCGCGCAGTGCCCTCGCCGGTCTTCAGCGCGACGTTCCCGGTGAATCCGTCGGTGACGATCACGTCGACAGTCGACTTCGGGATATCGCCGCCCTCGATGAAGCCGACATAGCTGTATCCCGCTTCCTCGGCGGCCCCGGCGATGAGGTCGCCGGCCTCCCTGATCTCGGCGCGCCCCTTCGTCTCTTCGGTGCCGACGTTGAGAAGACCTATACGGGGTCGCTCGATGCCGAGACCGTTGCGCGCGTAGGACATGCCCATCAACGCGTACTGGAACAGGTCCGTCGCATCAGCCTTCACGTCCGCGCCCACGTCGAGCATCACGTTGAAGCCCGAAGGGTTCTCCGACGGCCACAGACAGGCGATGGCGGGCCGGTTGATGCCGGGAAGCTTGCGAAGACGGACCACGGACAGCAGCATCAAGGCCCCGGTGTTGCCACAGGACACCGCGACCTCCGCATCGCCGGCACGGACGCATTCGATCGCCGCCCACATCGAGGTGCCCTGACCATTGCGCATCACGTGGGACGGCTTGTCGTCCATCTTCACGACACCGGCGACGTCATTGATCGTAACCCGGTCCTCGAGACGCCGCTTGCGCACCAGTGGCAGAAGCTGGTCTTTCGGCCCGTGGAGGATGAACGCGATCTCGTGGTTCTTTCGCGCGGAACGCTGGATGCCGGAGACGACTGCGGCCGGACCGCGGTCCCCGCCCATGGCATCGACCGATATCACGAAGAGCCCGTCGTTCTTGGGCGTCGCTGCCCCGGTCAGGGCTTCGGAAAGGACTTCAGCGTGGGCCAAGGGCCCGACTTACGCCGCGTCTTCGTCGTCCAGATCGATCTCGTCGGCCTGGGCCACAATCTCGCGGTCATTGTAGTGCCCGCAGGAGGGACAGACGTGGTGCGGACGCCTGAGCTCGCCGCAGTTCGGACATTCCCCCGGGTTGGCCGCGGCAAGCCCGTCGTGGGCCCGACGCATGTTCCGGCGCGAGGGTGTGACTTTGTTCTGAGGGACAGCCATGTCGTTTCCTCGTGTTCTGGGCTTCGCGCCCGGGGTCGGTTTGAAGCCCTCAGCGGGACGGCCGTTAGGGGCCGCTCCGCGCTCCGTCGGGCGAGGCCGGGAACATACTGTCTTTCGACTAGGGCGCAAGGGGTTTTTCGGGGGACCAGTTCAGCTTCCGCTTCCATCGGGTCCGTCGCCGCGAAGGGCTTTCAGCGCGGCGAAGGGTCGGACGTCCTCGTCGGTCATGGGTGTCGTGCCGGGCTCGGTGAAGCTCTGCGCGCCGAGTTCCGCGCCCTCGGCCCTCGGATGGTCGGGCAGCGCCAGCGCCAGCGCCTCGCCGAGAACCGCGGCAAGATCCACCTGCCGCGGCAGCGGCTCGGCGCTGTCGTCCTCGGGCATTTCGGTTTCGCCTTCTGGTGGCGGGGCGAATTCGGCGAGGTAGCGCCGCGCGACGGGCGTGTCGACCCGGGTGGTGACCGGATCGAGCGTGACCACGCAGTCCTGAACCGCCGTCGCCCCGAGCGTCGCTTCGAGGACCCAGTCATCCTGTCCCTGCGGCCTCAGCCGGCCTTCCAGCCGCGCCTTTCGGAGCGCTCGCAGCCCCAGATCGGCGGCGATCCGTCCCCTTCGCGCTTCGTCTGGAATGCACGAAAACGCCGTGTCCTCGCCGCGCGGCAGGCGGGCGAGATCTATCAGGGGGCCGGCAAGGGGAGGTCGATCGGTCATCGGGCGGCGTTCTTGATCCCGGGAGTGGGGTTCTGTAATGCGACGTACGGGTCGGGTGGCCGAGGTTCAAGGGGATGGACATGGGGGCGAAGACAATCGCGGCGGTTCTGGCGGTCGCTCTTCTCGTGACGGGCTGCACCCGGATCGAGCGCAGCCACGGCTACGTGCCGACCGACAACGAACTCGCCAATATCGAGGTGGGCCGGGACACGCGGGAAACCGTCTCCGTCATCGTCGGCCGGCCGAGCCTGTCGTCGCTGCGCAGCGCGAACGGCTGGTACTACGTCAAGTCGGACTACGAGACCTTCCTGTTCCGCGAGCCCGACGAGGTGAACCGCGAGGTCGTTGCGATTCTCTATTCCGACACCGGGACCGTGGCCAACATCGAGCGGTTCGGTCTCGAAGAGGGCCGGATCATCGCTCTGTCACGGCGGGTCACGGACAGCAACGTCAGCGGAATAAGCTTCCTGCGCCAGCTTCTGGGCAACGTCGGGAACTTCCGTCTGCAGGATTTCGTGGAAGAGTGAGGCCTAACCCTCTTCCGGCTCGAAGGTCAGCGCCACGCCGTTGATGCAGTAGCGCAATCCCGTCGGCTGCGGCCCGTCGGGGAAGACATGCCCGAGATGCGCTTCGCACCGATTGCAGTGCACCTCGGTGCGCCGCATGAAGAGCGACCGGTCTTCGGTCTCGCCGACCATCTCGGGGTCGAGAGGCTCGTAGAACGACGGCCAGCCGGTGCCGCTTTCGAATTTCGCGTCCTGGTCGAAAAGCGGCGCGCCGCAGCAGACGCAGCGGTAGGTGCCGGGGTCCTTGGGAAAATCCTCATGGGTTCCGGCACGCTCGGTGCCATGCTTGCGGGTGACCTTGTAGGCGAGCGGGGAAAGCTCCTCTTTCCACTCCGAATCGGATTTGTTCACCTTTTCCATTCGCTCCTCCATGTCGCGCAGGCGACACATGTTGTGACTAACTCGCGTTACGCACATAACTAGGTTTCATGCGGCGCGCAAAAAGGCATGAGGGCAGATCGGTTGACGATGGCACCGAAATATCTTGCGGCGCTCGCCGACACCGCGGAGCGGGTCGATGCATGCCTTGCCCTGCGCAGCGCGGTTTTCCGCGGTGCGGCCGGGGTGTCGGACCGCGACCGGTTCGACGAGGTCTGCGAGCACATGGCGATCGAGCGGGTCTCCGACGGCCGCGTGGTGGCCTGCTTCCGCTTCATGAGCCTCGAGCGCGGGGCGGCGGTCGACCGGACCTACTCGGCGCAGTTCTACGAACTCCCGGGGCTGCGGGACTTCGCGGCCCCGATGATCGAGATGGGCCGGTTCTGCGTCGATCCCGGGGTGCGGGACGCCGATGTTCTCCGCGTGGCCTGGGGTGCGATGGCGCGGATCGTCGAGGCGCGGGGGGCGGGGCTGCTCTTCGGCTGTTCGTCCTTCGAGGGCACCGACGCGCAACGCTATCAAGACGCCTTCGCGATGCTGCGCGACCGCCATATCGCCCCGCCCCGCTTGCTCCCGCGCATCAAGGCGCCACGGGTGTTCGAATTCGCGCGACGTCTGAAGCGCACCGCTGACCCCAAGGCCGCCATGCGGGCGATGCCGCCGCTTCTGAAGACCTATCTGGCCATGGGCGGCTGGGTCAGCGACCACGCGGTGGTCGACCGCGACCTCGGCACGCTCCATGTCTTCACCGGGGTGGAGGTGGGCGCGATCCCCCCCGCCCGCCGCCGGTCGATTCTCGCCGGCACCTGAGGCCGGCGCTGCCGGTCGGCAAAAGCTGCGGCCATGGATGTGGTGCGGTTGCCATCCCGTCCGGCTTCGCCTAGCTCGGCAGTGACATGGCTGCGCCTCTTCTTCAACTCAGCGACATCGCCCTGACCTGGGGCGGCGACCCCGTCTTCGCCGGGCTGGACCTGGTCATTCAGCCCGGTGACCGGCTGGCACTGGTGGGCCGGAACGGTTCGGGCAAGTCGACGCTTCTGAAGGTCATGGCAGGCGAACTCGAGCCCGACGCGGGCGTTCGGGTGCTCTCGCCCGGCACCACCGTCGCCGCGCTTCCCCAGGAGCCCGACATGTCGGGGTTCTCGACGCTGGGCGACTTCGCCTCGCGTGCCCTCGACGTCTCCGAGGGCTGGCGGGTGGAGGCCGCCGCCGAGGGCATCGGCATCGACCTCGCTCTCGACCCCTCGCGCGCCTCGGGCGGTGAGCGACGGCGGGCTGCGCTTGCGGGTCTGGTGGCTTCCGACGCCACCCTTCTCCTGCTCGACGAGCCGACCAACCATCTCGATATCCGCGCGATTCTCTGGCTGGAGAACTGGCTGGCGGGGACCCGATCCGCCTTCGTGCTGATCTCCCACGACCGCGCCTTTCTGAGCCGCCTCAGCCGGGGCACCCTCTGGCTCGACCGGGGCACGGTGCGCCGGCAGGACCGGGGGTTCGCCGAGTTCGAGGCATGGCGCGACAAGGTCTGGGAGGAAGAAGACCTCGCGCGCCACAAGCTCGACCGGAAGATAAAGGCCGAGGCCCGCTGGGCGGTCGAAGGCATCTCGGCGCGGCGCAAGCGCAACATGGGCCGGGTGCGCGCCCTCGGCGAGTTGCGCGCGGCCCGCGCCGCCGAGACCCGCCGGCAGGGCACCGCGGCGATGGAGTTCGCCGAGGCCCCGCGTTCGGGCAAGCGGGTGATCGAGGCCCGGGGGATATCGAAGAGCCTCGGGGAAAGAACACTGTTTTCCGGGCTCGACCTCAAGATCGCGCGCGGCGACCGGGTGGCCTTCGTCGGCCCCAACGGGGCGGGCAAGACGACGCTTCTGAAGACGCTCACCGGCGAGATCGCCCCCGACGAGGGCGAGGTGCAGCTCGGCACGAACCTCGAACTCGCGGTGTTCGATCAGGCCCGCGCCGCGCTCGACCCGGACGCCACGCTCTGGGACGCGCTCACGGGAGACCGCGAAATGCGCGTCTCCGGCCGCGCCGATCAGGTGATGGTGCGGGGGGTGCCGCGCCACGTCGTGGGCTATCTCAAGGATTTCCTCTTCGACGAGGCGCAGGCGCGCGCACCGGTCCGTTCGCTGTCGGGCGGCGAGCGCGCACGGCTTCTGCTGGCGAAGCTGATGGCGCGCGAGGCGAATCTGCTGGTGCTCGACGAGCCGACCAACGACCTCGACATCGAGACCCTCGATCTCCTGCAGGAGCTTCTCGACGATTATTCCGGCACGGTGCTTCTCGTCTCCCACGACCGCGACTTCATCGACCGGGTGGCGACCCAGACCGTCGCTCTCGAAGGCGACGGCAAGGTCGCGGTCTATGCCGGCGGCTGGCAGCAGGTGCAGGCGGACTGGGCCATGCCCGACGACGGCCCGAAGCCGAAACCCGCCGCGAAGGCCGGGGCCGCTGCCGAGAAATCCAGGGCCGGGCGCGCCGCCCTCACTTTCACCGAGAAGCACCGCCTCGAGACCCTCCCGCGCGAAATCGACAGGCTGGAGGCGGAGATCGGCAAGCTCGAGACTCTGCTGGCCGATCCCGGTCTCTATGCCCGCGAGCCGAAGAAGTTCGACACCGCGACAAAGGCGCTGGTCGAGCGTCAAGAGAAACTCGCGGCGTCGGAGGAGGAATGGCTCACGCTCGCCGGGAAGGCCGAGGCAGGCTGAACGGTGGGGCGTTGCCCCCCCGGCCCGATCATCTGCCGAGGCGGTGCCGCGCCTGCCGGCATCGGCCGAAAAGCATCCTCGGGGGTGAACTGGGCCCGTGGAAGGGCGCAAGAGGGGGCGGAAAGCCCCCTTGCTCAGGCCGGCATCAGGTCGAGCACGTATCCTGGAAGCGCGAAGGCCGCCTTGTGGACCTCGGGCGTGTAGTATCGCGTCGTCAAGGCGGCCGTGCGGAAGCGCTCTTCCAGCGTTGCGAGGTCTGCTCCACGCGCTTGGCCGTCGGTGCCCCAGCCGAAAGCCATCGGGCCGCCGGCGTAGGTGGGAATCGTGGCCATGTAACAGGTCGCGTCGGTGAAGAGGGCGCGGAAGGCGCGCATCGTGTTGGTGAGTTCGCCGCCCTGAAGAAACGGCACGCCGTTCTGGGTGACGATGATCCCGCCTTCCGCGAGGCAGCGTTTCGCGCGACCGTAGAAGGTCTCGCCGAAGAGAACTTCGCCGGGACCCACGGGGTCGGTCGAATCGACGATGATGACGTCGAACCGCCGGTCGGAGCCCGACACGTAATCCGCCCCGTCGGCGATGACGAGGTTCAGGCGGGGGTCGTCGAAGGCGCCGTCCGAGAGGCTCGGGAGGTATTCCTTCGAGAATTCCACCACGCCCGCGTCGATCTCGACCATGGTCACACGGTCGACCGGGTGCTTGAGAACCTCGCGGGCCATGCCGCCGTCTCCGCCGCCGATGATCAGCACCTCCGAACAGGTTCCGTGCGCGAGGATCGGCACATGGGCCATCATCTCGTGGTAGATGTGGTTGTCAGCCTCCGTGGTCTGCACGACGTCGTCGAGGGTGAGCACGCGCCCGAAGGTCTCGTTCTCGAAAACCCGGATGCGCTGGTGCTCGGTCTCGCTGTCGTAGAGCAGACGGTCGACGCGAAGCGACTGCGCCCAGGCGGGGTGGAGCGGCTCGCGGATCCAGTCGGTCATATCGCCGTTCCGAGATTGCCGCGCCAGCCATGCTCTGGGTCGAAGCCCAGAAGCTCGCGGGCGCGATCGATCGAATAGAACGTTTCGTGTTCGGACATCTCGCGTTTCAGCGGTACGCCGGGATAGAACCGGTCGCGGATTTCCTGGGTCGTGATCGCGACCGAGCTGTCGGCGTTGGCGATGTTGAACACCTGGTATCCGAGTCCGTCGGTCTTCAGGCACCGGTCCACGGCGTGGGCGAGGTCACGGGCGTCGATATAGGCGAAGATGTTGCGGCGGCGAAGCGCCGGGTCGGTGATGTAGGCCGGGAATTGCTCTTCGTATTCATGGGGTTCTATGACGTTGTTGATGCGAAGGCCGTAGATGTCGGCCCCTGAACGGGCCTGGAAGCTGCGCGCGGTGGCCTCGTTGCAGACCTTCGACATCGCATAACTGTCGGGCGGCACGGTCGGGTGGTCCTCGTCGACCGGCACGTAATCCGGGCGTTTTTCGCCGTCCCAGAAGCAGATGCCGTAGGTCGTCTCCGACGACGCGAAGACGATCTTGCGGATGCCCGCCTTCAGCGCGGCGTCGATGACGTTGTAGGTCGAGAGCGTGTTGGTGCGAAAGGTCTCGTTGTCGGGCTTGATGAGAATGCGCGGCACGGCGGCGAAATGCACCACGGCGTCGAAGCCGGGCTGCCCGGTGCCCGGCTCGAGTTCGCCAAGGTTGGCATAGCTCTGCATCACGTCGTGGACCTGTCCGGCGTCCGTGAGATCGACGATGCGGTTGTCTGCTCCCTCGAGGGGAACGAGGTCGGCGTTGAGAATGTCGTAGCCGCGCTTGGCGAGCCATGGAACGGCGTGGCGGCCGGCCTTGCCGGAGCCGCCGGTGAAGAGAATACGCATGGTTCGGGCCTCGCTGTGCAGGACGGATCGTGGTCGTGCTTAGCGCTCTCGGCGGAAAATGAGAACCGCCGAAAGCGCCCGGCGTGATCGGGAGAAGGAAAAGCGGCGAGCCATCCGGCTCGCCGCAACGCCCGCCACCGGATGGTGGCCGGCCGCCTCAGAAGTTGAACTGCGCCGAGGTCTGCAACCGGCTTGCATTCGCGCTGCCGCCGCCGAAGATCTCGCGGGTGCCGTCGATGTATTCCACCGCGAAGGTGGCGCGCTCGGTTGGCATGAATGACAGGTTCAGGTGGACGGTCTCGAGGCTTCTTGTGTCTCCCGCGTTGCCCTGGTCGTTCTCGCGCTTGCCGTAGACGACGCCCGCGCGCCATTGTTCGCCGAAATCCTGGCTGAGGCCGAAGGTGTAGCCGCTGGTGTCGATGGCCGTGTCGGTGCCGCCGATGGTCGCCACGTCGTCGCCGCCGAACACCATGTAGGACGAGATCGCCTCGCCCGTCGTGTATTGCGCCTGGACGCTGCCGCCCTCCCAGAGCTGGGCGTTGCCCGAGAGATTGATGCCATAGCCGTCGAAGGAGGCGCCGTTGAAATCGACCTGGGTGTAGATCGCGGCGGCCTTCAGGAAGAACCGGTCGCCGGTGTAGCTCACCGCCGCTGTATAGGCGGGGTCGCTCGACGTGCCGGCGGGGTCCTCGATGGAGACCGAGGCCGAGAAGTCGTCGCCGAACGGCAGGGTGTAGCGTGCCTGCATGAGCCGGGCGAAGGGAATGCCGGCGGGGCCCTGGAAGTCGACCGTGGCCGGGTAGCTCTCGATCGGCATGAAGTTGGTCCAGGTCTGGCCGACGAGCACGTTTCCGAGTGCCCCGTAGGCGTGGCGCAGCCGGAACGTGCCGCCCCCGTCTCCGAAGAGATCGCCTTCGAGCCGGATGGTGAGGTCGCCGTAGGAGGTCGGCGTTGTCGAGCGGAAGCCGAGACGTGACTGGAAGGCATGTCCGCGGAAATTCGATCCGGTGGCGCCGCCCGGGGTGAGTGAGCCGAGGCCGAAGATGGTGTTGCCGAGGTCGCTGTCGAAGTCGAAGATCAGGTCGCCCTTGACGTAGCCGTAGATCTCGAAATTTGCCGGCAGGCCGAAGGGGCCCTCTGAGGCCTCTGCTTCGAGCGCCTGGACGCGGGTTTCGAGGGTGTCGACCCCCTGGGCGGCGAGGCCGTGGCTTTGCGCCGTCAGGGCCGCTGCGGCGACGGTGGCGAGTGTCATCTTTCTCGAATTTGTCATGATGCGCTGACTCCCTTTGAAGGCCGGCCCGGCTTACGGGCGGGCAAGGGAAGCGTGGCATGCCATGGCATACACGCGGTTTCACTTTGTCAGGATTTGTCGTGAACGGCCGTGCATCGGGCAGGAGACGGGACGTGTGACCTCGCTGCCGCAACCTTCTCCCGGTTGCGCGCGGTCGCTCTATTCATTCCAGCGACAGACCTCAGACGAAAAGGAGCAGGGCGGTGAGATAGGCGAGGTAGGCCAGCAGCAGCGTCGCTCCCTCCCGCCGGCCCACGCGCCAGCCGGTGACGGCGAAGACGACGAGCGCGAGGGTGGCCGCCGCCATGACCCAGAGGTCGAAGCCGATGACGCTGTCGGGCACGGGCAGGGGGCTGACGAGGGCGGTCACGCCGAGGATCCCCAGAAGGTTGAAGATGTTCGAGCCGACGATGTTGCCGAAGGCGACGTCGCCCTGCCCCCGCCGCGCCGCGACGATCGAGGTGACGAGTTCGGGCATCGACGTGCCGATGGCGACGATCGTCAGGCCGATGACCGTTTCGGACAGTCCCGCGAGGCGGGCGATGTCGATCGCACTCGCCACCAGAAGGCGCGCGGCGAAGATCGTGAGCGCGAGGCCGCCGACGGCGCGCAGGAGCGAGACGGCGAGGCGTTCGGACCGTTCGGGGGCGACGGTCTCGGCCTCGGCGGCGTAGACCGCGGCGGCGGGGGTGCCGTCGCCGGCCTCCTGCCGGAAGGCGAGGAGGAGAAAGCCCGCGAGACCGGCGAGAAAGACCGTGCCTTCGAGAGCGCCGAGATTGCCGCGGCTCATCGCGAGGATGGCGAGCGCCGTGGCGAGGACGAGGACGGTGCCGTCGCGCCGGAAGGCAGCGGGGTCGACCGAGATCGGCCTGAGAAGGGCGGCGATGCCGAGGATCAGGAGGATGTTGCCGATGTTCGAGCCGACGACATTGCCGATGGCGATGCCGGGCGAACCCCGGAATGCGGCCTGCAAAGAGGTGACGAGTTCGGGCGCGGAGGTGCCGAAGCCCACCACGGTGAGACCGATGACGAGCGGCGAGACGCCGAGGCGGCCAGCCAGCGCCACCGCGCCGCGTACGAGCTGTTCGCCACCGACGAGAAGTCCGGCGAAGCCGACAAGCAGAAACAGGATGTCCGTCACGGTACGAAAAGCTCCAAGGGGCGCACCGACTGGCGCCGCGCCGAGATGAGACTGCGGGACAATGCGATCAGGAGGCGGCCGGGAAGGCAGTTTTGCGACGCGGTATGGCGGGGCGTCGTGCGCCCCGCCCGCTGTCAGGCGGCCGCGCTTTCGGTTACGAGGCCGTCGCCGCGCAAGAGCTCCTTGACCCGAACGTCCTCGGTGCCGAAGGCGCGCTTCAGAACCGGTACGGCCGCATGGGGGTCGGCGTCGCCGCACATGAAGACGTCAAAGGCGCCGTAGCCGATCTCGGGCCATGTGTGGACCGAGATGTGGGACTCCGCCAGCACCGCCACGCCCGAGACCCCCTGGGGGCTGAACTTGTGGGTATGGATGTGCAGGAGCGTCGCGCCGCAGTCCACCACGCAGTCGCGGAACGCCTGCTGGATGCGCGCCTCGTCGTCGAGGCCGTGGCCGTCGACCACCTCGATGATCAGATGGGTGCCCGCGAAGATCCGTCCGTCGCGACGGATGAAATGGTCCTCGCGGTCCTCGTCGAGAACATCGCGGGTCGTGTCTGTGATGTCGTACGCAGCCTCGCGGCTGCGGAGATCTTCCGCATGGGCGCCTGTCTCCAGACCGATCCCCAGTTGGAAGAGGTTGGCGCCGTCATGCATGGCACGCCCCTTCTAATCCAGTAGATGTCATGTCCAGAGGCCCTTAGCGCCCCCCGGGGATGTAACCCCCGGGTTGGGATCGGTACCTCGCTCGCGAAACGGCAGATAGGGGTGGGGCGGATTCGGTGCAAGGAAATTCGGGAACGGAGCGAAAAATTTCGTCCTCCGTGGGCCCGAAAAGTGAGGTATTATAGTACCTTATTTTTAAGCCATTGATCCATATGGGGTTTTGGCCATAACGCGATCTTGACGGGGAGTGGGAAATGCTTAGAACCACGCCATCCGGTCACCCTTCGACATCAGGTCAAAGACATATGAAAACCTTCACCGCAACGCCTGCGGAGATCGACAAGAAATGGATCCTGATCGACGCCGAGGGCGTCGTTCTGGGCCGGCTCGCGTCGATCGTCGCGAACCGCCTTCGCGGCAAGCACAAACCGACGTTCACGCCGCACATGGACATGGGCGACAACGTCATCGTCATCAATGCCGACAAGATCCAGCTCACGGGCAACAAGCGCGAGAAGCCGAACTACTGGCACACCGGCTTCCCCGGCGGGATCAAGAGCCGCACCACGGGGCAGATCCTCGAAGGCAAGCACCCCGAACGGGTCGTGATGCAGGCGGTCAAGCGCATGCTTCCCGGCAACCGGCTGTCGCGCCAGCAGATGACCAATCTGCGCGTCTATGCGGGTGCCGAGCATCCGCACGAGGCGCAGAGCCCGGATGTGCTGGACGTGAAGTCGATGAACAAGAAAAACACGAGGGGCGCTCAGTGATGGCCGACGAACTCAATTCCCTCCAAGAGCTGGGGTCGGTCGCAGAGGCGACCCCGGTCGCCGAGCCGGTCGCGCCGCAAGAGCCCGTCCGGGACGCGCTCGGCCGCTCCTACGCCACCGGCAAGCGCAAGGACGCCGTGGCGCGGGTCTGGATCAAGCCCGGCTCGGGCAAGGTGACCGTCAATGGCAAGCATATCGACACCTATTTCGCTCGGCCCGTTCTGCAGATGATCCTGCGCCAGCCATTCCAGGTGGCCGGTGTCGAAGGTCAGTTCGACGTGCAGGCCACGGTCAAGGGCGGCGGCCTTTCGGGCCAGGCGGGCGCGGTGAAGCACGGTATCTCCAAGGCGCTCCAGTTCTACGAGCCGAGCCTGCGCCCAGCCCTGAAGGCGGCGGGCTTTCTCACCCGTGACAGCCGGGTCGTGGAACGCAAGAAGTACGGCCGCGCCAAGGCGAGAAAGAGTTTCCAGTTCTCCAAGCGTTGACGCAGAAGACGCAGCGGGACGAGGGATGGGCGCGGGCTTCGGCTCGCGCCCGTTTCGTTTTCGCCGCGGGGTCGCGAAGCCGGAGAGGGTTCCGCCCCGGTGCCCCGACGGGCGTTCTTCCGACGCAACTCCGGGAAGGCGAACGACGGTCAGCCCGGCCCGGCTTCGGGACGTTGCAGGTCCGCCGCGTTCAGAAGCTTCACTTCGCGCTGCGGGAAGGGGATGGTTATGCCCTGCTCCTTGAAGGCGTCCCAGAGCGCGAGATAGACGTTGCCGCGAATGTTGGTCAGCCCGCCCGTCGGGTCGCGGATCCAGAACCTCAGGATGTAGTCGACCGAGCTGTCGCCGAAGGCGGTTATGTGGCAGACCGGCGGGCGGTCCGGTAGCACCCGGTCGACGGATTTCGCCGCCTCGACGGCGATGCGGCGCACAACATGGGGATCGCTGGCGTAGGCGGTGCCGAAGTGGATGTCGAGCCGCACGAGTTCGTTCGAATGCGACCAGTTCACCACCTGGTTGGTGATCAGGTCCTCGTTCGGAATGAGGTATTCCTTGCCGTCGCGCGTGGTGATCGAGACGTAGCGCGCCCCGAGCGAGTTGATCCAGCCGAAGGTGTCTCCGAGCGAGATCACGTCGCCGGGCTTGATCGACTTGTCGACGAGGATGATGAAGCCCGACACGATATTCGAGACGACCTTCTGCAGCCCGAAGCCGAGGCCCACGCCGATGGCGCCCGAAAGGACCGCGAGGCCGGTAAGGTCGATGCCGGAGGCGCGCAGGCCGATCACGATGGCTGCGCCGAAAAAGCCGACCTGCAGGACCTTTACGAGAAGGACACGCATCGACGGCGACAAGTCTTCGCTGGTCTCTATGCGGTTGGAGGCGGTGCGGGACGCGAGACTTGCGAGAAAGAACAGCAAGGCGAGGGTGAGTGCGGCCTGCAGGATGATCCAGACCGAGATGCGCATCTCGCCCAAGGAGAAGGCGATGCCGTCGAGAAGTGCCACCGCGTCTTCGGTGAGACCGAGAATCCGGAGTGTCACCCACGTCCAGGCGCCATATTTGACGGCGCTCCGCAGGGTGGCGTTGCGGATCAGACGCGAGGCCAGCGCCACGATCAGCCAGGCGAGCGCCAGGTTGCCGATGATACCGAGTATGTAGCTGCGCGAGGGCCAGGTGATCTCGCGCATGACCGCCACGGTGAGGCCGATGAGGAGGACGAAGAAGATCCCCCGCAGGCGGCGGTGGAACGCGACGAGAATGCGCATGCGCCACGCCGGCCAGCCCGTTCGGGAGCGCATCCAGGCGTGAATGCGGGGAGCGATGGCGCGGCGCAGAAGATGCGCCGCGAGAAACAGCGCAAGGGCGATGCCGAACTGGTAGGCCACCCAGGGGCGCAGCAGCGCATCGAGCGTCCCGGTGGCCCAGGTGAAGACTGCCTCGAGAAACTCCGCGATGCGGCGCTCGAGATCGGGCGGTGTGGTCGGCTCCATGAGCTCCCCGTTTCCCGGAAGACTGGCACGGGGCGCGACGGAGGTCAAAGCGGCGCCAGGGTTGCGGCGGCAGCGGGACGGCGGCGCGGTTTCGATCTTGTGACCGGCGATGTTTCCGGCTCAACTGGACGACGAACCGACCCCGGGGGCGAGATGGACGACGAGGCGCGGCGCGGTCTGCTGCTGATCTCACCGACAGCGCTTTATGCAATCGCGCTGCTCGCGATGCCGCTTTCGGCGGTGCTGGCGATTTCATTCGCCACGCAGGATTTCCTGACCATCGACTGGACGCCGACGCTGGCGAACTACGCCGAGGCGGTCTCCGAACCGCTCTATCAGCAGCTCTTGTTGCGCTCGGTGATGATCGCAGGTGCGGTGACATTGGCGACGGTGCTCCTCGCGTTCCCGGTGGCCTACTACGTGAGCTTCCATGTCGAGCAGTCGCGAAAGTCGCTCTGGCTCTTTCTCATCACCATCCCGTTCTGGACGAGCTACCTCATCCGGGTGTTTCTCTGGAAGGTGATCCTCGGGTTCAACGGAGTTTTCAACTCCTCCCTGCTGGGGCTTGGAATCATTGAGGAACCCCTGTCGTTCCTTCTCTACAATGCGAATGCCGTCGTCATCACGCTGGCCCATGCCTTCGCTCCCTTCGCGATCCTGCCAATCTTCGTCTCCCTCGAGCGCATCGACCGGTCGCTTCTCGAGGCCGCCCGTGACCTCGGCGAGACGAGGCTGACGACCTTCTTCCGGGTCACCCTGCCGCTGGCGATACCGGGGGTCACGGCGGCGGTGCTGATCGTCTTCATCCCGACGATCGGAGACTACGTCACGCCGCGGCTCGTGGGAGGGCCGGACGGCCTGATGATCGCGAACATGATCCAGACCCAGTTCCTGAGGCTGAACAACGCCCCCCTCGGGGCCACGCTCGCGGTGGTCTCGATGGTGACGGTGGGGCTCATCGCGATCGGTTTCGTGCTGCTGACCCGGCGTTGGGGGCGCACGGAATGACGCTGCGGGCCTATGTCATTGCCTACCTCGTGTTCCTCTACGCGCCGATCGCGCTTCTGCCGCTTTTCGCGTTCAACGACTCGACCGTCATCGCCTTTCCGCTCGACGACTTCACGACGAAGTGGTTCGCCGAACTCTGGACGGTGGAGGCGCTTCATGCGGCTTTGTGGAATTCCCTCGTCATCGCGGTCGTTTCCACTCTTCTTGCCACGCTTCTGGGGCTTGCGGCGGCGCGGGCGGCGGCGAAATACCGGTTTCCGGGCAAGCAGGGGATCATGGGGATGATCATGCTGCCGCTGATCCTGCCCGAGATCATCGTGGCGGTCTCTCTGCTCGTCGTGGTGATCCAGGTGCTCGGCTGGCCGCTCTCGCGCTGGACCATCGTCGCGGCGCACACGCTCATCTGCATCCCGTTCTCCATCGCGATCCTGAACGGGGCGTTCCGCAACCTCGACGCCGCCCTCGAGGAGGCGGCGGTGGATCTCGGGGAGGGCCGCTGGTCGGCGTTCCGCCTCGTGACGGTGCCGCTCATCGCGCCCGGGATCGTCGCCTCGCTGCTCGTCGGTTTCACCATCTCGCTCGACGAGTTCATCATCGCGTTCTTTCTCTCCGGTGCCGAGCCGACCCTGCCGGTCTACATCTGGGGTCTCCTGCGGTTTCCCGCGCGGTTGCCGGTGGTCATGGCGCTCGGCACGCTTCTGGTGATCGCCTCGATCCTTCTGCTGACCTTCGCCGAGATCATGCGCCGGCGGGGCGTGGCGCGGGCCGGCCTCAGGGACAAGGGGGGCTTTCTGTGAGCATCGTGAGCCTCGGCGGAATCGAGAAGTACTATGGCGACTACCACGCGCTTCGCGACGTCTCGGTCGAGATCGCCGCCGGCGAGTTCTTCTCCCTTCTCGGTCCGTCGGGCTGCGGCAAGACCACGCTTCTGCGGGTGATCGCGGGCTTCGAGGAGGTGACTTCGGGTGGGGTGCGGATCGCGGGGGCGGACATGAAGGGGGTTCCGGCGAACCGGCGGCCCACGAACATGGTGTTCCAGTCCTACGCGATCTTTCCGCATCTCTCGGTAGCGGAGAACGTCGCCTTCGGGCTGCGACGTGCGGGGCTCTCGCGGGAGGAGAAGGGGCGCAAGGTCGGGGCCGCGCTCGAGATGGTTGGGCTCTCGGGCTTCGGCGGACGGCGGGCCCATGCGCTTTCCGGCGGCCAGCGCCAGCGGGTTGCCCTTGCGCGGGCGCTCATTCTCGAGCCGAAGGTGCTGTTGCTCGACGAGCCGCTTTCGGCGCTCGACAAGAAGATGCGCGAGCAGATGCAGGGCGAGCTCAGGCGTCTCCAGCGGCAGGTCGGCATCACCTTTGTCCTCGTCACCCACGACCAGGAAGAGGCGCTGACGATGTCGGACCGCATCGCGGTGATGTTCGAGGGCCG
>Ga0102935_1000308_pt1 | contig 17165 bp, 15 predicted proteins | sample SalPonR2_A_D2_MG_FD_78508 | JGI IMG/M metagenome (GOLD analysis project Ga0102935, IMG submission 78508) | Salt pond soil microbial communities from South San Francisco under conditions of wetland restoration - Salt Pond MetaG R2_A_D2_MG | ecosystem: Environmental > Aquatic > Marine > Intertidal... | reverse complement strand
CAGAAGCAGGATCGCGCCGAGTAGGAGGCTCGACAGCCAGGAGTAGACGGCGCCGACCCACGGCGGGAGCGTCTGGAGGTCCGCGTCGTCGCCGCCGAAGCCGCCTGGGCTGGCGACGTCGAGGTCGTCGTCGGCGGTCGCGCCGCCGGCGATGGTCGCCCCGTCGGCGATCGTCGCGTCCTCGGAGCGGTACGTCATCGACCTGTCGATGGTGGCCGTCGGGGCGACACCGAGGGTCGTAGCGTCGACAGCAGCGTCGCCGCCGATCGATCCCGCGAGTCGGCCGTCCGCGACGCCGGCGTCGAGGCCGCCGCCGACGGTCGATCCCGCACGGAGTTCCAACGCCGCGGACGCGACGGTCACGTCGCCGTCGATCGTCCCTTCGAGGAGGACGCTGCCGGCAGTGGCGTTGAGGTCGCCGGTCACCCGGCCGGAGTCGGTGACGAGTACCGACCCCGCGGTCGCGGAGACGTCGCCGTCGACCGTCCCGGCTACGACCACCGCGCCCGCGGTGGCGTCGAGCGTGCCGTCGACCGTCTCGTTCTCGTCGATGCGAACGACTGCGCCGGAGGACTGCGATCCGTCCGCGTCGGACTGCTGTGCGATTGCGACTGCCGAGAGGCCGCCGACGACCACGAGGACTGCGAGGAGGGCGGCGGCGACTCGGTGGGGCTGGCGCGACATACTAGATCACTGGATGGGGCCACTCACCGGCGACGTGGTCCGACGAGCGGCATACATCCGCCGAGATCGGACCGCCGGATGGCTTTTTGTTCTCCCGCCGTCTCGCTGAGGCTATGGAGTACACGACACTGGGCGACACCGGAACCACGGTTTCGAAGATCTGCCTCGGCTGTATGAGCTTCGGGGACTCCGATTGGCGGGAGTGGGTGCTCGGCGAGGAGGCGGGGCGGAAGCTCGTCGACCGCGCGATCGAACTCGGCGTGAACTTCTTCGACACTGCGAATATGTACTCCCGCGGCGGCTCCGAACGGGTGCTCGGGGACGCGCTCTCGGCGTACGACCGCGACGAGTTCGTGGTCGCCTCGAAGGTATACTTCCAGATGGACGACGACGACCCCAACTCCGGTGGCCTGTCGCGGAAATCGATCGAGCAGGAGCTCCACAACTCCTTGGACCGGCTGGGGATGGACACCCTCGACCTCCTCCAGATCCACCGGTGGGACTACGACACGCCGATCGAGCGGACGATGCGGGCGCTCGATGACGCCGTCGACCGAGGGAACGCCCGGTATCTGGGCGCGTCGTCGATGTGGGCACACCAGTTCGCGGAGGCGCAGCACATCGCCGATATACATGGTCTGACACCTTTCTCTTCGATGCAGAACCACTACAACCTCCTCTATCGCGAGGAAGAACGGGAAATGCTGCCGCTGTGCGACGAGCAGGACGTGGGCGTCATCCCGTGGTCGCCGCTGGCCCGCGGGCGACTCGCGCGTCCTCACGAGGAGGCCGCAGCGACGAAACGCGGCCGGACCGACCAGTACGCCAGCGAGCACCCCTACCTCAAGGGCGGGGGCCGCGAGGTCAACGAGCGGGTGGCCGAACTCGCCGAGGAGAAGGGCGTCAAAATGGCCCAGATCGGGCTGGCGTGGCTGTTCGCGGACGACCGTGTCGACGCCCCAATCGTCGGAACCACCAGCGTCGAACACCTCGAAGACGCCGTCGAGGCGCTCTCTATTGACCTTTCGGACTCCGACGTCGAATATCTGGAGGAGCCGTACCGCCCCGTCCGGGTTGCGGGCCACGAGTAGGGCCGCCCCGTCGGTGCCGGATCACTCCGCCGGTCGCACTGGAGCGTGACCAGGCTGAGAGCCGCCCGAGAGCCGCCACACTGCCCGCGCGGCTACGACCGCGATCGCGATCTCCGAGAGCCCCACTACGAGGAAAGCTGCGAGGAAGCCGGCCGTCGACGTGGTGAATCCACCCAGGAGAAAGCCGACAAGAAAACCGAGACTGCCGAAGACGTTGAAGCCTCCGAGCGCCGCACCGCGGGTGTCCGGGGTCGCGACGTCGGTGACGAGTGCCATCGTCGCGGGCGCGACCAACGCCCCGAGCGCCCCGACCGCGACCATCGCCGCCACCGCGAGCCACAGGGCGGGTGCGAGTCCGACGGCGACGATCCCGAGCCCGTAGCAGACCGATCCTGCGACGACCGGGATGGCCCGACCGATGCGGTCCGACAGCACGCCCGCGGGATACTGCAACAGCGCAAACGGCAGGAAAAACGCCGCCAGCGCCAGCCCCGCGCCCGCGGCGTTCAGCCCGAACGCGGTCCGAAAGTAGAACACCCCAACCAGAGCGAAAAATCCCGCGGTCATTCGATCGATGAAGCCGAAGGCGTACGGGACGGCAAGCGCCGGCTGCCGGCGGAGTCCGCGGAGCGCGTCGCCGACGCGGAGTCGGTCGGCGAGGAGACGGTCCTCCGGGACCGTCAGGAACAACACCCCGACCGCCGCGAGCGTCGCCGCCGCGGCGTACACCGGCAGAAAGGGGTCTGCGTCAGCCAGCCGCCCGCCGATCACGGATCCCAGCGCCGCACCCAACCCGATCGCGATGCCGGCCGCGCCCATATTCCGGCCGTTGCCGCCGGCTAGGTCCGCGAGCGCGGTGATCGAGAGCGAAAAGGCGCCGATGGTGGCGGCACCGCCGAGAAGTCGGATCCCAAGGATCCCGACGAACGGTAGCCCGAGCGCCGGCGCGGCGGCGAGAGCCAGGTAGCCGGCCGCGCCGCCGAACGCCCCGGCCGCGGCCAGCGGCATCCGCCGCCCGAGAGCGTCGCTGACGGCGCCCCACGCGCTCGCGAACGCGACGAACGCCGCGAACTCTGCAACGAGAAACCACATCCCTGCACGTACCGTGTCGTCGCCGCCGAGCGCGACGACGACGTCCTCGACTCCGGGGTACAGAAACACCTGTGAGACCAGAACCCCCCATACGCCGACGGCGAGCCGGAGTCGTGTCCCGCCAATCACGCCGCACGTTTGAACCTCGGGAGACATAGCCGCGTCGTTTCGGGTGCTGGGTCGACCCGGGATGCGCCTATGCGTGTGCTCGAACAGAACCCATTTTATTCTCTGCGGCCTACTGCTCAGTATGGATGACGGCGGAGCCGACGCCTCGCGCCGAGACGTACTGAAGGCTGCCGTCGCGGCCGGCGGTGCGTCGGCGCTGTCTGCGTGCCTCGAGTTCGCCGAGGACGACGATCCCGTGCCGACGGGCCCCGACGATCTCTCGGGGCTCTCGGCGCGACAGCACGCCTGGAACGACCGCGTCCGGACCGACGACCACGGCAATACGCTCTTGCCCCGCCATCAGGCTCTGCTCTACCTCTCGTTGCCCGCATCGGGGCCGCCCGACGCGTCCGACCGGGCGTCCATCGAGACCGTCTTCCGGACACTGGAGCGGGCGTACGAGCGGAGCCACGACGGGTTGCTGTTCTCGATCGGCTACTCGCTGCGGTATTTCGACCGGTACGAGGCGTCGCTGCCGGCGTCGGTGGACCTGCCGGAGCCACGGCAGCTGTCGCCGTTCGAGTCGCCGACGCTCGACCGGCAGGACGCGATGTTACACCTGGCGTCCGACCGCGCGGAGGTCGTGCTCGCTGCGGAGGCGGCACTCACCGGCGCGGAGGCGACGGTGAACGGCGTGTCGATGGAACAGACTCTCACCGACGCCCTCGAGGTCGTGGACCGTCGGACGGGGTTCGTTGGCGCCGGGATGCCGGCTGAGCGACAGGACGGCCTCGAAGGGATTCCGTCGTCCAATCCCGTTCCCGAGGCGTCACCGCTATTCATGGGCTTCATCGCCGGCTTCCGGAAGAATCAGGCGACTGAAGACCACGTTACACTCCCCGAGGGCCCCTTCTCGGGTGGAACCACCAAACACGTCTCGAACCTCCGGATGCGGCTGGACGATTGGTACGGCGAGCAGTCCTACGACCAGCGGGTCGCGGAGTTGTTCTCGCCCGCCCACGCCGACCAGGAGTTGGTGGAGGGCGTCGGGGAGAACCTGGGGGACGACAACGGGGTGACGCCGGAGATCGTCGATTCGATCCGCGACCACGCACGGGAGTTCGCCCGCGTCGGTCACGCCCAGAAGGCCGCTCGGGCCAACCGCGACGACGACGGGCGCCCCCGAACGCTGAGGCGGCACTTCGAGTCGACCGACGACGACGAGGCCAGCCTCCACTTCCCGAGCCTTCAGCGGGAGATCACGACGTTCGAGGAGGTCCGCAGAGCAATGAACGGGTCCGACCTCACCGACGAGCCGGCGATCCGCCAGCGCGTGAACAACGGAATCTTGGAGTACATCTTCGTGAAACGCCGAGGGAACTTCCTGGTGCCGCCGCGGTCGCTCCGGGCGCTCCCGACGCCGGACGGTCGGGTTCCGGGGCTGGAGTGACGCGACCGGACGGTGCGACGCCGTGAGCCGACGCGGTCACTCCAGTCGGCCCCGGATCGCGCTGTCGACGGTCTCCAGCCCGTACCCGTCGAGCACCTCGCCGTCGACGTACACCGCCGGCGTCCCGGGAACGTCGCGGTCCATCCCTTCTTGTCTGTCGGCCTCTACGACCGATCGGTACGGTTCCTGTTCGGCGGCCGCGGCGACAGCACACCCATCGACGCCGAGGTCGTTTGCGAGGTCGTGGACGACCTGGTGGCCCTCTTCGGACAGCCGGCTCTGGTTGTCGTAGACGCCTTTCGCGAACGCGAAGAACGTCTCGGCGTCCGTGCGGTCCTGCACCGCGCGGGCGGCGGAGGCGGCGCGCCACGACCACTCGTCGTCGACCGGGATCGGGAAGTCGAAGAAGCGGTACCGGACCTCCCCGGCGTCGACGTAGTTCGATTTGATCTCCGGGTAGGTCTCCTGGGTGAACGTTTTGCAGTGTGGACAGGCGTAGTCCTCGAAGACGTCGACGGTCACCGGTGCATCCTCGGGGCCGAGCGCCGGCCGCGGGAGCGACGATACGGAGTCGAGCGACCCTACGTCGCAGCTGTCGGGGACCGCGCTGGCCGACCCACCGCTGCCGAGACACCCGGCCGTCGTTCCGAGCGCGGCGGCGGCGCCGACCGCTGCGAGGTAGGACCGTCGCGTGGTTCGCATACCCGCGGGAACGGGGTGGACGTATATATACTACCGGTCAGACGGTGGGCCAGCGTGGCCGTTCGAATCCGGGGGGCCTACGGGCTCCGCCGTCGAACCAGTCGACTTTTTACCGCCGCGCGTCGCTCTGGAGTATGGAGTTCGAAGAGGACGACGCCGTAGTACTGCACGACAAACACAGCGAGTTCGACGGCCAAGAGGGGACGATCACGCAGGTGGTCGAGACGATGTTCGGCGACGCCACCTACACCATCAGTTTCGAGGACGGCCAAGAGGTCGGGATCGCGGCCGACCAGCTCAAGGCTGCCGACGCCTCCGACGACGAGGAGTAGACGGAGTTTTCCCCTCGGCGGTGTGAACGTCGGCTATGCCTCGGATCCCGTTTCATTACGTCGACCTGCGGACCTTCTGTTACGAGACTGAACAGGTCACGCGGGTCGAGCGCGCCCTCCGAACGTTCCTCCCCGAGGAGTTCGAGGTGACGCGGACCCAAAGCGAGGGTCACCACGGCGACCGGATTGTCGTCCTCTCGGCGCGGGTGGAGAACGCCGACGGCGTGCGGTACGTCCTCTCCCGGCTGGCCGGGCTGCCGGAGTTCGAGCGACTGCTCGACGAACTCGACGACCGAGTCACCGACAACACCGAGCTGTTCCTCCGGGTGGACAAACAGGCCGCGTTCGGCGGGAGGGTTCGACGCGGCGACGGCATCACCCTGCGGGCCAAGGTGGAGGCGTACCCCGCGACGAAGGAGGCCGCAGTCGAGAACGCTCGCGAGGCGCTCGACCGGGCGGAGGCGCTCGATCCCGATGCGGAGTGACGTCCGCCTCGGCCGGACGTCGGGGCCGATCGACGGAGACCGCAGTCCACTCTTCGGCGTAGGTGGCCGGAACGGCAAGAGGTATTTTCATATACCCACACGAAAACAGTCGCACACGCCGGTGGTGAAAGGCCACCTCCAACACATCCATGAGTGCTGAACCGCCGCTGGTGCTCGTCGTGGAAGACGAGCGAGATCTGGCCGACCTGTACGCGACGTGGCTGAGAGACGAGTACCGCGTCCGCGTGGCCTACGGCGGCCGCGAGGCCATCGAGAAACTCGACGACGAGGTCGACGTGGCACTGCTCGACCGTCGGATGCCCGACCTCTCCGGTGACGAGACGCTCCAAGCGATCCGCGAGGAGGGCATCAGCTGCCGCGTCGCGATGGTCACCGCGGTGGAACCCGACTTCGACATCGTGGCGATGGGCTTCGACGACTACATGGTCAAGCCCGTCTCACGGGGGGGGCTTACGGATACCGTCGAGAACCTTCTCCTCCGCAACAGCTACGACGAGGGGATTCAGGAGCTGTTCGCGTTGGCCTCGAAGAAGGCCCTGCTCGAATCCGAGAAGGACCCGGCAACCCTCGAGTCCAACGAGGAGTATCGGAAACTCTCCGACCAGGTCGCCGAACTCCGGGCCGACCTCGACGAGACGTTGGCGTCGTTCAACGGTGATCGCGACATCGAAGCGATGTACCGCGACCTCGGAGACGCGTTCGCGTTCGACGACGACTCCGACCCCGAGTAGCGCCGCGGATCGAGCGTCGCAGCGGCGCGATTTATCCGTTCTCCACGCCCGAAAGCATCGCTTACCGGTGGTGGAGTTTTTCTACCCAATCCGAGCACTAAAATAATGTTCTATCCTATCAGAAAATGTCAGAAAAATTTAATTATAATCCGCTATATGTATCAGATGTCATGTCCGATGATGACACGAACGCTGTCGCAGAATACTTAGCCAACCACCCCCGCGCGATGGGCGTCCTGTTCACCGCCCTGCTTCTGCTCTCGCAGGCGGGTTCCGTCGCCGCCGGGAACAATATCGGGATCTCCGGCCCCTGAACTGATCAGAACGAATCGAGATCGAGCGTATCACTCCACCCGAGCTGTCCGTCGGTTACTACTGGTGCTTTTTCGAGCGAAAGGAACTCGTCAAGCTCTGCCTCCGTCAACTCAAACGTGTCAGCGGTGCCCGAGGAGAGGTAGTACGGTTGCTCACTCGGAAGGACCGGGCTCACGATGCTTCCCAGATCGAACTCGCCGGCCGGATACGTGGTGTACTCCACGTGATAGGTGTCGCCGGCGGTCGTGATCTCACACAGGTTCGGCAGGGCCCCCTGCGCCTGCGTCACATGGAAGCTGCCGTCCCCGACCACGATGTACTCGCTTCCGACGTAGGTGTCGCGGCTCGCGATCTCCAGAGAGGGCCGGACCGGGAACCCGTAGTTCAACAGCCGCGCGAGGCTGCGTCCGATGTCGACCGCTCCGGCGTTGACGATGTCGCTCAGGGTGACAATGCCGGCGATCGCCCCCCGTTCGATGAGCTCCATCCCCTGCTCGTAGGACTGACACGCGTTGAGGAGAAAGGAGTCGACGCCGACCGACTCGACGGTTCCGACGTCGAGGGCGCCGTCGGGGCACTCGAATCCCCCGGCGTCGATGTGACCGATGTAGTGGAGGAACTCGGTGTCGGTCTTCAACACCTCACGAAGGGAGTCCACGGGGAGTTCGTAGTAGGTTCTGACGTCGAACGGCAGCGACTCCCGGGAGCCGTACACTGCCTCGACCGCGTCGCGCTCGGCCGCCATCCGCGGGTCGTTGCAGACCACAGTGATACCGATGTCCCCCTCGACGGGGTCTCGGGACAGCCGGTTCCGGTACGCCGCCCCCGACGCCTTGCTCGCACCGATCGGGATTCCCGGCCCGACCCACGCCTGTTCGAGGGCGTCGGTCTCGGGCGGCCGGACGTACGCGGGAGTCCGGTCCGGTCCGGTCGGCCCGCCGTGGGTGTCCGTACTCCGGGTGAACGTCCCCGAATCCGTCCCCGCTCTCGGGGCAGGGGTCGGATCCGAGCCGGGGCCCGCCGAAGCCGGCGACGACCGGCGGAGAAACCCTTCGACGGCCTCGATCTGGGTCGTGGATCCGGTCGTCGGTTCGGCGCTCGGCGTGGTTACGGCCGCCAGGTCGTTTGCGAGAAACGGGAGCAACTCCACGTTCGGCGGCGTGGGCGCGACGTGTGCGGAGAGCTTCCACGTCGGAGCGTGGGCCTCGATCGTTCGGTCGGGGACGTCGAGGTACGCTTCGAGCTGCGCCCCGATCGACCGGCCGTAGAGGTCGGCGAAATCGAGGTCGACACCGGCGTCAGCATCGAACTGCGACTCGAGAGCAGTCCGTTCGTGGAGGTCGACTTGGTAGTAGCCCTCGGTCCGGGTGAGACAGTCCAGAAAGAACGTCCGTTTGAGCAGCCGCTCGACGTCGGTCTCGAAGTCGCCGGCGGCACCCAGTTCGTGGCTGAGTCCCTCGTCGGTGACCACGCGCGGCGACGAGCCGGGGACGACCGTCGCCCCGAGGTAGTACGCGAGCGGCGCGGCGGTGTAGACGTGCCGGCGGGTCTCCGGGAGTTCGATCGTCACCCCGGTCTCGGGGGAGTCCAGCCCCGCGGGCGCCTCGAAGCTGTCACCGCGTTCGACGAGTGGTGGATGGCCACGGAGCGTGGGGTAGGACCGTTCGACGCTCGTCGTCTTCAGCGCCGACCCGAGCAGCGAGACCGCCCGCATCGCGTCCCGCGGTCGATCGGTCGTCGTGATCGTCGCCGCGGGGCGCTTGTGGTGGGACCGCGCGCCGACGGTCACGTCGGTTTCGCTGCCGAACTCGATCCGAGTGCACGTCGCATCGGAGACCACCCGAAACGGGGCGTTGACCCGGAGATAGAGTTTGATAGGCGCAAAGAGCTCCACGCTGTAGGTCCCCTCGCCGAACGACTGCTGGTCGAGGTGTTCGGTCCGGGCGATGAGGTCGCCCCCGTCGTCCCGGACGCACACCGAGACGACAGTCTCCAAGACCAACCGGTCGGTCCGGATCCGTACCGCGGCGTCCGCGGGGAAGCGAAACCCCGCGGGGTCGGCGTCGCCCATCTCGACCGGGTCGGGCGTCGAGAGGACGAACTGGCTGCGCTCGATCGGGTCAGACACCACGAGCCCGCCCGCCTCTGCGGGGGCGAACTCGATCCCGAGGTGGCTCTGGTCGTCGAGAGTCCCGCCGTCCGACCCGTCCGGACCGGCGATCCGGTGCATTATGTCAACCAGTCACTGACGACGAATAAAAAAGCTACTGGGGAGCCCTGCCGCGTCACGCGATCCTGTCGACGGGGAGCCACTCCGAGGAGACGGCCGCGTCCCGGAAGTGCCACCGATGGACGGCTTCGGTCCCGTCGAGTCGGAGTTCGACGACGGCGTCGAAAAGCGGCCCCAACACCCGCACCGGGTCGGAGTCCAGCGGCCGGGACAGCCGAACGTGGCCCGTCCCGTTGACCGCCCGGATTTGATGCGTGAGCAGGTGGAGAAACCGGAACACGGTCTGACGGGGGTGCTCCGACAGGAGCGGACCAACGCAGTCGAACGCCACCCGGAGCTCTGCGGGGTCGAGCCCGCCGGCGACGTCGTCGAACCACACGATCGCGTCGCCGACGGCGGTGCCGAGGTCCGCGACCGACCCCTCGACCGTCTCGGCGACGCTCTCGGAGCCCTCGTCGTCGGGCAGGGAAGGCGTCGTGGTCGAGTTGGTCTCGAGCGCTCGGTCGGTCCGTCGAGACCCGCCGGAGACGTCCGTGTGGTCTGCGGCGGTCGATCGCCGAGCGGTTATCTGACACCTGAACACGCGGGTCCACTCCGGCGTCCAACGGTCGACGGACTCGAGCCGCCGCTCCGGACTGCGTCGGCGCTCGACGATCAACCGACGTCGATCTGGACCGTCTCCGAGCAGCCGTGCCGACAACTGCACGTAGACCGACTCCGGAACGGTCCCCACGATCAGGAGCGCGCTTCCCCGGGATTTCAGTTCGTCGAGGGCGGTCGCGACCCCGACGGTGGTGCCGACGCCTACCTCGTCAGCACCGCCTCGACGCCTCATTCGTGCTTACGCTGTGACCGAACCCAGTAATATGTTCTGCTTTCTCTGTGACAGATCCCGAGGGGTCTGATGTGCTGACCCACCGCTGCCCGGGGCCGCTGTTTCGAGCGCGGCACCCGCCATCGGAAGCGCCGACGCCGGCGGTCCTCCGACGACCGGACTAGCTGGACTCCACGAACGCCTCGATTCGGTCCAGGGCGGTTTTCAGTTCGGGCATCCCCGACGCATACGAGACCCTGAGGTGGCCGCGGCCACCCTCGCCGAAGACCCGGCCGGGGACCAGCGCAACCCGTTCCTCGCGGATCAGCGCCTCCGCAAACGCCTCGTCGTCTTCCCACCCCGGGGGGCACTTCGGGAAGACGTAGAAGGCCCCCTTCGCCTCGAAGCAGTCCATCCCGAGCTCGTTGAACCGGGAGATGACGAAGTTGCGGCGACGGTTGAACGCCTGCCGCATCTCCGTGAGGGCGTCGTCGCAGCTGTGGAGCGCCTCGATCGCGGCGAACTGGGCGGTGGTCGGCGCCGACAGCATCGTGTACTGGTGGATCCGGTTCATCGCCCCGATCACCTCGGGCGGTCCCAGCGCGTACCCGAGGCGCATACCGGTCATGGCGTAGGCCTTCGAGAACCCGTTGAAGACGACGGTTCGCGTAGCCATTCCGGGCAGCGTCGCGATGGAGACGTGATCGTCCTCGTATCTGAGCGCCGCGTAGATCTCGTCGGAGAGCACGAAGATGTCGTGGTCGCGGGCGAACTCGGCGACGTCCTGAAGTTGCGCGCGGGTCATCACCGCGCCGGTCGGATTGTTGGGGTAACACAGCACCATCACCGACGCCGCCTCGGCCCCGGCGCGCTCGAGATCCTCGTAGGTGAGCGCGAACTCGTTTTCGACTCGGGTTTGGACCGGCAGCACCTCCCCGCCGGCGAAAGAGACCGTCGGGCCGTACGATAGGTACGATGGCTGCGGGACCGCAACGGTGTCGCCGGGGTCTACCAGGGCCCGCATCGCGAGGTCGACCGCCTCGCTCGCCCCGGTGCTCACCAGGATCTCCTCGTCGGGGTCGTACGAGTGGTCGTACCGCCGGACGTGGTCGGCGATCGCCTCCCGGAGGTCGCGGCGTCCCCGGTTTGCGGTGTAGGAGGTCCGACCGCGTTCCAAGGAGTCGATCGCGGCGCTGCGGGCGGCCCACGGCGCCGAGAAGTCGGGTTCGCCCACACCCAGCGAGATCAGGTCGTCCATCTCCTCGGCCAACTCGAAGAACCGCCGGATCCCCGACGGCGGCGTCTCCCGCGCCCGCTGGGAGAGCGGACTCGACTCCTCGGACTCGCCGGTGCCGGCTGTCATGGCGAGATGGCGAGGCGCTCGTCGTCGTCGCCGTCGCCGAAGTAGACGCCGCGTTCCTTGTACGTCGTCATAACGAAGTGTGTCACCGTCTGAGTGACCTCCGGAATCGGGGCGATCTGTTCGGAGACGAACCGCGAAACGTCGTGCATCGACTCGCCTTCGACGTCGACCGCGAAGTCGTAACTCCCGGACACCAGCCGCAACGCGGAGACTTCCGGGAACTTCGCGATGCGGGTGGCGATGTCACGATACTTGGTCTCCCGGTCGAGTTCGACGTTCAACTCGACTTCCGCGCGGACGTGCGACTCGTCCACGTTGTCCCAGTCGACGACCGCCTGGTAGCCGCGGATCGCTCCCTCCGACTCCAGTTCGTCGACCAGCGTCTCGACCATTGCTGCGTCGGTTCCGAGCTGCCGTGCGATGTCCTCGGTGCTCTCGCGAGCGTCACTCAGCAACAGGTCGAGCAGTTCCCGCTTCGCTTCCATACGAAACCCGAAGTGTGCCCGGTTGAAATGGTTTGCTCTCCGGGGTACACGCCGATGATGGGCGGGTCGCGTGGAGAGCGACCGGCACCCACGGGACGTCCAGTGGGAAAGGTCCAATACCCCGGGGCCCACCCTCCCGAACGATGGTCCTCTCGGACGTTTTCCTCTCCCCGCTTGGGCTTGCGGCCCTGCTCGCGGCCCTGCCCATCATCGTCTTGTATCTGATTCGTCCGGACCCCCGGCGGCTTCGGCTACCCACGACCAGGTTCCTCGTCGACGGCGACGGCACGTCGTCGTCGCGGCCGCTGTTCGAGCGGCTGGAGCGAAACGCGGTGCTTCTGTTGCAGTTGCTCGCGATCCTGCTCTTTGCGACGGCGCTTGCGACCCCGTACGTGCCCGCCGCCCAATCGGAGACCGTCGAAGAAACCGTCGTGGTTATCGACGCCACCGCGAGTATGAACACGGAGTCCGGAGGTGCGACACGGTTCGAGCGTGCGGTCGACGCCGCCGGCGGAGCGGTCACGTCGACCACGTCAGTCGTGGTCGCCGACGAGGGAGTATCGGTGCCGCTCCGGACCGGGACTGCGGCGGACGCCGAGGCGACGCTTGGAACCCTCCGTCCGACCGGTGCCCCCGGCAGTCTCCGGACCGCGATCTCGCGGGCGAGAAGCCTCGCGGGCGAGAACGCCCGGATGGTCGTCTTCAGCGACTTCGCCGGCGGCAGCGAGTGGCAGAGTGCGGTTCAGGCGGCGGAGGCCCGGGGACTCACGGTCGAGCTCAGGCAGTTCGACGGCGGCGGCGCGGACAACGTCGGAATCGTCGACCGGAGGTTCTCCGGCGATGAGGTCACGGTCTCGGTCCGGAACTTCGGGACCGAGACGGTGACTCGTCAGGTCGCCCTGAGCGACGAGCGAGAGCAGGTCGAACTGGCGCCGGGTGATCTCCGGACCGTCACCTTCCCGGTGCCGCCCGATGGCGGCGAGGTCCGCCTCTCGCCCCGGGATTCGTTCCCCACCGACGACATCGCATACGTGGCTGCGCCCGCCGACGCCACGGTCGACGTGCTGGTCGTCGCCAACGACCGGAACCGGTATCTCGAGACCGCGCTGGCGGTTATCGACCCCGTACAGGTGACGCGGGTCGCGCCGCCGGAGTCGGTGCCGGCCCCGCCCGGGGACGCCTACGACGTGGTGCTCTACACCGGCGTCGACGCCGAGAGACTCGGGGACGAACACCTCGCTGCCGGGCGGGCGGCGGTGTCCTCGGGCGGCGGCGTCGGTATCCAGGCGAGCGAGTCGATGCCGGTTCGGGCGTACGGCGACCTGCTACTTATCGACCCCGGCACCGTGGCCTCGAACCCGACGCTTGCGACGCCCGCGGACGCGGAGTTGACCCGCGACCTCTCGTTCCCGCCGCCGGAGCGGTACGTCCGAGGGGACCTTCGGTCGGGCCGGGCGTTGCTTGCGACGACCGGCGGGATGCCGATCGTCGCGACCGACACCCGCGACGGCGGGCGGGTGCTGTACTACGGCTACATCGAGTCGGCGTCGACGTTCAAGTACGACTTCGAGTACCCCATCTTCTGGAAGCGGAGCGTGTTCGCCCTCGCAGGGCGCGAGTCGCTGCCCGAACTGAACCTCGCAACCGGCGATCGGCTCCCGATCGACAGCGAAACCACAGTCGGCACGCCGCGCGGCGAGGTGACCGCGGCGTCGCTTTCGGTCTCGGAGCCGGGGTTCTACACCGTCGAGGGGGTCCGGTACAGCGCGTCGCTGCTCAGTCCCGATGAGTCGGCGGTCACTGCCCCCGACGTGGAGGACTCGACGGACGGCGGCCCGACGACCCGACAGGAGGAGCGGACCGCGCCCGACCCGCTGACCGAGTTCGTCGCGCTCGGCGTTGTGGCGGCCGCACTGGGGGAACTGCTCGCGCTCCGAAGACGGGGTGATCTCTGATGGTCGCGATCGAACTCACGGAGACCCTGTCGGTCGGCCTGTCGCGGCCGGCGTTCCTCCTGGCGTTCCCGGCGGCCGCAGCCGCCGTTTGGGCGCTGTTGTACCGCGGGGCGTCGGGGACTGCGTCGCCACAGTCCCGGAAGTGGCTGTTTGCCGTTCGGCTCCTGATCGTCGCCCTAGTCGTGCTCTCGGCGGCCGGCCCCTACACGGTCCAGCCCCGCCAGACCGCGGGCGACCCGAGCGTCACGCTGCTCGTGGATCAGTCCGATAGCACAGCGGTCACCCCAGACGTCGCCGATCGGCTCACAGACGACATCGAGGCCGAAGGGGTGGCAGTCCGCCGGGTGCCGGTGGGCGCCAACGACTCCTCGCCGATCGGCGACGCGGTCGCGGCCAACCTTGAGGAGAACGGCAGCGTGGTGCTCCTCAGCGACGGCCGGGTGACCGAGGGCCAGTCGCTGGGAACGGCGACGGACCTCGCGCGGTCGGTCAACGCCACCGTCTCCGTGGTCTCGCCGGACCCCCGGACCGCAGAACGGTTCGTGACGGTCATCGGCCCCGAAAAGGCGAGCCTCGGCGTCGAGAACCGGTTCACCGCCAGAGTCGACGGCGTCGGCGGGAACGTTTCTGCGACGCTGACGGTTCGGGTGGACGGCGAACAGGTCGCAGAGCGGACGGTCGAGGAGGCGCCGGCGACTGTCGAGTTCAACCACACTTTCGAGACCAACGGCACCCATAGCGTGACTGCCGAGGTCGACACGGTCGATCGGTTCTCCGAGAACGACGTGTTCAGAAAGACCGTCAGGGTGGTCGAGCGGCCCGACATCCTCTACGTCTCCGACGGGGAGTACCCATTCGGCGACTACCTCGGTGAGCTCTACGACGTCGAGACTGCCACGGAGGTCCCGGCAGACCTCTCGCCGTACTACGCGGTGGTGGTCCAGGACACGCCCGCGGCGTCGGTGGGGAACGTCGACCGGCTCCAGGAGTTCGTTATCGACGGCGGCGGGCTGTTCGTGGTCGGCGGCCCCAACTCCTTCGAGCGCGGCGGCTACCAGGGGTCGAGTTTCGGGTCGATGCTCCCGGTGTCGATCGGTGAGGGTCAGCGCCGCGCCACAAGCATCGTCTTGGTTGTCGACGTCTCCGGGAGCGCCGAGGATGGGATGCGGATCCAGAAGTCCACCGCCCTGTCGGTGCTCGACCAACTCGACGACGACAACGAGGTCGGGCTGGTGGGGTTCAACTTCCAGGCCTACCGGGTCTCGGAGGTCGAACCCCTCTCGGAGAACCGCGGCGAGTTGGAGGACAAGATCCGGCGGCTCCGGGCGGGCGGCGCGACAGACATCGCTGCGGGAGTGCGCGGCGGCGGGGAGCTTCTCGCCGACCGTCGGGGGTCGATCATCGTCGTGAGCGACGGCGGCGACAACCCCGACGAGGCGGCCGAGGCCGCGGCGCGGCTCTCGGATAGCGGCGTCCGAGTGATCACCGTCGGCGCGGGCGAACGAATCAACGAGCGGACCCTCCGGACGATTGCGGGTGCGGGCGGCGGGACCTACTTCCGGGCGACCGAGACGACGCGGCTGGGGATCCTGTTCGGCGGTGCGGGCGCGCCCGGCGGGTCCGGACTCGTCGTCTTGGACCGGAACTCGTTTGTCACTGCCGGCGTGACGCTCACCGCGTCGCCGGAGTCGTTCAACGACGTGTCGGTCCGGCGGGGCGCGGACTACCTTGTCGCGGGCGACACCGGCCAGCCCGCCCTCGCGAGCTGGCGGTACGGGCTCGGACGCGTCGCGACGCTCACCGCCCACGGCGAGGACGGCACCCTCGACGGGCTGTTGCGAGAGCCCGACTCCCTTCTCCTTACTCGGACCACCAACTACGTCGTCGGCAACCCCGAGCGGAAGGCTTCCGGGATCACCGGCGTCCCAGACACCCGCGTGGGCGAGCCGACGACGGTGACGTACCGCGGGACCCAGCGGCCGGGCGTCGACGACCCCGCGTTCCGACGGGTCGGCGAGGAGACGTTCCGGGCGACGGTGACGCCTACGGAGCCGGGATACTACGCGGTGCTCGATGCGACGTACGCCGCGAACTACCCCCGTGAGTACGCCGCGTTCGGGCCGGCACCGGAACTGGATCGGCTCGTCGACGACACCGGCGGTCGGGAGTTCACCGCGGTGCAGGGCCGCCGGATCGCGCGCTTTGCGGCCCAGGAGGCAAGCGGGGTCCGGCCGGTCGAAACCGACTGGACGTGGCTCCCGCTCGTGCTCGGGCTGGTGCTCTTTACCGCGGAAGTGAGCTACCGGCGGCTTCAAGTCCGTCGCCGAAGTACCACGCTCGACGGAGGCCCCCAGTGACGTTCATCGGTCGTCCCCTGAACCTCGCGGTGGTCGTCGCTCTCTTGGTCCTCGCGGCGGGGACCGTGGGAGCGACAGCGCTGTACAATTCCGGCGTCACGGAGGTCGAAGAGCAAAACGAGCAGCTCAGATCGCAGAACGAACAGCTCCGGGAGGACATCGCGTCGGCGCGGGATCGGATCGAGAACCTCGAATCGACGGTCGGCTCGCTACAGCGGCAGTTGACCCAGCGGAACGAGAGTATAACCGAACTCCGGGCGGAGCGCGACGAGGCCCGGGCCGACCTCCGGGCGGTCTGCGGCCAGGTTCGCGAGGAGAACGTCAGCCTGCCCGAGGAGTGTGAAGATGTCGGATCCGAGTGAGGAGCCTGACCGCGGCGAGGAGGTCGACCCCGTCGAGTGGCTCGACGACGTCGAGTGGTCCGAGGAGCCCCCGTCCGACGACGGGTCGGACCGAGGTGGCGGAGCCCGGGTGGCCGACGCCGAGACCGTCGCTCCCGACGCACCAACCGCCCCGAGCGACCCCGAGAATCCCGGATCGAGTTCACCGACCGCCTCGACCGACCGGATCCACGCGGCGCTGTCGGAGGTCCGGCGCGAAGTCCGGAAGGCAGCCCTCGTCCACGCTGCGGTCGAAGGCGCACTCGCGGCCGTGCTCGCAGCCCTCCTCCTGTCGCTCGTCACGCCCGCGCCGCTTTCGGGTGCGGTCCCGCTGCCGGCACTCGTCGTCGCGGCACTTGAGACGCTTCCGGGCGTTGGCTCGATCGCGCCGCGAATCGTAGGCGTGGCCTCGGTGGTCGCGGTCGGCGTCGGGGGCGTCGGATTCGCGGGGGCGTACCTTCTCCGGCTCCGCCGGCCGTCGATCGAGCAGTTCGAGGGGGCGAACCCGCCGGTCCGGGAGGCGCTGCGAACCGCTCGCGACGCCGCTGAGGGGGGCAACGACACCGAGAT
>Ga0102935_1000307_pt1 | contig 17186 bp, 19 predicted proteins | sample SalPonR2_A_D2_MG_FD_78508 | JGI IMG/M metagenome (GOLD analysis project Ga0102935, IMG submission 78508) | Salt pond soil microbial communities from South San Francisco under conditions of wetland restoration - Salt Pond MetaG R2_A_D2_MG | ecosystem: Environmental > Aquatic > Marine > Intertidal... | reverse complement strand
TCGCGGTACGGAAAGCGGCTTGCTGCGTGTACCTGTGATTCTAAGCCGGGTGTTCTCGGTGGGTAGACGGTTACTCCTCGTTTACTTATACTTTGCGTGGTGTTGTTTTCCCGCTCAGAAAACCACAACAACACATAAGCCTCGTTTTCAGTGTCTCAATTGAATATACTATATGTCACTATATCATTTTCGAGCGTTGTTCGTTCACAGTTTCGGAGGATGGTCCATTTTTCGCGTATATTTCGTGGTAGCTGTGGCCGAATGGGCCCTGTGAGTAAGGAATCAGTCGTCTCTCTCGGTTCAAACTCGTCAGATACACCAAGGCATCTTACTATTCAAGATCTCGTAGAGCGTCGCCACTCATCACAGGCAGTCCAAATCGGCAAAAGGCGTTAATCTGGTGGGATCAGTGCTGAACAAACCAATTCGACACACTCCCCAGCCGTCAGAACCGGCGCATAGTCCATCTCACCGTCGACACCGGCTTTCAGCAGGAAATCGGTGAGCCGCCAGATATTGTACAACAGCACGGCGAACATGAAGTAGAACAGACGTACACGGTAGTTCTTCGAGGACGTCTTCGCTAAGAAGTCGCCCTTGATACTCTTGTACTCGTTTTCGATCTGCCAGCGTCGGCTGTAGCGCCGACAGAACATCTCAGCCTCCTTCGGGCCGACTCTGATATTCGTCGCGAAGACGGTCGTTCCATTACCTTTGGTCGACGGCACGTACAGGAACTGCATCGAGTGGCTCCCTGTCTCAACGTGAACAGACGCCGATTCCACCGAGACAGCCTGTCCGTCAGCCTCCATCGTCTCAATGATCTCCTGCTCAGTGCTGTTGATTCGCTTCGGGATGAGATAATTCACTCCGAGATTCGAGAGTGTCTGGTAGACTCGCTGCGCATCAAATTCTCGATCACAGAGTACCGTCTCAATTGGGACGTGTTCTTTCGCTCGTGTCACGAGTCGGCGGACGACGCGGTGAATCTGGTTCGATGGATTCTCGTCCCATGCTGAGCTCTCCCGCACAGGTTCCACAGCCAGGATGAGTGGGATGTTCTGTCCGACAATCGATAGCGTGGCGAATTTGAACGCTCGGTTCTCCTGATCAAGCCCACTAACCATCTCCATCCCGTCGACATCGCCATAGTACGGAACAGTCGTAATATCGATAGCGGCTGTCACCGGTCGACGGAACGAGGTCTCAGACTCGATCACCGAGAGCAGTCGATCCGTTGCTACCTCGAATCCATCGATCAGAGAGTCAGGGTTGAACTGCTTGACGGCTCTGAGATGTGTATCGCCGTGTGGACCGCGGAACAGCTGGATATTCGGTGGACCAAGACGTGGTGATAATCAACGGGTCACTAGTCTAAAGGACCGACGTACTGGGACGAATTCAGTCGTGCTAGACTATTGCAGATCACTCCCACACAGTCGGCCTGTCGGGTGGCTCGCTCGTCGTCTTCGGAGTATCTGGTTACAGATATTGGATACAGACGGTCAGAACAAATACAGCGAGCCAGCGTGGGTATCAGTTTGACAGCCGGATCCACTCGCGACGTCAGCCGTCCTCGCTTCAAGCTTGTTCTACTCTATGAAACAACGCGGCCGGATGTGTGACACTTGTACGACTGTCATGGCAGATATCAGGGACCGAACTGATGGGCGGAAACGCCGAGTAGTTCAACTGTGTTGAACGAAGACTACGTGTAAGTCATATTGATTTCGATCACGTTAGTTGTCCTCCGCAACAGATCTGGCAACTCCTGAGTAAACCTGTCGTCTCGTATGCGGCTGATCGGGCCGGAGACGCTGACGGCGCCGAGGACCTCCTGTTGTTGGGTCAGTATCGGTGCGGCGACACAGCGAAGGCCATCGAGACTCTCCTCGTCGTCGTAGGCGCACTTCCGATCGCGGATCTCCGCGAGTTCGTCGAACAGTTCCTCACGGTCGTCTATCGTGCGCTCTGTCCGTTTTGGCATCCCGTGTCTGTCCAGAATCTTTCCGACCCGCGCTTCGGGCATGTACGCGAGCATTGCTTTGCCGAACGCTGTGCTGTGGAGTCCCTGGCGCTTGCCGACGTACGAATCGAGTGTCACCGCCTGGTCGCCGCATTCGCGATAGAGGTAGATGCCCCGTCCATGTTCTTCGACCAAGAGGTTCACTAACTCTCCGGTTTCAGCCGCCAGCTCTTCGACTTCGCCTTTAGCGATCTGAAAGACGTCCATTTGAACCCGTGTGTATCCACCGTGTTCGAGAAATCGCAGTCCGAGATGGTATTCCTCGCCTGCGCGCGCTACGTACCCGTTCGCGAGGAGCGTCTGGAGATGATTGTAGACGGTACTTTTCGGTAAGTTAACGTGATCAGCGACGGCCGTCACCGTCCCACCGGATATCTCCTGTAGCGTCTGGACGATCCGGAACGTCCGTTCCACAGCTCGAATCTGCGAATCGCGTTCGCGTCTCATACGCGACGCTCACCCGGCCACCTCTTAATACTGTTCCACACAGCGGCATGACGGTTCAACATTTCTGACGGCCGTCCGCGGCCGCCGGCCTGCGTCGGAGGGTGCGAGACTCCCAATAGTTCGCTCACGCGCTGTTTTGCCTGACGAAATGACCCCGGCATGGTTCTTCGTGTGTAGCCCAGCCCATTCAGTAGTACCGCCTTCACGGACCGACTCGAGAGTGGCTGGGCGACCGGAACGTCGCGTCGTCCCCTGCCCGGCGACACATCAGGTTTCTTTCCTTAGATATCTGGACGATTCGTGCCTGCTCGGGCGCACGTGCGCACTTCTCGATCTTTCAGGGCTGGTGACAGGTAAATTTAAGTAATAAACCTACATAGTCACGTCATGTGGTGTCAATAGACACTGGTGTTACCTAATGAGTGATCAAGCCGCAGACGGAGACCAGGCAGCAACGGCAATAAGCGTCCAACGATTAGAATCAGGATACTTCGACCACCTGAAGTCGCTACGGACGCAAGTACCGGTCGGGGACTACCTAATAGATAGAGCGACGCAGCGGTGGGCGCTCGTTTCGATGGCGGTTATCTCACTGATATTCCTCGTCACATTTCCGTTCACGATGTTCATACAGTACACGCCGGTCGTCATTCTCCTCTATATGATCGCGTTCGTTGCGTTCGGCTGGGTGTTTTACGACCGAGTCCTCGAACCGAACGAAGGAATGGAGGAGTGGGAGGACTAACAGATGACGCAGTCGCTCCTCTCGACGGAAGGCTATATTGTCATCGCCTATTTAATCGCCATCTTTGGAATCGGCATCTGGGGGGGTCGAAAGACCCACACGTTCCGTGACTACTTCAGTACGAGCGGCGGCCTCGGCATCATCGTCCTGATCGGAACGGTGCTCGCAACACAGTGGGGCGGCGTGACGTTACTGGGAATCGTCGGATTCGGCTACCAACACCTCTGGTTCGGCGCTTGGTACTCCTTGGGTGCCGTGATCCGGTTCCTGTTCTGGGCGTTCCTCATGGCTGCCGTCCTCCGGAAGGTCAATCCCTTCTCAATCTCGGAGTGGTTTGGCATGCGGTTCGACGCCAAGAACGCCCTCGTGATGACCGTTCTCAACCTGATCGTCAGCTTGGGACTGCTCGGGGGTCAATTCCTGGCGTTTGGCACGGTCGTGAGCGTGTTCTTCGACGTCCCGATCCGGTCCGCTGTCATCATCGGCGCGCTGATGGTGACCATCTACACCGTCATCGGTGGGATGTGGGGGGTCGCGTACACCGACGTGGTCCAGATCATCGTCACCACCCTCTCGGCCGTCGGGATGGTGCTGTACCTGTGGGTGACTGAGGGCGGGTTCGGAACGCTGCGGACTCAAGCGGTCTACCCGGAGAACTACTTCAACGCAATGAACGTCACGCCACTCGGTGATCTCTCCATGGGGTGGCTATTTTTATTCACGCTCATCTTCCTGTGGTTGGCGGACCTCTTCCTCAACCACAACATGCAACGGATGGTGAGTGCGAAGAACCTCAAAGTGGCGTACTGGGCGCCGGTCTTCGGTGGTATGGGATACGTCCTCATCGCCTACGTGTCGCCCGCCATCGGCGCCTACGCGCGGTCGGTGCTCGGTGCGGGTCTCCAGAACCCTGACCGCGCCTTCCCGTTGCTGGCACAGGAACTCCTCCCGGCGTATCTCGCGGGGCTCGTCGCGGCCGCTCTCCTCGCCGTTGTCATGTCAAGTGGTGATAGCTATCTCCTCGGTCCGTCCACGCTCGCGGCGAACGACCTCTATCGCGCGTTCAACCCACAGGCGTCGGAGGAGCGGGTCCTACTCGTCTCGCGACTTATCACACTCGTCTACGCCGGCATCACGCTGTACAGCGCCCTGTTCTTCGACACTATCATCGGGCTCATCCTCACGTATCTCACCATCGGCTGGGCGGTCATCCCGGCACTCGGTGCGAGCGTGGCTTGGCGCCGAGCGACACCGAACGCCAGCTTCTGGAGTATGGTCGCCGGTGGCGGCGTGAACGCCCTGTTGATGTTGAACTACTCCTACGGCTGGGTGCCAAGCATTAACGCCATGTTCCCCGACATGCCGTCGTATTACGTCGGCTGGATCGGCTTTGCCCTCGCGTCGGTCATCCTGATCGCCGGGAGCTATGTCGAGGGCGAGGACAGCGTTCCCACCAACGTCCGCCAACCCGTTGCGGCCGACGGCGGGCGTGAGGTCGACGACATCGAGGCTCGCGCCGACGCGGCGCTGAAACAGGTTCAATACTGAGCCGCTGCGGCGCCACAATTTTAATCGAGTCGACACGGACGCGTTGCCCCCGTCGTGACCAGCGACGGGTTCTCTGCACTCATCGCTCACCCGAGGAGCATGTCGCTGAAGACGCTCCCCTCTACGGCGTCGACGACGCGGACCTGGTCGTTCGTCAGCTCGACCAGCCAGATGGGCTTGTAGGCGATCGTCGGTTCGTCGGCCAGATCCATGTTGCCCCGCTCGCGGTGTTCGACTTGCATCCGTCGGCTGTTCGCCGTTACGTCGGCCTCCGCCATCGACACCTGTGGATCGAGGACCGACTCGGCCGGAACGGTCGCCTTCGTCTCTTCGATCTCTTCGGAGGTGAACGGCCGTGCGACATCCGACATCGCGTCGACGACGATTGCCCCCTCGGTGACATCGTCCTCTCCCCGGAATACTCGTTTCGTGAGCTTGACGTTGTACGAGTAGAACGGTTTGTATCGAAGTACCGCCCGGACCGGCTCGACTTCCATCACCGCTGATTTGACGCGGTCCGGGAAGTGATCGCGGACCTGGCCGAGCGCGTCGTCTTCGGACAACTGAACCGGCTGGGTGATGATGTTGACGGTGTCTCCGGTCGACATACTCGGTATCATCCGCGCCGACTACTAATCCGTTTCGTCGGTCAGGGGTGGGAGACCCGGCCGAGCGTCGGTGCTCGTCGCGTCGAGACCGTTCAGACGACGGTGAGTCCTGGCCCATCGTCGACGATCCGGCCGATGGTCCCCCAGATCGAGTCGAGCGTGTACGCACCCGTAACGCCCTCGATCGACGAGGTCCGACTGACTTCGAGCGTTGTCCCATCGCCCTCTGCAACGATGTTGTGGGTCGCCTCTTCTGTCGAAGGGTCGGCAACGAGTGTCGACTGTGTCCGATCGAAGCCGAGGCCCGAGGTAGCGACGGTCGCGTGCGAGTTGACGTTCCGGGGGTATTCTGCACAAATCCCGCGCGTCGGCCCGTCGTAGAGGGTCGTCTCGCCGTCCACGTCGCCCTGGGCCATCGCGGCGTGCGAGAAGTCTATGTTCGCCGGATTCTTACGCGTCGTGATCGAGACGCTGTTGAGCGACGGTCTGGCGTCTTGCAGGCCGTCCATCCCGAGCACGGCGCCGTGCGGAACGTAGAACCGCGTCCCGGCCGACTGGCAGGCGTCGCCGAGGCGGGTGGCGAGCATCGCGTCTGACAGCGCGGTCGTCGAGAGAATCAGGAGATCACTCGTCTCGAGGAGCCGTTCGCCGTGGTCGGTCACGACGTCCGCGTGGGCTGCCTCGACGACCAAGTCGACGTCTCGATCCGAGAGCAGTGCCGGATCCTCGATGCGCTCGACGCCGGTGCCGACGTCCGCGGTCGCCGCCGCTGGATCACAGATGAAGTCGAGTGAGAGATGCTGACCCTTGTCGATCCGTTCGACGAGATGCCGTCCGATCCGTCCGAATCCGATCACGCCGATGCGCGTGTCCGTGATCATGGGATGAAGCAGGACGCGGCGGCGTATGAAACTACTGTCCCGCGTCGGGCCGATGACACCCGCTCAGCTCTCTTCACCGATCCGGTAGCGATCGATCGCGTCCGGGTCGGGGGAGACGCCGAGCCCGGGACCGTCCGGAACGGCGAGCGTCCCGCCCGAGACGTCGAAGGGGTCGGTCAACAGCTCCGTCCGTAGGCCATTGTCGGCCCGGTCAACCTCGAAGAGGAATGGCTCCGGGACGTTCGTCGAGTGGGGGTACGCAGAGAGCGTCGCCGCGAGCTGTAAACTCGCCGCGAGACCGATCGCCCCCGTCCAGACGTGCGGGGAGACGGCGACGTTCTGGGTCGTCGCGAGCTTCCCGACGAACCGCGCCTCAGAGAGCCCGCCGCATTTGCAGACGTCGGGCTGGACCACGTCCACAACACGGTCGTCAACGAGTTCCTCGAACTCGAAGCGGCCATAGGACGCCTCGCCCGCCGCCAGCGGCACGGAGACCGACCGCTTGAGCTCCCGATATCCGGATAGGTTCTCCGGCGGCAAGGGCTCTTCAATCCAGGCGACGTCATACGGTTCGATCGCCTCGGCCAGTCGGACGGCCTGTGCTGGGCGGTAGTTCCCGTTGCAGTCGACCATCAGCGCGGCGTCTTCGCCAAGGATGTCCCGGGCGACGCGAACCCGTTCGACATCGTCGTCGATCCCTCGGCCGATCTTGATCTTTGCCGCGTCGAACCCCTCCGCGACGGCTGTTTCGATAGGCTCCGCCGGTGGCTGTCCCCACTCTGTGACGTACATCGTCGAGGCATAGGGCGTCACTCGATCTCGACTCCGACCGCCGAGCAGCCGTGAGACGGACGTCTGCGTCGAGCGGCCGATCAGATCCCAGAGCGCGATGTCAACGCCGCTGATGGCGCTCTGGATGAGACCCCGAGACCCAAAGTGGTATAATCCGGCGTAGTTGCGATCACATAGCGTCTCCACGTCGTAGGGATCCATGCCGACGACCATCTCGGCGAGCAGTTCGTCAACGAGCGTCGCCATAGTGCGTGGGGGGCCGAACGCTTCGCCCCACCCGACTGTTCCGTCTCGGCTCTCGACTCTGACGAGCGTCGAGGTTCGTTGTGTCACTGTACCGCGTGCGCTGCCGTACCCCTTCCCATCGTCGAGCGGGTAGACGAGCGGGACGGCGTCGACGGACCTGACCTGCATGACAAAAGTAAACAGCCAACATGAAAAAACATTTGTCCTTGTTCCCGCACGCGCTCACGCTCATGCTCCCTGACTCCCGTGCTCTCTCACTCAGGGGACCGGAACCGTGACGCGCTCGCCGTCAGAGACGGCGGTCCCGACGGCCTCGGCGATGCGGACCGCACGGTGGCCCGCCGAGAAGGGTACCGGCGAGGAGCCGCCTTTGCGCACGGCCCTAACGAACGCGCGGTCCTGTCTCGCGAGTGCGCCGTCGGGCGTCCCCGCCACGTCGGGCCAAAGCTGGGTGTCGACGGCGGACCCGCCCCGCTCGCCCCATTGCTGTGTCTCGTCCCCCGACGCGTCGACGGCAACAGTCCCCTCGCTCCCGGTCGCGACGGTCCTGACGATCGACCCCGGGTGGCCGTCAGGAAGGCAAAACCCCATCGTCAGTGTAGCGGACCCGCCACCATCGAGGCTGGCTAGCACCGACACCGCCTCGTCGACTGCGCTCCCGTTTCCACCTAGTTTCCCCACGCTCTCGACGGCCGACAGCGACGTGACGCTTGTTGCACACGCCCACTCCAGCAGGTCAAAGTCGTGGACGCCAAGACGCATCCACGGCGGTGAGACCCCACCGGTCCGGCGGAGTCGCGCGCGCTGGACTAGCCGCTCCATGGTGACGGTGACGAGGTCGCCGATGTCGCCGTCTCGTACCGCCGAGCGGACGGCACGATATCGCGGGTCGAACCGAAGCACGTGGCCCACCATGTGGACGGCGTCGCTCGCCGCGGCCGCGGCTCGCAGTCGCTCGGTCTCCTCGCTCGTCGTCGCGAGCGGTTTCTCGACGAAGGCGTGAACACCGGCGCCGATGGCCCGTAACGTGGCGTCAGTGTGCTCGGGATCGGGGGTGCAGACGAACAGACAGTCCGCCCGATCGATCGCCGTTTCCAGCCCGGTCGCTGCCGTCCCGAACCGCGCCGACGCCTCGGCCGCCCGTTCTTCATCGACGTCGACCAGCGGGCCGAGTTCCACCCCCGGCATCGACGACAGGATCGCCGCGTGTTTCCAGCCGATCTTCCCCACGCCGACGACGCTGACAGTCAGCGGCATGGCTGGGATCTCACACGCCGGGGTCAAAGTGATTCCGTCGCTGATACTGAGAGAAAATCTTTACACGGATCGACCATAACGTATATTTCGTTATGACGGTGTTAGTCATCGGTTCGTCGGGCTATCTCGGCGAGTACGTAGTCGACGAACTCCTTGAGCGCGGTCACGACGTGGTCGGCTTCGACCTCCAGCGGGGCGAGGCCGACGCCGCCCGTGAGGACGCCCAGTACACGTTCGAACGCGGCGATATGACTTCCTTCGCAGACCTCTCGGCGGCCGTCTTGGCCCATGACGTCTCCGAAGTCGTGCAGTTTGCGTACTTCGGGACGGCGGAGAACGGCCTGCTCGACTCCGCGGAGGGCGACCCGTATCACGCCTCGAACACCAACGTCTCGGGGTTCAACAACGTCCTCGAGGCTGCTCAGCAGTTCGACCTCACCCTAGTGTGGGCGTCGTCGACGGTAGTCTACGGAGGCCCCGACTACTACGCCGACCTCGGCATTGACACCGTCGATGAGGAGAGCCCGACCGCCCCCGAGTCGCTCTACGGCTCATGTAAGGTCCACAACGAGTATCTCGCTGCGATGTACGCCGAGCAGTACGACCTCGACATCGCCGGAATCCGGCTGCCGCTGATCTACGGGCCGCGTCGGTACCCGGGCGCACAACCCTTCATCGTCGACATGTTCGAAGCCGTCGCCGCGGGCAGACAGATCGACCTCGACGGCGGCGATACGGTATGGGATCTGCTGTACGAGCGGGACATCGGCCTCCTGTTCGCCTCTGTGCTTGAGGCCGGTGACTTCGACCACGCCGTCTACAACGTCCCCGGTCACACCGTGACCGTGCGGGAACTGGCGTCGCTCGCAGAAAGCGAGGCGCCAGCGCCCGCGTCCGTCTCGGTCGCGGACGGCGACGACGCCGTCCTCCCGGCACCGCTGTCCGACGAACGGTTCCGGTCCGAGTTCGCGTTCCGACCGTCCTACGACGCCGACCGGGCCGTCGCAGACTACATCGACACGCTGACAAGCGATTCGACCCCCAACGACACATGACAGATACGACGTACCAGTACATCGACGGCGAATGGCTACCCGGAGACGGCGAGGACATCTCGGTGGTGAACCCCGCCGAGCCCAGTGATCCGATTGTCTCGTTCCCGGCCGCGAGTCGCGACCAAGCGGCGGCCGCAATCGGCGCCGCGGACGACGCGAGGGCCGACTGGGCCGCGACCATCCCGGACGAACGGGAGTCGCTGCTCTACGACGTCGCCGACCGTCTCGAAGACAACGTTGACGAGCTCGCGGAGATTCTCACGACTGAGGAGGGAAAACCCATCTCGTCGAGTCGCGGCGAGGTGGCGCGGACAGCGGACATGTTCCGCTATTTTGCGGGCTACGCACGCCGGACGACCGGCGAGACCGTCCCCTCAAGCGATCCGGAGACGTTCACCTACACCATCCGGGAGCCACTCGGCGTCGTCGCGCTCGTCACACCCTGGAACTTCCCCATCGGCACGCCGGGGTGGAAGCTCGCGCCCGCGCTTGCGACCGGCAACACCGTCGTGTTCAAACCCTCCTCCGAGACGCCGATGGTCGCGAAGCGCCTCGTCGAACTGCTCGCCGCGGCCGGCATCCCCGATGGCGTGGTCAACTTGGTCGTCGGCGCCGGCTCCACCGTCGGTGACGCGCTAACGACCGACGACCGCGTCGACGGTGTCTCCTTCACCGGCTCCACCGACGTGGGGCGACACATCGCCGACGCCGTCGCGACGAGAGGGATCCCGATCCAGACGGAGATGGGTGGCAAGAACCCGGTGGTCGTGCTGCCGGACGCGGACGTTGAGGCAGCCGCGGACGCCGCCGCCGTTGGAGCCTTCGGTGGGACCGGCCAGGCTTGCACCGCGACGAGCCGACTGCTGGTCCACGAGGACGTCGCCGAGGCGGTCATCGAGGCCGTCGTCGACCGGGCTGAGGCGATGACCGTCGGCCCGGGGATGACGAATCCGGATATTGGCCCGGCCGTCTCTGCCGACCAGGACGAGAACAACTTCGGGTACGTCAACGTCGGCAAAGCAGAAGGGGCGACGCTTCGAACCGGTGGGACGCGCCCCAACGGTCTGGAGACGGGGTACTACATCGAGCCCACGGTCTTCACCGACGTCGACCCCGACTCCCGACTCGCACAGGACGAGGTGTTCGGCCCCGTGCTCTCGATCATCGAGGTGTGCGACTTCGACGAGGCGATTGACGTTGCGAACGGCGTCGACTACGGCCTCTCGGCCAGCGTGTTCACCGCCGATATGGCCCGAGCTCGGGCGTTCACCCACCGGATCGAAGCCGGCGTGATCAAGATCAACGGCACGACGACAGGCTCCGACATCCAGATGCCGTTCGGGGGTATGAAGGCGTCGTCCTCGGAAACGAAGAAGGAACTCGGCCAGTCGGCCTACGAGTTCTACACCCACGAGAAGGCCGTCTACCGGACGGATCCATAATGCCGTCCAGCCACTGGGCGGAGCACACCCGCCGCGACCTCGAGGCTGTCGACCCCGCGGAGACGGTGGTGTTCGTACCGACCGGTGCCGTCGAACAGCACGGACCACACCTCCCCGTCGGGACGGACACTTTCCTAGCCGAGGCCGTCACGAACGCCGCTGCCGCCCAAGCCACGGACGTCCTCGCGCTTCCGCCGCTCTCGTTCGGCTACTCGCCACACCACGGCGGCGTTCCCGGCACGATTACGCTCTCCTCCGAGACGTACCTCTCGCTCGTCACCGATGTCCTGTCGAGTCTGGTCGCCGACGGCTTCGAACGGATCGCGGTGGTGAACGGCCACGGCGGAAACCGGTCGCTCCTCAAGACGGCTGCCAGTGACTTCCACGCCGATGAAGGCGTCTCGGTCGCCGTCCTCTCATACTGGGACCTCATCGCCGAGGAGGTGGCCGAGGAGCGCGATTCGCCGACCGGCGGCGTCTCGCACGCCGGGGAGATGGAGACATCGCTGCTCTGCTACCTCCGCGAGGAACTCGTCGGTGACGACACTGACGACTACGTCCGTGACGACCGGGGGGGCCTGACCCGAACCGACCTGTTCGGGACCGGTGCGGTCTACTACCCGCAACATTTCGACGATCTGACCGAAACTGGGGTGTCGGGTGTACCGTCTACGGCCGACGCGGCGACCGGTGAGCGCCTCTTTGAGGCGGGCGTCGCCGAACTCGTGGCGTTTGCGGACGCGTATCGCGAGTGGTAAGAGCGGCATACTATCAACACTTATTATTATACCGATCAAACCTCATCAATATGCGAGTAGCAAACGCTATCGTGGAATTCCTTCAAGCCGCGGGCGTCTCGAACACGTACGGGATGGTCGGCGAGAGCGTCTTGGACGTCGTCGACGCCGTCAGCGAGACGTCAGGCGTTCAGTACACGCCGGTGCGACACGAACAAGCCGGCGCTCTTGCCGCCAGCGGGTTCGCCCGCACGACCACCGAGCCAGCCGTCTGTCTCGGCCACGTCGGGGCGGGTGCCTCAAACCTAGTCAACGGCATGGCCGACGCCTACAAGGATGACTTGCCCGTCATCGCCCTCACCGGGAACGCCGAGACGTCGTCGCTCGGCCGTGACGTCTGGCACGAAGTCGACCACCTTGCGATGTTCGAGCCAGTGACCGACTGGAACGTCCGCATCGACCACCCCGAGCGGGTTCCACAGATCATGCGCGAGGCGATGAACCGGCTGAACACCGGCACGCCGGCTCCTATCCACATTGACCTTCCGAGCGACGTCGCGGCGGCGGATCTTCCCCCCGAGGCCGAGACTGAACTCGCCGCAGCACTAGAGGCGACCCCCGAGCCGAGTCCCCCTCGAAACCGAGTTGCCCCCGCCCCCGATCAGGTCGACGAGGCCGTGAAGCGGTTCCTCGACGCCGAAAACCCGGTGATCCTGGCTGGCGGCGAGGCGCTCACCGCCGGCGCGGACGACGCCCTCGGCACGCTCATAGAGTACGCCCGCTGTCCCCTCCTCACGTCACTCACGGCCCGCGGTGTCGTCTCCGAGTACGACGACTACTGCTTCGGGGCGCTCGGCACCCTCGGTCGGATCGCCGCCAAGTCCGTCGCCGACGAGGCTGATTTCGTGCTCGCGCTCGGCTCTAGCCTGACGGACATCGAGACGTTCAATTTCTCGTTGTTCGCGGACAGCGACATCGTACAGGTCTCGCTGGCCGAAGGTGACCTCGCCCGCCAGTACTCCGTCGAACAGGCTGTCCTAGCTGACCCACGCACGTTCACGTCCGCGTTCGACGCCGCCCTCCGCGACCGGACCGACGGACCACTCGACGAACCACCGGGCATGGACGACTACCGGGCCGAGTTCCGCGGCGAGCTTGAGGACATCACCGAGCCGGACCCCGGTGCTCTCAACGACACCGACGAGGGCCTGGTGAGCCCCTACGTCCCGCTAACGAAGATCGCCGAGGCGAAGGCGCCCGGCGACGTCGTCTGCTCCGCGTCGGGGAAGAACACGCTCTGGTCGAGTCTCATTCCGATCGAGGAGTCGGGAACGTTCCTCAAATCGGTAGGCTTGGGAACAATGGGCTTTGCGTTCCCAGCGGGCATCGGTGTCCAGACGGCGCGCCCGGACGCTACCGTCTACGCCGTCATCGGCGACGGCGACTTCTCGATGGTCGCACAGGAACTCGAGACGTGTGTCCGCGAGGACCTCCCCCTAGTTGTCGTCGTATTTAACGACGACACGCTGTCGTCGATTAAGATCCAGCAGGGTGACTCGTACGGAGAGCGGTACGTCGGAGTCGACTACACCACGGTCGACTTCGCAACGGTTGCCGAGGGGTTCGGTGCGACCGGCGTGCGCGTTGAGTCAGGTGAGGAGTTCGAAGACGCCCTAGCGACCGCCGAGCGGGTCGACGGCCCGGTCGTCATCGACACGGCCATCGATCCGTCGATCCGCGCGCCGGCGCTCTATTACGAAACCTGACGCCTGCGCTACGACGTCCGTCGGACCGTCTCAGCGATGTCCGCGGGGCTCCCTAGACCCCGACCGGATGGCGGTCAGTAAGGCCAAGTTCTCCTCTCGTGTTGATGAGACGACACCCTAAGAACTCTTTATTACTTTACCAACGTGTTTGAGCACAGTAGTACGCAGTAACGCAGCCGTTGTTGACGGCAGCTACGAGCTGCTATAACGGCTGTCGGATGCGTATCAAATCACACGACGACACGGGTGGGAGTGTATCATGTGCCTCTGGCAAGCAGGTGAAGTAAGGTGGGGCTAGCTCATGACAAGAGTCTTTGTTTCAATTTTTTCTTTCTCACAGACATAAATACTGGGGAGCGAGCCAGATGGGATGAATAAAGCATGATGTTCAGCGTTGATTGTTCGCAGTCAGTATACTGTCCTTCTCAGTAACCGAGATAGAAGAATAATTCTAGTGATTTCTCCGAGGCAGCAGGGTATTCTCACTAGAGGCGGACAGTCAGCCTCACGGGGACTCTTAGTGGAACATCTTAACCGACTCATCTCCCGGTATAAACGGTTGTTGGTTAATCTTCAGATAGCTACTACTCATGGAAAGAACCCTATTCATCTTCATGCGTAGCGTGTCTCAACTCTACCGACCGCTGTCGTCGTAGCTGAAACTATTCCCGGTCTCGCAAGTGAGAGCCTGTCCCGTTACCAGCAAGTAATGAGGAAATTACTACGCAACCGATTCTAGTAACAGCGCTCTGTTGCTCAATGTCAAAACGGCCGCAAAGTGAATGCCAGAGGGCACTGCGGCCGCTAGTGGTACACGTCTGTGTGCCACCAGTAGGTTCTGATGTACTTTTGTCGTGGCATAACCACTAGGAAAGGCGACCTCAGCGAGGCATCATTCCCAAGCTACGGTGACGAAATGCCCGATTTTCCCGTCCCCGACCTGATCCACGGCGAGGAGACATCGGCCGCACAGTTCGAAGGGAAGCGCGCGGTGTTGTAGACCTCTTTTTATACCAACTGTCCAGACGGGGTGTGTCCGGCCCCCATTCTCTGGCTCCGTCGCGAACAGGAGGCCGCCGCCGAGGAGGGGTACGGCGACCAAGTCTCGTTTCTCCACATCACATTCGATCCCAAGCGCGACACCGCCGAGGCCCTCCGCAAGTACGCCGGCCAACAGGGGGTTGATCTTGACGCGAATAAATGGCACTTCCTCCGCCCAGAGACCTACGAGCAGGCCCAAGAGATACACGACGAGCACTTCGGTCTGAAGATCGAGAAGCAGCTGGCAGATGACGTCAAGAATCTAGAGTATCGCTTCTGGCACTACGGGCGCATCATTCTCGGTAATAATCAAAGGATCATTAAGCGGGCATATCCGCGGGGCCCGCGGACCGACATCAAGCAACTCGTTGACGACCTCGAACGAGTGGCTACTGTGTGATCGCTCCCGGGCACCAGCATATTGTCTTCGTCATGTCCCGGGCGTGGTGACACCGGAGAGACCGCCTTGCGTGTCAAGTGCGGGGAGGGGAGTCGGTCTCGGTTAATGCCCCATGTGTCCCATCCCGCCGCCGGAGGGTTGGTAATGCGGGAGTATCGGATGCGGAAGGTGAACACAGAGCGCCATCAGCCCGTGCGCGAACAGCGCGTACCCCAGTACGACAAAAACCACGCCGAGCAGCCGATAAACACGAAGCCGGCGGGCGACGTCGATCGACTGGATAATCGTCCCATAGAGGAAGACAACTGAAATCGTCCCAATACCGAGGGCACCGAGAGCGATTCCACCGGTGGCCGCAGGGCCGCTCGCGAAGGCGAACAGATACGCGGGATACAGCATCGGGTAGGGAAGAAACGCGTGGATGGCCACAAGCCCAACAATACTTGAATGTTCACGGGCGGTGTTGAAATAAGGCCGAACCATGAAGCGGTCAAAAGATCGAGTGATCTATGCTCAGTTTCGACCGCCTCAGCGGCGGTAGCAGTTGTCTCGAATTAGATTTTCTGGAGCCAGAGGCGACACCTCAGTCGGCGATGAAGCTTGGTATCCGACTCCATTTGGCTTAACTATCACTTTTATATACAGTTTTGATTCTTTAGATTATAGATGCTGATTGGCATCGGACCACCGTTCATCAGTGGGTTCAAAAAGCCGATCTACAGCCGACAGACGGTTCGAATCCGAATGACGCCATAGTCGATGAAACAATAATTCAGCTCAATTCAGAACGGTATTGGCTGTACGGTGCCGTCAATCCCGACACGAACCGCCTGCTCCACGTTCGGCTGTATCCGACGAGAACAAAGGCGATCTCTTCGATGTTTCTCTCTGAACTGTGTGAGAAACATCAGGTTGACGACGCGGTTTTTCTCGTCGATGGTGCCCCGTGGTTACAGGCGGCCTGTCATCGTCACGGGCCCCGATTCCAACACGTCACACATGGGAATCGGAATGTCGTCGAACGTGTCTTTTGTATGGTAAAACACCAAACAAACCAGTTTTTAAATACTTTTAGCTATGTCGAACCGAAGACCGCTGAAAATTGGTTACAACCGTTCGCCTTCGCATGGAATCAGCTTATCTAAACACTACCTCACGTGTCGGTGAACTCTCGTTGCGAGCCACGACGTAACGCGTGGGGCGCGGGGTATTCGAATATTGCCTCCGCTTCCTCCAATCACATATCGAATGCCGGTCGCCAGTATAAACCCTCCGGCCGCAAGACCGACAACATCTCGCAGGAGGTCGACGATCGGCATCAGCTGGTCAGCGGTGACGAATACGACGCTTCCGAGCGCGCCGAGGACGGCCCCGAAAACTGCGTACGTCATCGTCCGGCCGACGTTGAACAGGAAGTGTTGGCGAACCTCGTAGGTCGTGAGATGACCGGCACGCCCGTGGCTGTCACCGTCCCGTCGTCTGGTTGCGACGTCATTTGCTTCGAGTACGCCACTAACGACCCACACATCCCGATACAGTTTGCGCCGCTGAGCATACTGATAAGAACGAAGAGGACGACGTCAGTCCAGAGGAGCAACTCGATTATAGCCGTTCTCGGTTGGGTACGGATTTCTATTTGTGTCGTCTGGTGTGTCTCTCGAATGAGCTCGGCAGATTCAATAAAAATAGGAAGTGATGATAGAGTTTGTACATTATTCCGTGTATTTAAATAGAAAATAGAGGGTACGTATCAAACACATTCTTTGAGCTTATGACGCTGCCCCACGGTCTCAGAAGATAGACGCAAAAGTGGCCATCTCAGGCCCGATATACTTGGTTATCGTCGCGTCTATGTCTACAGCAAGCAGAACGTCCGCGGCATCGGTCGTCGGAGAACTCAACGCTGCTCCCAGAGCGTATCGGTACGGTCTTCAATCCAGTCGAGAACGAGACGGTTCACCTCACGGTGGTCGGGAGGCCACTGGGAATTCTCCGCGTTGGGACGACTGGCGGCCGGCGGGGGATGGAAGTGGTCTCTATAGTTGTGTGTATTCGGATGTCGGTCCCAGCGACATTTCCACGTGCTATTCGGGCGTTCCTCCTGATAGTGAACGTTGAAGTCGTCATTCCGGTACCACCGGATCTCAAGTCGAGCAGAGAGATCGCCTGGATAGTACTCACTCGAGAGTTCGGCG
>Ga0102935_1000306_pt1 | contig 17194 bp, 18 predicted proteins | sample SalPonR2_A_D2_MG_FD_78508 | JGI IMG/M metagenome (GOLD analysis project Ga0102935, IMG submission 78508) | Salt pond soil microbial communities from South San Francisco under conditions of wetland restoration - Salt Pond MetaG R2_A_D2_MG | ecosystem: Environmental > Aquatic > Marine > Intertidal... | reverse complement strand
ACGGTGCCGGTCTCGATCTTCTCCTACAAGTCCTATATCGCCTGGGCGGGCGTGCAGGATGCGATGGTGCAATGGTGGTACGGCCATAACGCGGTCGGCTTCTTCCTGACAGCCGGCTTCCTCGCGATCATGTACTACTTCGTGCCCAAGCGGGCCGATCGCCCGGTCTATTCCTACCGGCTGTCAATCATCCACTTCTGGGCCCTGATCTTCCTCTATATCTGGGCGGGCCCGCACCACCTGCACTATACCGCCCTGCCCGACTGGGCGCAGACACTGGGCATGGTCTTCTCCATCATGCTCTGGATGCCCTCCTGGGGTGGCATGATCAACGGCCTCATGACCCTCTCGGGGGCGTGGGACAAGCTCAGGACCGACCCGATCATCCGGATGATGGTGATCTCCATCGGCTTCTACGGCATGTCGACCTTCGAAGGGCCGATGATGTCGATCAAGGCCGTCAATTCGCTGTCGCACTACACCGACTGGACCATCGGCCACGTGCACTCGGGTGCGCTCGGCTGGAACGGGATGATCACCTTCGGCGCGCTCTACTTCCTCGTGCCGCGGCTCTGGAACCGGGCGTCGCTCTACTCGCTGCCGGCCGTCAACTGGCACTTCTGGCTCGCGACCATCGGCATCGTGCTCTACGCGGCGTCGATGTGGGTGACCGGCATCATGGAAGGCCTGATGTGGCGTGAAGTCGACGCGAACGGCTTCCTCGTGAACAGCTTCGCCGACACCGTGGCCGCCAAATTCCCGATGTACGTGGTCCGGGGCCTCGGCGGGGTTCTCTACCTCACCGGCGCGATCATCATGTGCTGGAACCTCTGGATGACCGTCCGGGCCGCGCCTCAGCGCGCGGTCTCGAGCGCGATCCCGGCAGAATAAGGAGGGCCGACAGAATGGCTCAGGACAAGGAACCCATGCCCACGTCGGCGACGGGTGTCGGCGACCGGCCCGTCAGGAAATCGATCCTCGACCGGCACAAGGTGCTCGAAAAGAACGCCACGCTCCTGCTCGTCGCGTCCTTCGTGGTCGTGACGGTCGGGGGAGCGGTGGAAATCGTGCCGCTCTTCTATCTCGAGAACACGATCGAGGAAGTGGAGGGCGTACGGCCCTACAGCCCGCTGGAGCTTACCGGTCGGGACATCTATATCCGGGAGGGCTGCTACGTCTGCCACTCCCAGATGATCCGGCCGATGCGCGACGAGGTGGAGCGCTACGGGCATTACTCGCTGGCCGCGGAATCGATGTACGATCATCCGTTCCAATGGGGCTCGAAGCGGACCGGGCCGGACCTCGCCCGAGTGGGTGGGCGGTACTCGGACGAATGGCATGTCGACCACTTCACCGACCCCCAGTCGGTCGTGCCCGAAAGCGTGATGCCGAAATACGCCTTCCTGAAAGACCAGTTGATCGACGGCGAATACGTGGCCGACCTCATGTCCACCCATCGTTTCATCGGTGTGCCCTACACAGATCAGATGATCGAGCTCGCCCGTGCGGACTTCCGCGATCAGGCCGACCCGATGAGCGACTTCGACGGACTGCTCGAACGCTACCCGGGCGCGCAGGTCAGAAACTTCGACGGCGAGCCCGGGATATCGGAAATGGACGCGCTCATCGCCTACATGCAGATGCTGGGCACCCTGGTCGACTTCTCGACCTTCACACCCGACGCGAGCCGGTGAGGGGGAAAGATGGCAGAACCGACACTCTTGGAACAGATCTGGGAGAACAAGACCCTTGTCTGGCTGTTCGGCGCTTTTGTGGTGGCCGTCCTGTTCACCTTCCGGCCCGGGAGCAGAAGGGTACATCGCGACACCTCCGAGATACCTTTCCGGCATGAAGACAGACCTGCGCCCGCTGAGGGCGACGACAAACCAGCCACGGAGCGGCGCTCCGACGGCGATTCGGAGGAGGCGCGCCAATGAGCGACAGCCCTGAAAAGAAAAACGAAGAGGGCTATGGCACGACGGGCCACAGCTGGGACGGTATCGAGGAATGGAACAACCCCCTGCCGAGGTGGTGGGTCTGGACCTTCTACGTGACGATCATCTGGGCGGTGCTCTATACGATCGCCTACCCCGCGTGGCCGCTGGTGAGCACCGCGACATCGGGTCTTCTGGGCTACTCGTCGCGCGCCGAGGTCGAGGAGCAGATCGGCGAAGTGGCCGCGCGGAATGCCGCCATTACCGAGCGGCTCGCCTCCGTCGATCTCGCGGCGCTTTCCGACGACACCGAATTGCAGACCTTCGCGGTGAATGCCGGTGCTTCGGTCTTCCGCAGCCATTGCTCGCAATGCCATGGCTCGGGCGCGGCCGGGGTCGCGGCTTCAGGCTATCCGAACCTCCTCGACAATGCGTGGCTCTGGGGCGGGCAGATCGAGGAGATCGCCTATACCGTTCGCCACGGCATCCGAAACGAGCAGTCGTTCGACGCGCACTGGTCGGAGATGACGGCCTTCGAGGGGCTGATCAGCGACGAGGAAATTGCCCAGGTGGTCAACCACGTGCTCGCGATTTCCGGGCAGGAGCATGATGCCGCCCTGGCGGAAGAGGGCGAACTGGTGTTCCTCGACAATTGCGCGGCCTGCCACGGCGACAACGGCGAGGGCAATCACGACCTGGGCGCGCCAACCCTCAATGACGCGATCTGGCTTTACGGTGGCGACCCCGAAACCATCGAGGAGACCGTCCGGTACTCCCGCTTCGGTGTGATGCCCGCCTGGTCGGAGGAATACCGTGGGGCCGCCGGCCTCACGGATGCCGAGGTCAACGCGGTCGCCGCCTATGTGCACCAGCTCGGTGGCGGCGAGTGACGACGATCTGAGACCCTGAGGGGGCACCGCCCCCGAAGGTAGCACCGGCCCCGGATCCTGTTCGCGCAATCCTCCGGGGCCGGTCGCGTTTTTTGCCTCAGGGCAGTATTCACATGCATCTGTCATCGTCTTCGCGGACGTGGATCACGCAAGGTGAGTGACGAGCTTGAAAACCGGTCAGGACGGCGGATCCTTGTCGCCACCCTCGCTGAAGACGATGCGCATGGCGTCGTGACGCCCTTGACCGATGCGCCCGGTCACTGAACTCGAGGCGACCGGACCGGCTGCGGGCTTTCGGTCGAACATCCGCTCACCGACGGTCTCGTCCCGGCTTGACGCCCCTGTCCCTCCGGTGGTCACGGACGCCCACGATGCTGATTGCGGGGAGAGCCGAGACAGAGCTCTGCCGTTCCCGCCGAGGACATGCCTTGCTTGGCCCTGCCGGGATCAGCGCGCTCGGCAAGGGGCGGGCTACCGTGGGTCCTGGCTTGCCCGAGGCAAGCCGGATCCGTGCGTTTCAGTCCCGAGGATCAGACATCAACCCATTCCGTCCCGCAATCGCAGCCGCAGCCGCAACCGGGGGGGTGCTCCATATCGCTGTCGGGGTGAGGAACTGCGTGCACGACGGTTTCGATATCGTAGGGCACGCCGTTCTCGTCGAGGATTTCGGTGACCGGGATGATGTCCGACAGGTCGGGAAGGTCGGTGTCGGCCCATGGCGCGGGTTTTGTCGCCGCGGCAACGGTGCTGCCGCCGAGCCCGAAAACCGACAGAATCAGCGAGAAGAACCGCTCAAAGAAGGAAAGATTGGTGTCGTCATCGGTTTCGAAGACACGGACGGGCGCTTCGCCGTAGATTTCCTGTGCGCCCTCGATGTCTCCTTCGCCGAGGTCGGAGGCCGTCAGGAGCGCGTTCATCAACTGGCTCGGATCGTCGACGTGCAGAAGCCCGATCGCATGGCCGATCTCATGCGCCGCGACGGCGTAGAAATTGAGGTCGGTCTCGCCGAACGGCGCCCATTCCTCGTCGGAATCGAGGGACAGGCCGGCGTCGATGAACTGGTCGGTTTCGGGAAGATTGACGAAGGTGAGTTCGGCGAGGCCGACCGTGTCGCCCGGCAGAGGAGCCATTTCGACGCTGATCTCGGCGTCATTGAGCGATTCGACGAAGTTGATGTCGGCGACATCTTCCCAGGCATCGAATGCGGCGCGCATCGAATCTTCGAAATCGCTGATTTCGTAGAGGTTTTCGTCGAACGCAAGGCCCTCGGAGAGGTCCATGTTCCACTGGACGTTTCCGCCGGTTTCCCCGAGCTCGGGTGATCCCCACTTGATATCCGCAAGCACGAACACGGCTGAACCTCCCCCGAACACGCGCTTCACTGTTACGGCCGCACGTTTACGCCGAAACTCGCTCACTGTTGAGCCGCCCCGGGGCGAATTGACGCGAGCGTTGCAGCAGAGGCGCAGGTGCCGGAACGATTGACTTGCATCAAGGCGACGAAGAGGGGTGTGCGCGACAACCAGATCGCGAACAGACCGGGTAATCCTCATCATGTCAGACAACTCGCCCGCCCCCTCTCTCTATGCCGCGCGTGAGCCGGTTTTTCCGCGCCGCGTTTCGGGCAAGTTCCGGACCCTCAAGTGGTGGATCCTCGGCATCACGCTCGGCATCTATTACCTCACTCCCTGGATCCGCTGGGACCGGGGGCCGAACCTCCCGGATCAGGCGGTGCTCATCGACCTTGCCGGACGTCGCTTCTATTTTTTCTGGATCGAGATCTGGCCGCACGAATTCTACTTCGTGGCGGGCCTCTTGATCATGGCGGGTCTGGGCCTCTTTCTCTTCACATCGGCCCTGGGCCGGGTCTGGTGCGGATACACCTGCCCGCAGACGGTCTGGACCGACCTCTTCATTCTGGTGGAACGATGGATCGAGGGGGACAGAAACGCCCGGGTGCGGCTCTGGAAGGCCCCGATGGACGCGCGCAAGCTTCGGCTCCGGCTCACGAAATACCTCGCCTGGGCGATCATTGGCCTCGCTACCGGAGGGGCTTGGGTCTTCTACTTCGCCGATGCCCCCACGCTGGCGCGCGACCTTGTCACGCTAGACGCCCATCCCGCAGCCTACACGACGATGGCGATCCTGACCGGCACGACGATACTCTTCGGCGGCATCGCCCGGGAGCAGGTCTGCATCTACATGTGCCCCTGGCCGCGCATCCAGGCGGCGATGATGGACCCCGACACGATAACCGTGGCCTACCGCGAGTGGCGCGGTGAGCCACGCGGCAAGGGCAACGTGCGCCGCCGCAGCAAGGCGGAGATTGCCGCAGCCGAAGCCGCCGCGCAGGCGTCCGGTCCCGGCAAGGCGAAGTATCCCTCGACGCCGTTTCCGGGCACCGAGCTGCGCGTCGGCGGCACCACCGAGCCCGGCGCCGATGTCGGCCCGGGCGACTGCATCGACTGCATGGCCTGCGTGAACGTCTGCCCCATGGGCATCGACATCCGCAACGGCCAGCAGCTCGAATGCATCACCTGCGCGCTCTGCATCGACGCTTGCGACGACGTCATGGCGAAGATCGGCAAGCCGCGCGGGCTTATCGATTACCTCGCGCTGACCGACGAGGAGGCCGAACGCGCAGGCAACCCGCCGAGGCCGATCTGGAAGCATATCTTCCGGCCGAGAACGATTCTCTACACCGCGCTCTGGAGCCTCGTCGGTATCGGCCTCGTTGTCGCGCTCTTCGTGCGCACCGATATCGACATGACCGTTTCGCCGATCCGAAACCCCCAGTACATCACGCTGGCTGACGGCACGATCCGCAACGTCTACGACGTGCGGCTTCTCAACAAGCACGGCGAGGATCGTCCGTTCGAGATTTCTCTCAGGGGCGACCCGGCGCTCGGCGTCGATCTCGAGGGGGCGACCGACGACCGCGTCACGGTTCCCGCCAACGAAACGCTGCTTCAGCGTGTCTATGTGGAGGCCCCGTCGGGTTCGGATCCCGCACGGTCCGAAAGCACCGAGTTCCGGTTCTGGGTCGAGGATGCCGTCAGCGGCGAACGCGTCTGGACCGACACAGTCTTCAATGGGAGAGAGCAATGACCGACAAACCGCTGACCGGACGCACCGTGTTCCTCGTGGTCGCATCGGCTTTCGCAATCATCATCGGGGTCAATCTAACGCTGGCCTACAATGCGGTGGCGACGTTCCCGGGACTCGAGGTCAAGAATTCCTACGTGGCCAGCCAGAATTTCGAAGCCAAGCGAGCTGCGCAGGACGCCCTCGGGTGGGAGGCGACGGCCACGGTCGAAGAAGGGGTGCTGCGGCTCTCCTTCTTGGGCGCGGACGGCCCCGTCGCCCCGGAACTCGTGCAGGCCACACTTGGCCGCGCCACTCATGTGGAAGCCGACCGCACGCCCGACTTCGTCTGGACCGGCACCGCCTACGAAGCGCCGGTCGAGCTCACGCCTGGCAACTGGAACCTGCGTCTCGTCGCCGCGGCTGAGGACGGGACCCGGTTCGAGCGGCGTTTTCCGATCTTCATCAGGCCAGGCGCGTGAGCCCGGGTCCGGAGTCCCCTGGCCTTGGCGCTCGCTGAGAATCCCCATCCCGCGGCCTGCCCGGCCTGCGTCGCGGCACCCGACATGTCGGATATTCGCGACCGGGACCCGGCGCGCGCCGGCCCGGTGCGGCTCGAACTGTCGCTTCCGGGCATCCATTGCGCGGGCTGCATCTCGGGCGTCGAGCGGGCGTTGCAGGCGGTGCCGGGCGTTGCCTCGGCCCGTGTGAACCTCACGCTGAAGCGCGCCAGCATCGAGGCCGGCGCGGAGGTGTCCGCGGATCGGCTCGTGGAGGTGCTCGACCGCGCGGGCTACGAGGCCCACGAACTCGACGCGACGGCCCTCAGCGCCACCGGCACCGACCGGGCGGGCCGCGACCTCGCCATGCGGCTCGCGGTGGCCTTCTTCGCGAACATGAACGTGATGCTCCTGTCGGTGTCGGTCTGGGCCGGGGCGGCGGACGCGACGCGCGACATGTTCCACTGGCTCTCCGGAGCCATCGCCATACCGGCGGTGATCTTCGCGGGCGTGCCGTTCTACCGCTCGGCCTGGGGCGCGCTCAGGCGCTGGCGGCTCAACATGGACGTGCCGATTTCGCTCGCCCTTGTTCTCGCTCTGGCGCTGTCTCTCTGGGAGACGTGGCTTTCCGGCCACCACGCCTATTTCGACGCCGCGCTCAGCCTCGTGTTCTTCCTGCTGCTCGGTCGTTACCTCGACCACAGGACCCGCGCATCGGCGCGCTCGGCGGCGGAGGAACTCACGGCGCTCGAAGTGCCGAAGGCGCTGAAGCTGGAGGGTGGTCGCGAGAGCGAGGTCCATGCCGCCGACCTCGCTCCCGGCGACAGGGTCCTCGTCCGCCCCGGCGGGCGGGTGCCTGTCGATGGTGTCGTGGAAACGGGCACGAGCGAACTCGACCGGTCGCTGATGACGGGCGAAAGCCTGCCTGTCTTCGCGAGCGCGGGCCACGAGGTGAGTGCGGGTGAAGTGAACCTTACCGGCCCGCTCACCGTCCGCGTGATCGCTGCCGGAAGGGAGACGTCGCTGCACCGGATCGCCGATCTCGTCGCCGTGGCCGAGGCGGGGCGGGCGAATTACAATTCGCTCGCCGACCGGGCTGCGCGGGCCTATGCGCCCGTGGTGCACCTGATGGCCCTCGGCGCCTTCGTCGGCTGGATGTGGATCTCGGGCGGCGACATGCGCCTGTCGCTCAACATTGCGGTCGCCACGCTCATCATCACATGCCCCTGCGCGCTCGGCCTCGCCGTGCCCGCGGTGACCGCGGCCGCCTCTGGCCGGCTCTTCCGCAGTGGCCTTCTCATCAAGGACGGCACGGCGCTCGAACGTCTCGCGGAGATCGACGTCGTCGTGTTCGACAAGACCGGCACGCTGACAATGGGCGCGCCGTTGCCCGAGGGCCTGGAGTCGCTTTCGGACGAAGAACGCGCCGTTGCGCTTGCCCTTGCCGAAGGCTCGGCCCACCCGCTGTCGCGGGCGCTCGTTGAAGCCGCGCGTCATGCAGGAGCGGAGCCCGCGGCGGTCACGGAGGTTCGAGAGGTGCCGGGCTATGGTGTCGAGGGCCGCTTTGCGGGCCGCACCGTCCGGCTCGGCCGTGCCGACTGGGTAGGTGCCCGCCCCGTGGAGCGGACCGCGACCTGGCTCGCTCTCGGAGAGGCGGATCCCAAGCCCATCGTCTTCGCCGATGCGCTGCGCCCCGGGGCCGAGGAGGCGGTGGCCGCACTCCGGGCCGCGGGCAAGCGCATTCTCCTCATGTCGGGCGATACCGCCGCCGCCGTCGCCGCTTTCGCCGGGCGCATCGGCATCGACGAGCATGTCGCGGAAGCGCTTCCAGCCGACAAGGCCGCCCGCATCCGCGACCTCACCACCGAAGGTCACAGGGTGCTGATGGTCGGTGACGGGCTCAACGACACCGCCGCCCTCGCAGCGGCTCACGTCTCGATCTCGCCCGCCTCGGCCCTCGACGCGGCGCGGGTTGCCTCCGACATCGTGCTTCTCGGCCGCGACCTCGCGCCGGTGGCGGATGCGGTCGATACCGGGATCAGGGCGCGAAAGCGCATCAAGGAAAACTTCGCGCTTTCGACGGTCTACAACGTAGTCGCCGTGCCCTTCGCGCTTCTCGGCTTCGCCACCCCGTTTCTCGCCGCTCTCGCGATGTCGGCATCCTCCGTCACGGTGTCGCTCAACGCGCTCCGGCTGCGCTGATGGAGGTGCTTACCTACCTCATCCCGATCTCGCTGTTTCTGGGCGGAGTCGGCCTCGTCGCGTTCTTCTGGACGATGAAGACGAAACAGTACGACGACCCCGAAGGCGACAGGCACCGCATCCTGCGCGACGATTACGACGACAAGCCGAAGGACTAGTCGGCGGCCTCGACAAGTTCCAGAACCGCAGGGCCCATGGCCTCGACGATCAGTGCCACGCCCTCCGGGTTCGGGTGAATGCGATCAGGCTGAAGGTAGCGCTCGACGGCCCGTGTCCGGTCGGGGAGGGCCGAGATGCCGGCGAGGAAGTCCGGAAAGTAGAGCGTCTCGTAAGCGTCCGACAGTTCGGGATACATCGCGTCGAACGCCGCCTTGAACTCCGGGCCGTAGTTCGACGGCGCCTCCATGCCGACGAGCAGAACCGGCAAGTCCCGCTCCCGGGCGATCTCCAGAATGCCTTCGAGGCTTGCGCGGCTCGACGCCGGATCGAGACCGCGCAGAAGATCGTTCCCGCCGAGGGCGACGATCATGCCGTCGACGGTCTCGTCGAGCGACCACTCGACCCGGGCGAGCCCGCCGGCGGTGGTGTCGCCGGACACACCGGCATTGCGCAATTCGACCTCGGCGCCGTGATCCTCGAGCCAGCGCGACATCTGCGGCACGAAGCCCTCGGACGGCCGGACCCCGTAGCCCTGAGTGAGACTGTCGCCGAGGGCAAGGATGGTCACCGGCTCCGCCGCCGCGACTCCCGCACTCAGGCCGAGCGCCGCACAAAGCTTGAGGATTGGCCGGGCGGCCCCATATGCCAGACTGCCCAAGGCGGAAAGCCCTTCGACGATGACCGACACCGTTCTTTCCCTGAAGAATGCAGCCCTCTCGCTCCACGGCAACGCCGGCCGGGTGGATATTCTGAAGGGCATCACCCTCGATGTGGGGCGCGGCGAGACGCTCGGGCTCGTCGGTCCGTCGGGCTCTGGCAAATCATCGCTCCTCATGCTCATGGGCGGGCTCGAACGCGCCACTGGCGGGTCCGTGGACGCGCTCGGCCACGATCTGACGCGGCTCGGCGAAGACGCGCTTGCACGGTTCCGCCGCGATCATATGGGCGTGGTGTTCCAGTCTTTCCACCTTATTCCGACGATGACGGCGCTCGAGAACGTCGCGACACCTCTCGAACTCGCGGGCGTGCGCGATGCGTTCGGCCGTGCGGATGCGGAGCTGCGCGCGGTCGGTCTCGGCGACCGGTCCGGCCACTACCCCTCGCAGATGTCGGGCGGCGAACAGCAGCGGGTCGCGCTTGCCCGCGCCGCGGCGCCGAGACCCGACATCCTCCTCGCCGACGAGCCCACCGGCAATCTCGACGAGGCGACCGGAGAAGCGATCATGGAGTTGCTCTTCGGCCTGCGGGACAAGCACGGCTCGACGCTCGTCCTCGTCACCCACGCCCCGGAACTCGCCGCTCGCTGCGACCGCGTTGTCCGGTTGCGCGACGGACGGATCGAGGCGCCCGAACGCCGGGAGGCGGCCGAATGAGCCTCGCCCTCGCGGCCCGCATAGCCGGCCGGGAGCTTCGCGGCGGCCTGAAGGGGTTCCGGGTGTTTCTGGCCTGCCTCGCCCTCGGCGTCGCGGCCATCGCCGCGGTCGGCAGCGTGCGATACTCGATTGGCGAGGGGCTCGAACGCGAGGGCGCCGCAATCCTCGGCGGAGATGCCGAGATCGGGCTCACCTACCGCTTCGCCGAACCCGAGGAACGCGCCTGGATCGAGGATACCGCCACCGAGGTCTCCGAAATTGTCGATTTCCGCTCGTTGGCGACGGCAGACGGCGTCGACGACCGCCGGCGCGGGCTCACCCAGGTCAAGGGCGTCGATGCCGCTTATCCGCTCTACGGCGAGGTCCGGCTCGAGCCTGCCATGTCACTCTCGGAGGCGCTGGCAGGCAAGGCGGGCCTGCCGGGGGCGGTGATGGACCCCGTTCTCATCGGCGTTCTCGATATCGAGGTCGGCGATACCATCCGCCTCGGCACGCAGGATTTCGTGTTGAGCGCGGCTCTTCTGCGCGAGCCCGACAGCGCGGGGGGCGGTTTCGAGCTCGGTCCGCGCACGATCGTGCTGACCGACGATCTCGCGGATTCAGGCCTGCTCTCACCGGGCACGCTTTTCGAGAGCGCGTACCGGATGCGCCTGCCCGAGGGCGCCGACCTTGCCGAACTGCGCGCAGAGGCTGGAGAATTGTTCACCGGCGCACGCTGGCGGGACCGCCGGAACGGAGCGCCCGGGGTGTCGGAATTCGTCGACCGGCTCGGCGCCTTCCTCGTCCTCGTAGGTCTCGCCGGGCTCGCGGTGGGCGGCGTCGGGGTCTCGGCGGCGGTGCGCGCCTATCTCGATCGGAAGACCGCGGTCGTCGCCATCCTGCGGACGCTTGGCGCGGAGGCCTCGACGATCTTTCTGACGTATTTTATTCAGGTCGGGGCGCTGGCGCTTGTGGGCATTGCTGCGGGACTGGTCCTCGGGGCCGCGCTGCCGATCGTGTTCGCGCCCCTGATCGCCGATGCGCTGCCGGTGCCGGCGGTCTTCGCCGTCCACCTAAGGCCCCTGGCCGAAGCGGCGCTTTACGGCGCACTGGCGGCCCTTCTCTTCACCCTCTGGCCGCTCGCCCGCACCGAGGAGGTGCGCGCCGCGGCCCTCTTCCGCGATGCCGCGGGCGGTCTCCGCACCCTGCCGCGACCGCTCTGGGTCGGCGCGACCGCTGCGATCCTGGCAGCACTCGTGGCCACGGCGGCGGCCTTCTCGGGGCTGGTCGACCTGACACTGGCCACGGCAGGCGGCATTCTCGGGGCCTTCGTGCTGCTGCTGCTCGCCGCCGCCGGCATCCGCCGGCTCGCCCGGGTCCTCGCCCGCTCGCCGGCGCTTCGAGGCCGCACGACCCTGCGCCTCGCGCTCGGCGCGGTCGGCGGGCCGGGCAGCGAGGCGGGATCTGTCGTTCTTTCCCTCGGGCTCGGCCTCACCGTGCTCGCCGCGGTGGGCCAGATCGACGCGAACCTGCGCGGGGCGATCGAGCGCGATCTTCCGAAGGTGGCGCCGTCGTTCTTCATGGTCGACATCCAGACCGCGCAACTCGATCCGTTCCTCGGTGGTCTTCGGCAGAACCCGGCGGTCAGCCGCGTCGAGACCGCGCCGATGCTCAGGGGCATCATCACCGGGATCGACGGCCGGCCGGCCGCCGAGACCGGCGGCGACCACTGGGTGCTGCAGGGTGACCGGGGCATCACCTATTCCGCCGCCCCTCCGGAGGGCGCCGTCGTCACCCACGGTGAATGGTGGCCGGAGGACTACGACGGCCCGCCGCAGGTGAGCTTCGCCACCGAGGAGGCGATGGAGATCGGCCTCGAACTTGGCGACACGATCACGGTCGACGTGCTCGGCAGGCCGATCACGGCGACGGTGACGAGTTTCCGCGAGGTCGATTTCTCCACCGCGGGCATCGGGTTCATCCTGTCGATGAACCCGGCCGCGGTCGCCGCGGCCCCCCACACGCACATCGCCACCGTCTACGCCGAGGCGGACGCCGAGCCGGCGATCCTGCGAGAGACCGCGGACACCTTTCCCAATATCACCGCGATCCGCGTGAAGGACGCCATCGAACGGGTCTCGGATGTGCTTGGCGGCATCGCCGCGGCGGTGACCTACGGTTCGGCGGCGACGCTCCTGACCGGCTTCATCGTGCTGATCGGGGCGGCGGCGGCAGGGGAGCGGGCGCGGACCTACGAGGCTGCTATCCTGAAGACGATCGGCGGTTCACGCAGGGACATCCTTCTGAATTTCGCCCTGCGGTCCGCGATTCTGGGCGCGGCGGCAGGCGCCGTCGCGATCTTCGCCGGCGGCATCGGTGGCTGGGCGGTCTCGACCTACGTGATGGACACGGCTTACGTTTTCGAACCGGTCTCGGCGGCGGCCATCGTTTTGGGAGGCATTCTGGCGACCCTCGCCGCGGGGCTCGTCTTCGCATGGCGGCCGCTCTCGGCACGCCCAGCCCGGGTGTTGCGCTCCCGGGAATAGCCCCCATTTCAGCTTGACGGAACGGGCGGCGGGTCGTAACCACCGCCTCGCTCGTGGCGGAGTAGCTCAGGTGGTTAGAGCAGCGGAATCATAATCCGCGTGTCGGGGGTTCAAGTCCCTCCTCCGCTACCATTTTTCCCGACACTCCTTTTACGCCTTGTGGAAAGGCCTTCGGGCCGAGCAGGTTGTCAAGACGTCCGGCGACTTCAATCTCGACGCCGCCCTTGCGATTTGCGCCGAGCGAGACGGTGACCCCGTCGACGAGTTCGCGCATGGCCTGGGCCAAACTGGGACCTATGCACTGGGAGCTTCCCTCAACCCCAAAATCGAGAACTGGTGGGAAAGAACATCACTTGGGCGACGGAAACTCCATTTTCTAGGATTTCGTCAGTCCTCAGTATCGTCTGTTCCAATCTGCGAAGAGCTTGCACGATCAGACCCCTGTCATCAGATACTGCGCGCCGTTGCACAGAACTGGATTGTCGCCCTCTTGCTGGATGGCCCTCAGTTGAAGTCTAGGCGGCCTGCACAATACGCCTCCAACTTGGCAGACGATCCTGGGTCCGGCGTGCCAACCTTCACCTCCTTCGGGCTCATTGATAGGTCCAACAAAGAGGGACACTTTCCCGAATCCAACGCGATAGCCCTGGAAGGACGAGCACTGAATTGATGAAGTCGCCGGTGGCGAGAGGTGTTTCGATGCCGTCCACCGAACGACCGGAACGTCCGGCCGAGAAGATCCTCAACCGTTTCAAATGCTGTGCGATGCACGCATGGCCGAAAGCGAAAGTTGCGGCGCGCCGTTCAGGCGTCTGATGAGCGGCGCTTTCATCTTCAGACAGAAGTCACCGGCTCGGGATCGGCCCGCTTGACTGCGGTGCCGCGTGCCGGGCGGATGTCCTCGCTTGGTGCCCCGATGCGTTGCCCGTGTTCGCGGATCGCCTCGACGTCACTGGCCTCGTAGATGCAGACCGACCCGATCCGGCCATCTTCCTCGGCTACGGCGTAGCTGCGTATCCAGCGGAGCCGGTCACGCATCTCTTCTCCGACCTCGATGGATTTCTTGTTGGTGGCCGCAAGTTCGTCCTCGTTCGACCAGATGCCGTGGCGGCGGATAATGAACAGGTCCATTTTTGCCTCCTTCTTGGTTGCAGGCCGAGAATGGAGGTGCGGCGTGTGCATTGGCACCCGGCGATGCAGACAGAAAGCAAGGGCGATCGTGCCAATGTCCCGCACGCCGGGTGAAATCTTCGCTGTTTTATGGCAGTCTTCGCCTCATGACGGAGTGTAGCGACAAGCTGGATGTCGCAATCGTTCTCGTCAACGAAGGCTACGCATCGACGGCCGTCGGGCCGATCGAAGTCTTCGCTTCGGCCGGAACGATGTGGAACGAAATGTGCGGGTCGGATCCCGAGCCGCGATTTCGGGTCACGACTGCGTCGATCGACGGAAAACCGGTGCAAAGCGCATATGGCCTCCACATCACGCCCGACCGGGCGATCGGGGATCTCGGTCCGGTCGATCTTGTCATGGTGTCGGCCTCGGGTCCGGTGCCCGACGAATGGATGGCGCGACACTTTGCGCTTCCGCCCTGGATTTCGGAACGCTACCGCAGCGGCACACGGATCGCAGGGGTCTGTTCCGGCGTTGCATTTCTGGCCGAGGCGGGGCTGCTCGACGGTCGCCGCGCCACGACCCACTGGGGTGTCGCAGAGGGGTTCCGGCAGCGCTATCCCGATGTCGACTGGCAGACGGACCTGCTCATCACCGAAGATGCGGGGATCTATTGTGGCGGGGGCGTGAATGCCGCGAGCGACCTGAGTTTGCATCTCGTCGAGAGGCTCTGCGGTCGCGATGTCGCGGTCCAATCGGCAAAATCACTCCTCCTGGATATGCCACGGCAGAGTCAGTCCGGCTATGCGCTGCTGCCGATCGCGCGACCTCATGCCGACGGACAGATTCAGGAGATCGAGCGCTATCTCGGCGTGCATTTCGCGCGTGATCTGCGGATCGAGCAACTTGCCGACATGGCGGGCATGAGCCCGCGCAATTTCGTGCGCCGGTTCAAGGAGGCGACGGGCCACATGCCGGGCGCCTACCAACAGATGCTTCGCGTCGCCGCCGCCCGAAGCATGCTCGAGGACGGCGCGCCGTCGATCGAGCAGGTCGGGCAGGCGGTCGGTTACGAAGATGCGGCGTTCTTTCGCCGCATCTTCAAGCGCTACAGCGGCACGAGCCCATCGGCTTACCGTGACCGCTTTCGTCCGGGGCGGACCTAAACCCCGCGCGACGTCAGGCGTGGTCGTGCGATGCCTCGAACAGGATCAGTTCCACACGTTCTTCGCCAGCGACATAAGCATCGTGGCCTGGCGGTATTTCGAAAAAGTCGCCTTTGGTGACCCGTGTTTCCTGGCCGCTCTCGATCATCCGGACCACCAGTCTGCCCGAGAGGCAGTAACCGGTGTGATGCATCGGGCAAGTGTCGGGGTGGCCGAGCAAAGGCTTCTCGTCCGCCTCCCAGGTCCAGCCGGGCTCGAACACGGCGTGCATGCCGGTGGAGCCCTGCTGGGTCTTCACGATGTCGATGCCGCCTCGCGCCTTCATGTCGAGGCGGTCATCGGGGGTCTCGAAACGGCGGGTTTCGATGGTGGAGGTCATTTGGTGCCTGCCTTACTGCGGACCGGTTCGGGAACGCGCCCGCCTAAACATGCGTGATTTCGGGTTTCAGGGAATCGAGGATCGCTCCGACCTCGGCGCGGGTCTCCGCGTCGTAGTTCAGGGATTTCATCGTCCTCAGGATATCCTCCGCGGCGGCATCGTATTCCGCTTCGTCGATCTCCATGCCGCGATGGGCTTCGGTCATGCTGCGGCCCTGGTAGGCGTCCGGCCCGCCGCTTCCGGCGGCAAAGAAATCGCAGGTGTGCTGCTTGATCTGCTCGACCTGCTCGGGACGGCCCGCGTAGGGCTGAAACCGATGTCCGATCAGAGGGTTCTCCATATGGGCCGCCACGGCTCCGTCGACGATCCGGCGGATGCCGGCGGAAGCACCGAGGCGTTCATAAAGGGTCACGCTCTGGAGTTGCCGGGCAAGCGTCTGGGGCATGGCTGCTCCTTTCGCGTCAGTCTGTCGGTTTGCTCAGGCAGGTTCGGATTGCGCGGCTTTGACGGCCTCGGCGGTCATCGGTTTGCCACCAATTGCCCATGCGCCGCTGGCCACTTCCTGCACCCGGACCCAGGTCACGCCGCGCAGGGCCTCGCCCTCGATGTTGACCATCGCCTCGGTCACATCGCGGATCATCCGTTGTTTCTGGTCGGCGTCAAAGACGCCTTCAATCAGTTCGATATCGACAAGGGGCATTTCTTCTCCTTTGGTTTCGATCGGTTCGATATGCACCGGATCACTCCGGCTTCGGGAAGGGTGACATCCACTGCCCCCGTCCGGCCAGTTCACGAACTGAATCTGCGCCGATACAGATACTGAACTGGCCGGAGGTGGGGTCCATGTGTCAGTCTGGGCTCCCACCGAGAGAAGGAGGCCAACCGATGACCAACGCGAGTTACCAGCAGTTCTGCCCTGTCGCGATGGCGGCGGAGATCCTCTGCACCCGCTGGACCGTCGTCCTTCTGCGCGAGCTTGTTGCCGGATCGAGCCGCTTCAACGAGCTGCGCCGCGGCGTGCCACGAATGTCGCCGGCCCTGCTGTCGAAGCGGCTGAGGGAACTGGAGGGCGCCGGCGTGGTGACGCGCGAAATGCGGCCCGAGGCGCAGGGGAAAGAAGCCTACAGTCTGACCCAGGCCGGACGGGACCTTCAGCCGGTGATCGAGGCCATCGGCATTTGGGGCCAGAAATGGGTGGAGACCGAGCCGTCGCTCGAGAACCTCGACCCGGAGCTTCTGATGTGGGACATGCGCCGCAATCTCGACACCGACCCGGTTCCGGACCGCCGCGTGGTGATCGAATTCATCTACCCCGAACTTCCCGAGGCTCAGCGCAAATGGTGGCTGATCGTGGAGACGGACCGCACCGTGGACCTCTGCCACATCGACCCCGGCTTCGACGTGGACCTCTACGCGACGGTCGATTTGCGCACGATGACACAGATCTGGATGGGCCTGCGATCGGTCTCCGATGCCGTCGATCGCGAGGCGCTGGTCCTGGTCGGGTCGCAGGACCTGATCCGGTCCATGCAGTCTTGGCTTGGTCTCAGTCCCTTCGCACGCCAGGAAAAACTGGCAAGCTGAGCGTAAGCTATCCCGTCGGGTGCCCGGAGGTTGTGGTGGAAAGCTGGGGAGCAGACGTCAGCGCCTTCGGCGAACGCTCGGGGATGAAGAAGGCGAGAGGTGCCGGCATGAGCAGTTCGGTACTCTCTCAGCGCCAGGTGCCGACGACCTCGGCAAGCTGCCGGAAGCCGATCGACTCGCGGCTGCGCGTTGAGAGCGCAACAACGGTCGACACGCGTTACCCGGCAAGGTTCAGTTCCTGTCGGCGCTCGAGCCGCGCAGAGACGCGGACCGGCAGATCCCGTT
>Ga0102935_1000297_pt1 | contig 17504 bp, 19 predicted proteins | sample SalPonR2_A_D2_MG_FD_78508 | JGI IMG/M metagenome (GOLD analysis project Ga0102935, IMG submission 78508) | Salt pond soil microbial communities from South San Francisco under conditions of wetland restoration - Salt Pond MetaG R2_A_D2_MG | ecosystem: Environmental > Aquatic > Marine > Intertidal... | reverse complement strand
AGTGCGGCAAGGAGATCAGCGAGGGGAAGGCCGACGTCGTCGAGGCCGCGCACATGGTCGAGTGGGCCGCGGGCGACGCCCGCCACCCGTCGGGCGACATCGTCCCCTCGGAGATCCCGTCGAAGGACGCGTACATGCGCCGGAAGCCGCGCGGCGTCACCGGCTGTATCACCCCGTGGAACTTCCCCGTCGCGATCCCCTACTGGCACATGGCCATCGCGCTGGTCGAGGGGAACACGGTCGTCTTCAAGCCGGCCGAACAGACCCCGTGGTGCGCGCAGATCATCGCGGAGATGTTCGACGACGCCGGGATCCCGGACGGCGTGTTCAACATGGTCCAGGGCTTCGGCGACGCCGGCAACGAGATCGTCGAGAACGACGACGTCGAGACGGTCATCTTCACCGGCTCGGCCGAAGTCGGCCACATGATTCAGGACAAGCTCGGCGGCGTCGCCGGCAAGCGCGTCGCCTGCGAGATGGGCGGCAAGAACGCCATCGTCGTCACCGAGGAGGCGGACCTCGACGTCGCGGTCCACTCCGCGGTGATGTCTTCGTTCAAGACGACCGGCCAGCGCTGCGTCTCCTCCGAGCGCCTGATCGTCCACACGGACGTGTACGACGAGTTCAAAGAGCGCTTCGTCGAGGTCGCCGCGGACGTCTCCGTCGGCGACCCGCTTGAGGAGGACACGTTCATGGGCCCGCTCATCGAGCCGGAGCACCACGAGAAGGTCGCGGAGTACAACGAGCTCGCCCGGAAGGAGGGCGTGAACGTCCTCGTCGACCGCACCGACCTCGACGCCGGCGAGATCCCCGACGGCCACGAGGACGGCCACTGGATCGGCCCGTTCGTCTACGAGGCCGACCCCGACGAGGACCTCCGGTGTACCCACGAGGAGGTGTTCGGGCCGCACGTCGCGCTCCTCGAGTACGACGGCGACATCGAGCGCGCGGTCGAGATCCAGAACGACACCGACTACGGCCTCGCCGGCGCGATCATCTCGGAGAACTACCGCCAGGTCAACTACTACCGCGACCACGCCGAGGTCGGCCTGGCGTACGGGAACCTCCCGTGCATCGGCGCGGAGGTCCAGTTGCCCTTCGGCGGCGTCAAGAAGTCCGGTAACGGCTACCCCTCCGCGCGGGAGGCCATCGAAGCCGTGACCGACCGCACCGCGTGGACCCTCAACAACTCGAAGGACATCGAGATGGCGCAGGGGCTCTCGGCCGACATCAAGACGAAAGAAGACTGAGGCCGCCCGGGCCGCAGAACCGTTTTCCGCAGTTATTCGAGGGCCGCCAGCGCCGCGGCCACCGCCGCGGCCGGCCCGTCGGCCTCGGCGAGCGCGCCGCGGGCGACGAGTCGGTCGCGCGACCGACCGACGGACCCCGCGACCGACTCCGTGTCGAGTACCCCGGCCGCTCGGAGGTCCCGCTTTATCGACGTGAACGTCGCGGAGCTACCGAGCCCGCCGTCCTCGAAGGCGCGGCGCAGGTCGCGGTCGAACGCGCCGCGGCGGACGCCGGCGGCGTACGCCCGGACCCGCGCGCCGGCCAGATCGAGGGACCGGTCCGCGGAGCCGGGGATCTCGGCGCCGAGCGCTCGCACGACGTCGTCCGCGACGCCGTCGTCGCAGCGGTCCCGGACCGCCTCGTACACGCGCCGACGGCTCGGCGCCCGTAGGCGGCGCACCTCGGCCGCCTCGATCAGGGGGTCGTAGCGCTCCCGGAGCGTCGGATCGTCGCCGATGCGACACCACGCCTCGGTCCGGTCCGCGTCGGGCTCGCCGTCGGCCCGGCGCTCGCGGGCGACGAGGACGTACCCCGTCTCTCGTCCGACGAGCGCCGCGTTCGGCTCCGGCTCTCGCAGGGTCAGGAGGTCGCAGACGCCCGCCTCGGCGAGCGCCGCGAGCCGGGTCGCGAGGCGGAACCGCCCCGCGACCGCGTCGACCGCGCCGTCGCTCGCGAGGACGGTGAGTCCCGGGAGGCCCGAAGCGGGGTCCGTCGGCGGCGGGGGCGAATCGGCCGTCGAGGCCGACCCGGCGGCGCGAAGCGTCGGTGGCGCCGGATCGACCAGCTCGGGTGCGGCCTCGCGATACGCCTCGATCACCGCCCGCAACAGCGCCGGCGACGGGTCCACGAGCACCGGATCGACGAGGTCTCCGATCGGTCCCGGCCCGTCGGCGAACGGAAGGGTCGGCTCGGAGGGCACGCTCGCATCTACGGGGCGGACGGATTAAGAATAGCGGCCGGGAGGCGGTCGGCCGGAGGCCGGTCGAAGGACGGCCGGAGGACGGTCGAAGGACGGCCGGAGGACGGTCGAAGGACGGCCGGTGGTCAGCGGTCAGTCGGTGGTCCGCGGTCGCAGGCGGCCTGTCCGCGGTCGCAGGCGGCCTGTCCGCGGTCGCAGTCGTCCTGTCCGCGGTCGCAGGCGGACACCGCGAGCCCGACGTGAATCCCGTCAGTCACACGTGATCGCGGCCCACTGAGACGGAGATAACGCCGAGCGATTTCCAACGCGGACGAGAGACCGCCGCCCGTGGGCCGGAGGTCTCAACACCCTCATCCGGTCTCGGTCGCCCGCGGGAAGCCCGCGAGCCGTTCCGGTGAACGCGCCCTTTTAAACACTGCGTCGGAACCGAGCGGTATGCCGCCGCTGGAACTCCCGCTCGGACTCGGCACGTCGGGACTCGACGACCCCGCGGAGTGTACCGCCACCGTGACCGCCGCCCTCGAGGCCGGCTACCGCCACGTCGACACCGCGCAGATGTACGACAACGAGGCCGCGGTCGGCGAGGGGATCGCCGCGGCCGACGTCGACCGCGACGACGTCGTCGTCGCCACGAAGGTCCACCCGGAGAACCTCGCGCCCGAGGACGTGCGCGAGACCGCTCGCGAGAGCCTCGACCGGCTCGGACTCGACCGCGTCGACCTGCTGTACGTCCACTGGCCGATCCGCGCGTACGACGCCGCGGCGACCCTCCCCGTCTTCGACGAGCTTCGCGACGCCGGCCTCACCGACCACGTCGGCGTCTCGAACTTCACCCCGGCGCTGCTGCGCGAGGCCCGCGAGATCCTCGACGCGCCGATCGCCGCGCACCAGGTGGAGTGTCACCCCAGGTTCCCGCAGCCGGAGCTCCGCGGGCTCGCCGCCGAGTTCGACCACGCGCTCGTCGGCTACTCGCCGCTGGCCCGCGGGGGGCTGTTCGACGACGACGAGTTCCTCGCGATCGCCGAGCGGGCCGACCGGTCGCCGGCCGTCCTCGCGCTCGCGTGGGCGCTCGCTCGGGACGTGACCCCGATCCCGAAGGCGACGGGCGACCACGTCGCGGAGAACTACCGGGCCGTCGACGCCGACGTCGACCCGGCCGTCCTCGAAGCGATCGACGGGCTGGAACCGGGCGAGCGGCGGATCGACCCGGACGACGCGGCGTGGAACCGCTGAGGGCGACCGACGCGCTCCGCTCGCTACTTAAACCCGGTCCAGACGCGCCCGAAGCTCCGCCTCCGCGCGGTCGACGAGGTCCGCCATCGGCTCGTCGAGGTAGGTCGTCCACTGGTCGAGAAAGCCCGAGCGCCCGAGCATCCGGACGACCTCGTAGACGGGGCGCCGCGCCGCGAACCCGTCGGGGAGTCCGCCGGCTCGCTCGCGGTATCCCGCGCGGAACGCCCTCGCGTAGCGCTCGGGGCCTCGGTAGTCGAACCCGTTGAGGAGCTGGTCCTCCGCTCGGACGAGGTCGCGCACCGGGTCGCCGACGTGGGCGAGCTCCCAGTCGATCGGGGTTATGCCCTCCGGCCCGTCCCCCTCAGCGACGAACAGGTTCGGCATCGCGACGTCGCCGTGGAGGAGCGCCGCGGGGGCGTCGCAGAGGCGCTCGCGGTTCGCCTCGACGCAGTCGGTGACGGCGTCGTAGTGGCCGGCGAGTCGCTCGGAGGTGCCGATCTCGCGGGTCCGCCCGATGGTTTTTATCAGCACGTCGGGCCACGGCGCGCGGTCGAGGGCGAGTCCGCCGGTCGCGTCGCTCCCGACGATGTCGCCGTGTGACTCGAACCGCTCGGCGTGGAGGGTCGCCAGCGCCGCGCCGATCCGGCGGAGCAGGGCCTCGCGGTCGCTCGGGCGCTCCTCGCCGAACCCCTCCCACGCGTCGAGGACCTCGCGACCGGGCGCCGGCGCCGTGACGAGGTACGGCACGTCCGCGTCCGGGTCGGCGGCGAGGACCTCGGGGACGCCGACCGGGCGCTCCGCGTTCACGTACCGGATCACCGCCGACTCGCGGGCGATCCGGGTGCCGTCGCCGTCGCTCGCGACCTTACAGAACGCCCGGGCGCCGTCGGCGAAGACGACGCCGACCGTGTCGTTGGCGCCGTTCCACGAGGGACCGACGCCCGTCAGGCGCTCGATCGAGCGCCCCGGAAACGCCGCGCCGAGAGCCGTCGTGACGGCCTCGTTCATACGGCGACGTCGCGACCGCAAGCGGATGAGATTGCTGTCACGACTGGTGCCATGTGACTGTAAACCAAGAGCGTAACGCCTGAGGGCCGTCGAACGGCCGGAAACACCGACATGGTAATAACTGTAGAAGAGCAATCAGATAGCTGTGATAGACGGCGCGGCCGGCGGTCGAGTCGGTTTCGAGGTCGACGGCGAGACGCTTCGCGTCAGCGACGCGCTCGAGCAGGCCGACCTCCGACTCGTGCTGGACCGGGAGCCCGAGACGTCCCCGGCGCTCCCGGAGCTGTTTCCGCTGCCGGTCGACGACGCGGTCAGCTTCGAGGCCGGCTCCGTGTCGGTGCCGGCGTACTCGTCGGTGAGCGTCCGAACGGACGACGGCGACTTCGTCGCTCGGCTCGACGAGCCGATGGAGCTTCCGCGCGGGTCGTACTGCGTCGAGATCGCCGGGACGACCAAGGTGCTCGTTCGCGCCGCGGACGTCGCTATCTCGACGACCGGCATGGCCGACTCTGGCCCGGTCGACGTCGAGTTCGACCGGCCGACGACCGTCTCGGTCGGTGCGCGCTCGCTCCACACCCGGCCGGAGGCGACGATCACGGTCCCGGACGACCCGGCGGCGCTCGCGGAGGCGGTGTCCGTGCTCGGCTCGTCGATCAAGGAGTTCTCTCCCGAGCGCTCGTGGCCGACGCTCCGCGGGTACCCCCCGCGGATCGAGCGCGGCGACGAACTGCGTATTCCGAGTCCGCTGACCCGGCCCGACACCGGCGTGGAGGTGGTCGTCCGTCCCGAGCACGCGGACGTGTACCGGCTCTCGACGCTCTCGTACTACCTCGGCGCGCGGATGGTGGTGGGCGACGCGCCCGCGATCCGGCTCGACACGGGCTACGTCGAGCCGCTCCCGACGGAGGGCGTGGCGCTGGAAGAACGGGCCGAGGAGCTGCTCCGGACGTGGTTCTTCCTCGACACCCTGGCGCGGACCGAGGGATACGTCCCCTCGGACCGGTACGAGTACGAGCAGGTCGGTCCGAAGCTGCCGTTCTACCCGCCGAACCTCGCCGACCTATCGATGAGCGAGCGGCTGATGGAGTACCTCGAAGTCGATCCGGCGACGGTCGCGCCCTACGCCCCCGGCTGGCCGACCGAGGCGGTGCTCCGTCCGGGCCACGCGAGCGCGGAACTACTGCCACACCTCGCGCACGTGCTGGCCCCGATCCGGGTGCGAGGCGAACCGGAGGCCGCCGATCCGAAGGCGCCGACCGCGCTCGCGACGTCGCCGTGGCTCGCGCCCGAGGGCGGGGTCCCGAACCCGGACGACGACCCGCTCCCCGCGGGCGCGTCGGTGTTGACGCCGGCGGGATACGAGAACCGACTCCGCCGAGAGGCGACCGCGCGCGGCGAGGTCCGCGTCGTGGCGTTGGTCGACTCGTCGGAGCGCGCGGCGGAAGTCAGACGCGCCATCTCGGAGCCGGCCGTTCCCGAGGGCGTCGGCGAGTGGGAGGTGCTCGACCGCCCGGACGCCGAGGCCGTCGCCGCGACGCTTTCGGACCCCGCCGTCGACGTCGCCTACTGCGGGCTCCCGGTGGCGGACGGCGACGTTCTCGCGTCCGACGGCGCGGTCGCGCTCGCGGACCTCGACGACGCGCCGGCGCTGACGATCTTCGAGGGGAACGACACCGTCAGAGAGGGCGTCGAAGCGGTCGAGAACGGGGGGTTCGGGTCGATCATCGCCGTGGAACCGCCGACGCCGGACAAACTCCGGAACCTGCTCGGACTGTTGGCCGCCGGCATTCCCTTCGCGGCGGCCGTACGGTATTCGTCGATCCGCCCCGGCGAACACGCCCGGATCGTCGGCGACCCCGCGAGCAATATCGGGTCGGATCAGGCGTACCAAACGATTCAGCTCTCCGTCGAAGCCGTCGACGGGGAGCGATTCCAGACCGTACGATCGAGCATTCTCACGACGTCGGCACGGCTGGGTGGTGAGGTGTTCGTGACCGCTGACGGGTACTCCGACTACACCGAACTCGCCGGATTAGCAGAGCGAGAAACGAGCCGGTTGACGGCGGCAGAACTACTCGACCTGTACACCGAGCCGGATTTGTTCCTTCGGATCGGGGGCCAAACCGTTCTCTCCGGCGAGGAGTTAACGGAAACGGAGCTCGCGGAACGCGCACGAAAGCTCCTGTCGGAAGGCTCCGACGAGAACCTGCGTAGTGGAAAGATATCGAAGGAGTAGCCGCGCTCCGAGTCGCTCCACCGTACCCACCGAGGACTTTTATTATCTCGCCGACGAATCGCCGCGTATGCCTCAAGTCCACCTCGACGAGGAGACGGTCGATCGGCTCGACGCGCTCCGTATCGACGACGAGGAGTACGACGAGATAGTCAGCGAGTTGATCAGCATCTACGAGGCGGAGGAGCTGACGCTGTTCCACGGCGGCGACGGCGACTGACCGGCGACACCGTCGCCGGTCGCCGCCGACGGTCTATTCCTGATACGCGAGTCTGACCTGTTCCCACCGACCGTTGTCCTCGAGGTGCGCCTGTAGCTCGTCGGCGTACTCCTGGACGAGCCGCTCCGCCGCGTCGAGCTCCTCGTCGCTGACCCCGCCGTCGTCGGAGCCGCCGAGTCCGAGCGCGCCCTTGATCGAGTCAACGAGGCCGCCGCCCGACCCGCCGCCGTCTCGCTGTCCCGGCGCCCCGCCCATCGCGGCGACCTGCGACCGGACGTTCTCCAGCTCCGGCATGATCGCCGGGAGGCTGGAGGTGTCGGCCACGATCCGGGCGTCGTCGGGATCGTCGGCGTCCTCGATCTCGAGCTCCGTCGCCGTCATGATCAGGCCCCACTCCTGACTGGAGAACCGCGAGGCCGCCACCCGGTCCGTGAACTGGTTGTCGACGGTCATGCGCTCGCCGACGATCGCGTCTGTCCACTCGCTCATACCCTGCTGTTCGACGGGGACCGTACAAGCCCCTTTCCCTCGTCGCTCTCGGGACGTTTTATATCGTCCGCACCCTCGATCGGGCATGAACGCGCGAACGCGGCGGGAGCTGCTCGCGGCCGTCGGCGCCGCCGGAGCCTCCGGACTCGCCGGCTGTACGGGAACGCTCCTGCCGGGCGGCGACGGCGACGAGCCGGAGACGGTCGACGCGACCGGCGAAGCGACGGTCGCGGTCGCGGTCGGCGCGGAGGGCGGCTTCTCGTTCGCGCCCGCGGCGCTCCGGATCGACGTCGGCACGACGGTCGTCTGGGAGTGGACCGGCGTGGGAGGCAGTCACAACGTCATCGACAGGGGCGGCGCCTTCGAGTCCGGGCTCGCCGCCGCCGAGGGCCACACGTTCGAACACGAGTTCTCGACGCCCGGCACCTACGAGTACGTCTGCACGCCGCACCAGACGCGAGACATGGAGGGGACGGTCGAGGTCGTCGAGCGGTAGTCGCCGCGGCCGGCGAACCCTCACGGGAGCCCGTCGAACGCGTCGCCGGCGAGACCGGGGCCGTCCGGCACCGTCACCGCGCCGTCCGCGACCGGACACGGGTCCGGCGCGAGGTCCGCCTCGAGCAGCGACGCCGTCGCGAGACCGCACGGAGCCACGTCGGGGACCGCGGCCGCGACGTGGACCGCGGCGGTCCGCGCGACGACCGCGTCGATGGTGGTCGTGACCACGGGGTCGACGCCCGCCGCTCGCGCCGTCGCCGCCGCCGCGAGCGCCCGGTCCGGCCCCCCGAGCGCCATCGGCTTCAGGACGACGACGTCGGCCGCGCCCGCGTCGAGGACCGCGTCGAGAGAGTGGTGCGCCAGCGACTCGTCGAGGGCGATCCGGGTCGGCGTCTCGCCGGCGTCGCCCTCGCGACCGTCTCGCTCCGCCCGGAGCGCGGCCGCGCCCTCGAGGTCGTCGCCGGGAAGCGGCTGTTCGACGTAGTCGAGACCGATCGGCTCCAGTCGGTCGAGCGCTTCGCGGGCGGTCGGCGGGTCCCACGCGCCGTTCGCGTCGGCCCGGAGCGAGACGCCGTCGCCGACCGCGTCCCGGACCGCGCGGAGGCGTTCGACGTCCGCGTCGAGGGAGCGCGCGCCGACCTTCAGCTTCACGCAGTCGAACCCCTCGGAGACGGCTCGTCGCGCCGCGTTCGCGGTCGTCTCGGGGTCGCCGTCTCCGACCGTCGCGTTGACGGGGACCGTCTCGGTCGGGGACGGGAGGCCGTGCGCCGACGCGAGGTGCGCGGCCAGCGAGCGGCCCTCCGATCGCGCCGCGGCGTCCGAGAGCGCGAGCGCGAGGCCGTGGCGCGCCGCCGGGGTTCCGCGCGGGTCGAGCCGGCCGAGGGCGTCGTCCGCGAGGCCTCCGTCGTCGTCCGCGGCCCCGCGCAGGGCCGACTCGCACGCCGACAGCGACTCGGTCCAGCCGGGGAGCGGGGCGGCCTCGCCGAGGCCCGGCGCGGAGCGTTCCCCGTCGCCGTCCGCGGGACCCACGCCGACGAGGAACCCCTCGCGCTCCGTTACGTCGCCGCGGGCGGTCGCGAGGGGGCTCGCCAGCGCGAGCGAGAAGGGACGGAGCCGCACGGTCAGAGCGCGAGGCCGACGGCGAACGCGACCGCGTACGCCGCGAGGAGTTTCCCGGTCGTCTCCAGTGCGGGGTTGAGCGCGTCGCCGGCGGTCTCGGTCAGCACGGTGCGCGCGACGGCGGCCGCCAGCGGGAGCGTGACGAGCGGGAGCAGCACTGAGAGGCCGTCCCCGCGAGCGAGGAACCAGAAGGGAGCGAGGTACGCGAGCGCGAGCAGGCCGACGTACTCCGCGCGGGAGAACCGGTAGCCGAACCGGACCGCGAGGGTGCGCTTGCCGGTCGCCGCGTCCTCCCGCAGGTCGCGGACGTTGTTGACCACGAGGATGTTGGTGGAGAGGGCGGCGATCGGGAGGCTGGCGACGACGGCCGCGAGGGTGACGGTCCCCGCCGGGAGCCACAGCGGGAACGCCTCGCCGACGAGTGCGGCCGCCTGCACGTAGTAGGTTCCGGTGACGGCGATCACGCCGAAGAAAACGAAGACGAAGACGTCGCCGAGGCCGTGGTAGCCGAGGGGGTACGGGCCGCCGGTGTAGGCGATGCCCGCGGCGACGGACGCCAGTCCGATCACGAGGATCGGGACGCCGCCGACGTAGACGAGGTAGGTGCCGACGGCGACGGCGGCCGCGAACGTCAGCCACATCGCCCGCTTCACCTCCGCCGGTTCGATGAGGCCGCTGGCGACGACGCGGGTGAACCCCTCGCGGTCGTCCGTGTCGGCCCCCTGAATCGCGTCGTAGTAGTCGTTCGCGAAGTTGGTGCCGATCTGGATCAGCGCCGCGCCGACGAACGCGGCGAGCGCCGGCAGCGGGGCGAACGCGCCCGTCCGGAGCGCGAGGCCGACGCCGACGATGACCGGTGCGGCCGCCGCGGGCAGCGTCTGCGGCCGCGCGGCGATCACCCACGCCCGCCGCCGCGACACCTCGGTACTCATTGCCAGCGATAGGGCCGTCGCCTCCCTTAACCTTGCCATCCGACCTCCCGACCGAACCCGATCCGGCGGGGTCGTCCGGGACACCCACAGCTATCCGGGTCGGCGACCACCCGGACGCATGGCCCGCGTTCCATACGCCGACGCGTCGGACGTCCCGGACGAGTACGAGGAGCTGCTGGAGTCGTCGTTACAGGAGAAGCCGCTCCACGTCTACCAGTCGCTCGGCAACAACCCCGAGGTGCTCGCCGGCCTGCGGTCGTTCCTCGGATCGCTGTGGACCGACAGCGGCCTCTCGGACCGCGACCGCGAGCTCGTGATCCTCGCCGCCGCCCGCGAGACGCGGAACCGCTACGAGTGGCACCAGCACGTCAACATCGCCCGCGACGCGGGGATCGACGACGACGTCATCGCGGGGATCGGCACCGACGACCTGTCGCCCCTCGACGCCGACGAGACGACGTTGGTCGAGTACGCGGCCGCGGTCGTCCGCGGCGAGGTCGACGCGGTCGCGCACGACGGGATCGCCGCCCGCCGCGACGACGAGACGATCGTCGGGATCGTCGCGCTCGCGCAGGGGTACGCCGGCCTCGGCGGGATGATCGACGCGTTCGACCTCGAACTGGAGGCGGGGAGCGAGTTCCACGGCTGGGACCCGCGGTAGGTGAGGAGTGGCCCCGGAGGTCGAGCGCACCGACAGATACGACATGGGTCGGCCCGTATCCGTGGTATGAGCGACACGACGGCCGACGGAGAGGCCGAGGCGGAGTCGACAGGCGCAGAGGCGAACGGGATCGCGGCGCGCTACGAGGAGGCGGACGGCGAGCGTCTGCTCACGTTCTCGGCCGGCGGCGCCGAGGCGACCGTCGCACAGAACGCCGAGGGGTACGCGATGCTGAAGGTCAGGCCGGGACCGGACGGCGACGAGCTGGAGCGGTACTACGGGTTCGACATGGCCCTCGACCACGCCGCCGAGCTGCTCGGGGTCGCCGTCGGCGACCTCCCGGTCCCCGACGCGGCCGCCGACATGGGGATGTGACTGGGGAGGCGTCGCGTCGAAGAAACCGCCGGCCGACGCCTACTCGCTCACTTCGACCGTCACCGCGTCGCGCTCGACGGCGAGTTTGAACGTCGGCACGGTCCGGTAGACGACCTCGACGACGTTCTTGCGTTCGAGGGTCCGGAGCGCGCGCCGCACCTCGTCGACGGCGGGGTCGACGTCGTACGCCTCGCGAACGGCGTTGAGCACGCTGACCACCGACTGCGAGCGCTCGTCGGGACCGGCGACCACCTCGAACACCTGCGCCACCAGCTCCGGGACGCGGACCGTGTCCGGCGCGCCGCCCCTCGCCACCGCGTCGGCCTCGATGCCGGGCTCGACGTCGACGAGGTCGTTCGCCTCGGCCGTCGACCGGATCAGGCTGTCGTCGTCGCGGTAGTAGTACTCCTTGAGGTGGTTCTCCAGGTACTGATGGACTTCGCTGCCGCTGTCGAGCCCCCACGCGTCCTGTAGCTCGCCGTTCTTCGTCGGCTGGAGCCGGACGATGTCGGCGAGCCGGCTCCGCTCCTCGTCGGTCAGGCTCATTTCTCCTCGACCGCGCTCGCGGCGCGGATCACCGTCTCCTCGTCGAACTTCGGCCCGACGAGTTGGAGGCCCACCGGGAGCCCGTCCGCCTCGCCGGCCGGCACCGATATCGCCGGGAGGTTCGCGAGGTTGACCGGCGTCGTGTTCGCGTCCGCGAGGTACATCCGCAGGGGGTCGTCGAGGCTCTCGCCGAGCTCGAAGGGGAGCACCGGCATCGTCGGCGAGGCGATCACGTCGACGTCGGCGAACGCCTCCTCGAAGTCCTGCCGGACCCACGCGCGGGCGTCCTGCGCCTTCTCGTAGTACTTGTCGTGGTAGCCGGCAGAGAGGGCGTAGGTCCCCAGCAGGATCCGGCGTTTGACCTCCGCGCCGAACCCCTCCTCGCGCGTCTCGGCGAACGACTCGTTCCAGTTGCCGTCCGAGTCGGCGCGGTTCCCGTAGCGCACGCCGTCGAAGCGCGCGAGGTTCGAGGAGGCCTCGGCCATCGCGATCACGTAGTACGCCTGCACGGCGTGTTCGACCGACGGCAACGAGATCTCGGTCGTCTCCGCGCCGCGGTCCTCCAGGTCCGAAATCGCGGCCTCGACCGTCTCGACGACGCGCTCGTCGGCGCCCTCGAACAGCTCCGTCGGGACGCCGATCGTGAGCCCGTCGACGTCGCCGTCGGCGGCCGCGGCGTAGCTCGCGTCGGGGTCGGCGCCCTCGACGTCGGCGAGGTCGCGGGTCGTCCCGTCGTGCGGGTCCGGTCCGGCGATGACGTCGAGCGCCGCGGCGGCCTCCTCGACGGTCCCCGCGATCGGACCGATCTGTTCGAGGGAGTTCGCGTACGCGACGAGGCCGTACCGAGAGACGAGCCCGTAGGTCGGCTTGATGCCGACGACGCCGCAGAAGGCGGCCGGACAGCGGACCGAGCCGCCCGTGTCGGAGCCCAGCGCGAGGTCGGCCTCGCCGGCGGCGACCGCCGCGGCCGAGCCGCCGGAGGAGCCGCCCGGGACGCGTTCGGGGTCAGCGGGGTTCCGGGTGGGACCGAACGCCGAGGTCTCCGTCGTCGTCCCCATGCCGAACTCGTCCATGTTCGCCTTCCCGACGACCGTCGCGCCGGCGTCTGTCAGCCGGTCGACGACCGTCGCCGAGTACGGCGGCACGTAGTCGGCGAGCATCTCGGAGCCGCAGGTCGTCCGGATCCCCTCGGTGGAGATGTTATCCTTGACCGCGACCGTCGTCCCCGAGAGCGGCCCCTCGTCGTCGCCCTCGATCGTCGCCTCGGTGATGAAGGCGTTGTGGTCGCCCGCCATCTACGACACCTTCGGGCCGACGAAGTAGCCGTCGTCGGTCTGTTCGGCGTTCGACAGCGCCTCCTCCTGCGTGAGTCCCGCCTCGACCTCGTCGGGGCGCATCACGTTGACGAGTTCCTCCTCGCGCTCGGTCTCGGGGACCTCGTCGAGGGCCTCGAAGTAGTCCAGGATGTCCCCGAACTGAGCCGCGAACGTCTCGACCTCGTCGTCGGCGAGGCGCACCCGGGCCAGCTCCGCGACGTGTCGGACCTCTTCGGCGTCGACGGCGGACGCGTCCGCGTCGGCGGAGGCGTCGCCCTCCGCCTCCGCCCCCGCGTCACCCGTCGAATCGGACGTATCGCTCATACGTCGAGGTGTTCCGGACCGGGAGTAAGGGTTTCGGAACGTCGCATCGGTCGCGTCCGGAACGTCGAAATCGCCCGCGGTCTCACTCGTCCTCGTCGGGTCGGACCGTCACCACCGGCGGGTCGGCCAGCCGGACGACTTTCTCCGAGACGCTGCCGAGCAGGTAGCGCTCGACGCCCGTGTGACCGCCGGTACCCATCACGACGAGGTCGATGTCGTTCTCGTCGATGTACTCGAGGATGACCCTGTGCGGGTTCCCCTCCCCGACCGCCGACACCGTGTCGATCCCCTCGAAATCGGCCGCGAGCTCCTCGACGAACGGTTTGGCACGCTCCTCGAGCTCTCGCTTCCGCTCGTCTTCGGACGGACGGTCTCCCGAGTAGCCCTTCGGTCCGGAGAGGTAGCTTCCGCCCATTCCGAGCGAGAACTGACGCGTGTCGACGACGTGTAACACGTGAACCGTCGCGTCGAACGCCTCGGCGATCTCCCGTACGTGTGCTATCGCGGCCTCTGAAGCGTCGCTTCCGTCCGTGGGATACAGGATGTGATCGTACATGTCGTCACGGGCCAACTATCCGCACAATTATATAAAACCCCGCCCGCGGCAGCGGTCGAGCGCCGAGCGAAGGCGCGGCGGGTCCGTCTGAAAACGACTACGTCGGCCCGTTCGAAGCAAAACGCCCGCTTCCTCACTCGTCCCCGTCGGGTCGGACCGTCACCACCGGCTGGTCCGCGAGCCGCACCACCTTCTCCGCGACGCTGCCGAGCAGATAGCGCTCGACGCCGGTCCGGCCGTGCGTCCCCATCACCACGAGGTCGATGTCGTGGTCGTCGGCGTACCTCAGTATCACCGAATGGGGGGCCCCGATCTCGACGGCGGTCGTCAGGTCGAGGTCGCCGAGCGACTCGGTCGACGTCTCGAGGAGGGCCTCGGCGCGCTCGGTGAACTCGCCCTCGAGGTCCTCGATATCGGGGCTGTCCTCGTGTCCGTTGATGTAGCCCCCGATGGGCGACTGCCCGCTCATCGCTTGGCTCTCCCCGTCGTCGAAGGCGCCGCTCAGACCGAGCCCGCCCTCGTACGCCTCGATGACGTGTAACGCGTGCACCCTCGCGTCGAACGCGGACGCGATCTCCCGCACGTGCGCTGCCGCCGCTTCGGAGCCGGCGCTCCCGTCCGTCGGATACAGGATGTTGTCGTACATCGTGCCACTCAGTTGAAACTTCGGGCAGCAGCGATAAAAGCGCACCGCAGAATCGCGCTATGGGTATTTCGGCCGTCTGGTTCGTCTGTCGCGGTGTACCGGACCGGCAGAGCGGTTTCGGAACGTCGCGTCTCCGGTGTCGTATCAAAAACGGGGCGCGACCTCACTCGCTCTCGTCGGGTCGGACCGTCACCACCGGCTGGTTCGCGAGTCGCACCACCTTTTCGGTCACGCTCCCGAGCAGATAGCGTTCGACACCGGTTCGGCCGTGGGTCCCCATCACGATGAGGTCGACGTCGTTCTCGTCGGCGTAGCGCAGGATCTCGGAGTGCGGGTTCCCCGTCTTGACGGCCGTCGTCGCGCTGATTCCGTCGGCCGAATCGACTGATACTCCGAGGAGTTCAAGCGTATGCTCGGACAGGGCCTCGCTGACCTCGTCGGGGTCCGGACGGTGCTCATGCTTACCGATATAGCCGTCGTCTGCCGACTCTCCGCTCATCGCTTGGCTCGATTCGTGGAGGAACGCCCCGCTCGTCCCGAGTCCGCCCTTGCGCGAATCGATGACGTGCAGCACGTGCACGGTCGCGTCGAACGCCGACGCGAGCTCGCGAACGTGCGCCGCCGCTGCCTCCGATCCGGCGCTCCCATCAGTCGGGTACAGTATGTTGTCGTACATCACATCACCGGGTTAATATTTCAATGAAGTAACAAAAGCGTATCGCAGGCTCGTACCGACAACAGATCTGGTCCTTCGGTTACGCGGACGGGAGCAGGGCGGTCGGCAGATCGGCTGTAATTCCGACCGAACGATCGGGAAGCCGATCGCGTTTATAAGAGGTCGTTCGAGACGAGTCGACTGACTGCCTCGCGCAGACGCTCCTCGCTCGCGGCGTAGGAGATCCTGGCGTGACCGGGCGCGTTGAATGCGCTTCCCGGCACGCACGCGACGGCGGCCTCCTCGATAGCGGCCTCGCACCACGCCTGGTCGTCGTCGTCGACGGGGATCATCATGTAGAAGGCGCCGTCGCCGACGTCGACGTCGACGCCGTGTTCGTCGAACAGGTCGACGAGGAGGTCGCGGCGGTCGGCGAACGCCTGGCGCATCTCCTCGACCGAGTCGTCGGTGTTCTCCAGCGCCTCGACGCCCGCGCGCTGGACGAAGTTCGTCGCGCAGGAGACGGAGTGCGAGTGGAGCTTCCCGGCCTGCCCGACGAACTCCTCGGTCGCGTGGAGGTAGCCGAGCCGCCAGCCGGTCATCGAGAACGCCTTCGAGAAGCCGTTGATCGTGATCCTCCGGTCGGCCATCCCGTCGAGGCTCGCGAGCGAGACGTGCTCGGCGTCGTAGACGATGCGCTCGTATATCTCGTCGGAGATGACGGCGATGTCGTGCTCGACGGCGAGGTCGCGGACGCCCTCCATGGCGGCCTCGGAGAAGACCGCGCCCGTCGGGTTCGACGGGGAGTTGACGACGAGCAGTTCGGTGTCGTCGGAGACCGTCTCGGCGAGGTCGTCGAGCGCGGGTTCGAGCTGGAAACCGTGCGGCGCGAGGTCGACGCGGGAGAGCTCGCCGCCGGCGAGCTTGGCCATCGCCTCGTAGGAGACCCACGCCGGATCGAGGAGGACGACCTCGTCGCCGTCGTCGATCAGCGTCTGGAACGTCTCGTACAGCGCCTGCTTGCCGCCGGGGGTGACGATCACTTCGCCGGCGTCGGCGTCGATGCCGGTGCCGCGGAGCTTCGCCGCGATGGCCTCCCTCAGCTCCGGGATCCCGTTCGAGGAGGTGTAGCCGGTGTGGCCCGCGTCGAGGGCGTCCTTGCCGGCCTCGACGACGTTCTCGGGCGTGTCGAAGTCGGGCTCGCCGACCGAGAGGTCGACGATGTCCGCTCCCTCGGCCTCCTTCTCCGCCGCCAGGTTCGATATCGCCAGCGTCGCGCTGGGCTCTACGCGTCCGATCCGGTCCGAAAAGTCGTATGCGTCGCTCATTGTCGTGTGTTCCGTGTGTCGTCTCCGGGGCTCATTCGAGCTCCGTCGCGAGGTCGATGGCGGCCGCGGCCGCCTCCGCGCCTTTGTCGATCCGCTCGCGCGCCTCCGCGCCGGACATCCCCGGACCGCTCACGCCGAAGGTGACGGGGGTGTCGCGGTCGAGGCTCACCCGCGTGAGCTGTTCGGCGGTCGCGCTCGCGATGACGTGGTCGTGGTCGGTGTCGCCGGTGACGATGGCGCCGACGACGGCGACCGCGTCGACGTCGTCTCTGCGCGCGAGTCGGTCGGCGGCCAGCGGGCTGTCGTACGCCCCCGGCACGCTCACTTCGTCGACGACGACGGCGTCGCGGTCGGCGGCCGCCTCGCGGGCGGCCTCCGCCATCGGCTCCGTGACGGCGTCGTTGAATCGCGCCACCACCAGTCCCAGCGAGACCATACGATCGCTCACACCGGCGACGGCAAAGGTCTACCGTTCCGGCTCGCGGACGACGGCCCGACGGATCGGGGACGAGAGCGCGTGGGGAACCCGCCTCGCCGCTTGCACCGGCCTCGCGTCCGGCGCCTCGGAGGCGGCTGAGAAGGGAGCCTCGCGCGTCTCGATGGGCCTGCCGGGCCCCTCGGTGTCTGCCACCGCCCTCGTCGCCGACGCGGGGCGCGCCCATGCGTCGCTTGGCCGGGATTACCTCGCGTGTCAGTGACCTCGGGGGCCCGCGCTCACCGGGCCGACCCGAGGCGAGCCCGTCGACGCCCGCGAGTAAGTTGTTGTTATCTGTTACGTCGCGGTTCCGGCGAATCCGGAAACATACGCTGGCCGAGGGTAAGCCGGTCGAACTCTGACCAACACAACGCCTAACAAAGCGAGTCCGGATGCTGACGTTCGTCGCGGTTCACGCGAGCGTCGCGGACGATGACGAGTGACAGTGACGAGCGGACGATAGAGGCGAGAGGCGACTCGGCCGGCGAGACGAGCCCGTAGATCAGGTGACAACACACATGCAATCTTCAACGAAAAAAGCGATCGTGATCGTACTAACGGCGGTGATGATGACGTCCGTCGTGGGGATGGTCGGCGCACAGGAGAGACAGCCACAGGTCGACACACCGGCGGACGGCAACGCCACGGTGACGTTTTCGGATCAAACGACCGACGGCACGT
>Ga0102935_1000294_pt1 | contig 17617 bp, 12 predicted proteins | sample SalPonR2_A_D2_MG_FD_78508 | JGI IMG/M metagenome (GOLD analysis project Ga0102935, IMG submission 78508) | Salt pond soil microbial communities from South San Francisco under conditions of wetland restoration - Salt Pond MetaG R2_A_D2_MG | ecosystem: Environmental > Aquatic > Marine > Intertidal... | reverse complement strand
CTCCGACCTGAGCTCGCCGTCGTATCGCTCCTCGCTCGTGAGTACCGCAATGCGTGTTGGTTCAGTTGCCGCATGTACTGTTCGGCGTTGCAGCGTATGACGATTCCACCTACGCGGGTAGTTGCTGCGGGTACCCAGTGTCGAGGCGGCGCGTGACTTCCGTCATATCACGACTACGCAGCACCGCGTGCCTCTCGCGGCAGAATCGGACGTCACTGACTTGCTCGGTCGCCCCGCTCAGGCCCTCGTCGTAGACGGGAACGGACGCACCGCTCGTGACCGATGTGACGTCAGAGCAGACGGACGGAATCACCTCGGCGACGGACCGAGGGGTGACTCCGGGGAGGTGCGCGTGCGCTTGGGTGATGCTGCGTCGGATTTCGACCGCGGCCGGGCGGTTCGACGCCTATTTCGCAGTCCGGCGGCGACGTCCTCGTGAATGAGTCGCTACCGGACAGCCGGTCGGTTCTTGCTGTTGTGTGCGGTCTGGGGGACGGCGTTCATGGCGACGGACGTCGGTCTCGCGGACCTCCCCGCGGTGCCGTTCGCGGCCGTGCGCTTCGACGTCGCCGCCGCGCTGCTGTTCGCCGCCGTTCTCGCTTCCGGCGCGGACTTCCGCCCGCGAACTCGGGACGACTACGTGTACGTGCTCATCGGTGGCGCGTTCATTATCGGCGCCCACCACGCGTTCCTCTTCGCCGGGCAGCGGTACGTCACGGGCGGCGTCGCCGCCGTGCTGTTGGGTCTTGTCCCCGTCGTGACGCCCGCGCTCACGCGGCTCGTCTCCACCGACGAGGAGTTCACCGTCGCCACCGCACTCGGTGTCGCGCTCGGGTTCGTTGGCGTCGTCGTCATCGCCGACCCTGACCCCGCGAACATCGCGGACAGCGTTTTCGGCGTGTCGCTCGTGCTCGCGTCCGCGCTCGCGTTCGCCGGCGCCGCGGTCGTCACTCACAGCCGATCGCCGTCGATGCCGTTCCTCGCCACGCAGGCGTGGATGATGGCCGTCGGCGCGGTCGTTCTCCACGCCGCGGTGCTCGCGCTTCCCGGCCAGTCGTTCGCGGCTGCGTCGTGGACGCCGTCCGCACTCGCCGCGCTCGCGTACCTCTCCGCGGTCGCCGGCGTCGGTGGCTTCTTACTGTACTTCACGCTGCTGGACGACCTCGGCCCCATCGAGATGAGCTTCATCGAGTACGTGATTCCCGTCTTCGCGGCGCTGGCGGGCTGGCTCGTGCTCGGACAGGACGTGACGCCGGCGACCGTTACCGGGTTCGCGTTCATCCTCGCGGGGTTCGTCGCTGCGAAGTGGCGGGTGCTGCGCCGGGCATAGTCACGAATTGCGGTGTCTGCTTCGACTGCGTCAGCAATCCATCGTCGCCGGACAGCCGGCGTGAAAATGAGTGGCAGCCACAGGTAGGCGAGTAGCGTGACAGCGACGATGCCGAGCAGGTTCAACCAGAAACCGGTACGCGACGTCTGCGGAATCGTCACGTCGTCGCCGCCGAAGCCGACGGCATTCGGGGGGTCGCCACCGGAAGCGTGAACGCCATCGACGCCGCGAGTGCAGTGCCCCTCATCGCTCGTTTTCAGGGAGCGATTAGTGCGCGGCGTCGACGTACTCGCGGGCGCCTTCTCGAATCACTTTCTCGGGGCCGACGACGCAGTCACGCCGGATGGCCGGGAAGCGGTCGTCGAGGGTGTCCGTGACGTAACCGTCCAGTTCTGCGACCGCTTCGATCGCCTCGCCTTCGAGCTGTTCCGAGAGGATGCTCGCCACCGCTTGACTGACCGCACAGCTCTGGCTCTCGAACCCGAGGGACTCGATCGTGCCGTCGGCGTCGATGGAGAGGTGGAACTCGCCTTCGTCACCGCACGTGGTCTCCTCTGACGATTTCGTGAACGTCGGGTCGGCGACGCCGCCGCCGTGTCGCGGGTTCCGATAGTGGTCGTAGATCGCGTCGTGGTAGCGGTCCGACTGCAAGTAGCCCGGCAGTCGCTCGCGCGCCTCGTCGACGACGGCGAGGAGCTTGTCTATCTCCGCTTTCGTGTTATAGATGTAGAACGAGGCGCGCGCGGAGCCGGGGACGTCGAGCACGTCGTGTAGCGGTTGGGTGCAGTGGTCGCCCGCCCGGATGGCGATTCCTTCGTCGTTCAACAGCGACGAGAGGTCGTGCCCGTGGACGCCGTCGACGTTGAACGACACGAGCCCGGTTCGCTCTTCGCCGACGTCGGGGCCGTACGTCTGGACGAACTCTCGGTCGGCGAACTGTTCCAGCGCGTACTGGGCGAGCTCGTTCTCGTGGTCCCGGACGGCGTCCATTCCGATGTCTTCGAGATAGTCGATGGCCGCAGCGAGCGCGATCCCCTCGGCGATGGGCGGCGTCCCGGCCTCGAACTTCCACGGCAGTTCGTTCCACGACGCGTTCGTGAGCGTGACGTGCCGGATCATTTCGCCGCCGAACAGGAACGGTTCGAGGGCTTCGAGGACGTGCCGCTTGCCGTAGAGCCCGCCGATGCCGGTCGGGCCCGCGAGTTTATGCCCGGAGAACGCGAAGAAATCCGCGTCTAACTCCCGGACGTCGATGGGGCGGTTCGGGGCGGACTGCGCACCGTCGACGAGGATGTACGCGTCGTTGTCGTGTGCGAGGTCCGCGAGCCGCTCGACGGGATTGACCGTGCCGAGCACGTTGGAGACGTGCGCGACCGAGACGATCGCGGTGTCCTCCGTGACGAGTTCGGCCGCGCGGTCCATGTCGAGATGCCCGGTCTCGGTGACCGGCACGTATCGAACGCTGGCCCCCGTCTGCTTGGCGATCTGCTGCCACGTCACCAGCGAGGCGTGGTGTTCCATCTCGGTGAGCACGATCTCGTCGCCCGCACTCAACTCGTTTCGCAGGCCGTTGGCGACGAGGTTGATGCTCTCGGTCGTGTTCTTCGTGAACACGATTTCCGCTCGGCCTTCGGCGCCGAGGAAGTCGGCCACCCGGTCGTGTGCCTGTTCGTAGGCGACTGACGCCTCGTGGCTCAACGCGTGGATCCCGCGGTGGACGTTGGCGTTGTACTCCGTGTAGAACTCCTCGAAGACGTCGTACACTTGCGTCGGGGTCTGGGTCGTCGCCGCGTTGTCTAGGTAGACCAACTGGTCGTCCCCGATGCGCCGTCGCAATATCGGGAAGTCTTCTCGGATTTCTAATGCGTCCGGACTCATACGAGCCGCAATTCACGGTGTTTGTATAAAATGATGGATCCGCATGACCGGTCGTCTCCGAGTGGTGACCCGACCCGTTGACGCCGCCGCAGGCGGCGAGAGAGCGTCGCCGGCACAGAAACGCGCGCCGCCCGACCCCACCGCCGTCTCGTGGGTTTCGACGGTGAGCGACCGGTCGGTCCGCGTGGCTCCGAGCGCGCCGGCGACCCACCCGACTCACTTGAGTCCGATCAGGTCGACCGTCCGCGGGAGACACCCCTCCGCAGGCTCGACGTACGAGTAGTGGTCCGCGACCGCGTCAGTGACGTCGACGTCCGTGTAATTGGTCGGCGCGGTCGCCGACGTCGGGAGCCCCCCGTGACCGATCGCCCGGGTCCGGTCCGAGGCGCGGTACACCCAGCCGAGGACGCGGTCGTTCCGGCTGTGGAAGTTGAAGACGGGGGCGTCGACCGCCGCGACAGCCGACCCGTATCGCCCGTCAACCCCCGCGCTGTGGGCCGGAATCGCCCCGCCGAACAGCGAGACCGAAGCGAGCGCGTCACTCCGCCCGCGTTCAGCGAGTTCGCGGAGCGTCGCCGCTGTCACGCGGGCGCCGAGCGAGTGGGCGAGCAGGTGGACCGGCCGCCCGTCGTCGTCCGCCCACGCCGTCAGCCAGTCGGCGAGCGGGGCGGCGTTGGCGTCCGCGGTTCGCTTCGCCGGCCCCCAGTCGACGTTCGACGCCCACGAGTACCCGATCACCGGCGGGGCGTCGGTCTCCGCGGTGGCGTCCGTCGCCGTCGCGAGCCCCAGTCGAGCGGTGTACGCCTGGTCACGGGCTGATTCGGCGTCCGCGCCGAGACCGTGGACGTACAGGACCACGGCGTCGGCCCCGTCGAAGTCCCACGACCCCTCTCGTTCCGTCGGGTCGTCCGCGTCGAGTCGTCCCCTGGTCGTCACCGTCGGCTGCGTCGCCGGCGCGTCGTACCCGCCGAAGTCGCCGGCGAGCGACCGGGCGACGTACAGCCCGCCGCCGCCGAAGAGCCCGGCACCGCCCGCGACGCCGAGCAGGAGCCGCCGGCGCGTGACGAGCCCGTCAGCGGCGTCGTCTGCCTGATCCGCGTCTGTCGGTCGCGGCGGCGCGTCCGAGTCGTCCGGAGCGGTGTCCGAGGTGATGTCGGAGCATCGACCCGAACGATCAAATACCTGACGCGGCGGCGACTGGCCTCTCGATGCAACAGACTTTCCGTGTGGCACTTTTCGTATGCGTATGACGATAGCTACCGGCGATTCTGTGACGCTCGAGTACACCGGCCGACTCGACGACGACACCGTGTTCGACACCTCCCGGCAGTCCGTCGCCGAGGAGACGGGGCTCGCGGAGGCCCAGCCCGACCGCGACTACGCGCCGCTGACGGTCGAAATCGGTGACGAGCAGGTCATCGAGGGGATGGAGGAGGGACTGATCGGTCTCGAAGCCGGAGAGACGGAAACGCTGACGATCCCGCCGGAGAAGGCGTACGGCGAGCCGAGCGACGACCAGATCCAGGAGTTCGAAACCGAGGAACTCCGGGAGATGCTCGGCGGCCAGACGCCCCCGGAGGGCTCCTACCTCGAGGCGCAGAACGGCCGGCAAGGCGAGGTCGTCCACGTCGACGAAGCGGTCGTCCGAGTGGACTTCAACCCGCGCCTCGCCGGCGAGACGCTGACGTTCGACGTCGAAATCATCGACGTCAACTGAGAGCGAACGCCGGCGGCCGGCGTCCCGCCACGGGACTCCGTTCGTTCGGTGTCCCCTGCGAATCCGTCCTCCAGTCGTCGGCCGGCCGATCAGTCCGCTTCGGCGACTTCGACCGCGACCTCGTTTCGCCGCATAAACGGCGGTGTCCACGGGTCGTTATACCGGAGGAGGTACGGGTCGCCGACCGGTTCGATGCCCTCGCGGTCGAGCGTCGAGAGCAGCTTCCGCGTCCGCCGTGCGACTCGCCACTCCGGCGCGTACCAAGAGAACCGATTCACGGCGACCGTCTTCGGCGGTTCCGTGACGAGCGTGACGTCCGCCTCCGTCGGCTCCGGCGCCGTTTCGGGAGTGTACTCCGCGGGGAGGTAGAACGCCATCCGGACCGCCTCGGAGTCGCTCTCGCCCGCCTCCGAGCGAACGGGGGCGGTCATCGCGACCGACTCCCCGCCGCGGGTCTCGACGGGGGCGGTCATCGCGACCGACTCCCCGCCGCGGTTGGCTCCGGAGATGTATCCGAAGAGGCGTCGAAACGCGGTCTGCTGGCTCGGTGCGGTGGTTTCGACGCGAACCGTCTGCGGGTAGCGACGGATCTCGCCGCCGTTCAGCGTTCGCACCCGTTCGTACGGGACCGACTTCGCTTGCCCGCTCGAATAGATGCCCCAGCCGATCCAGCCGGCCAACGCCGCACCGCCGGCGAGTGTCGCTTTGGTGAGTGGTCTCATACCCCCAGCTAAGTCGTCCACGGGGATTAACGGCTCCGCCGACGGGACGCGCCCCGCGGCCCGAACGCCTCGCCGCCGCTGGCGGTCGCCGACGCACGGAAGCGCGGGGCAGACTTTTCACCTCTGTGTGTGAGAGGCAGGCATGGTTATCGAGACGGTCGTCGACTCGGTCGAGAGCCGCCGGGGCCACCTCACCGACCTCGCACTGGACATCTGGGAGCACCCGCAGACCGCGTTCGAAGAGACGTACGCCGCCGGGCGACTCGTCACCGCGCTCGAGGAGCGCGGGTTCGACGTCGACGTCGGCGTCGCCGGCATCGAGACCGCGTTCGTCGCCCGGTACGGCGACGGCGACCCGGTCGTCGGGACGATGGGCGAGTACGACGCGCTCCCGGGGCTCTCCCAGCGCGTGAGCGCGACGCGCGAACCCGTCGAAGAGGGCGGCAACGGTCACGGCTGCGGGCACAACCTCTTCGGCGTCGGATCGCTCGGCGCCGCGTTCGCGGTCGCGGACCTGATCGACGAGGGCGCGGACGGCACCGCGGTGTACGTCGGGACCCCTGCGGAGGAGGCCGGCGCCGGAAAGATGTACATGGCTCGCGCGGGCGTGTTCGACGACATCGACGCGGTCGTCTCGTGGCATCCGGGGTGGTTCAACGCGCCCACGAAGGCGTCGTGTCTCGCGGTCGACGCCTTCGAGGTGACCATGGAGGGGACCTCCTCGCACGCCGCCGCCGCCCCCGAGGCCGGTCGAAGCGCGCTCGACGGGATCCAACTGCTCAACACCGGCGTCGAGTACATGCGCGAGCACGTCCCCGACCCCGTCCGGCTCCACTACGTGATCACCAACGGCGGCGACGCCGCCAACGTCGTGCCGCCGGACGCGACCGCGGAGTACCTCGTCCGCGCGCCGAGCCGCGACCTCGTCGAGTCGGTGAGCGACCGGTTCCGTCGCGCCGCCGAGGGGGCCGGACTGATGGCCGACGTCGACGTCGACATCACGCAGATGAGCGGGATCTACGGCGTGCGACCGAACGAGACGCTCGCCGACGCCATCCACGAGACGATGGCCGACGTCGGCTCGTTTTCGGTCGAGGACGAGGCGTTCGCGTCGGACCTGCGCGACTCGCTCGGCGACGTCTCCGACGCGCTCGCGGAACTCCCGCCGGAGGCCCGGGACCGCGCCGCCGACCGACCATACTTCACCGACCCCATCGAGGCGCCGGACGCGGGGACGGTCGGCGCCTACTCGACGGACTCCGGCGACGTGAGTCAGGTCGTGCCGCTCGGTCGGATGCGCACCGCGACGTGGCCGGTCGGCACGCCGGCGCACTCGTGGCAGGCGGTCGCCGCCAGCGGCTCCACCGGCGTGGACGGCATGCTGTACGCCGCCAAGTCGATCGGCGGCACGCTGGGGCGACTGCTCACGGACCCCGAACTGCTCGCCGACGTCGTCGACGAGTTCGAACGGCAGGGCGGCGCCGACGGGTACGAGTCGCCGATGCCGGACGACGCGGACCCGTACGAACTGCTCGGCGTCGAGCGACCGACGTTCGACCCCGGGGCGAACCCGTGATGCGGACTGCTCGCGGACGGGCGTCGCTCGCGCGCGAGGCTCCCGCACGCCGGACCGGTCGGCACGGGTGAAACGGAACCGATTACCCGTCGTCGCGGCGATAGACGGGCAATGACTCGCCGCTTGTACGGGGGCCTCCTCGGCATGGTCTTCGTCGTCAACTTCGGGCGCGTCGTCTTCGCGCCGCTCGTCGAGCCGTTACAGGCGGCGTTCGACGTCGGCCCGGCGGCGGTCGGCGCGGTCGTGTCGCTCGTCTGGTTCGGGACGGCGCTCCCCCGACTGCCGCTGAGCTACGTGCTCACGCGGGTCTCCAGGCGACGGATCGTCGTCGTCGCCGGCGTCCTGCTCACCGCGGCGGCCGCGCTCACGGCCGCTGCGCCGGACCTCCGAACGCTCCGGATCGGCGTGCTGGCCGTCGGCGTGGCCTCGGGCGCCTACTTCGTCGCCGCGGTGCCGCTCATCAGTGAGCTGTACCCCGACCGCGTCGGGAAACGCATCGGCATCCACGGCACCGCGGCGCAGCTCGCGGCGGTGGCCGCGCCGACGGTCGTCGTCGCGGTCGTCGCGGTGGCGACGTGGCGCGCGGTGTTCTGGCTGCTCGCGGCCGCGTCGCTCGTCACCACCCTCGCGTTCGCCGTCGGGCTTCGGCGGGCCGACCAGGCCCCCGAGGCCCCGCCGGCGCGCAACTTCCGCGGCGTGCTCGGCAACTGGCGGGTGGTCCTCGCCGGGATGCTGTTCATCAGCGCCGCCGGGTTCGTCTGGCAGGGGCTGTTCAACTTCTACGTCTCCGTGATGCTCGCTCGGGGACTCGACGCGGGGACCGCGAACGCCCTGCTGACGGTCGCGTTCGCGGCCGGGATACCGGCGTTCTGGGCCAGCGGCACCCTCGTCGACCGCCTCCCGACGGTCCCCTACATCCTCGGGTTAGTCGGGGCGTTCACGGCCGGGGTCTTCGGCGTGACGCTCCTCCGCGGGAGCCTCGCGCTCGGTGCGGTCTCGATCGTCCTCGGGTACACGATCCACGGGCTGTTCCCCGCGCTCGACACCTACGTCCTCTCGGCCCTTCCGGCCGACACCCGCGCCGGGACCTTCGCGGCGTTCAGCGGGCTCTCCATCGCCGTCGAGGCGTCGGGGAGCGGCGTGGTCGGCGCGCTCGTCGAGGCCGGCTACCCGTTCACCGCGGTGTTCCGCGGCTTCGCCGCGGGCCTCCTCGTCGTCCTCGCGCTGTCCGTGGGGCTCTACCGGACCGGTCGACTCCCCGCGGCCGACCGCGCGGCGGGCGTACCCGACTCGTGAGGCGGTTCCGCAGTCGGACGACCGCCGCCGCGATCACCCGTGGAAGCGGTACAGCGACGTGACGTACGGCAGGCGATTGAGCATCCAGATCGCGATCGGGAGCCCCACGACCGTGACCGCGAGGAACGCCGCCGCGTTCGCCCACAGCAGGCTCAGCCACCAGCCGACGAGGACGAAGTAGACCGCCCGCACGACGAGCGAGGGCTGTCCGCGTGCCGAATCGGGCTCCGAGAGCGACCGCGGCTCCGCGAGCGTGAGCACCGTCGGCACGAGGTTGATCAGCTTGATACCGACGGGGAGGAGGACGACCGTGACGTTGAGCAGCCACGCGGTGTTGACGACGATCGGCGTCACCCACCACCCGACGAACACGAACCACAGCGCGCGAACCAGGAGGGACCGTTGTGTCATTGCGGCCGATAGACGCCCAGACGGTAAATCCGTGTCGTCCGTCCCGACGGTCCCGTACCCGCCGAATCGCAGGCCACTCGGTCCACCGCGGTAGCTTTCCCTGCCCGGCCCGTGTGAGGAGTATGACGTCTCACTTCGAGTCGCGCTTCGGCGCGGAGTACGACGGAGAGATACCGCCCGGCGTCGACGAGGCGGCGCTTCACCGGATGGAAGCCGTCGCGCACGCGCTCGACGAGAGCGTCCGGATCCCGGGGACGAACGCCAGCGTCGGCCTCGACCCGATCCTCGGCGTCGTCCCGGTCGCCGGCGACCTGGTCAGCGGTGCCGTCTCGCTCTACATCGTCGCCGAGTCCGCCAACTTGGGCGTCTCGTACGCGACGCTGTTACGGATGATCGCCAACATCTGCATCGACGTGGTCGGCGGCTCGATCCCGTACGTCGGCACCGTCTTCGACTCGTTCTGGAAGGCGAACGTACGCAACGTCGAGCACGCGCTCGCGGACCTCGCCGAACCCCTCGAACGTTCGCCGTGAGGACGCGTCGAGAAGGCGCTGGCGTCTCACTGTCTCCGACGCGCACCCGGCACTTCGACGATCGGTGCGGTCTTTCGCCCTCCACGGCGACGGACCGGGGACTCGGCCGCCGTTCGGGCGGTACCGACGCCGCTCGCCGCCCTCGGACATGTGCGGTATCTGCTCGGACTACCTGAAAGGTACGGGACGCGTCATATGTGTACTCGGCGACATGGTCCGCTATGATTCCGGACACCTCGATAGCGCAGTTCGACCCGGCCGACACCGAGTCGGCCATCGACGTGGTGGTTCGCGCGGTCGCCAAGCACAGCGGCACCGATCCGAACGACCTGCCCCCGCTCGACGAGTACGTCGACGGCGACGCGATCCTCCGGCTGTTCGGCGGACCGGGGGCGTCGACGGCCAGTCTCAGCGAGGGATCGATCTCGTTCCGATACGCGGACACCCTCGTGCGGATGACGCACGACGGATGGATCGTGGTCAGCGACCGCACGGGCTCCGACGCGTGGTCAGTAACCGACGGCCTTCCGACGAGCCACCACGCCGGACGGCCCCCGCACGGGTCCGCCGAGAACGCTCTCGACGTCGCGGCAGCGGCGATCGCCGAGGCGGAGGAGCACATCTGGACCGTCGCAAGCGACGCGTCGGAAGACGGAGTCGTCGACCCGCTCTGGGGGGCTGTCGAGCGCCTCTGGACGGTCCAGACGACGCTCGGTGACGTCTCGCCGGCAGACGCGCCGCGATCCGACCCGGGCGAGTGAGGCGGCGCGGACGTGCCGACGCGACCGGTTGGTCGGAACGCGCGACACCGCGTGACCGCGTTCGGATCGCGCGATGAACCGCTCGTCACCACGGAGCGATGACAGCGACGACCCGTTGTTCGCGCTCGCGCTCGACCTCAACGCGATCCGCACCGCACCCCGAGCCGTCGACCGGACGACGGCGGCGCTCGACGAGGCGTTAGCCCGACCGGTCACGGCCGTGTGGCGGCTGCGGGGGTCGGAGACGGTCGTCGAGGGGCGGCGCGGACCTGACGCTTTGCTTCCGCCGCCCACTTCGGTTCGCCGCCGACTTCGCGACGAAACCGGAACCCTCCGCGGCGACGGCATCGCCGGCCCGGACCCGCCGACCGGGGGGCCCGAGTTGCTTCGAAGCGAGTGCTTCGCGGCCGTCGGCTCGGCTCGGGTCCTTCACGTCGGCACGTTCGACCCCGACGGATTCGACCGGCGCGAGCGACGGACGATCGATCGGGCCGCCGCGTGTCTCGATGCCGCCCTCCGTCGAATGCGCGGGGACGCCTCGGCCGAAGCGCCCTCCGCGGCAACGCGCGACATCGGGCTCGACTCCTTCCGGCGGGCAGTCGAGGCGGCCGCGGACGGCGTCGCGATCCTCGACGACGAGACCTACGTGTACGTCGATCAGACCCACGTCGACATGTACGGGTTCGAGCGCAAAGAGCAGTTACTCGGGAAGAGCTGGCGAGAGCTGTACGCGGCCGACGAGATCGAGCGAATCGAGGCGGAGGCGTTCCCGGCGCTGGAGTCGACCGGCCACTGGCGCGGACGCGTGACGGGAAGCCGGCCGGACGGTTCGACCTTCCCCGCCGAGCTGTCGCTGACGACGGTCAACGAGGACCGGCTCGTCTGTACCGTCCGCGACCGGACCGCGTGGGAGGCGCGCGACCGGGAGCTCAAGCTGAAAGACCGTGCGATAGACGAAGCCGACGTCGCCGTCCAGATCGCCGCCGCGACGCGAGACGGGTACCCGCTCGTCTACGTCAACGACGGGTTCGAAGCGCTGACCGGGTACGACCGGAGCGACGTGCTCGGTGAGACCCCGCGATTCCTGTTGGGCGACGGGACGAAGAGGCGGAAACGCGACCGGCTCTGCGAAGCGGTCGGCGCGGGGGACGCCGAGACGGTGGAGCTGAAACTGTACGACGCGGACGACGAGCCCTACTGGGCGCGGCTCTCGGTGACGCCGGTCCGCGACGACCGCGGCACGGTGACGCACTTCGTCGCGATCCAACAGGACGTCACGGAACGCCGAGAACGGATCGATGGGTGTACCGGCTGTTCGAACACGGTCCGCTCATGTTCGTGCAGACCCGCGACGCCGACGACGGAGCGGTGATCGAGGAGTGCGACCCCTCTTTCTCCGAGCGACTCGGCTACGATAGGAAGGCGGTGACCGGCGAACGACTCGCCGCGTTCTACGGCGAGGGCTCGGTCTCCGCCTTGGAGTCCGACGGCTACGAGCGCGCGCTCAGCGGCGAACTCACGGTCGCGGAACGCGAACTAGTTACCGCCGACGGGGACCGGATCCCGTGCCTCCTCCGCGCGGTCCCTCGGTACCCCGACGACGAGCCCGACGCCGACCCCATCGGTACGGACGTGCTGTTCGTCGACATCTCCGAGCGGCGCGCACAGGAGCAGACGCTGTCGGCGACGCGCGAACGGTACCGAACGCTGTTGCGGTCCGCCCCCGACCCGGTCTTCGTCACCGACGGGGCCACCGGGGCGGTCCTCGAGACGAACGCGGCCGCGGAGGCCCTTCGGTCCGAACCCCGAGCGGACATCCTCGGTCGTCACTACACCGAGTTGTTCCCGGAATCCGACCGGGAGGCGTATCAGGCGCTGTTCGACGAGGGAACCGACGGCGTGGTGTCGACGCTGGACGACGGCACGCAGACGAAGCTCGCGACCGTCGACGGCGACACGGTGCCCGTGGAGACGAACCTCAGCACCGTCGAACTCCCCGACAAGACGGTGACTTACGGCGTGTTCCGCGACGTCTCGGAGCGCGAGAAGTACCTCCAGCGCTTGGAGGCGGTGTTCAACGACTCCTTCCAGTTCACGCTCCTGTTGCGCCCGGACGGCACCGTCGTCACGACCAACGACACGACGACCGCGTTCACCGGCGCCGACCGGTCGTCGTTGACCGGCAGGCCGGTCGACGAGACGCCGCTCGTCGCCGGCGACGGCGGCGCGGCCGAACAGGTTCGCGAGGCGGTGAACCGCGCGGCCGCCGGCGAAACGGTCCGAAGCGAGGCGCGGGTGCGAAGCGCACGGGGAGTCGCGACGGTCGAGCTCTCGGTCAAGCCGGTCACGGACGCCGACGGCGACATCACGCTGCTCGTCATGGAGGGCAACGACATCACCGTGCGGGAACGGCGGCGTCAACACCTGCAGGTCCTCCAGCGCGTGCTTCGCCACAACGTCCGTAACGACGTGAACAAACTGCGCGGCTGGTCCGAGGTCCTCGCCGGGGAGCCCGACCCGGCCCGTCGAGCGGAGCACCTCACACGGATCGACGGTATCTTCGATAGCTGGGAGAAGATGACCGAGGATATTCGGCGGATCGAGCGCGTACTCGACGTGCCGCCTCGGGACCACGATCGGGTCGTCGTCGCCGCCCTCGTCGACGACGTCGTGACGTCGCGTCGACGGACGCGCGATGAGGCGACGGTCTGCGGCCTGCTCGCGACCGATGCCGGTGCCGAGGTCCCGGTCGCCCTCGGCGGCGTCCTCGAGGAACTGATCGACAACGCCGTCGCCGCAGGTGGTCGCGAGGACCCCCGCGTCGGCGTGCGGGTCTCCCGGCGGAGCGACGGGTGGGTCCGACTCGAAGTCTGCGACGACGGCCCCGGGATCCCGGAGATGGAGGCGGACGTGCTCGTCACGGGCGAAGAGACGGCACTGCACCACGGCCGCGGGCTCGGCGTGTGGCTGGTCCGAATGGTCACGACGCATCTGGGCGGGGAGATCGAGGTCGACGCGACCGACGCCGGGACGCGAGTCGAGATCCGGCTCCCGATACCGTCGGCGCGCGACGACGAACGCGAGCCGACCGTTCCGCTCTGACGCGCGAACTCCCTCGCGGTCGGTGGCGTCCGCGTTCGGTCCGGCTACGCCCTCACCGGTTGCCGTCCGCGGCCCGCCGCCTGTTGGACGTGCTCTCGCTAATCGCCGTCGGCGTGCCGACGGCTCGCCACGTCGGCTCTACGTCGCTCTTGCCGCGGACGCGAGCGACGACCGCCTGCCGCTCGCTGGCGATCTCGACGACGTAGTCGAAGTGCGCCGAGCCGAAGCACTGCCCGTCGCCGTCCGGGTCCGCGGGCGGCACGTGGACGAGCCCGCCGAGGCCCAGGTTGCGCCACTGCCCCACGAGCTCGTGGAGGAACCGGTCGAGCGAGCCCGCGTCGTGGTGTGAGCGCAGCTGCGTGACGGTGCTGATCGCGAACGTGCCCGCCTCGTCCGCGGTCGCGACTCGGTTCGTCGCGCGCTGTGCGGCGACTCCTATCGACGTCAGGTCGCCGCAGCGGAGCGGTTCCGCCACGCCCGACGACGCGTCGACCCCGCCGTCCGTCTCGGCGCCCGGGGTGCAGTCGAGCACCACCGGGTCGGTCTCGGAGAGCCGCCGCCGGACGTCGGACGCGGGGTACTTCGTCGTGAGCACGGCGCCAGAGCGGCCGAGCGAGTCGAACAGCGCGTAAAAGAGCTCGTCGAACAGCTGAGAGCTCGGCGCCGAGACCCCGACGACGTCGGTCTCCTCGATTCCGACGTCGCTCGTGAAGGCCCGGACGATCCGACGCGGGTCCGGTTCGACCGTCGCGTCGAACGCCTCGCCCGGGTACCGTTCGGCGTCGAACAGCCGGTCGAGGATCGTCGGCTCGGCGTCCGCGCCGGCTCGGACCGACGGAGCGCTCCATCCGTCCACCGCTCCGTTGGCCCCCGTCCGAAGGAACTGCTGCAGGTACCGGTACGTCAGTCCGACCATGGAGTCGAGGCCGGCGCTCATAGGAGCGATCCCGTCGCGAGCGACCGCCACCGAGCGTTCACCCCCGGGTCGGAGTGTGCGCGGAGGGATCCGACGGAGAGCGCGCGTATCGAAGATTCCCATTCGACTGAGTACATTGACTTCACACACGCGAGTGATTGTCCTATAAACGACTCCACATATATCTGGCAGCAGACGAGCATACCTGATATTTCCGTGCCGCCGCGAAGGGACCGCCGCAGAGACGGCCCGGCTCACCGAGCGCGACCGCGGGACCTCAACGAGCGAGGAACTCGCGGAGCACCTTCGACTCGGCCGCGCGGAGGTGCTGGTGCAGCGTCGACGAGGAGACGTCGAACCGCTCGGCCAACTCCGTCCCGCTCACGCCGCGGGGGTCGTCGTAATACCCCTCGCTGACCGCGGTCTCGAGGACCGCTCGCTGTCGATCGGTCAGGTCGGCGCCGACGCGGTCGGACCGCGCCTTCGCCTCGTCGGCGACGTGTCGCTTCGAGACCAGCGAACAGGAGCCGACCGCACCGGCGAGTCGCTCGCGGACGGCGGCGACCCGGGTCGGATCGGTCGTCCGGAACTCGAGGACGTCGGCGCCCGCCCGCCCCCGAACGCCGGTCAGCCGGGCGTCGGTTTCAGCGAGGACGCCCGTCACGGCGCCGACGCGGTCGCCGCCGCCGACGCGGACCGCGACGTCGTGCGTCTCGTCGCCGGTCCGCCGCATCGCGTCGAGCTCCATTCCCGGCGTGCCCGTCACGTAGTCGCGGACCGTCGCCTCCGCGTATCCCTCGGCGCGACCGTCGAGAAGCAGCGTCTCCGCGCCGGCTACGGCGACGTGGTCGACGACGATCGACCCGCCGCGCGGGAGGCCCGGAAACAGCGGGGCCGGGTCGCGACACTCGACGTCGAACACCACGGTCGCGCCGCCCGTGCCCGTCTCGGAGAGCTCGGCCAACTGCAGGCCGGCGGCCCCGCTCACGGCTTCGATCGCTCGTCGCTCCGAGCCCTCGAACCGGCCGACCCGCGTGCTGGCGAACTCCGCGACGCCGTGGACGGTGCCGCGGTGGCTCAGCGGGACGGCGATCGACGACCGGTAGCCGAAGTACAGCAGCTGGCTCAGCCACTCGTCGTGGTCGCGGTCGCGTCCGTCGGTAACGTGTCTGACGACGTTCTCGGCGCCGGCGACCGCGGCGGGGAAGCGCTCGGCGCGGTCGTACAGCTTCGCCGGTCCACCGGGAGCGGAGACCTCGATCGGTTTCACGCGGTCCTCGACGGGGTCGTACCGGCCCGCGAACGCGTACTCCGCGATCCGTTCGCCGAACGAGACGACGGCCGAAGCCACCGTCTCGCGGGTCCGGGCCGCGGTGATCGCCTCGACGGCCTCGACGACCGCGGCCTGCAGCTCCCGCCGCCTCTCGGCTCGGCGCCGCGTCTCCGCGACGTCGTCGGACAGCTCGCGGATCGACCGCCGCTGTTCCAACTGCGTGAGCGCGGCCGCCACCTGTCTGGCGACCGCTTGGATGAACGAGGCGAGCTCGTCGTCGCGCTCCTCCACGGCGACCGCCAGCAAGCCGTTGTCGTCGAGCGGGACCGCCAGCAGCGTCTCGTCCGGCGCTTCCGGGTCGGCCGGACCGCGTCGTTCCCCGGCGTCGCCGGCGCGCTCACCGCGCAGCGTCGCTCCGTCCAGCCAGTGGGGCCGCGACCGTCGGAACGCCTGCCACGCGTCGCCCACCCCCGGCTCGACGCGGTCGGGGAACCGTCCCCCCGCCGCGCCGCCGGCGACGGCCCTGCGGACGAGCGCGCCGTCCGCGTCGTCGCGGTCGTAGATGGCCACCGAGTCGTTCGCGACCACGTCCGCGACCGCGTCCACGCACGCCTCGAACGCCTCCGACGGCGTCGCCGACTGGAAGACGCGGTTGCTCACCGTGTAGAGGTTCGTCAGCTGTCGCTGCCGCTGTAACTCGTCGCGGACGTCGGTCAGCTCCGTGATGTCGTTGGCGACGCCGAGCACCGCCGGTTCGTCGCTGTCGGTCGGGGTGAACGGGATCTTCCACGTCTCGAGGACGCGCTCTCTCCCGTCGGCGTCGGTGAGCGTCTCCTCCGTGCGGTGGAGCGGCTCGCCGCGCTCGAGGACGCGCCGGTCGTCTTCGGCGAACGCGTCGACCTCCTCCGCCTCGGGGGTGTAGTCGGCGTCGCTCGACCCGATCAGGTCCGAGACGCTCGTCCCGTACGCCTCCGCGACGGCCTCGTTCGCGAGGATGAACTCCCCGTCGGCGTTCTTCGCGAAGATGAGCTGCGGCACCGTGTCGATCACCCGTTTCAACTGCTCGCGCTCGGCCTCGACGCGTTCGTGCGCGTCCCGGAGCCGTCGGCGCCTGTCCGCCAGCCGAAGCGCGGTCTGTAGGTGCCGCGCGATGATGCGGATGATCTCGCGGTCCTCTTCCGGTACGTCGTCCGCCCGCAGCGACCCCACGAGCAGTACTCCGTCGTCACCGACCGGGACGATGAACTCCGACCCCATCGTGGTGTCGTCGCTGTACGTCCCCGACTCGGCCGCGAGATCGGGGTAGTACGCCGGTTCGCCGGCCTCGAACGCGTCCCACGCGAGCGACTCCCCGGGGCGGAACTTGGGGAGCCCGTCGACCGCCTCGTGACTCTCCGCAGACACCTCGACCGGCGCGAGCGCCTCGGCCGACTCGTCGACCGTCCAATACCCGGCGAGCGGGCGGTCGACGATGTCGGTGATCGCGTCGACGATTTCACCGATCGCCGACTCGCGGTCATCCGTCGTCATCACGCGCCCGACGAGTTCTCGCGTCTCCGCCAGCCGCTCGCGGGTCCGCTCGCGCGCCGTCAGGTCGAGGTTGACGCACGCCAGCCCGCCGTCCGGGAGCGTCCCGAGCGAGACGCGCTGGACGATCGGCGACCCGTCCGCGCGCCGACCGACGAGCTCGCCGTCCCACGCGCCGGTCTCCTCGACGACGGGGAGCACCTCGGCCTCGATCCGCGCCGCCACCTCGTCGTCGTACAGCTGGCGCCACGTGCCGCCGCGGAGCTCGCTGGCCGAGTCGTACCCGAACATCGAGACGTGCGCGTCGTTGAGGTACGTGTAGACGCCGTCGGCGTTGAGCAGCGCGACTCCGGCCGGCGAGATGTCCATCGCCGCCGCCTGCCGCTTGAGCCGCTTGCCCCGATCGAGCCGATCGGTGGCGTCCTGAAACGCGATGACGGCGTACGTCGTCCCCTCGTGGCCGACGGCGGTCGAGCTCGCGTCGACCGGGACCGCCGTCCCGTCCCGCCGCCGGACCCGGATCGCGTCCTCGCCGCCCGCGAACGCCGCGGTCTCGTCCCCCTCGCGGATCGCGT
>Ga0102935_1000290_pt1 | contig 17686 bp, 15 predicted proteins | sample SalPonR2_A_D2_MG_FD_78508 | JGI IMG/M metagenome (GOLD analysis project Ga0102935, IMG submission 78508) | Salt pond soil microbial communities from South San Francisco under conditions of wetland restoration - Salt Pond MetaG R2_A_D2_MG | ecosystem: Environmental > Aquatic > Marine > Intertidal... | reverse complement strand
CCGGGTCGGCGCCGGCCGCCGACCGATCGACCGCCGCGCGCACGGCAAACCCGCGACCGATCTTGACACGGTACTACGTGAGTAGTGCCGGTTCGACTGACATGCCATACACGTCGACACAATCGGCATGCCCCCGGCGCCGCTCGGTACAATCAGACAGATGAATCCGGACACCGCTGACACACTCTGCTGGGACATCGTGACGACCGTCGCCGAAGAGCGATCCATCGACCCGGAGCGCATCGACGACCGCCTCTACGACGTGATCGACGTCGAATCCCTGGCGAGGCTCGTCGAGCAGGCACAGCGCGTCGACACGATGGACCTGTCCGTCTCCTTCCGCATGGCCGGCTGCTTCGTCACCGTCACCGGGGACCGGACCGTTCGGGCCAGCGCCCCGAACTGACGCTCCGGCGGACGCCCGCGGTCGGCGCTGCCCGCCCGGCGCTCACTCCCGCTCCGCGCTCACCGAACGAGCTCCTCCCGCTCCGCGCTCACCGGAAGCCGGTCGAGGATCCGTTCCGCCGCGCCGCCGTCGCCGTAGGGGCAGTCCCAGTCCGAGTCCGCCGCGAGCGTCTCCGTCACGGCGCGGGAGACGTCCGCCGCGGAGCACTGACTGAGCCGGTTCGCATCGATCTCCGTCGTCTCGGGCCGCTCGGTGTTGCTCCGGAGAGTCACGCACGGGACGCCGAGGGCGCACGCCTCCTCCTGCACGGCGCCCGAATCGGTGAGGACGACCGCCGAAGCCGCCAACAGCTCCGCGAACTCGGCGTACTCTCGCGGGCCGGTCGTCCGGACTCCCGGGGGGACGTCGAGTCCGAACCGCTCCATCCGCTCGCGAGCGCGGGGATGGACCGGATAGACGACGTCCAAGCCCCGTGCGCTCCCGGCGCGAGCGGCGCCCTGCAAGAGGCGACGGAAGCGGTCCAGGTCGTCGACGTTCGCTCGGTCGTGGACGCTCACGAGGAGGAAGCCGTCTTCGACGAGGCCGAGGTCGTCGAGGACCGCGGCCGCTCCGGGCCCGTTGCGGCGGGCGTGCTCGAGCGCGTCGACCGCCGTGCTGCCGGTGACGGTTATCCGAAGCTCCGTGATCCCCTCGCGAACGAGGTACCAGCGGTTCTTCTCCGTCGGCGCGAACAGGTAGTCGGCGACGTGGTCGGGGACCACTCGGTTTGTCTCGGCCGGCGACGTCCGGTCGAAGCTCCTGCAGCCGGCGCCCACGCGAGCGACGTCGGGCCGCATCTTGCTGGCGGCGATCGCGCCCGCGAGCGTGCCGTTCGCGTCTCCGTGGACGACCGCGACGTCGGGGTCGACCTCGGCGAGCGCCCGCTCGATCTCGACCAGCAGCATCCCGGTCTGCGCCCCGTCCGACCCCGAGCCGACGTCGATGGCGACGTCGGGGGCAGCCAGACCGAGCCGATCGAACAGGGGCCGTTCGAACCCGTCGGACCGACGCTCGCCCGTGTCTATCACGGCGTGCTCCACGCCGCGCCGCTCGCACGCCCGGATCACCGGGGCGAGCCTGATCGCCTCGGAGGCGGTGCCGAGCACGAACGCGAGCTCGGTCACCCGTGATCCGCCCCCGTCCCGTCGTCGGCGGTCCCGCCGTCGTGAGCCACGTCGAACTGCCGCTCCCTGCCGAGGGCGCCGACGCGGTCGCGCTCGCCCGTCGCGGGCCCGCTGACGTCGTGGACCAGCCCCTCGTTCTCCACGACGTCGAGCCACGTCCCGAACAGCACCAACAGGATCCCGACCGTCGCGACGGAGAGCGACGCCATTCCGCCGGCGAACGCGTCGACGCCGGCGCTCAGCACCGAGTAGCCGCCGCCGGCGACCCCGACGACCGTGGCGAGCGCTCCCAACGCGTAACACGCCGCGAGCGGGTGGAACCGCCGGAGCACGTAGTTCCGAGCGACCCGCGTGGCGAAGTTCCGCGCGATCAGCGCGGAGAGGCGCGGAATGAACGTCGAGTACCGGATCGTGCTCCGCTCGTCGCCGTACCGCGCCGGGTGCGAGACGTCGGCGATCGGCTCCCGGTTGACGTTCAGCGCGAAGAGGAGGTCGTTGAGGAACCCGTACCCGTCGTACAGCCGGTCGAAGTCGACGCCGCGAAGCCCCTCGCTGGAGATCGCCGTGAACCCGTTCTGCGGATCGGACAGCTCCCAGTAGCCGCTGGAGACGCGCGTCAACATCGTGAGGAGCAGGTTCCCGAACAGCCGCCAGCGGGACATCGTCGTGCAGTCGCGTATGGAGCGGAGTCGGTTCCCCTTCGCGTACGTCACCTCGCCGGCGGCGACCGGCTCGATGACGCGCTCGAGATGGGCGGGGTCCATCTGTCCGTCGCCGTCCATGACGGCGATCACGTCCATCCCGTCCTCGAGCGCCCGGGCGTACCCGGTCTTCACCGCCCCGCCGGCGCCCCGGTTCTGCTCGTGCCTGATCGGCACCACGCGGGTCCGGTTCGCCGCGCCGGCGGGGCCGTCGCGGGCCATCGCCCGTTCGTTCCGGCGCCTGGCGTGCTCGCGGATCTCCGCCCACGTCCCGTCGCTCGACGCGTCGTCGATCGCGTAGATCCGGTCGACGTAGGCCGGCATCGTCTCGATCACTTCCCCGATGTGCCCGGCCTCGTTGTACGCCGGAACGACGACGCCGACGGCCTGCCCGTCGTACATCGTCAGCGCTGCCCTCCGACGGGGTCGGCTCGTCCCTCGGCACCCGATCGGGGGCGTCGAGCGCGTCGGCTCCGCTCGGGTCGGCGCGCGTCGGTCAGATCGGAGACTCCGTGTCGGTCGTTCCGACTCGAATTCGCACGCGGACTCTCCCGGTGAAACATACTACGTCGACTCGCTGACACGGGCTTTGTTATGCACCGCTTGACCCGATGACGCCGCCTTCTCCGGCGACCGCGACGCCGATTTCGAGCGCGCCCCGCCTTCGCCGCCCGCGAGGTCGCGGGCGCCGGTAACCGTCCGCCTCTGTCGCGATCCGTCGCGCGCGACCGATCCCGTTCCCGACTCACCGCGGCGCGGGACGCCCGGCGAAGGCGGGGCGCGGGGGCGCCTCGACGCGCACCGATCCGGCCGCGGCCGGGTATCAGGGAGTGAATAGCGCCGATATGGTGATGATAACAAACTAATTATAGGTCGATCGGCCACTCACCCACTCAACTCGGCCACAGGAACCGTGCCTGTCGCATCTGACGCGGAGTTCTGAACCCCATGGAGGAAATCACGAAAGACGAGGTGTTCGAGGTGTTGAGTAGCTCACGACGACGGCTGATCCTGTACAATCTCCATCGACGCGGTGGCAAGGCGGTGTTGCGGGATCTCGCCCGCGACACGGCGGAGGCCGAAAGCGACGACGACGTCGACGACGACGTCGTCAAGCGGTTCTACATCTCGCTGTACCAGACGCACGTTCCGAAGCTCGAGGAGGTGGGGCTCGTCCGCTACGACAGCGACACGAAGACGGTCTCGCTGACGGACCGGATCGAGGAGGTCGAGGCCGTCCTGAACGCGGAGTCCGAGCCCGAACGCCCGTGGGCGCTGTACTACGGCGCGCTCGCGGTCGTCCAGCTCTCGGGAGTCGCTCCGCCGGTAACGAGCGTCGGCTTCGCCGCGGCGGTGCTGTTGCTCGCGACGTATCAGTACTACGAGAAGGAGCTCAAGCGGCGGGAGTACCACTTCCTCGAACAGCTCGTCACCGAGTGAACGCCCGCCCGCGCTCAGCTCCCCTGCTGGAGGCCGACGATCGTGAGGATGCCGACGACGCTGACGACCGTCCAGGTCGCGGCGGGGATCGCGGAGAGCGGTCCGAGACCGAGGGTACCGATCGTCACGACTCCGACGACGCCGGCCGCGACGGCGGGGACCGCCCACGCCCGAGCCGACTCCGCCGTCTCTTCGGGGCCGTCCCGGTCGAGGTCCATGTACCCCAACAGCTGGCTGACGGACGCCTGTAGCTCGATGGTCCCGCGGTCCTTGTCGTAGTCGATGACGCCCAGCGAGTCCATCTTCGGGAGGTGACACTGATACAGCCCGATGTAGACGCGCTTCCGCTGGTCGGAGGAGAGCTGCCGGACGTCGATGTCGTTCTCCTTCGCCGCGATGTACTCGGCGAGGTCGTTCAACTCCGCGTACCCGTCGTTCTCGCGAAGGAACCGGATAACCGTTCGGCGGCGGCGGTTCTTCAGGAGGTCGAATATCTCGCCCTTGGTTAACTCCGACCCGCCGGCGCGGGACGTCGACCCGATCCCGTCCAAGTTGGAGACGTCCGTTCCGGCGGACTCGTTCTCCGTCTCGTTCCCCCCGTTCATCGCCTGGCTGCTAGGTGACCCCGTTTTTCCCGCTGACATATCCTCTCGTTACATGACAGTCTCCCTTAGATATAAAGAAATTAACGCGACCGCGAGTCGTGCCCGATCGGTTATCCTCGGCTGAGAACGCTCCGAAGGCTCACCCTGAAACCCCTGAAATACGGACTTTCGGCTCCATAGACCCGGTTAAGGTACTATTATAGTCGATCACGTGCGTTTATCGCCCGACGCCGAGCGGCGAAGTGACCCCGACGTCGAAGCGGGTGGGCGAGACGCCCCGGGCGGCCCGCGCGACTCGCTCACTCGACGGTGACGCTCTTCGCGAGGTTTCGCGGCTTGTCGATCGCCCGCGAGAGCTTCTCGGCCGCCATGTACGAGACCAGTTGGAGCTGGACGTTCGCGAGGACGCCGGCGACGTCGTGGTGCGCGTCCGGGATCCGAAGCACGTGGTCCGCGTAGTCGTCGATCTGCGCGTTGCTGTCGGCGGTGACCGCGATGATCGGCGCGTTTCGCGCGCTCACCTCCTTGGCGTTATGCAGCGTCTTCGTGTCGTTCCGCCCGGTGAAGACGGCGAACACCGGCGTGTTCTCCGTGACGAGCGCGAGGGGTCCGTGTTTGAGTTCGGCGGCCGAGAACCCCTCGGCGTGGTCGTAGGTGATCTCCTTGAACTTCAGCGCGCCCTCGAGCGCCACCGGGTGCGCGACGCCCCTGCCGATGAAGAAGTACGAGTCGGCGTCCCGGTACGCGGCGGCGACGGACTCCGCCGCCGGCTCGTCGAGGATCTGCTGGACGTCGTCCGGCAGCGCCGCGAGCGAACTCAGCAGTTCGCTCGAGTCCCGGGGGGTCCCGCCGTTCGTGTCGTAGCTCAATCGCTCGCTGAGCAGGATCAGCGTCGCCACCTGCGACGAGAACGACTTCGTCGCGGCGACGCCGATCTCCGGGCCGGCCCGGATGTAGACGGTGTGCTCGCACTCGCGCGTGATCGTGGATCCGACCACGTTCGTCACCGCGAGCGTGCGGGCGCCCGTCCCCTGCACGCTCCGTATCGCCGAGAGCGTGTCCGCCGTCTCCCCGCTCTGCGTGACGGCGACGACGAGCGTCCCCTCGTCCACCGGCGGCGGGTTCGAGCCGTACTCGCCCGACAGGAACGCCTGCGCCGGGATCCCCCGGTCCGCGAGGAGGGTGGTCGCGTACAGCGCCGCGTGGTACGAGGTGCCCATGGCGACGAGGTGCACCGACTCGACCCCGTCGAACGCGTCCTCGGGGAGCTCCTCGAACTCGACGCGCCCCTCGACGGGGTCCATCCGGCCCCGGATGGTCTGTCGCAGCGCGGCCGGCTGCTCGTGGATCTCCTTGAGCATGTAGTGGTCGTACCCGCCCTTTCCGGCGTCGTTCGGGTCCCAGTCGACGCGCTCGATCGAGCGCTCTACCGGCTCCCCGTCCGTGTCGGTGATCGCGTACCCGTCCGGCCGCATTTCGACCACGTCGCCGTCGCGGAGGTAGATCACCTCGTTCGTGTACTCGAGGAACGCCGGCACGTCGCTCGCGAGGTAATAGGCGTCGTCGTCGCGGCCGAGCACGAGCGGCGACCCGCTCCGGGTGCCGAACACGGCGTCGGACCCCTCGAACACCGCCGCGATGGCGTAGCTTCCAGAGAGCCGGTCGATGGTTCGTCTGAACGCCTCCTCCGGGGTGTAGCCGGCCGAGAGGAACTCCTCGAGCAGGTGCGGGACGACCTCGGTGTCCGTCTCGCTCGTGAACTCGTGTGCGCTCAGCTCGCTCTTCAGCTCGGCGTAGTTGTCGATGATCCCGTTGTGGACCACGGCGACCTGCCCGGTGCAGTCGGTGTGCGGGTGGGCGTTCGCGTCGGTCGGCGGCCCGTGCGTGGACCACCTCGTGTGGCCGATCCCGGTCGAGCCCCGGACCGCCGACCGATCGACGGCGTCACAGAGGACGTCGATCTCGCCCTCGTATTTCACCACGTCGATCCCGTCGGGCGTCACGGTGGCCACCCCGGCGGAGTCGTACCCGCGGTACTCCAGGTTGCGGAGCCCGGAGAGGAGCTCCGCGATCGCGGGTCCGCGGCCGACGCGGGCGGTGATACCGCACATTACGCCACCACCTCCGCGTTCTCGGGGACGTCCCGGCGGAGCGAGACGCCGGCCGCGACCGTCCCGCGCGGTCCGATCCGACAGCCGGGCACGATCGTCACGTTGGCGCCGACGGTGGCGCGGTCCGCGACGACCCCGCCGAGCCGCCGGTCCGTGTGCTCGACCCCGTCGACGACGAGCGTCGCCGACCGCCCCGGCGACACCGTCCCGTCGCCGATCGTCGCGCCGCCGCCGACGATGGTGTCTCGGAGCAGCGCGTTCGCACCGACCCGAGCGTCCGGACCGATGATTGAGCCCTCGAGAACGGCGTTCTCGCCGACGATCGTACTCGAGAGGAGACAGGTGCCGCCCTTCACGACGGCGCCGGCCGACACCGTGCAGTCCGGGCCGATCAGCACGTTCTCGCCGATCACGGCCGACTCGTGGACCCGAGCCGACTCCTTCACCCGATCGCCCACGTCGGCCAGCGCCGGGTGAGCGTAGAGGATCTGCTCGTTCGTTCGGAGGAGCTCCCACGGGTAGGAGGGGTCGAACCAGACGCCGTTCGGCGTCGCGGCGATCACGCGGCCGTTCAACTCGCCGATGGCCCCGGTGAGCGGCCGCTCCCCGTCCTCGAACTCGGTCCGTTCGAGCGCGTCGAAGACGGAGTCGTCGAACGCGTACACCCCGGCGTTGACCCGCGCCGACACGCCTCCGCCGTGCTCGTCGACGTGCTCGACGACTCCGTCGTTGACGCCCACCGTGCCGTACTCGCCGCCCCGGTCCGACGCGGCGACCGCGAGACAGGCGGCGGCGTCCGACTCGACGTACCGGTCGGCGGTGACGCGCACCATCGCGTCGTCGATGACGTTGTCCCCGTTCACCACGAGGAACTCGTCGTCGACGTGGTCGGCGGCGGCCTGTAGCGCGTGGCCGCTCCCGAGCTGCGTCGACTGCGTGACGTAGGTGAGGTCGACGCCGCGGTAGCTGTTCTCGAACCGGTTCTGGATCCGGTTCCGCCCGTGGCCGACGACGAGGACGATGTGCTCGACCCCGGTGTCGACGAGGGCGTCGAGGGGGTACTCCAGTATCGGCCGCCCGGCGACCCGCAGCATCGGCTTCGGCTGGTACCGGGTGAGCGGCCTGACGCGACGCCCCTCGCCGGCCGCGAGGACGACCGCCTGATCGAGGGCGGTCATCGCGCCACCCGCACGGCGCGCACCGGTCTCCGACGACCGGTGTGACGCGCCTCGACGTTCGGCATCGCGTCTCGGAGGAGGTATCGATCCATGCCTCTCCTTGCCGTACGGATGATCATTGTAATGCGGAACCTTTCGCGATCCGACGAGCGGAACGAATCGCGCGCGAAACCTGATCGAACCGTTATGTCCGTCCTACCGCGACCGCCGCTCCGGAGCCCGTTTACCGGCGGACCGGGCCGCCGGTCCGACGGCGCGCCGCGAGGGCCGTTCGGCGGCGGGACGAGGGGGACGCTCGGCGAGGAGACAAGAGGGTCGTTCGGCGCCGAGCGCGACGACCAGACGTCGTCTCGACGCGGTCGCAGATGCCGGGGTCGCCGACCGCGTCCCGTCGCACCGGTCGGCGGCGCGGCTCGCGGTCGCAGGCGCGCGAACGGCGGAGACGGCCTTCCGGACCGTTACCGACGGAGCGTGACGAAGTCGTCGCTCACTCGGACGGAGTAGCCGCAGTAATCGAAGGAGAGACGCACGTCGGACCGCCCGACCGCGGGCTCCGCGTCGAACAGCGCCTCGACCGCCTCGGGGTCGATGACGTCGGCCATCACCGGGAGTTCGCCGGGACTCACCGACTCGGCTTCGGCCACCGCCCGGACGATGGAGACGGTCGTCGACGTGCCTGGCTCGGTCGGTATGCGTTCAACGACGGTCATATTGCCGCCCGCGGACGCGCGGCGTTCGTTTACGTCGGACATCGTGTGCCTCAGATCAGTTGTGTACGAATAGCCAGCCGGTGTGTAAACAGTATCGGTTCGTCTCACGCGGCCGAGAGCGTCGAAACGGGAACCGGCCCGGCGGTCGGCCGTTCGCCTCGCCGCCGGGCGGGAGCCGACGCTCCGACCCCCGCCGGCCGCCCGCGGCGGGAGCGGTCGTTTGGTCGTTGTTAACTGCTCGCAGTTGTCACGGCCCGGCTCCCGGAATATCACGGTCGTTTGCGGTAGTTCGAGCGTACTGCGAATATGCCATGTATAGTAAATACCGACACTGATGATGGTCTATCCGTACCGTAGCTGAGGCGAATGTCCCTGACCCCGGACACCCGAGTCAGTTACGGTACGGGCCCCCCGCTGCTTTTCGCCGACGGTCGCGCCGACAGCGCTCGCCTCGCCGGCGGTTCCGTCGACGTCGAGGCCCGCCGCGACCGCGAGCGACCGGGCGAACCCCCCGGATAGCGGCCGCATACTAAACCCCCGTTCCGCGGTACCGGCGCTCATGCAAGCAGTCATTCTTGCCGCCGGACGGGGCACGCGGATGGGGCCGCTGACCGAAACGACGCCGAAGCCGATGCTGCCGGTGGCCGACGCCCCGCTCGTCGGCCACGTCGCCGACGCCGCCGTCGAGGGCGGCGCCGACGAACTGGTGTTGACCGTCGGCTACGGCGCCGAGCGGATACGCGACCACTTCGGCGAGGCTCACCGAGGCGTTCCGGTCCGGTACGCGGTTCAGGAGTCGCAACGCGGCACCGCGGACGCCCTGGCGGCGGCGGCGCCGCACCTCGACGACGAGTTCGCCGTGCTGAACGGCGACTCCCTGTACCGCGGGGCGGACCTCGCGCGGCTGTTCGACGCGACGCCGCAGATCGGCGCGTACCGCGTGTCAAACCCCTCCCAGTACGGCGTGTTGACGGTCGACGGCGACGCGGTGACGGGCGTTCGAGAGAAGCCGGCCGACCCGGCGACGGACCTCGTCAACGCCGGCGTGTACTCGTTCCCCGCCGAGACGGTCGACCTCCTCGACGTCCCGGAGAGCGAGCGGGGCGAACGCGAGCTCACCGACGTGTTGGAGCGGGTGATGCGTCGCGCCGACCTCGGCTACGCGGTCTTGGAGGAGTGGATGGACGTCGGGCGACCGTGGGAGCTTTTGGAGGCCAACGAGCGACGGCTCCCCGGCGGCTCGGCGGCGCGGGACGGCGTCGCCGGCGGCGGCGTCCACCCCGACGCGACCCTCCGCGGCGACGTGGTCGTCGAGGAGGGGGCGACGGTCGGGCCCGGCGTCGTCGTCGAGGGGCCGGCCCGCCTCCGGAGCGGGTGTTCGGTCGGACCGAACGCGTACGTCCGCGGGGCGACGCTGATCGGCGAGCGCGCGCGCGTCGGTCACGCGGTCGAGATCAAAAACAGCGTGCTGATGGCGGGCGCCACGGTCGGTCACCTCTCGTACGTCGGGGACAGCGTCCTCGGGCGGTCGGTGAACCTCGGCGCCGGGACGAACGTCGCGAACCTCCGCCACGACGGGGAGCCCGTGCGCGCGACCGTGAAGGGCGACCGGGTCTCGACCGGGCGGCGGAAGTTCGGTGCGGTGCTCGGCCCGGGCGTCAAGACCGGGATCCAAACGGGGATCAACGCCGGCGTGACGCTCTCCGCCGGCGCGCGAACGGAGCCCGGTGAGATGGTCCTCCGCGACCGGTGATCCGCCGCCCTCGGCGGTCCGGTCGGCCGCGGTCCGCTACGGCGTCCGGAGCGGCTGCTCTCGGCGCTCGTCGCTCCGCCGCGCCGCCTCGCCGCTCGACAGCCGGTTCCGCGGCAGGCAGTCGAGGCAGCCGTGGACGCTGTCGTCGAGTCCGAACACGCGCACGAACCGTCGACTCACGGCCGACCCGCACCGACTGCACCGCCGGTTGACGTCCGTCGCGGTCTCTTTCATACCCGCCGAATGACGAGGTTCGCATATGAGTATACACAGGATAGCGGGGACGCGCGATCCCGGCCGGAAATTTGTTTCATGTTAACATGACTGATCGCCGCGGCGCCCGCCCCGCTTCCCTCTCCGGCGCGCCCGCTCAGCGCGTCTCCGACCGGACGCGGGGTTCGTGGGCCGCCCCGCCCCCAGTTCGGATCGCCTCGGTCCCCGCGACGAAGACCCGCTCGACGGTGGGGGTCGGCGACGGGTCCACGACGACGACGTCCGCCCTGGCGCCGACCTCGATCCGGCCGCGGTCGGGGAGGCCCGCGACGTCGGCCGGGTTGCGCGTGACCCTGTTGACCCGCGTCGACAGCGACTCCCCGGTGTCGACGAACGGCGCCGAGAGGAGCGACGCCGGGTGGTAGTCCGAGCAGAGCGCGTCGAGCACGCCCGCCTCGATCGCGTCGCGAGCGCTGAGGTTGTCCCAGAGGCTCCCGCCGCGCACGAGGTTCGGGGCCCCCATCACGGTCGCCAGGCCGAGGGACTTCGCCCGTCGAGCGGCGTCGAGCGTGAGCGGGTACTCGCTTATCGCGGCCCCGTGCGCCGCCATGGTCTCGACGTCGCCGCGGCACTCGTCGTCGTGCGACGCGAGCGGCGCGCCGACGCGTCGGGCGAGGTCGCGGACGCGAGCGATCCGGCGATCGCGGCTCGCGTCGTCCATCCCGCTCCGCTCTTCCGCGGCGGACCGGGCGGCCTCGGCCGGCCAGTTCCGGTCCTCGACGTAGTGCCGCTCGAACGACTCGGCGTCGTACTGCCCGCCGCCCGGGGCGTGGTGCATCACCGACACGAGGTCGACGTCGACCTCCTCGATCAGCGCCGCCACCGCGTCGGCGCTCGCGTCGGCGAGCTCGCACCGCGCGTGGACGCGGTTGTCGCCGAGCGCGTCCGCCCCGCGGTCGACCGCTCGCGCGATCCGGGCGGCGTTCTCGAGGTTCCGACCGTCCTCGGGCGACTCCTCGAACGCCAGCGCGTGGAACTTCGTCGTGACGCCGTGGAGGACGTTCATGCGGTCGGTCGTGGCGAGCGCGGTCGCCGGGTCCGTCTCCGCGCCGGACCGCGGCGCGAACTGCTCTTCGATGTCGTCGCCGTGGAGGTCGACGAGCCCCGGCATGACCACCCGCCCGTCGGCGTCGATCACGGTGTCGCTACGCGTCGAGGACGGCGCGTCGCGATCGATACGGACGACGCGCTCGCCCGCGACGACGACGCGTCCGCCCTCGATGACGCGCGACGGGGTCACGATCCGTCCGTTCCTGATCTCGGTGAACTGCGTCATCGCGTCCACCGCCTTCGACCCGCCGTCGCGGTCGGCCGCTCGTCTCTCCGCTCGCTCGCGGGGTGCTTCGCGCTCATGATCGCGTCGATAGGCACAGCAGTGTTATTGTTAAGCAGTCACAACCGTTCCCTCTCGGGCCGGTTCTGACGCGGTATGCGCCGGTTAGTAATAGCCGACACTCTCGAACTTACTGTCATGCCAGTTGACACTTCTGCCGGGGGTGCGCCGGCGACGGCTTCGGTTCGCGTCGTCGACGCGGCGCCCGCGTCGGAACGGGCAGACGAGGAGGTGAGCGCCGATGGACGGGTCGCGCGACGGTGAGCGCGAACTGCTGGCCGACGCCTGTCTGACGCTCCTCGCGAACGCGAAGCGCCGAGCGGTGCTACTCACGCTGTACGACCGCAGGGCTGAGGACGCCGAACCGATACCCGTCGAGGAGGCGATCCCCGAGGCGCGTTCGACGCCCGCGCACGTGGCGCTGACCCACAGCCACCTGCCGAAGCTCGCGGACCACGACGTCATCCGATGGGACCGCGAGAACGACACCGTCGCGCCGGGGCCGGCGTTCGAGGCCATAGAACCCTTCGTCGAGCGGTTAGACGCCGGTCGCGAGCGACTCCCGGACGACTGGCGGGCCGAGTCGGACCGCTGACGGTCCGCGCGCTCGGTTCCGCCGTCGGCCCGACGGCGGTCGCCTCCGACCGCTCACCGCCACGCGCTCGCCGAGACGTAGCTCCCTTCCTTCGCGGTGATCCACGCGGTCGTGCACTCGCGCTCGGTCGGGTCAGCCGGGTGAAGGGTACACTCGTCCGGCCGGTCGTCGTACCTCACGACCGTCCCCTCGATCGTCAGGCGCCGACCGGGTGCCTCGCCGTCTCGCTGCGTCACCTCTCTACCGGTCCGGCCGTCGTCGTTCGCTTCTCCGCTCATACACCTCGCTACAGTGACACACCACATCGTTATTCGGCTCTTATCGGTTGGATCGGCGACTTCAGACCGGTTTACCGCTCCCGTCCGCCGGCCGCCGTCTCGGCGCGCCGTCGCGCGCTCGGGCCGACGCCCGGCTCCGCGGCGCCGTCCGACCGCGGCCCGACCCGCCGCCCCGAACTCGAGTTATCCGGCCTATACTCTTGCCCGACCGATCGAACAGGGCCAGTATGCAAGCAGTCGTGCTCGCCGCCGGTAAGGGGACTCGTCTCCGTCCGCTCACCGACGACAAGCCGAAAGTACTGGTCGAGGTCGACGGGACGCCGCTCCTCGAGGACGTCTTCGACAACCTCATCGACTGCGGGGCGACCGAGCTCGTCGTCGTGGTCGGCTACAAGAAAGAGCAGATCATCGACCGCTACGGCGACGCCTACGAGGGCGTCCCGATCACGTACGCGCATCAGCGCGAGCAGTTGGGGCTCGCGCACGGCATCCTCCAGGCGGAGCCGCACGTCGACGGCGACTTCATGCTGATGCTCGGCGACAACGTCTTCCGGGGCAACCTCGGCGACGTGGCGAGCCGCCAGCAGGAAGAGCGCGCCGACGCCGCCTTCCTCGTCGAGGAGGTCCCCTACGAGGAGGCCTCCCGGTACGGCGTCCTCGACACCAACGAGTACGGCGAGGTCGTCGAGGTCGTCGAGAAGCCCGACGAACCGCCGAGCAACCTCGTGATGACGGGGTTCTACACGTTCACCGACGCGATCTTCCACGCCTGCCATCTCGTCCAGCCCTCCGACCGCGGCGAGTACGAGCTCCCGGACGCGATCGACCTCCTCATTCAGTCCGGCCGCACGATCGACGCCATCAGACTGGACGGCTGGCGGATCGACGTCGGCTACCCCGAGGACCGCGACCGCGCCGAAGAGCGGCTGGACGAGATGGCGGACGCCGACGCCCCGGCGGAGACCGGCGGCGAGGCCGTCACCGAGGACTGACTCGCGCCGGCCCGGCGCGCCCCGGTCTCACTTCTGCCCCTCGCTGGCGAGGTGGTGGTTCATCACCGTCTCGATGCCGTCGACGATCCGCTCCGCGTCGACGCTCTCCAGCTCGGCGGTCCGCTTTCGGACCGTCCGGTCGCGGAGCTCCCACTCGCGGGTGAACTCGGACTCGATACCGTGAGACCGGATCCGGTCGGCCAGCCGCTCGACGTCCCGGCTGTCGGCGTCGGCGATCTCCTCGTAGTCGATCACCCCTCGCCGGAGCGCGCAGACGACGACGCCCGAGCTGATGTCGCCCTCGGCGAGCTCGCGCTCCCAGGTGGTGACCCAGTTGCCGATCCGCGCCATCTGCTGGAGGTCGCAGAGGATGCTGCGGAGCGCGCCCAGCTCCGCCCGGTCGAACGACGGCGAGTGCATGAGGTCGATGCCGGCGTACGGGAACATCGTCATGTTGTACGCGTCGTGGCGCTCGGTCTCGGCGCGGTTGGCTATCGCCGGGTTGTCGTTGACGAGCCCGGAGTACGCCATCGCGTTGCACGTCTGCCGGAGGTCGTACTCGAAGAGGTCGACGAACTCCGCGTATCGCGGCGCGTCCCAGAGCGTCGCGTCGATCTCGTCCCACAGGTCCGCGAGGTAGTCGAGGACCTCGCCGTCGACCTCGCCGGCCGCGGAGCCCTCTTGCTCGGTGGCGTCGACCTCGAACGGGATCCAGCGCCCGGCGTCGAACGTCCCTTGGTCGGCGTCGCTCTCCGCGAGGTCGTCGAGCACCGTGACGAACATCGTCAACAGCGTCTTCTGTTCGTACACGGCGCCGCGCACCCGGCTCGGAACCGACGTTAAGGTGAACTTATCGAAGAGATTGTGTATCCATTTCCAGAGGAACCGGTCCCGGTCACCGACGACCCGATCGTACCGATCCGCGAAGGTTCGAGCGGTCGGCGGGAGCGTAACGCCGTTCACCCGCCGCGTGTACGCCCCCGGATCCGAGCCCCTCCACCGCTCCGCCGCCGTCTGTCCGCGAGCCTCGTGTGCCATGCCAGTAAACATCATCATAATCTAATTAAGCCTTTTGTTCTGATTTTGTTTTTTGATAATAAGTACGAATATGTGAAGATCTCGGCCTCTTTGGTAAAATTTTGTGTATATACTCGGCGCTCTGTCCGGCGGCCGCGCGCCGTGTTCCCGAACGCGTCCTCCCGCCCGCTCGCGCGCTCGCGCCTGGTGTCACTGGAAAATAAAATCCACCGTGAACGTGACGAGATATTTATATGTCTTCCCCGTCCGTGTCGAGACGTCCATGAGCAGAGACGAGGAGCCGGCCGAGCGAGCCACGGGTCGGACGGGCTCCGACCGCCGCGCGGCGGTCGGCCGGTTCCTCGAACGAGCCGACCTCGGCTTCCTACACGTGAGCGACTCGTACGAGGTCGTCGACTCGAACGCGACGGCCGAGGCGCTACTCGACGTCGACGGCGGGCTGATCGGCGTCGACCCGCGGGAGGTCGACCCGAGCTTCGGTCCCGAACTGGCGGCGGCGGTCGAGGCCGCCGCCCGGGACGACCGAACCGACGAGCGAGAGGTCACCGTCGACGACGGGACGGCCCTCAAGTTCCGGGCGGTTCCGGGGCGCGACGGCGTCGGCGTCCTCGTCCGCGACGCCACTCGCGACGTTGAGCTGCGCCGCGACCTCCGCCGGTCGAACCGCGTCCTCGAAACGCTGGAGGACGGGGTGTACACGCTGGACGAAGCGTTCGTGATCACGTCGGTCAACGAGGCGGTCACCGCGATGACCGGCTACGACCGGGAGGCGCTCGTCGGGTCGCACGCCTCGATGCTCGCGGGGAGCGACACGCTCGACAAGGCCGAGGAGATCCTCGCCATGCTCCGCGGGGACGGCTCCGACATCGGGATGATCGAGTCGTCGATCGGCACGGCGGACGGGGAGTCGCTGCCGATTGAGACCCACTTCTCCGCGGTCGAGTTCGCGGACGGCCGCCGCGGGCGCGTCGGCATCGTCAGGGACGTGACCGACAGGCGCCGCAACGAGAGCGCCCTCCGCGAACTGAGCCGCTCCGCCCGCCGACTGCTCCGCGCCGACGACGCCGACTCGGTCTTCGAGACGGCGGTCGACGTCCTCACCGCCGTCTGGCCGGAGGCGACCGTCGTGGCGTACGCGTTCGACCGGACCGACGCGCGGCTGGTCCCGGCCGCGGCGTCCGGCGGCGACCACGACGAGTGCGGCCCGGGAAGCCTGGTCTGGGAGGCGTTCACGACCGGGGCGGACGACGCCGGGACGACCGTCGACCCCTCCCGAGCGAGCGGCGCGGCCGAAGACGCGAGAGACGGCGCGTCGGAGGCGCCGTTCCGACGGATCGACGGCTCGGCCGAGGCCGACCCGGCGGGCGACTCGGCGACTGACCCGGCGACCTCTCCGACGGGACGCGTGATCGAGCGGTCGGCCGACTCCGGCGAGCCGTCCAGCCGCACCCTCTACGCGACGCTCGACGGGTACGGCCTGTTCCGCGTCGACTTCGGCTCCGCGGAGCCGGCGGGCAACGTCGAGGAGCCGGTCGGCCTGTTGGCCGCGAACGCCGTCGCCGCCCTCGAAGGCGTCGAGCGCGAGAACGCGCTCGATCGAAACCGGGAGCGACTGGAGCGGCTTCACGGGCTCAACACCGTCCTCAGACGAGTCAACGGGGAACTCGTCGACGCGGGGAGCCTCGGCGAGATAGCGGCGGCCGTCTGCGACACGCTCATCGAGGCGGACCCGGCCGGGTTCGTCTGGGTGGGCGAGACGTACCGGACCGGCGGCGATCCGACCCCGATCGCCTCCGCCGGCGACGCGGGGGGACTCCTTGACCTCCTTCCGGACGGGGAGGCCGCCCCGCAGACGGTCGGGGACGGCGGAACCCCGGCCGACGCGGCCGAGCTCCCCGGCGCCTGCGCCGTCGAGACGGGCGAGCCCGTCCGCGTCTCCGACGTGTCGGACGGGCTCAGGCGAGAGCGCTGGCGGGAGCGCGCCCTCGCGCGCGGCCACCGCTCGGCCGTCGCGGTCCCGCTCTCGTACGACGGCCTGTGTTACGGCGTGCTGTCGGTGTACGCCGACCGCCGTTCGGCGTTCGACGGCGAGCTCGGCGACCTGCTCGTCGAACTCGGCGACAACGTCGCGAACTCGATCAGCAGCCTGGAGACGAAGCGCTCGCTCCGGGCGGAGTCGCTCGTCGAACTGGAACTGCGGCTCGACGGCGCCGACGCGCTCCTCTCTCGGGTCGCGTCGGCGTTCGGGGCGCCGCTTCACGTCGACGGGATCGTCCCGCAGGGGAGCGACCGGTCGGTGGTCTACTTCACCACCGACGGCGCCGACGCCGACGTGACGGCGTCGGTGTCCGCGGTCGAGTCGCTCCGCGAGACGGGCGGCGACTCGACCGGCCGCCTCGAAGCGACCGTGAGCGGCGACTCGACCGGCCGCCTCGAAGCGACCGTGAGCGGCGAGACGGTGGCCGACAAAGTGAGCGCACACGGGGGCAGCGTCGAGCGGCTGGTCGCCAGCGAGACCGACCTCGTCGTCACGATGACCTTCCCGCGGTCCGTCGACGTCCGGCGGCTAACGGACTACTTCCGCGATCAGTACGGGGGCGTCGAGCTCCGGTCCCGCCGGGACCGCCCCGCGGACGACCCGACGGAGCCGGCCGTCGACTTCGCCGACGACCTCACCGACAGACAGCGAGAAGCGGTCGAGACGGCGTATCTCGGCGGCTACTTCGACTGGCCGCGGGCGAGCACCGGCGAGGAGGTCGCGGCGGCGATGGACATCACCCAACCGACGTTCAACCGCCACCTCCGGACGGCCGAACGGAAGCTCTTCGACTCGCTGTTCGCCGACGCCGGAGAGTGAGTGCGCCGACCCGACCGGCCGTCTCGCCGCGCAGCGGGCGCCGGCCGGCTCACTCCTCGGCCGACAGATCCACGTACCGGTCCTCCCACTCGCGTCGGTCGCGGAGGCCGGCCATCCCCTTCTCGGTCAGCTCGTAGAAGTTCGTCCGACGGTCGCTCTCGCCCTTCTCGATGTACTCCCGCTCGACGAGCGTGTCGAGGTTGGGGTAGAGTCGGCCGTGCGTTATCTCCCCCATCGACGACTGTAGCTCGGT
>Ga0102935_1000289_pt1 | contig 17707 bp, 13 predicted proteins | sample SalPonR2_A_D2_MG_FD_78508 | JGI IMG/M metagenome (GOLD analysis project Ga0102935, IMG submission 78508) | Salt pond soil microbial communities from South San Francisco under conditions of wetland restoration - Salt Pond MetaG R2_A_D2_MG | ecosystem: Environmental > Aquatic > Marine > Intertidal... | reverse complement strand
CAGAGCCACAACCGCGGACAGCGGTTCGAGAGGCAAAAGCGAGACGAGCGAGGGCGAGAACTGGTGGGCTGTCGATGAGTGCCACCAGGAACACTACAGACTGAAAAACTGGGGCGTCTTACATCTTGATCAGGACTTTGCCGTCGACGCGCTTTGCGGCCTGTCTGACGGCGTCGTCGGCGTTGTCGAGCGAGAAGACCGAGGTCACCATCGCCCGGTTGTCGAGCTGGCCACTTGCCATCATACGGATGACTCTCGGGAACACCTGTTGCCCGGTGTGCCCCTCAGACCCGTACAGCTGGGCACTTTTTCCCTGGTACTTGCGGAGCGCTATTTCCGGGTCGGAGCCGGCATTACTGATGTGGACCACGTTCGCGCGTTCGGATAGGGTGTCCTCGATGACCGGATACGTCTGAGCGACTGCACCGCTCGTCTCGACGTGAACGTCTGCCCCCTCGCCGCGGGTGACCTGTTGGACCGTCTCGACCGGGTCGATCTCGATTGGATTGTAGACGTGTTCGAACCCGAGGTCGTGGGCGATCTTACGGCGCTGATCCGACGGTTCGAAGGCAATCACCTTCCCCGCACCGGCCGAGCGCGAGACGTTCATGCCGGTGAGTCCGATGGGGCCGACGCCGTGATAGACGTGGTAGTCTCCGGGCCAGATGCCGTCCGACCGACCGAAGAGGCCGTAGTAACAGATCGTGCTCGGTTCGACGGTCGCCGCCGCTCGGTAGAGCTCGTCCGCATCGTCGTACGCCTGTTCGAGTGAGGCGACACTCCAGCAAATCTTCTCTGGGACAGTGACGTACTCTGCGAACGCACCGTCCATCGTGAACCCGATCTGCTCGAAGTTCTCACAGTGCCCGTGGAACCCCTGCCGGCACATCTGGCAGCGGCCGCAATAGTCAGTTACCTCGGCGGTAACCGGTTCGCCCACGTCGAAGAGAGTGGCATCCGCGCCCGTTTCGACGACCTCTCCCGAGAACTCGTGCCCGGTGACCGTCGGGAACCGTGTGTACGCCGAGTAGTGCATATACCCGTCGTCATCTGTCTCTATCATCGAGACATCGCTACCACAGACCCCGGCGTACTTCACGCGAACAAGAACCTCGTCTGCCGCCGGCTCGGGTCGCTCGCGGTCCTCGATACGCAGTTCTGGGTTCTTCCAGACCTGTGACGAGTTCATCGCTCGGTGACGCTCCCGCTCGTCGTCAGACAGGTCGTAGTCAGAGCGCGGGCTCCACTCCGCGTCGAGTTCAAGTGCTCGCATCGTTGATACGGAGTGTCCACCGCATAATAATTGTAGGGGATTAACACGGGCCCCGCTCGCGGGCCGTTACAGTCCTAGAACGTCTGCCAGCCACCGTCGACGTACACCATCTCTCCGGTCACGTAGTCGGCCTGTTCGCTCGCTAGGAAGAGGACAGTCGGCGCGATGTCCTCCGGGTATCCCGCTCGGTCAAGCGGAATCTGCTTCATCAGGTCCCCGGATGCGATGGACGCTTCCTTCTTTTCAGCACCGGAACCAAATTCCGTGGCGATATGACCCGGCGCGACGGCGTTGACTCGGATGTCGTGGTCGGCGAGTTCGAGTGCGGCGCCTCGGGTTATCATGAGAATGGCACCTTTCGTAGAATCGTAGGGAACCTGGTCCGTCTGTGCGTACGTCGAACTGATCGAGGCCGTGTTGACAATCACGCCGCCGTCGCCCCTGTCGCGCATATCAGCGGCGGCCGCCTGTGTGCCGAAGAACACGCCGTTCGTGTTGACGCCGTGGATGGTCTCAAGAGTGTCCAAATCCACGGAGAGGAGGTCACCACGGGTGAACCACCCGGCGTTGTTCACCATGACATCGACGCCGCCATAATCACGAGCGGCCTCGACGACTGCCCTGATTGCGTCCGGGTCCGAGACGTCCGTCTCGACGTACTCGGCTGTCCCGCCCGCGGCTTCGATTGCGTCGTGCGTCGGCCGGTCGGCGTCGGTGTCTTTGGGCTCTGGGTCGATATCGGCGTTTAGTACCGTCGCTCCAGCATCGCCGAACGCCAACGCGATTGCGCGGCCGATACCGGAACTACCGCCGGTGACGATGACAGTCTCCTCGTCGTACTCGAAACTGGTAATTCCCATAGCAATTCATTTGATTCATAACACATAAATCGGCCGGTTCACTGACCGCGTGCGCAACATCTATGTAGCTCGGTGTAGACATTGCCCATGTATGACAAGCAAGCAAGAGCAGTCACCAGCGGCGACTGCAGTGCCCGACACTGTACGGAACTACGTCGGTGGCGAGTGGGTCGCAGTCGAGGGTGACGACGGCCAGCCAGTCCGCAACCCGGCAACGAACGAGACGTTGGCGGAGACAACTTTCTCGCACCAGACGACCGTAGAGGAGGCTGTGCAGACAGCCAGCGAGGCGTTCGAAGAGTGGCGAGCCACCTCTCCCGTCGAGCGCGTCCAGTACGTGTTCGACCTCAAACGGGAACTCGAAGACAGGCAGGAGGATATCGCACAGGCCCTCACCCGTGAACACGGCAAGACGCTCGGCGAGGCCCGCGGGGAGATTCGTCGCGGAATTGAAAATGTCGAAGTCGCGGCCGGTATCCCGAATATGCTCCGGGAGGGGAGCGGCAACGTCGAGGGCGTCGCGAGGAACATGGACGAACACGCCATTCGGCAACCGCTTGGGGTATTCAGCGCAATAACGCCGTTCAACTTCCCGGCGATGATTCCGCTGTGGTTCCTGCCTTACGCTGTCGCGACTGGCAATACCTTTATTCTCAAACCCAGCGAAAAAGTGCCGCTCAGTTCACAGCTCATCTTCAAGGCCGTCGACGCCGCCGGCTTCCCTGACGGCGTCGTCAACCTCGTCAACGGCGGCGCCGATACGGTCAACGCGCTGCTGGAACACGAGGACATCGCCGGCGTCTCTTTCGTCGGCTCGACCCCAGTCGCCCAGCATATTTACGAGACGGCCGCGAAGCACGGGAAGCGCGTCCAAGCACAGGGGGGCGCGAAGAACTACGCCGTCGTCACGCCGGACGCCAAACTTGAGGAGGCCGTACCCAACATCATCGGCTCCGTGTACGGTAACGCCGGTCAGCGCTGTCTTGCCAACGATGTCGTCGTCGGCGTCGGCAACGTATACGACGACCTGCGAGAAGAAATTATAGGCGACGTTGACGACCTGACGGTCGGCAGCGGCCTCAAAGAAGACACCGACATCGGACCGCTCATCACGGGTGAGTCCGCAGAGCGAGTCACCCAGATGGTTGAGGCTGCAGTCGAGGAGGGCGCCGACCTCGTGGTGGACGGACGTGACTTCGAGCACCCGGACTATCCCGACGGGAACTTCCTCGGCCCGACTCTTCTGGAAAACGTCACGACCGACATGGATATCACCCAGACCGAGATATTCGGCCCGGTGATGGCCATGGCCCAAGCCGAGGATCTTGACGAGGCAATCGAGATGGTAAACAGCACCGAGTACGGTAACGCCTCCTCGCTGTACACCGAGAACGGCGCCGAGGCCCGCAAGTACCGCTACGAAGTCGACGCCGGCAACATCGGCATCAACATCGGCGTCTGTGCCCCCATGGGCTTCTTCCACTTCGGCGGCCGGAAGGGATCGTTCTTCGGAGACCTGCACGCCCAAGGCGAGGACGCGGTGAGCTTCTACACCGACAAAACAATCGAGATCCAGCGCTGGTACAGCAACAACTGAAACCCTGCGGTCCCGGCCCCGTTACACGCCCGCTGTCGGCGGCTTTCCTCGTTCATATGCTAACCTGTCAGTGGCCTGTATAGCGCTCGTGATGAGCCGTAGGCAGAAGTCAGCGACAGCGATACAGAGTCATTTCAGGAAATGACTTATCAGGCCTCAATTCATCCAATAAAACCGGTGACTCATACTTTCGGCTGTCCCTATTTCAGGCTGTTCGCCACCCCGAGGTGACGTGATTCTTCACCGACGCAAAGCTGACAGTATCAGTCGAACGATGAGGTGGGTGTCTGTCTTTCGACGGCAGTCGAGTAATCGCATATTGCTCTTTCGACGGACTCCATCAGCAGCGAGATGTCTTTCCCTGCGATGAGGAAATCAAAGCCCTGTGCCAGGCGTTCGTCGATCGCGTCGATATCGACGGTGAGCGTCCCGACCGGGACGCCAGTCGTCTCGCTCGCGTCGATGATCGGCTGGATGGCATCGGCAAACTCTTGGGAGTCCCACTCGGCGAACATCCCGAGCGCACTGGAAAGGTCCGCTGGACCGACAAACAGCGCGTCAATGCCGTCGACGTTGGCAATCTCCTCAACGTTTTCAAGCCCCGCTTCGGTCTCTATCTGTGCGATGGTCAGGATAGTGCCGTTGGCGTTCGTCACGTACTCCTCGAAGTTTCGACCGTAGCCCGTCGCCCGACTTCCCGCGATTCCTCTGATACCTTCCGGCGGATATCGGATCGATTCGACGAGGGTTCGTGCTTCCTCAGCCGAGTCTATCATCGGGACCATGACACCTGCGACACCGATGTCGACGACCCGTTTCAGACGGACCGGATCGTTCCAGGGTACCCGAACGATCGTGTCTGTCCCATTGTTCGCGGCGTCGACACTGCGGGCCATCGTCTCGACCGTCTCCAGCGTCATTGTTGTGTGTTCCATATCGACAAGGACAAAGTCCAGATCAAGCTGTGCTACGCCCTCCGCGACCTTCTGGTGACCAATGGAGAGCCACGTGCCGAGTGGCTGTCCGTCTGAATCGATCAGATCCTTGGTGTTAGTCATAGCTGTTTTTTACCAGTATCGCCCGGACTGACCGCTGTCCTGGCAACCACTAGCTTCCTGTCTCCCACCTGTACGTGGAGGTACAAAAATATACAGGCTTTTTGCCCCCTCTGAGCGAGGACACTGCGGTCGGCATCCCGACACCAACGAAACGGGTGAACGCGCGATGCTGGCACCGGAAATTATAATATTGCAACCGGTGAAACAACAGTTGACGCGATTCGGTGACACCTGCTACGGTATCCCGCCCGCTACGCGGGACCCGCCGAATCGTTGGCTGGTGACCTGTCGACGTCCAACTGTGCGACCCGAAACCGCCGGCCGATCACCGAGATTGATTAAACTATGTACGAGGACTTCGCTTCCAAACTCGCAGTGACCATGTGGGAAGACTTCGATGAAACGCCCCGGCGTGCTGACGGACCCCCGGCAGAGATAACGGACCTCGATACCCTAGTGATCGACGGGAACTTCCCGTGGACGATTGTCACCGTCGAGACGAGCGATGGGGTAACCGGCATCGGCGAAGCATACCCCTCGCCCGGCGTTCACGAGATAATCACAGACTATCTTCGACCAATACTGGTCGGCGAAAACCCGACCGACGTCGAACGACTTTACAACCTCATGCGCGGGAGCCTGTCCGGGCGTGGCTCACAGGAAGGGGTCGGCACAATCGCCATCAGCGGTGTCGAACTCGCCCTGTGGGACGCTGCCGGGAAGTTGCTCGGCCAGCCGGTGTACCAGTTGCTGGGGGGGAAGATGCGCGAGGAGGTGGCAGTGTACGCGGACTGTCACGCTGGCGAGGCCATGGTCGGGTCCGCCGAAGAAGGCCAACAAGAATCCACCTACCAACCAGAAGCGTACGCGCAGGCCGCGCGTGCGGCTGTCGACGACGGGTTCGATATCGTGAAGTTCGACCTCGATGTCCCCTCGGGGCGTGAGATAGATACGCTCTCGCGACACTTCGACCCGCCGGAGATAGCGCACAAACAACGGGTCGTCGAAGCCGTCATGGAAGAGATCGGCAACGACGCGGAGGTGGCAGTTGACCTCCACTGGAACTTCAGTCCCGAGACGGCAGAACGACTCTGTCGGGCACTCGAACCGTACGGGCTCGCGTGGATTGAGGACCCGCTGCCCCCGGAAAACACAGACGCGATGCGCGAGCTCAAAAGACGCGTCGACGCGACCATCCTGACAGGCGAGAACCGCTACGGCCGCCACGGCTTTCGTGACCTCATCGAGGAACAGGCCGTCGACTTTCTCGCGCCGGATGTCCCAAAAACCGGCGGTATCGCCGAGACGAAGAAGATCGCAGATATGGCCGAATCGTACTATCAGGCCCTCGTCCCGCACAACATCGGGAGTCCCGTCGCGACAGCGGCGACAGCCCACGTCGGCGCTACTTTGCCGAACTTCATCGCACTGGAGTACCACGCTCGTGAAGTCCCATGGTGGGAGGACTTACTCGCCCGCGAAGACGACTTCATTCAGGACGGTCGGATCCGGATTCCCGACAGCCCGGGGCTCGGAATCGAACTGGACTGGGACGTCGTCGAACAGCATCGGAAAACGTAGCACTGCACTTCGCCTCGAAGTCACCAGACGGAACGAAATCGCACCACTCTTTCGGTCTCGTTGAAGAGCTCCCACATCCCCTAAATTCAGGTTTCGAGCGGCTCAGACGCCGTGAATCGGCACCTGACCCGAACATTGATTACAGTGCTGTCTGAACGCATAGTTATGCCCCGGCTGAACGGCAGTGAAATCATCGCACAGTACCTCGAAAAAGAAGGCGTCGAATACCTCGTGGGGATTCCAGGCCACGGGAGCACGCTGCTGGTAGATGCGTTCAACGACTCCGACGTCGAGGTGTTCCAGCCCCGACACGAGCAGGGAGCGACCCATATCGCAGATGGATATGCACGTGCAAACGGTGACCCCATCGTGGTGTACACTTCTATCGGGCCGGGCGCAACCAACACCGTAACAGGGGCTGCGACTGCCTTCGTCGATTCTATCCCGATGGTCATTCTCACCGGCGGGCCCCAGACCCACGAGTACGGACAGGGCATCCTGCAGGAGATAGAGCGCAAGCGACCGGGCGACTTCCCAAACGTAATGGAACCAGTGACCAAGCAGACGTTCCAGGTCCACGACGTCGAGCAACTGCCGCGGACGATGCGGCGTGCGTTCCAGGAAGCCGTAACGGGGCGCCCAGGACCGGTACACGTCGAGATCCCGATGGACGTCCAGCACGCCGAGGCGGACGTAGAGATTCCGGAACCGGAACACTCACGCACTCAGCATCGGCCTGCCGGCGACCCCCGGTCGGTATCCGAGGCTGCGGACCTCCTCGAAGACGCAGACCGGCCGGTCATCGTCGCTGGCGGTGGCTGTCTGCTCGGCGAGGCATCCGAGGAAGTGCAGGAGCTCGCTGAGTACCTGCAGGCACCCGTCAGCCCAACGTTCCAGGGGAAAGGCGTGATCCCCGAAGACCACGACCTCTTCGTCGGGTACGCAGGGGCATGGGGGACGACCGCTGCCAACGAACTCTGCAGTACTGCTGACGTGGTTCTCGCTATCGGGGTCCGGTTCTCCGACCTCCACACGTCGTCGTTCGACCCCGGTGTCAGCTTCGAGATTCCACCGACGAAGCTCGTTCACGTCGACATCGACCCCCACGAGATAGGGAAGAACTACCCGGTTGAGGTCGGCGTCCAGGGCGACGCCAAGGTCGTAACGCGACAGATTCGCCATGAGATTGTCGAGCGAACCGACCCGGTCGATACCGATGACAACGAGTACTACGATGAAGTCCAGAGACGCTGGAGCGAGTGGGAAACGCGTATCCAAGAGCGCCACACCGATGACTCGGTTCCTCTGAGTATGGCCCGGGTCCTCGGTTCGCTTCGAGACACGCTGGATCGGGACGGAATCGTCACGACCGGTGCCGGCCACTCGCAGGATATCACAAACCCGGAGTTCCCAGTGTACGAACCCGGGTCGAGCATTTCTGCGGGCGGGTTCTCCACGATGGGCTTCGCGCTGCCGGCCGCAATCGGTGCGAAGCTCGGTGCTCCCGACCGGCAGGTCGTCTCCATCCAGGGTGACGGAAGCTTCCTGCACTGCAATCAAGAACTCATCGCAGCCGTCCAGGGAGACGTCGATGTGAACGTCCTTGTTCTCAATAACCACGCATGGCTTTCGATTCGGAACCTCCAAGTCACCCAGTCCGGATGGGACCGCGTACTGGCGACCGAGTTCGACGCGGAACACGACTACGACGCGGTTGGCATGGCCGAGACGATGGGCATCGAGTACGCAGAACGGGTCTACGAGCCGGGTCAACTCGACGAGGCGCTCTCCGGGATGGTCGAACACGACGGACCGGCGCTCGTCGAAGCGGTCGTGCAGCGAGAGACGACGGAGACGGGCGGCATCATGACTGGCGCGTGGCACCTCCCGGGACTCGGCGAAGGGTACGAATCCGCGGAACGGCCCGATGAGGAGCCCGGTACCGAGGAGACGGAAGCGACCGGCGACGACTGAGACTCCCACTGGATTCACGTCCGGCTGTCGCCGTCGCTGCACACACGATATCGATGTAGCGTCTCGAAGCGGTTCCCGGGCGGTGTCGCGGGACGACTACTGTGGCTCGTTGACCAAGTTCTTGGGAGTCGACCCGTCGAGGATGCGGCGCACATCCCGGGCAGCTGTACGTCGACGTTCCTCGTTTGCTTCTTGAGAGAACCACGCGACATGGGGGGTGAGTATGACCGAATCGAGGTCGCGAAGGGGACTCTCGAACTGTGGGAAGGCGTCACCCTGACTGGATGGCTCTGTTTCGAATACGTCCAGCCCGGCACCGGCGATCTCGTCTGCATACAGTGCGTCGACGAGGTCGTCTTCGACTACAAGGCCCCCGCGTGCGACGTTAATGAGATACGCGGTGTCTTGCATCCGTTCGAATGCGGCAGCGTCCATCTTACCTCTCGTCTCTTCGATGAGCGGTGCGTGCAACGAGACCGCGTCGGCGACATCCAGCACTTCCTCGAAGGTGGCCTTCCGGACGCCAGCCTGGGACATCTCCGCTTCGTCTATATACGGGTCTGCCGCGATGATGTCCATCCCGAAGGCCTGTGCCTTCTCGGCAACGAGTTGCGCTATCGTCCCGAACCCGACGAGTCCGAGTGTCTGTCCTCGGAGCCGGTGAACCTGCTTCGTCGTCACGTCCTGGGCCCACACCCCGTCGTGCATGGCGCTATCGTACGTCGAGAGGTTGCGTTCGAGCGCGAGCAGGAGCATGATGGTGTGCTCTGACACCTCATCCTGGCAATAGACGGGGACATTGACGACATACATCCCGCGTGCAGCGGCGCGTTCGGTATCGATACCGTCGACGCCGATACCACAGCGGGCGATGACCTCACACCGGTCGAGCGCATCAATCACGTCGGCCGTGTAGGGGGCGGCCAGAAGCCTGTCGATCACGGCATCTACGTCGGCGAGTTCGCGAACCAGGTCGTCCGTCGTTTCGATATCCACCGGTCGGAGCGTCACGTCGAGGCCGTCGAACACCGTCTCTTCCACGCTCAGGTCAAACGAACTCCCCGCAGTGACGCCGACAGTTCTTTCCCCGGATTGGTTAGTCATACAACTGCGTTCATCTCCTTGACCTATCTAAAAGTAGTTTTCTATGCGACTGACGCCGTCCACAAGCGCCGAGTTGCGACAGCGACCGCGGGTCGGCCTGACGGGACCGATAGCTTAGCCTCTCACGGCATCACCGAACTGGACCGGCATAGCGGGTGACGTATCGGAACGATTCCCTCCTATCCGATGTAGTACCGGTAGCAGTGCTCACCGAGCACAGACAGTACGGGTTAGACCATTGGGAGTCGGTTATTGCACCGGACAGCATCTAGTATCCAGTTCTGAGCTATCAGACGTTAGTTTCAGAATAAACAGTTGAACTCAACAGCATGATTTATTACGTAGGAAATTCAGAGTCAATGTGTGACTCCTGATAACAGGGCAGAGACTGATAGTGGTACTGGAACGGACGACTCAACTGGATGGTCAGCCACGTCACGCCGAAAATTCATCGGCACAACCGCGAGTGTCGTCGCCCTCTCCGGTCTCGCCGGTTGCGGGGGAGGGGGAGATGGCTCCGGCGGCAGTGGCGACAGCGGCGGTGACGGCGGCTCAACCGGTTCCGGGTCGAACGAGACTGCAGACGAACTTTCGATTGCGGCGGTCGAGGGCTCCGGTCGGCTCTTCAAGCGTCTCGTAGACGAGTACGTGTCCGACGATACCGGAATCTCGGTCAACGTCGAACTGTTCCCGTACGCAAATCTCTTCGAGAAGACGAACAGCGTCCTCTCGACGCAGGGTGATGCGTACGACATCGCGTTCATGGACGACCCGTGGTTCCCGCAGTTCGCCGGGGACGTCGACCCCATCCAGCAGTGGCTCCCGGAAGACCTGCCGACAGACCAACTCATCGACACCACCGTGGACATCTCGACGTGGCCCACCCCGGGCGCGCCGGACATCCCGTCTGCAGAAGGGATGGATCAGAAGGTCCGTGGACAGGTCATCGTCGGGAATACGCAGCTATTCGCCTACAACAGCGGGTATTATGACCAGGTCGGCGCAGATGCGCCCGAAACCTGGGGTGATGTCTACGAAGCAGGACAGCAGATTTCCGACCAGATCGATGGCGCGAACGGGTACATCATCCGCGGGAAGCGCGGTAACCCAGTGATGGCGAACTTCTTCGCCCTCGGTAACGCCATTGGCGGAACGATGTTTGACGACGACTGGCGATACAGTTGGTCCGGCGAGAACGGGGCGGAAGCGGTGCGGTTCTACACCGAAGACCTCAAATCCATCAGTCCTGACGGCGTCACCTCGTTCGACAGCGACGCCGTGCTCAACGGCCTGTCGAGCGGGTCTGCCGCACAGGCCCCGGCGTGGCCCTCTGCCGCCTCGCTCCTGCTGGACTCTGAAGAGTCCGAGCAAGCCGACAATATCTCGTTCACTCCGATCCCGAAAGGCCACACCGGTGCGGAGCGACGAGCGCCGACCCAGGGGAACTGGATCATGGGAATCAATAGCTACGTCGACGATTCAAAAAAGCGGGCGGCCGGCGAGGTCATCCGTTCGGCCATCTCGAAGGAAGCACAGGACACGTACGTCGAACTCGGCGGCGTACCGTTCCGGCACGACACCTTCGAGGATAACATGGACGCCCAGCCGTGGTTCCCCGCGCTGTACGAGAGCCTGCAGACCGCACAGTACCGGCCTCGGACGCCGCTATACTCCGAGTTCGGTATCGGGCACGGCGAATTGCTCAACACCGCACTCGCTGGCGACCTCTCCCCGAGTGAGATGGCTCAGGAAGCGAAAAGCCAAGTCGAAGGCATCCTCGAGAACGCCAACTACTACGAGTGAGACAGACAGCTATGGAACGCAACGCACGCCCAACCACGAGGTGCTTCAGCGCCTGCTCAGGAGCAGTATGGGTATGCGCCAGCGGGGGTCCCGATGGCGACTGATACCGATAGTGAGGCGGTGAGCCCAGATGTCACGCAGTTCAGTACCGACACGTCCAGTCGCGAGGATGTGCTGCTGTGGGTTGACGACCACCTAAGATGGCTGATGACGCTTCCAGCGGTGCTGATCCTGTTCTCGCTGACGTTCTATCCGCTGCTTCGCGCATTGCAGTTCTCAACGCTGTCGTACCTGCCGACTGGGACTGTGTACGTGGGTATCGAGAACTACGTGGGCCTACTCAGCGACGGGGCGTTCATCAACTCGCTGGTCGTGACGGCGAAGTTCGTCGGCATCGCAGTCGGAGTTGAATTCGTGCTCGGGTTCGCTATGGCGCTGGTCCTGAACAAGAAAATAAAGGTCCGTGGCCTCTGGCAGACGTTGATACTCATTCCGATGATTCTCTCTCCGACTGTCATCGGCCTGATCTGGCGACTGATGTACGCGCCCAACGGTCTGTTGGACTTCATCGCCGCCCCGTTAACCGGCGGGGCGAACGTCGGCTGGATCAGCGAGACGAGCGTCGCGCTGTACTCTGTCATTCTCACCGACATCTGGCAGTGGACGCCGTTCGTCGTCTTGGTGCTGTTTGCAGGGCTGCAGTCGGTCCCGGACGACGTCAGTGAGGCGGCTATCATGGACGGTGCTTCCCGCCGGCAGCGGTTCATGCACATCACGATGCCGTATCTCAAGTCGCTGATTGTGCTGATACTGATCATTCGACTGGTGGACGCCCTTCGTGTGTTCGCGAAAGTATTCATCCTCACTCGCGGCGGTCCGTCCGACGCGACGAACGTCATCAGTATGGAAATGTACCGGACTGCGTTCCGGTTCAACAACTTCGGCGAAGCGTCCGCGATGGCCGTGTCGCTACTCGTGTTGGTGTTGATACTGGCCATGAGCTTCGTCAATATCGCTAATGTGGAGTTCGGATCATGACTACGAAACAAGACACTCCGGTCGAAACGATGCCCTACACGGAGCCGTCGGGGCTGGAAAAGCTACACGGGCGCCTCACGGACCTTGGACTGACAAAGCTCGGCGTCTACAGCGCTCTCGCCGTCTTCCTTGTCTGGACGCTGTTCCCAGTCTACTGGCTGGTGACGGCGACCCTGAAGACCAGGGAGACCTTGTTATCGTTCCCACCGCAGTGGATACCGGTCGACGCACAGTTCGGGAACTTCGCGCGACTGTTCGCAGAGCGGCCGGAGTTCGTGACGTTCATCACGAACAGCGTCATCATCACTGTCGTCACAACAATCGTTGCGACGACAATAGGCGCGATGGCCGCCTACGCGTTTGTCACGTTCGATTACCCCTACAACCTAGATTTCCACCTGCCGTTCTACATCCTGTCGACGCGGTTCATGCCGCCGATTGTCACGATCATTCCTCTGTTCGTTATCTTCCGTGGATTCGGATTAGTGAACACGCTTCGGGGACTTATCCTCGTCTACACGATGTTCAATATCCCGTTCGCCGTGTGGATGATGAAAGGGTTCTTTGAGGAGGTCCCGGAGAGTCTTATTGAGTCCGCGATGATCGATGGCCACACTCACTTGGGTGCGTTTTTCAAAATCGTGCTACCGTTAGTGAAACCTGGGCTCATCGCCTCAGCGATCTTCACGACGATTATCACGTGGAACGAACTGCTGTTTGCCGTGATCCTCGCACAGAGCTCAGAGGCAATCACCGTGCCTGTGGGACTCGCTTCGTTCGTAACGAAATTCTCGGTGCAGTGGATTAATATGAGTGTCGCGGCGACAATCGCCCTCGCTCCAGTTCTGGTGTTCGCATTCATGGCGCGCCAGCAACTCGTCCGAGGATTCAGTATGGGGGCAGTCGGCAAATGAACGCCGTCTACCGTCCACTGTCAGTCGTTCGTGCCGGACAGGTAGCATCGAGCCGATTCATGATAGTAACCGAGGTTGATAAGCAATGGTAACTGTCGAATACGACTCAGTAAAGAAGGCGTATGGGGAAACGATAGCCATCGAAGACATCGATCTTGAGGTCGACGACGGAGAATTTACGATTCTGCTGGGCCCAAGCGGGTGCGGGAAGACGACCACGCTCAGGTGCCTAGCCGGACTCACGGAACCGACATCGGGGACAATAACGCTCGATGACCACGACGTGACCGACGTGCACCCGAAGAACCGGAATATCGCGATGGTGTTCCAGAACTTCGCACTGTACCCGCATATGACCGTGCGCGAGAACATCGGCTACCCGCTGAAAGTCGCCGGCGTCGACAAGAGCGAACGGCAAAAACGGATCGATCAGGTCGCAGAGACCCTCGAGATCCCGGAATTGCTTGACCGTGATATCGCCAATCTGAGCGGCGGGCAGCAACAGCGTGTCGCACTGGGTCGAGCAATCATCCGCCGTCCGTCAGTATTCCTGATGGACGAGCCACTGGCGAACCTTGACGCGAAGCTCAAGGTCAGTATGCGAAGTCGGATCAAGGTCCTCCAGCGGGAGATGGACATCACCACACTGTACGTCACCCACGATCAAGAGGAGGCAATGTCGCTCGGTGACAAACTCGTCGTGATGGACAAGGGTAGTATCCAGCAGATCGGGACTCCCGACGAAGTGTACCACCAGCCGGTAAACCGATTCGTTGCTGGCTTCATCGGATCCCCATCTATGAACTTCGTCGAAGTCACCCACTCGGAGGGACGAATTCAGGCTGTCGACGCCCCGGAAGCCTTCGACGTGTCGCTCGTCAAGACCGCTGCGAGTCGATACACCGGGACCGAGCGGATGACGCTCGGAGTCCGACCGCAGTACTTCACCATCCACACGGCGGAAACTCCCAACGCTATCGAGGCCGTCGTGAACGTGACCGAACCGCAGGGTGACGAGCAGATCGTCGAGCTGGAGGCCGAGGACGTGAGTCTGACCGTCGTTGCACCGAGCACTATCGATGCTACACGGGGCGATACCGTGTGGCTGACGCTGGAAGACGAGCTCGTCCACGGCTTCAATCGCGAAACCGGGGAGCGGATCGGCGACCCCGAAGAGATAGTTGCTGCGACGCGCGCCTCCTCTTCGACCGGGTCCCAGTCATAGTTCCAATCGCTTCGCCACTACCGGTTCTCCTAAGCGCTTCCTATCAGTCAGTTATCGTCCGGCGTATCGATAGACACTCCAGCGAAATCCGGCGTACCGACGCAGCCGGTGGCTCGACACGACATTGTCCCGAACGCACTGAACTCCGGGTCAACTTCCGACGGTGTGCTATCGACCCACACTGTGTCGACTGTCGCCACCGCGATTAGCTCGTAGCAGGGACAGCCAACAGTCTCAGTAGATCTGATACACAGGCAGCGGAGTAGTCCACTGCTGAGCGTTGTGCACCGTCAGCCTCGCTCGGATGTCCCTGTTCACCGCTCGAAAGACACGACCGTTTTTATTTCGTCGTCGGAGTCTTCCAGCGCTGTCTCGACCTCGTCGACAGCGTAGACACCGGTGACGAGTTCATCGAGAAGTGATTCGGGAGCTTCACTCAGCCACTCTCCCGCGGCTTGAAAGTGGGACTTCTGGGAGTTGACGACGCCGAGGAGACCCTTGTTGTTCACGACGAGTTCCGAGTGGAACTCGCCACCGTCGATTTCGAACGCGCTCTCGCCCGGTATTCCCTGCAGTGTCGCGATACCATTGGGGCCGAGCGCGCTCACGACTTCGACAGCATGAGGGGGGTGGCCGGTGGTCTCAAAGATGAAATCCGCAGGATTGTGGATATTCTGGAACTCACGCAACTCAGTCTCGCGTGAGTTGACGTAGGTGGCGCCGACAGATTCGATGAACGCTATCGTGGGATCCGGCCGGTCGCGCCGGCCCAAGCAGTACGTTCGGTCGAATTCCTGGCCCGTCGAGAGGCGGGCGAGCGCCAGCAAACCGAGGTTCCCGTTGCCGAGGACGAACGCGTTCTCCGGTCGCCAGTCGAATCCGGAACGAGCGGTGAACGCCTGCTCTAGGGCTTTCTCGACTATGCTGGCCGGTTCGGCGAAGAAGCCGTAGTCCTTCCGGTCCTCCGGTAGGGAGACGAGGTACTTCGGTTCTGCAGTGAAGTACTCAGCCATGTACCCGTGTTCACCCGTGATACCGCACTCGTGGACGGTCCCAGGTGGCGCCATGTCGAGTTCCGTGTTCTCAGCAAAGCTCGACCCCGGGTCTTTCGGCCGTCGGACCAGTGCTGTGACAACGTCACCAGGTTCGAACCGACTGCTGTTGGGTTCCTCGACGACGCCGACGGCCTCATGTCCGATGACGAGGTGGTCGTCCCCGTCGGGACAGTCGCCACCGATTTCACCGGCGACGATCCGCCTGTCGGAGCCGTCGACACCGATGTGGAGCGTCCGAACGAGTACCTCGTCTTCGACCGGTTCGGGCTTCGGTTTCTCGATGACGCGCAAGTCTGGTTCCTCCGGATAGAGTGCTACGGCTTGCATTGCAACACCAACGGCTATAGTTCTCATTTATAATCAATACTCCGCTCGCGCACACATGAAACAAGTTCATAATGTCCGAGTCGCAGATGAGAAGCACTACGGCTTCGTTAGTCGCCGGTCCGCGGCGTCTCTCCACGATAGGTCCGGAACATATCGATGATTACGCGCAGGTCCTCACGCGCTTCAGCGAACGTCGTCCGGATCGGTGCATCTCCCTCGACACATCGGATGAACCGCTGTAGTTCCCGCTTGAATGGTTCTTCATACGACGGCGTCTCCACCGTATCGGTCAGTTCTTCGGTCCCCTGTTTGATTCGGAGCTCGGTGGGCGTATTCTTTATGAACGGGTTCGAGAAGTCAACGGAGATCATCCCGTCCGGGGAATCGACGCGAATGGACTCCTCGAACCACTTCCGGTCGCTGTCGCCACTCTCCAAGATACACTCGACACCGTCCTCGTAGGTCATATGGGCCGTCGCGTAGCGGCCGTTTGCGAGCATATTGACGTGGTCGATACTTTCTACATCGCCAAACAGCCCCCGAAGTGCGTTCACGTCGTGACAGACGTGTTCGAGTTGGAAGTCATATGCCTCAACGAGTGTCTCATCGTCCGTTCCAATGGCCCGCTCGATATCAGCCTGCCGCTTTGCGCTGCTCTCTTCGATGACTGATTCGGGTGGGGACCCCGGGACCAAGTCGTACACCTCCTCAATAATTCGGAAGTGGTCGGGGTCGACATCGTAGGCAGTCACGAGGTCTATCTGATCTAACTCGCCTACGACTTCTTGGGCGCGCTCGTAGGACGGGTCGTAGCGCTTCATGTAGGCGACCATCGCCGTTGCATCGCTCTCCTCGGCCGCCTCAACGAGCCGGTCTGCGTCTTCGAGCGTCGTGGCGAGAGGCTTCTCGACCAGTGTGTTCAGATCCGAGGAGAGTGTATCAGTAGCGACATCTGCGTGTGTATGTGAGGGTGTGAGTACGACAACGGCGTCAAGTTCGTCGCCGATATCAGCGAGGAGTTCCTCGTGCTCAGCGTATACGTGCGGAACATTGTATCGCCCCGCTAGAGTCTCGGCTCTGCCCTTTGCAGGGTCGACGAACGCGTAGAGTTCAGCTTCACGTAACTCTGCGAGGTAGGGGATGTGCATGACCTGTGCGACGAGGCCGCAACCGATGATTCCAAATCGCATTACCGACACTTCCGCGCCGCAGTTTTTATACCTTCGGGTGGATTCCGGCCACGACTGGTGCTTCGGCCCTACCGCTGACAGTCGGTAAGGTTTCCTCAGTCGTCCCGTTAGGAGGTCCAGCCGCTCTTCGTCGTTGTTCACTCGCACGTAGTCTCGCGATAGGTGAAGTCGGAGCGTACTCTTTCCGGCGTAACTGGAATCACGGTCGGCGCGAAACTACTATCGTAGCCACAAGACTCAAACTCGGCACCTGAGGAGGGATGTCTCCCTCTCTGTCGCTCACTCGGCAGTTATCTGTCGCCAGTACTCGTAGTTTTCCATCGCGTGGACAAGCGGTTTCTCCGTCTGGTTTTCCATCTCGATGGTGTAGTGGCCGTCGTACCCGATATCAGAAAGCGCATCGTCGACTGCCGCGAAATCAAGGATACCCTTCCCTAGGTCAGTGAACGAACGGAAATAATTGATGACGTGGTCCAGATGGAAATCCCCCTCGGTGAGGCTGTCTCGGACTTCGGCAAAGCCCGTCGGCGGGGCCACGTCCTTGAGATGGACGTACGCGATGTCGTCGCTAAACCGCTCGATACCATCGGTCACATCTCCATCCGGGAAATGTTCACCATAGGGGTAGTGGTGGGCGGTGTCCCAGAGCAGTTCGAGACCGTCAACTGCGTCCAACAGCTCGCGGGTTTCTGCCGCGTTCTCGATGTG
>Ga0102935_1000288_pt1 | contig 17750 bp, 27 predicted proteins | sample SalPonR2_A_D2_MG_FD_78508 | JGI IMG/M metagenome (GOLD analysis project Ga0102935, IMG submission 78508) | Salt pond soil microbial communities from South San Francisco under conditions of wetland restoration - Salt Pond MetaG R2_A_D2_MG | ecosystem: Environmental > Aquatic > Marine > Intertidal... | reverse complement strand
TAGTTGCTCCACTCACCGTCTGGGTTGAGAATACCCCGACCAGTTTGACCGACATGGTTTCTACCCCAACCATCCCACCAAGTCCCGTTGACAGACCTTGATGAGTTTGCACCTACTACCCCGATGGGCATATCGTCGTCTGCATTTTCCAACATCTGATTATCCCATTTGGCGTCTACTATGTTGTAGTAGATCCAACCGAACTCGTCATTACCATCGCCGACGTTACGTCTTATAGCGATGATGAACCCCTTTTCTGGATGACGCTCGAACCAGTATTGGCAGTTGTCCGATTCGTGGGCACTTTGATAGTCGTCGTCAACGATTATGTCAGCTTCTCCCCACTGAGTGCCGCTGAAGACATTATTTGAAATGTCCCAGTTGTACCCATGAGTAACGCTGAAACCCCAGTCTCTACCGTATCCTCCGGGGTTGGAGTCACGTCCCGAAATTAGGACGTGCTGATTAGAAACTGGGGCTTCCATGACGAAATACCCAGAACCTGTCCTTTCATCTACGATAACATTCCAACCTGTCATGGTCGAAATGCCATCGTACATAATATCGACGATATTATCCAATGAAGATTGGATTTGTGATTCGTAAGTCATTATTACACCATCTTTAGGGCGAGTCTGACACCGTTAAGTCTGAATATCTCGTATTTGTCCTCTCCTGCATCGTTCTGCACCCTGTCCATATGGGAAACGTAGTGGTTCGATCTGTCTGTCAGGACAAGATCGGTTTTCCCAAATGGAGGGGTCCAGTTCGTGTCTGAATTTTCGACACCTGTGTATGTCCAGAACTTTGGAGAAGTGAAGTATCCTTCAATCCCCCAATCAGGATGGTAGCAACCATAGCCACCGCCAATGTCGTTTGCATTGTATGGAACATACCCTTGATTCGACACGCTGTCGTTACCATCTGCAAATAGAACACCCGAAGCCTGTTCTGTTCCAGCAGATGTGATTTGGTTGTTCCACGACCTGTCGAATAGCTCATAGCCCATTATCCCGAATGATGCGTTAGCATCGTACTTCTCCGAGTGGACTGCTATGTGGAAACCGGTGTCGTCAGCCTGAATCCAGTAGTAAACTGGCCAGTCGTGTTCCATGTTTCCTTTATCATCGACCTGAACATCTGTTGCTGTCCACTGCTGGCCTGCGAATGACTGTGCAGCATCATTCCAGTCCCAACCGTGGTTGATACACATATCGTAAACGTTGATATTAGACCCCTCGATATTATTGCCTAGGTCGATGAGAACGTCATCTCCAGAGTTGTTTGGAGGGTTTAGAACGAAGTAACCCTCAGAAGCGAGTGAGTCCTGTTTGAGGTCCCACCCCTCTATGGAGACGACCTTATCCCTAAGGTCTTTGAACGCATCTATCCATGTCGATCTGACTCTACTTTCATATACCATTTTTTGTTTTGTTTATTGTTTACCGCAGTGCGAGCAATCTGAAACTCGCTGGTTCCGATAACGCTTCCGGTTTTCTGTAGTGGATGTCAGTTGCCTGCATCGTGATAGAAAACGGATCCTGTGCTGGGGTCAGGTAGATTAGCCTATCATCGTCTTCTTGGTTTTTGAACGCGATATAGAATGGGTTGTCGAAGTCGTACACCGAGATTCGCTGTGACGGCCATCCCCATTCCTTTGATTCTTCTTCCTCAGACGTAACCTCGATTTTCGTCTCGGAAGAAAAATACTCTGTATTGTAGTTCCCTTGGTTGCCGGAAACTTGAACGTTCAGGGTGTCTCGGATGTTTGGAGACGGTTTGACGTAGTTGCCATCGTCTATGACGACCACAGACTCGTTTTCGTCAATGTCTCCCGAAGCCTCAACCCTTGCTCTGAAACTGCTACCAGAGATGTTGAATACAGCCTCTCCAGATGAGCCATTCGCAATTTCTTGCGTAGCTGTCCCTGCTAGACCTTTTGGGAGATTGTCGATCTCGACATTCCCTGCAACAACATGGTTGTTACCGGAAACCCCGTTAAGGTTGAGGAGGGATTTGACCATGATCTCTTGATTTTTGAGCATGGCCCTATAGTATTCATCACCAGACCCCAATTGTGATAGGGCACCTTCGATGAACGATAGGCTATCCTCTGCATCTTCTACCGTGACTATGCTACCTGTCATTGTCTTAGTTGGTGACGTTGACGCCGCCGATGGAGATTACGAGAGCCCCGTCATTGTTCCCGTCAGTCTCTGAAACGATGCCATTAGCAACGTCTTCGACAGTGGCGTTTTCGATAACCACCCGATCTCCCGGCGATAGGTGGAAAGCCTCGAAATCGTCTTCCAAGTCTTCCGATGCCGTATCATACTCCTCGTCGTAGAGGGTAACGAGAGTCTCCATTGTCGCATTTTCCGAATACTTCAATCGGAGAGTGTCAGGTGAGAACGTTTCCTCTGGTCGTAGAGCCAAGACCCCGTTGGTGTTAGAAGCACCGCCCTCAACAACAACGTAGTCAGAGCTTACCGATCTGCTTTCTCTTTGATCTTCTGCCATTTTCAGTTACTCCCTAGGTTCCGTGCCTCATTGAAGGAGATGGGTTCAACGCCCCACGACTCCTTAAGTTCGTAGTCGATCTGACGGTCCATGCCACCAGCTGGAACGATAGGCATTGGACTGCCAGTTGCTACGATACGACGGATCTGCTTTGCGTCAGAAGCCCTCCGTGGGTTGAGTGCCCGAATGTTGTACTCCCGCATCTTGATGTTGACCAATGGCTTGTGAGCCTTTGTGTCAGCATTGTAGAAGTCGAAGTCCAAGTGGACACCCGGCGGGATGAACAGTTCTTCTGCGTCAGTTGGTCGCCCGTAGGGGCTATCCTCACCGTCTATGTAACCGAAGTCGTCGCCCGAACGTGGCGTGCTGAGATTCGGAATTGAACGGAGACGGTGCTGACCCTCTGGGTAGTTCGTGTAACGACGGAAGTGCGACGGTGAATGTCCCAGAGCCGCGTGGATGACTTTCGTGTTGTGGTCATCCATGTATAGAATGTCGTCACCTTTGTAGTCGAGATTCATGAACCCGGAAGATTCGTTGGCGGGGATTTCCCCAATCTCGTCATAAGGTGAGAATCTGTTCTGCTCCCATCCGGTCACTTCCAAGAAGACCAGACCATCGGAGAACTTCATAGCGAAAAGGTCTCCAATGTTAAGGAATTTTTCTTCGATCTGCTGTAGTCCTTTGTTCATTGTTGGTTGTCGTTGTTTGTATCTTGATTATTTTTATTCCGAAGATGTAACTAACGGATTGTTAGCTGACGGAAAAAATTTGTGGTTACTCATATCTCTCGCGCCCTTGTGTTGTTGTCAGGGCGAAAGATAGGTGAACGTCCTATCTAGGAGTGTGGTTACTCAGTCGTTACAGCCACGTGACGATGTTGTCCGAGTCATTGCCCGCAAACCGAGACGGATCGACCGAACGGTATGCCTTGTGCGGAAGGTAGGTGAATCCGACGAGGTACGGAGCATCGACGCCAGGTTCGTCTGCGTAGACCTGAGCGTAAATGTCATCCGTTTTCTTGAGAACGACCGGCGTATCCAGCCACTTGATCTGGAGATCAGTCTCCTGGAATGCGTATTCCGTGTTGATCGAAGGTCGGGGCTGGTCGTTCAGACGCCAGTTGATCCGGGTGATGACTGGATCATCAGCGTAGCTACCCACACCAAGGATGATGTGGACTGCATCTTCGCCAACAGTGGCTGGGCCATCGACACCGCCGGTTCCTTCGAGGTTGTCGGGAACCGAGCTGTCGATCCAAGGCTGAACTGGTTCTGCGATAGTACCGTCGCCGGAATCTGCGAACTCAGGGAGGTTTTTCCACGAGTTCCATCCGAAGTAACCCGAATGGATCTCGTCGATACCGAAGTTCCCCGAGGAGGGAGTCATTCCGTCGAAGGTACGGTCGAACTGAGCCTTTGCGATCTGGGCGGCTTCCTCGATCTCACCCATGTAGTCGAGGATTTTCTGGATCTTTACCTGCGTGTCGAGTTCCCGCGTGTCCTCGAAACCGCGCTTAAGGGCCAGCTTAAAGCTGTCCTCTTCGCCTTCCGAGAGCTGGGCACGCTCGACACCACTTTGGGATGGACTATCTACTTTAGGCATATTAAGTCACCAGATTATGCCGTGTCGAGGCTGTAGTCCGACTGTGCCGGGGCCTGTTGGCTGTTCTGATTGGCAGAGGTGTCTGCTCCAGTCTGGGCGTTAGGCTTTCGGACCTGAACAACCCGACCAGTGTTAGCACCGGTACTGAAGGTGTTAGCGAGTTCCGCGAAACCCGAACCCTGAATACCGTAGCCGACGAACTCTGCTGCCTCGGTCGGAACTTCTCCCATGTCTGCTAGGAACTCTTCCGAACCGATTGCGATACCTGTGCCGAGTGCGACTTTGCCCGCGCTAACCCCCAGACCGCCGATTGGGAGGTAGCTGGACATAAGACTACCGGCATACGTGGAAGCGAACGAGCCACCGCCAACGGCGGCACCTCGAATTAGCTTCTCTTTGACAACTTGGAAATCCATTGTTTGAAAAAATTACGCGATCTGCGGGCGGCGGATGCCGATTTCAGCTCGGTCCTTGTACTCCCGGAGAGCCCGCTGCTGGGTCGGGATATTTTCGAGAACTGCATCCGCCCCAGTTTCACCCTTTTGGGCGAGGTTTGCAGCGGCCTGGGTCATGACCTTGAGCTGACCCTCCTGATTAATGAGGGCGAACCCTTCAGTGCCGTCCTCTTCTTCCGCCATTTCGATGGCGTTTTCGAGGCCTGCGTGAACATCTGGGAACTGCTGTTCGAGTTCGTCCATCGAAAGCCCCTTCCACGGGGCAGCGTTTCAGACGATGGTTCCACCGAGTTCTCCGCCGGGACCCTGAAGGAACGGCGAATACTGGATACTGTACCGATCGGACTGGGAAATGTCGAGAATTTCCTGAAGCCCAATGTCTGGATCGACTTGGAGTGCGCTGGACATATTGTACCACGCTACGGCCAACTTGTGGCTCGTAGCTAAATGTACGTTCACGCGCGGGGCACTTAAAGGTTCATAAAGAAAGTACAAAAACACCTTGAAATACTACACTCCATAAAAAAAGCCAACAGAGGATTTTACCCCTGTTGGTTATCTATCGAATATACTTGAGTTATTCCCTCTCCTGGATCTGCTCCTGTCGTTGAATATCCCACCTCCTCTGCTACTACCTCTTCTACCGCTGAATATACCATCACCACCGAATAAACCATCTCCATCAGTGAATATGCTTTCCCAAGCCATGTTGCTCACATCACCCAAATCCATCATACCGCTTGCGATGAGATTTGCCATAATGTCAGCCACATCTCTTATTTGGGCATTAGGCCCGTGTTCCTCAAAGAGCCTATCTTGAACTTTGGAAACTTCAGCATCGAAGTCTTCCTTTTCTGATAGAGTCTTAGACTTTCTTCTTGTAGCTTTCCAATATATGCTCCTGTCTATATCAGTAATATCATTGTCGTCTATATACTCCTTCACATCATCGAAGAAGTCTATTTGGCCATAGTCAGGTTCGTACAAGTCCTGCACTGCACCGTAGATGAGAAGACCTTCAATAGCAATTGAAAGCTCTTGGATCATCTCCTGCCTGACTGCACCGCTTGCTCCTATGAAGTCGTCAACATCATGGAAGTCAGGACCTGACCCTTTGCTCACACTCCTTGACGAGCTTATACTTTTTGATATATCCCTTTTTATCTCAGACACTTTGCCCTGTGGAAGACCATAGGCCATTGTGTCAGACGCTTTCTGCCTCTGGTTAGGAACTCTAAGATTTATTTCACCATCGAAGAAATCTTTGGCAGTTTGAACAGCCTTGAACTGCTCTTCCGCATCTGGAGCATCATTAACGTCAGGGTGTATATCACTTTGTAAACCCCTGTAATTTGACTTTATGTCGTCCTCGTCATACCCTTCTTCAAGGCCGAGGAGTTCTTCAGCCAGTCGTTTGAGAAGGGCTTCAGATGCCATTACATCCCCGCGAGATTCTCGGTCATCTCATTGATTAGCTTGCTAATCATCTCATCCTCCCCTGCTTTCTTTGAGATTTCTCCCGCCTTTTGAACAGACTCTTTCTTGCTCATGTTGAAGTTGTCTTGGAGTGCTTCCGCAACCCCAACACGATTCCGTGCAAGATTGATGAACAGAGCGTGGAAGTAAATGGTGAACTCATTAAAGTCGCTCATGTTATCCGTTGACATCTCATAGATGTTGTTATGGAGTTCTTTTACCTCTTTGATTTGCCTCTGCTCATACTCACCAAGAGTGCCGGAAGTGCCAGAGTGGTGGTTGAGATCAGCGCCCTCATCAGCCCAATCTTGGGCGACACGGCCAACTTCTTTGCCTTCTGGGTCGATCATCCCATCTGGGTCTTGTGAATACGGATCCCCGCCAGTAGACTGTTGACTTTTGGAGCTTGAAGACTTGCTCTTGGACTTCTTTTTCTTTTTTGAACCGCTGGACTTTGACTTTTGGTTGTCGAGTTCGTCAATATCTACCATTTTACATTTCCCCATCGACCGAGCTTACGTCGGAGTCGATGTTTTGCTGGTTAATTCTCTGCTGTCTCTGCTCCCCGAGAGTACCGATCAGTTCATGGCCCATTGCCATAATGTCATTGACCATAGCTTCTTCTTCACCCGCGAGCTTCTGTGTCTGGTCAATTACCCTGTTAGCACCTTCGAGTTTCTTCGCCATTTCTTCGTAATCTGTGCCCTGATTATCTTCACCTCTCATCTGACGGATCTGTTGTTGCATACTGCTAATCTGGTTCATCGTCTGAACCCCGTGAGAGATCCGATCACGAAACATCGGAGAGTGGTTGATCTTGTAAGCCATGCACTTCGTAGTGAAGTCAACCATTGACGAGAACCCTCTCATCTCAAGGTATTCCTCGGCGAAACGGTATGCAGAATCCCACTCGCGTTCTGCTGGTTCTGCTTCCATTTCGTACTCCCCGTCTTCCATGCCGCCTTCGACAGTCTCAACTTCGGAGTCAACTTCATCCATCCATTCTTCACCCCCTTCAATGGATTCGTCATCTTCTTCTCCGTTCATTCCCATCAGGTTTTTGAATCTATCTCCAAGTCCCATTATTCTTCACTCCCTTCTCGTCGGATGGTTACTTCCAGCACTCCATTGTTGACAAACGCATCAACAACATCTTCCATTGTGTCTTCTGGAACAGGCAGAGTAACATCTTTTCCCCCTGCTCTAATCCTTGCTTCTCCGTCGTTAACGCTGATGTTTATTTCCTCTACTGTTTCACCAGACACATCAGCTACGATCTTCACCGAATCTTTGTTGGTGTGAGACTCGAATAATGGGTCCTTCCCGTCTCCGTATTCTCCACCACCAGAACCGAGCAAAGACCGGATTGTGTCTTTGTTGTTCTGATATGCCTCTACTGCACTATCCAATGCGTCGAACAGCCCGTCTGTCTTATCTTTATCAGTCATTTTTTACCTTTGACCAAAACTTGTTTGACACTCCCTGACACAGCAACGCGATAAAGTGGAGGAAGTTTGCAGGGCCAAACTCCTCCCCTTTGTCTACATACCCAACAAAGTGGGCGATCTGCCATACCATTTCAGCAAGTTCCGAGACTATGATTGCTGAAATAGCCGGGGTTGCTTCGTCCCAACTCATTCATCTTCACCATCTTCGGATGAGAACAGACCGTCGATCCCATCAGAGGTTTCAGATGGAATGTCGATACTCATTCCAGATTCCTCTTGAGTATCTCCACTATCTTCTTCCACTTCTCCGACCACACCATCCATAGCCTCTGCGAGTTCTTCTTGTGATGGCTGTTCATCTTCGATTGGTTCATCTCCTGTGTTATCTCCAACCTCTACGTCAGAGATTTGCTGTGTATCTGGTCTTTCAGGTTCCGGTTCAGGCTCAGGTTCAGGCTCTGGTTCTTCAGAACCCCCAAACAGATCGTCAACGGACTCCTTTTTCTGACTGGTTGTTTCTTGGGTGGGTTGCTGTTCGACCTGACCCCCAGAGTTCATCTGCTGTTCCATTCTCTCCATTCTTTGCTCCATCTTCTCCATGTACTCCATAGCTTGACCAGCGGCGTCACCACCTACAGCGTTGCCTTTGTTGAACTGACCAAGAGGTGAGCTTGACACACTCTGCAACCGTTGCTGAATGAGGGCGTCAATTGGGTCGTCGTCCTGCTGTTGTTCGTTGATACCCAACTGTTCCGTAAGCTGTTGGACATACTCAACATCCTCAACACGGATTTGATCTGCCTGAAGCTCCCTCATGTTCACTTCGGACTCGAAGATTCTTTGGGAGTACTCCTCGCTATTGAGTGCCCTAACAGCCATCTCCCCGAAAATGTCCTGAGGGTCACGGCCGATTTCTTCACACACCTGAATGAAGTAATCGTACAGTTGTGGATTTTGAGACTGTGCAACTTTTGCCATCTCACGACCGACCTCTCGTTTGATTAGCCCGTCGTTTTCAGCGTCGGATTCTGTAAATGTCATTACTCTCCACCTATGTGTTGGTCAACATTGTTTTCCCAGAACTCTTTAGCTTCCTCAGCACTTTCAGGGTCGGTGAAAACTTGTATCTGGTACCCGTTGTCGTACTGCTCGAATTTTACGCTTTCAGGGTCCTGTTTCGAGATGAACCAACTGACAGCTTGGCCGATGATACTGTCTTCATCCATCGGCAATCTGCCAATCAGCTTCTCGAATTTACTTTCCTTCATTCGTCCCCTCTGCCATCTTTTCCAGATTACTGGCAGCGAACTGTGCCAATTGAGGGTTATTGATAGACTGCCCGATCTGATAGCAAGTGGCGAACAGTGTTTTTTGTCGTAGAGGGTCTTCGATCTTTTGGATCATCTCCTCCACAACATCAACGGATGAGTTTGCGATAGCTTCCCTATCGTGTTCATCCACGAGTTCGTTCATAGCCTCTGCCGTTTTCATGTCCGACTTGAATACCTCTCGAACCTTCTGGTCTGTTGATTCTGTCATTGTTTACTCCATCTGCTAACGTAGCCCTCATCCGCGAGAATGCTAAGGGCGAAAAATGCTTGCTGTTGAGCCGCTTTGATGCTGACATCTTCCCCAACGAAAACACCATCTTCGTTGATGTTCACTTTGGGCCTACTGGCGTACTGCCATTCGATGTGATCCCCACAGTGTGTAAATTCTACACCCGCCTGCTGGAAGTCTTCTGGAATATCCTCGATGAAAACTTTCCCGAATGTAAATTCGTCCACAACTGTGGTGTTACTGTGCTCCTTCGTGTTCACAGGGTCAACCTGTCTGAGTTCTTCCAGTGTCATAGATCGAGGTCCGCGTTCAGGATTTGGTCAACGGTGCGAATATCGACCTCTTTAACCGTCTTACGACCTGCCCTTTCTGCAAGAATCTCAGCAAGCCTGAACTTCTCTTGGATTCTGTGTTCTTCTTGAAGTGCAACCCTTACAGCGGCGTCTTTACTAATCCGACCGTGTTTAGTCGAATCATGTCCAATGTCTTTAATAGCCTGTACTTGTAGCCTCACGTCTGACCCATTAACATCTTCAGGCATTGTTAATTAGTTTTGAAGCGTCGGCTTTCATGATCTCTACGGAATCCTCTTTACAGACCACGAATACTTTATCACCCTTCTCAACCCCGATCTGGTCGAGAAAGTCCTCGTCTATTGAGACCCTATTAAGCTCTTGAACCTTACGAGTGGTTGTATCGCCCACAGGGTCTTTGTCTTCTCCCATCTGCTCGAATGTTGGTTCTTCTACCATTATTTCTTTTTCATCCTTGCGATAATTTCATCTATTACACCTTGATCTTCAACTTCCGATATTGATTGATAGACACTATCAACCTTTACAGAAGTTGGTTTTGAGACAATGATAACAAAATAACCGTAGTTACCTATTGACTCGACTTGTGATTTTGTCAGACTCCAGTTGTCCCTTGCTTTAACTTCAAGGGCTACTTGGTCAGCAAAGACAAAATCTGGCCCTTCTGGTAGCCTTTCAAGCCAAGATTCTTCTATTTCAACAACGTTCAACAACGAAGATAAAGCCCTTTGCTCAGCTGGGAGCAAAGAGTAACCTTGGTAATAAACGTTATTGCTACTATTCTCCATTAAGAGCCTCCCCCATTTACATACACGGCTTCAAGTAACTTAAGTATTGTCATTACTTCTTGTACTTCTATGGTTAAATAACCAGCTCAATACTATCTGTGGATCATTCTACCCTATACAGACTTTCGACTATTCCTGCTTTACTAAGGGTGTTTAAAGAATCAAGAACGTACTCCCTTAGGAGTATCATGTTTGTCTTTCTCCATTGAGACTCTCGAACATGAACATGGTCGTCCTGAATATAGACTTCACCCATATCACCGTAATAGATTATGAAGTCATCCTCTGCTACGATAGCCTTAGGGTGGTCTATTGCTTCCTCTACATTTACTCCAGTGAATCCGTACTCAACTGGATTTATCTTATTCCTTTCAAGTCTACCTTCTTCTTGCAGAGGTCGTTTGTACTTGATTGGAGTGATTGGCGGGGACAAGTTTGAACTCGCATCCACTGCACTGATACCAAGCTCTCTCGCAAGCTCGTCAAGCTCTATCCCAGACTGTGTGGTGTTCATCACAGTAAAGTTTGGATCGTCTCTCATTTCTTGCGACAATCCTGCACTGTGACCCTCAATAAATGGCTGATTAGGAACCACCCACTTAACTTTGTCTGACATACCAAGTAGCTCATACCCAAGCTCTTTGAAAGCGACACCGCTCGCTCTATACCAGTCCCACCATTCGTCATCTCCAGCCTCATCTGGAATACCGACACCGTATAGACCACTCACCTCTACAATATAGTCAAACGAAGACCAATCAAAATCATCACCAGCTCTGTTTGTATTGGCGTCTTTGTAGATGGCAAAGTCGGGTAGCATTAGGGTCTTGTCGTATCTCGCCAATGACTCCCTCGGTGGTATGCTAACTACTTCATCCTCCAGTTCATGCTTCTCGTATATATCGAACCATGTATTCATAACGTCGAGACTATCAAGAACCTCTCCATTTGGCAGTTCTATATTAATTCTCTCACCTTGACCTACACGTCTAATGGACTCAACAACATTGTCCCACTGATCCTTACTCGGACCAACTACAGATGGAACTGTAAACGCCTCGTATGCGAATGGAACTTCATTTTCACTCAACCACTCGGCCACATCAACCTCCAGATATGACCGCATCATCGTTACATCATGCTCGTGGATCCTATCACGGATCTGTCTCTCTTTATCTTCCATTTATATTGGCCCCGTTGTCACAACTGCCACTGCTGGACAGTCATTTGATTTTTTGTGTTCCTCAACTTCTTCTTCTGGCATTACATCGCCACAACTGACACACTGTTTAAGCATCGTCACCATCAACATCGACAACCGTTTTCTCGTCTTTGTTAATCATGTATTCCAGCGCATCCTTACTTGGATAAGCACTATACGACCCTCTTGGTGCTTCGTCAGGCGGTCTAATCTCAACTCCGTTTTCTTTGAGAGTCTTTAGGATGAATGAATAACTTGGTTGTAGCCTGTCTCTTGGCCCATACATTAGAGTGTAAGACATGGCCTCGTCATGGCTTGATTGGTCTGCCACAACACCCTGTCTTTCTTCATCGGAAGTGGCTTCGTACCATTGTTCCCATTCATCAAGACTCCACAGGGGCCTTCGGTTGTATTCTGCCTGAATACGATAGCCCGAAAATTCTTCTTGGAATGGATTCTCGCCCCTATACATACGACTCCATATCTCTACAACTTCGTCAGAAAGCTCAGGTGCCCCGCTACCTCGTCGCATGACACCCCACTTTCTCATCCACTCACCTATTGTACCCGCACTTCTATCTGTAAGACTACCAATCTCACCTTGGCTTAGGTTCTCACCCCAGTACATCTGTTGTAGGAACTGCTCAATTTTATATGGCTTGAGAAACTCCCACAGTAGAGGTTCGATAGACTCCCTAATTGAGTTACGGTATTGAGACTCTGTAATAACCGTATAGTCTCTACCCACGTACTTGAGTGAGTCGATCATAAGACCATAATCATCGTCCACTACTGGGTACCTATCACCCACATTTCCAGTATCGGATAAGCGTTCTCTCGAACTTTCCGAGTCTGCAATGATGATTGGATTCCCAGTCCCGCCTTTCTGGTTTATCTCATCGCTTGTCATGGCGAAGGGGTAGTAAACAGTAGGCTCCTTAGGCGGAACCCTGTGCAAGTGGACAATATCAGACAGTGGATCATCGTGCCACCCTTCGGATTCGGGGTCTTCGTACTCATCCAGCATCTCATCTGTAAACTTAGGCGCCATGATAACCAAGTCACTATCCCTTTCAAAAGCTTTCTGCTTCTTGCTCTCCATGTATGGCTTGTCTATCGGATTGACAAACCTTGTAGAGACTTCAAGAGATAGCCCCCATTCCCTCTGGTCTTCATCCTCTACATAGAAGTCAACACCAGGATCATTGTAATCAGGACTCTCCGTTGTCTGATAATGCTTGAACTGTCTTTCCATCACATCCTGCATTATCAACTCCGCCTCTTTAGAGACTTCATTACCTTGGTTGCTAAGAGTCTCAACCATTTTCATCTTCTCATCGGGGGTCATGCTTTGGTCAACAATATCCTTGTAAGCATCCCTAACATTAGTCCCGTCTGGAAGATGAACTATAGTATAAGGGTTCCAATGGTGGTCTGTGGTGTCTGCAACATCCACAAGAGAACTCTTTGGACTTGACTCCTCTTGCCCCATAGCACCGGACTGGTAGTCTTGTGTAAAGACTTCAACCCTGCCTTGCTCGCCAAGTATGCCTACAATAGCACTAACCTTGTTAATTGTAGCAAGCATACCAAGCTCCCAATCGGGGTCGTGTTTAATGAGCTTCCTTGCTATCTCGCTAACATAGCTCGGCTCGGAAGCAAGCTCCACGATTCTTGCAGTGTCTTCTTGACCAACTCCGTCTTCACTGGTAAAGAAGTTCATGCCATCACCGATTTCATAGTCCTGTACTCCTCTGCACCCTTAACATATGGCACCTTAGACTCTATAGCAAACCACTCTCCAGTGTGGGCCATTTTAACAAGCAACACCCACTCGGAACTTGCATCCCTTGTAGCAGGGAAAGACTTGCCTATATTAGCCATAGTCATCAAGTCGTGTATATCACCACCTACTTCCTTTTTAGATGTTCTACCGTTTACCACAACTACACCGACAAATACAGTAACACCATCTCTGGATGCTACAATATCAACATCCGCCGGTTGAGAGTCGGTCTGTAAGTCTGCCCTAACAGACGCCCACCCCCATCTGCACAACTGTTCATTTGCCTCTACACAAGCCCTCGCGTGACTGTTATCTCTAATTACCATTGTGTTAGTGAAGTCTGACCTTCTTCTCTCTCAGGAGGCCCTCTTTCATCTGCTTCCCTATCTACCACGTGTCTGTGGCACGTCGGACAGTAATCTGACGGAACTTCAAATTTCAGACCAAATCCTTGTCCACAGTCACAGTAGAACACTTTACCTTTTTCATAACACTTTACTCTATCCGTAACATCAACATAATCATTACCGTAAATCTGTTTCAACTCATCTTTCCTGTTACTCTTTTGTGTCTTGCTCATCTTTGGTCTTCTTTGTGTAGTTGAACTTACCGTCAAATTTGAACCCATCTTCAGTGTCCTCGTACTTAGCACTAAACTTCATGCTAATAAACCTGACGGCTCTGTATGTTGCGTACAATGCTCCAATCACACCGGCGTAATCGACTGTTGAAAGTTCTGGAATCATGTTAGTTATCCACCGCGAACAGATCACCAAACTCGGGCTTCTCTAACCCGGAGTCGTCTGTGATCTTACCGTTTTTGTCTCGCTCAGGAGATTTCCCAAGGTTGTAGTTCATCTTTCGGTTGTATGCTTCGCCGATGTTGATATTCATTATCTCTGCCAACAAGAACAGAGTAATCATAACATCGGCCATTTCTTCCACGACAGACCCGTTAGTGCCTACATGGAAAGCTATCTCGAACTCGTCCAGTTCTTCTTCGTAGACTTCATACTGGTCGAAAGCGTCTCTGCTGAAGCCGTCCATATGTTGACCCATACTGTTCTGAGCCGCAAACCTCCGGGCCAAGTATGTGTACTCACCTTTATCGACCCTCATATCTGTGAGAGTCTCGTCTTTGGTGTTAGTGTGAACTGTGTCTATACCCTCACCGCAATGTGGACAGAAATCAATATTCTGCCCTCTGTTAATCTCTGTAGCCTTGCCCTTCACATGGCACAGAAATGCTGTCGTGTACGATTCTCCGTCTTCGTCAACCTGAAATGCGTGCTGTTGGCTTGAAGTTTCCATTATTGCTCACCAAGTTTGATCTGCCTACCCTGCGGTATTCTCTTACGCGCCAAGTCTGCGTACTTGGACGATAGCTCTACACCTATCCAGTCAAATCCGTTGTTGGCGGCGGCTACTGCTGTTGTTCCTGACCCAAGGAATGGGTCCATCGCAACACCCGGTTCATAATCAGCATCACACCCACAGGACTGCTGATAATCAGCGTAATCCCCGCCAGGATTAAGAACTGTCTCATCTTTAATTTTCACTTCCTTCTCGTATGGTTTCCCGCACTCTGAACAAACCTTGTCTGGACAGCTAAGGTTTATACATCGGGCTGGGAGTTGCTCTGGGAACACTGCTCTGTGGTCCCCGTCATAGCCATCTCCGTTGATAAGCCACACATCTGGAGGGTTTGTACCCATAGAGTTGTATGTCTTACCGCGTCTCGTATCTTCACCGTCACGGAACTTAGAGTCTTGAGCCGCTTGCCCCAAGTCTCCGTCGAATGAAGGTGGCATTAGTCTGTTGCTGTCAACGTCGGAGTAATGATCCGGTTCGGGTGTAAACCTCGGCATAGGCTCCCACTGATTGGCAACTCTGCTACTTCCTGCAAACGGTTTGCCATTGCCCCTAAGATCATCGTCGGGCATCCAGACTTTCTTCGCCCAGATAACATTACTCCTAAGACACCAACCTTCCTCTATTAGAGCTGTGTATATCCTTTCAGGTATGTACATACGTGACTTTCGGCGGGCATTCAACCTACCGTCAAAGTCTTTACCTGCATAAGTATCACCAATATTGAGCCACAGAGACCCAGTAGGCTTAAGCACTTTCCTAAGTCTGGTCATCAAATCAACAATGTGGTCAATGAACATGGCCGGTTCAGGCTCAGCACCTAACTGTCCTAACCATGCTCCGCATTTCACACATTCTTGATCTTCCCATTCGTGGTCGCACTCGTGATTTCCACCGACAGGCACAGCATCCTCAATATCATAATCCCGTAGATCATAATACGGAGGACTTGTGGCTATAACGTCTACAGAGTTCTCCGGTAGCTTTGAAGCCCACTTATAGACATTACCCTCGTAAATCTTATTCCGTTCTAATTCATCAAGCCTTTCAACATCTGGTTGATTGCCTACTTTGTAGAACGGTTGGCGTTCTTGACTTCCGGAAAGGTCCCGCAGACCTCCCTTTAGCTTTTGAACATCGTGTGCAATTCGGTCAACAATACCGTCAAGAGATATATCAGTGCTATCTCCGTTGGTGCTTGTGGGAACATCTTCAAAACCACCACTGCTATCAGAGTCGCTATCCCCATCCGAAGAAACAGGCCCATCACCTGCTTCAGATGTAGTGCTAACAGAACCTTTGTCGGAATTTCCGTTCCGAGTTGATTTCTTGTTTTCATCTCCCCATTCTCCTAAAGTGCTGGCACCAGAAGTTCTTGAACTGCTACCAGTATCAGAACTACCGTTGCTAGAACCAGAGTCACTCTTATCGACAGTTTGTTTGGTGTTGGCGGGTTCATCTACTTCATCCTTTGATCTTTGCTCGAATTGATCCCACTTGTCGCCTACGCCGCTATCACTTTCACCACTATCACCATTGCCCCCACTATCATCAGGAACGACCACGCCATCAGAATCGTCAGGACTACTCTTGCCATCACCTCCCTCATCCACAGTCTGTTCAGCCTCTTTCTCGAACTGTTCCCATTTGTCTGTTGATCTTGTTTCCTTGTCATCGTCGTCTTCTTCTCCGTATCCGTCTACCTCGTCTTTCAGGAACTCCCTAATAACGTCATCGGTAGCGAACTTTCCCTTATCAAGCTCCGTATTGTGTTCGTACTTCGTATGGAAGTTGTGTGAAACATCATCCATACTTGAGTAGACGTGTGCGATAGCGGTGTAAATGTCGCTGGTGTCAACGTACTTAGCCCCTAAAGCCATCCACTCATCTCCGAACTTCTCGTAACCCCACTCTAAGAAAGCCCTCTGTGCATACTCCGGTTTGAAGTATTTGTGAGGCCCTTCTATCTCGTCTATGTCGTCGGAGAACGCGACAGCTAACCCTCTTAGCTTGCTGGTGACGAAATTACCCGAATCGTCAACCACTCCGAGATCGTACAACTGTGGGAACTCTGACTGTCCAAGACTTGACTGGTCTTTATGTTCAACTTCTACGTCTGAGCTACCAGTTGTCTTATGTCTAAGCTCATCTACCCTATTCTCCGTCACAGCCTTAGCAAGCTCGTGCTTACCATATTTCTCAAGGAGGTAGTCAATCCCCCCAAGTTCTTCGGACTTAGACACATTAATCAGAATATGCCCCTCCTTACACCAGTACGAGATAGCTTTAATCCGGTCAAATAGCTCCTCGTTATTGTCAAGGTGTGTATGGAAGACGTTTTGGATTTCATCGTAACAGTCGTTCTCCTTGCAGACTTCTACGACTCTACCCTCAACTTTACGATCAACCCAACTCTCCCAGTGGTTGTAAAGACCCCTCTTTAGACCAGCGGAGTAGTTGACAGCATTGTTGCCTTTCTCGTCGGTGTAGTCAGATTCTTCCCTATCGTCAACCCACTTGTTAATTACACCCCTAACTACTGGGGCGTTCAGCTCCCCGTCTTTGAATAGGAGTTCTTCAACTGTCTTCTTGGTCATCTTCACCCTCCTCTCGCTTCTCTGCTATATCCCTAAGAATCTCAGGGAACTCGTTATAGACTTGCAGAGCCACGAAGTTTCTAATTGGAGCTGGGGTATTATCTGGTAGCTTACCCTTAGCATCTTCTTCCATCTCAATTAGAGCTTCTTCGATCTCCCATTGCTCGGCGTCCTCGTTAAACTCTGCAAGAACCTCTGAAACTTCCCTACGCTTCATGGCTATCATAGTCTCCGATACTGTCTCGAAGACTTCTGGAAGGTTTGGTATCATTCCATAGCCTCCAAGAACCAGTCAGGGAACAAATGACTATTCCGATCAATCAGCCCAACTGCTGAATCATCGAGAATGTAGAAGTAAGCCCAGTCGTCTGGGCCACGCACTGCACGACCGTATGCTTGTGCTATTTGAACAGCCGCATGACGATTATACCAGTCCCAATCGTTCATCTTCTGGACACGGTGTTCAACCCTCTTATTGTTCATACTCTTATACAGAGTCTTCCCCAACACTTGCCATCGGCAAGCGTCATCATCAAGACTAACACCCTCATCCATAGCCACAGAGAAGAACACCTGTTTATCGGATTCCTGCCACTTCTTCAAGCTACCTTCACGGTCCCTCTTATCCT
>Ga0102935_1000285_pt1 | contig 17766 bp, 17 predicted proteins | sample SalPonR2_A_D2_MG_FD_78508 | JGI IMG/M metagenome (GOLD analysis project Ga0102935, IMG submission 78508) | Salt pond soil microbial communities from South San Francisco under conditions of wetland restoration - Salt Pond MetaG R2_A_D2_MG | ecosystem: Environmental > Aquatic > Marine > Intertidal... | reverse complement strand
CTTCGCGCCTGCAGGTGCCGTTAACTACTTTTGGGATAAAGCTCTTTTGCGCCGCAGCCACGTTCGGTCGCGACGACGAGGGCAGCCAGCACCAAGAGGCAGCGCGCATGGCTTGGTCGAGGTCGCCTCGGATGACTGCCTGCGCGCCAAAGCCACTCAGCCATCATGATTCGCAAGACATGAGGGCCTCGGACGGGCTTGCCGCGATGAAGTCGATCGGGGGCCAACCGTATCTCGGAAGGGCCGTCCGGAGCGCCGCTGAGCGGTCCTGCATTTGTCGCGGGTGACACGCGCAGATCGTCCTCACCGCTCCAGAGCCGGATGGCGACCTCGAGCGATGCCACCTGTTCGGGATTGAAGCCGAAGGCGAAGCCCGGACAAAAGACGGGGTGAAGTCCAGGCCCGTCATGCACCAACACTGAAACCGGACCACTCATTGGGGGCAGGCCACCGAAGAATACGCCAAGGGGGCCGAAATCGCGGGGTGAACTCCGGCGTAAAGTACATTCATATCAATGGGTTATTTTTATGGCGGAGGAGGTGGGATTCGAACCCACGGTACGCTTTCACGCACGCCGGTTTTCAAGACCGGTGCATTCGACCACTCTGCCACTCCTCCGTGGCGGTTCCCGGATACTCCGCGAGCGACGCCTTGGCCAGTGCGGCTCGGTAGGAACCTGCCGGCGCGTGGCCGAAAGGCTTTTCTTGTCTGCCTCGAAACGGTAGGGTTGCACCGAGCGGGGCACAAGCGCCGTTCGATCGGGCAACCAAGCGCTGGACGACGGTTCGTTACAAGGATCGCGGGACATGGCGCGGGCGGAGAGGCAAAATGGCAAGAGCGACGCGTCGTATATGGGGAGTGGCGGTTTCCGCCTTGGCGGCGATGAGCCTCGCGGGCTGCGAAGGCGGGTTCGCCGGTCTCGGCACGGCCACGGATTCTGACGGGACGAGCCGGCAGGAAGTCGCCACCGGCGCTACCGAGGAGCGCGACGTCGAGGCGCCCGAGGTCTTTCAGGCCAGCGAAAGCGGGCTCTGGGACGGTCGTCCGTCCCTCGGAGGGGTCTGGGTCGCTCATCCGGACGTGACCGACCCCGAACGCGTCATCATCGTGAACGAGGCCAACGGTCAGTCTGTCATCGGGGCGCTCTTCCGCCGCGAGCGCGAAAACCCCGGTCCCCGTATCCAGGTATCGTCGGACGCGGCTGCCGATCTCGGCATGCTCGCTGGCCAGCCGACCCAGATCACCGTCACCGCGCTGCGCCGCGAGGTCGTGGAGGTCCCCGGTGCCGCACCATTGCCCGAAGCGGAGCCGATCGAGACCGCAACGCTCGGCGACGACTCGCTGGCGGCCGCAGCCGCGGCGATCGACGAGGCGGAAGGGATCGAGCCCGCGATCCAGCCGGCCGCCGCCGCGCCCGCCGCGCCGCGGCCTCCGGTCACGAGCCTCGAGAAACCCTACATCCAGATCGGTATCTTCTCGATCGAGTCCAACGCCAACAATACCGGCGCGAGCCTGCGCAGCGCGGGTATCATTCCCACGATCCTGCGTCAGGAAAGTCAGGGCAAGGTCTTCTGGCGGGTCATCGTCGGTCCCGCGACATCCTCGGCCGAGCGCGCCGACGTGCTCGCCAAGGTGAAGGACCTCGGCTTCACCGACGCCTACCCCGTTACCAACTGACCGGAGGCAATGCCCATGGTGGCGATCCTCAGACCCGCGCTCGCAGCAGTCCTCATTCTCGCCGCGGGCGCGGCCCACGCAGCTTTCGAGACACGCGCGAAGGCAGCGTGGCTCTATGACATAACAACCGGCACGGTGCTTTTCGAAAAGAACGCCGACGAGCCCCTGCCGCCGGCCTCGATGTCGAAGCTGATGACCCTCTACATGCTCTTCGAGGCACTTCGCGACGGAAGGGTGACCCTCGACGAGGAATTCGCCGTCTCCACCCGGGCCAAGAACATGGGCGGCTCGACGATGTTTCTCAACGAACTGGACCGGCCGACGGTCGAAGAGCTCATCCAGGGCATCGTCGTGTCGTCGGGCAATGACGCCACCGTGGTCGTCGCCGAAGGACTTTCCGGCACCGAGGACGCCTTCGCGCGCCTGATGAACCAGCGCGCGCCCGAGATCGGGCTCACGAATTCCACGTTCACCAACGCCTCGGGCTGGCCCGACCCCAACATGCGGATGAGTACCCGCGATCTCGGCACGCTCGCGGTGCGGATCATCGAGGACTTTCCCGAGTATTACGGCTACTTCGCGCAGGCGGAATTCGACTACGAGAACCGCAGCCCCGCCAACCGGTTCAACCGCAATCCGCTTCTCGGCATGGATATCGGCGCGGACGGGCTGAAGACGGGTCATACCGAGGCGGCCGGTTACGGCCTCGTCGGATCCGCCCGCCAGGGCAATCGCCGGCTCGTCTTCGTCGTGACGGGGCTCGACAGCCAGGCCGACCGGACGCAGGAAGCCCGCTCGATCCTCAACTGGGGGTTTCGGCAATTCGTGGAGAACACGGTGGCCGAGGCGGGCGATGTCATCGCCGAAGCGAAGGTGTGGATGGGCGATCACCAATCCATCTCCCTCGTCGCGCCGGAGGACATCACCCTGCTCGTGCCCGCCGCAAACCGTGACGCCGTCTCGGCCCGCGTGGAATACTGGGGGCCCCTCGACGCGCCCATCGCCGAAGGCGACGCGGTGGCCGAACTCGTGATCGACGTCGAGGACCTGCCCGAGAAACGCCTGACCCTCGTCGCGGACCGCGATGTCACGCGCGGCGGCTTCGTCCCGCGGCTGCGCTCGGCGGTCACGATCCTGTGGCGGATGGGGCTCGGGCAGGCCTCCGCTCTCGGGGGATGACGGGCGGGCTCTTCATCACCTTCGAAGGCATCGACGGGTCCGGAAAATCGACCCAGGCCCGGCGTCTCGCCGCCGCTCTCGAAGCCGCCGGCCACACGGTGCGCCTCACCCGCGAGCCCGGTGGCTCGCCCGGCGCCGAACTCATCCGGCGCCTTCTGGTGGAAGGTGAGCCCGAGCGCTGGTCGGCCGAAACCGAGATCCTGCTGTTCACCGCCGCACGCCGCGACCATCTCGAGGTCACCATCGAGCCCGCGCTCAGCGCGGGAGACATCGTCGTGTCCGACCGCTTTGCCGACAGTACCCGGGTCTACCAGGGGGCTGCGCGGGGCGATCTGCGCGCGCTGGTCGACAGGCTCCACGACATGGTGATCGGACGCGAACCGGACCTGACGTTCGTGATCGACATGGACCCCGGCATCGCGCTCGAGCGCGGCCTCGCCCGCCGCTCCGGCGAAGACCGGTTCGAGGACATGGGCGCAGACTTCCAGGCGCGACTCCGGCAGGGCTTTCGCGCGCTGGCCGAGAGCGACCCGGCGCGCTGCCGCCTCGTCGACGGGGGCCGGGACGAAGACATCGTCGCGGGCGACGTGCTGCGCCTCGCCGAAGCCGCTCTGCGATGACCGAGGCCGACACGCTCCCCGAACCCGACCGGCGCGAGGGTGCGCCGCATCCGCGCATGGCGCCGCGCGTTTTCGGTCACGAGAGAGCACGGGCCGAGACCGGCGCCGCGCTCGAAGGGGCGATGCCCCACGCCTGGCTCCTGACCGGGCCCGAGGGCGTGGGCAAGGCCACCTTCGCCTGGGCCTTCGCACGCCGGCTCCTCGGCGAGGAGTCCGACCCGGACCTGGCGGGCCGCGTCAGGGCCCTCTCCGAGCCGCGCCTCGCGCTCGTCCGCCGGGGCTGGGACGACAAGGCGAAGCGTCTGAAGACCCGGATCACCGTCGACGAGGTCAGGAAACTCCGCGGTTTCCTGTCCATGTCCGCGGCCGACGGCGGGCGCCGGGTGATCATCCTCGACGCGGCCGACGAGATGAACGCAAACGCCGCAAACGCCATTCTCAAGCTTCTCGAGGAACCGCCGCGGGACGTTGTCTTCCTTGTCATCTGCCACAACCCCTCTGGCCTCCTGCCGACCATCCGGTCGCGTTGCCGTACTCTGCGCTTCGACCCGCTCGCGGCGGAGCATCTCGGCGCCGCCATCGAGGGCGCGGGCTTGATCATTCCCGATCGCATCGAAGCGCTCGCCGCGCTTTCTGCGGGCTCCGTGGGCCGCGCGGCTGGACTGATCGAACATGACGGGCTTGGTCTTTACGATCGGCTTCTGGGCCTTCTGGCCACCTGCCCGCAGCTTGACCGCGCGGCCGCCCTCGATCTCGCCGGCTCCGTCGCCGGTCGTGGCGCGGAGGCCCGGCGCGACCTGCTTCTCGGCCTGATCGACACCGCTCTGGCCCGGCTCGCACGAACCGGGGCCGGAGCGCCTGCGGGACCTCCGTCCGCCCCCGCCGAGGCGGAAACCTTCGCACGCCTCGCCCCGGGCCCCGATGCCGCGCGGGCCTGGGCCACCCTCGCCCAGGAAAGCTCGGAACGGGCGGCCCACGCTCTCGGGGTCAACCTTGACCCCGCCGGCGTCATCCTCGATATCCTGCTCAGGATAAACGAAACGGCGGGGCGCCTGTCCCGGCCCTGACCGGCAGCCATGACCACAGCCCCCACCATCACCGACAGCCATTGTCATCTCGACTTTCCCGACTTCGAGGGAGACCTCGCCGGGCTCGTCGGGCGCGCCCGCGAGGCGGGGGTGCATCGCATGGTCACGATCTGCACGAAGCTCCGCCTCGAGCCGCAGGTGCGCGCCCTTGCCGAAGCCGAGCGGGCCGTGTTCTACGCCGCCGGCACCCATCCGATGAGCGCGGGGGACGAACCGATCGCGTCCGTCGACGACCTCGTCGCGCTGTCCGCCCACCCGAAGTTCGTCGGCATCGGCGAGACGGGGCTCGACTACCACTACACCGCCGAGACGAAGGCCGCCCAGCAGGAGAGCCTTCGCATCCATATCGAGGCCGCGCGCGCGACCGGTCTTCCACTCATCATCCATGCCCGCGACGCCGATGACGATATGGCCCGTATCCTCTCGGACGAGTATCGCGCCGGCGCCTACAGTTGCGTGATGCATTGCTTTTCCTCGGGAGCGGCCCTCGCCGAGACCGCGCTGTCGCTGGGCTTCTATCTCTCGATGTCCGGCATCGCCGCCTTCCCGAAGTCCCGCGAACTGCGCGAGATATTCCGCGCAGCACCCATCGACCGTGTCCTCGTCGAAACCGACAGCCCCTATCTCGCGCCTCCGCCGCACCGCGGAAAGCGTAACGAGCCGGCTTATGTCGCCCATACCGCGGCGGTCGGCGCGGAGATTTTCGGCCTCGACTACGCATCTTTCGCCGCCGCGACCGAGGCGAACTTCAACCGGCTGTTCGCGAAGGCCGCAGCCTGGAACGGCGCCGCCTGATGGCGACGCGCCGCTTCACCATTCTCGGCTGCGGCTCCTCGGGAGGCGTGCCCCGCCTCGGCGGGCTCTGGGGCGCCTGCGACCCGGACAACCCCAGAAACGCCCGCCGGCGCTGCTCGCTGCTCATCGAGCAGGAGGGGAGGGGCGGCGTCACACGCGTGCTCATCGACACCTCGCCCGATCTTCGCCAGCAGCTTCTCGACGCCGGCATAGGCGCGCTTGACGCGGTGGTCTACACGCACGCCCATGCCGATCATGTCCACGGCATCGATGACCTTCGCCAGATCGTCTTCAACACGAAGTCACGACTGCCCGTCTGGGCCGACGGTCCGACGCAGGAGCGGCTCTACGGCAGCTTCGGCTACGCTTTCGTCCAGCCCGAGGGCTCGCCCTACCCGCCGATCCTCGACATGCACACGATCGACGGTGACGTGGCCATCGCCGGGGCCGGCGGCGAGATCGTCCTGTCGCCTTTCGAGGTCGATCACGGCTCGATCGACGCGCTCGGCTTCAGGGTGGGCGACGTCGCCTACCTGCCGGACGTCTCGGCCATTTCCGAGACCGCCTGGACCCGGCTCGAAGGGCTCGATGTCTGGATCCTCGACGCGCTTCGCCGGACACCGCATCCGACCCACGCTCACCTGGCACTGGCCCTCGAATGGATCGAGCGCGCGAAGCCGGCGCAGGCGGTGCTCACCAACATGCATATCGACCTAGACTACGATGAACTCGAGGCCGAAACGCCAGACCACATCACCCCCGCGTTCGACGGTATGGTCATCAGGGTCGAGGTATAGGTGGAGGCGCTTCTCGAGGTCATCCTCCCGGTCTTTCTCGTCATCGGCTTCGGCTATCTTGCGGTCTGGCGAAACTGGTTCAGCGAGGCGGGGCTCGAAGGGCTTCTGAAATTCACCCAGAACTTCGCGATTCCCTGTCTTCTGTTCTCGGCCATCGCGGCTCTCGATCTCGGCGCCAGTTTCGACTGGCCGCTCCTTCTGTCGTTCTACACCGGCGCGATCTCGGGCTTCGTCGCAGGCGTCGCGGGCGCACGCCTCCTCTTCCGCCGCTCGTGGTCCGACGCCATCGCCATCGGTTTTGCCTGCCTGTTCTCGAACACTGTCCTTCTCGGCCTGCCGATCTCAGAACGCGCTTTCGGGGCCGACGCGCTGGGGCCGAATTTCGCGATCATCGCGCTTCACGCGCCGTTCTGCTACGCCATCGGCGTCACCGCGATGGAAATCGCGAAAGGCGCCGGCACCGGCATTGCCGCCACCGGTGTCCGGGTCGTGCGCGCGATGTTCGGCAACGCCCTCGTCATCGGCATCGCCCTCGGCCTCGCTGTCAATCTCTCCGGAACGCCGATCCCCCTCATCGTAGACGACGCGCTCGACCTCATGGTCCGCGCCGCGCTGCCGGCCGCCCTTTTCGGCCTCGGCGGCGTGCTCGTGCGCTACCGGCCAGCGGGCGACCTGCGGGCCATCCTCTACGTCTGCATGGTTTCTCTTCTTCTGCATCCCGCCATCGTCTGGGGCATGGGCCGGGCCACGGCCCTCGACCCGGGCCAGTTCCAGTCTGCGGTGCTGACCGCCGCCATGGCGCCCGGCGTCAACGCCTACATTTTCGCCAACATGTACGGCGCCGCCCGGCGGGTCGCGGCCTCGGCGGTGCTCATCGCCACGGCACTCTCGATGTTCACAGCGTGGGGATGGCTCACGCTACTCGGCTAGGGGCGGGAGCACGATTCTCTCCGGCATGATCGCGGTCTTTTGGTGTCCAATCCGGCGCCAGACGCCGGGCGACCCTGGGGCGGGACGGAAGCTGCATGAAGCTTTCAAAGCGCGATGGCCGGAACGGGCGGTCGAAGAAGATCGTGCCGGAGCTGACGCTCGACCGGGAGATGTCGGGCGGAACCTCCCTTGGGCTCGTGCCTTCCTCCATCTTTTCGGTCTATCGTCGCGGAATGACAGAGTTCCGCCGCACCGTCAGACTTCTCTATACGGGCCAGAGCCAGCGCGCCCGACGGTTTCGTTACGGCCTGATCACCTTCGATGCGATAACCATCGTCTATTTCATCGCGACTGCGGCCTTTCCTCCGACCGCTGTCATTCTGGCGCTGAATACCCTGCTCGGGGTACTGATCCTGCTCGATCTCGCGGCGAGGTTCTGGATTTCCGAGAATTTGCGCCGCGAGATCACCCGAATCTACACACTGGCGGACGTGGTCGTCATCGCCTCTCTGTTCCTCGCTCCGCTCTTGGACGAAAACCTCGCATTTCTTCGGGTTCTCAGGGGATTGCGGCTCATCCATGCCTATCACCTGCTGCGCGATCTCAGGCGCGAGAGCCTGTTCTTCCGCCGTCACGAGGATGCGATCCTCGCTGCGGTCAACCTGTTTGTCTTCATTTTCGTGACGACCTCTCTCGTGTTCGTGCTGGCCTTCGACGACCAGGCCGGGGCCGCAGGCTATATCGATGCGCTCTATTTCACCGTCGCGACCCTGACGACAACGGGCTTCGGCGACATCACGATGACGACGCCGGCAGGCAAGCTCTTGTCCGTGTTCATAATGGTCGTCGGCGTTGCGCTCTTCGTGCAACTCGCGCGCGCCATCTTCCAGCCCTCCAAGATCAAGTATAAGTGTCCCGAATGCGGCCTGAACCGGCATGAACCCGACGCGATTCACTGCAAGCATTGCGGAGAGACGCTGAAGATCGAGACCGAGGGCGGCACCGGGACGTGAGTACGCAAGTCGGCGCGACACGCTCGAGCCGATCCGGATCACTGGCCGAATGGTCGCTCCCCCGATAGCTTTCGCGCCGGGGCGCAAAAGAGGTTGGGGTGCATGTCAAAGGAAGCCGATCTCGACCGCGAAGAGCAAAAGCAGGTCGACGAATTCGAGAAGGTTCGCTCGTCGGTCATCTTCGAGGCGATCCGCCGCGAGGGCGATCACGAATTGTCGCGGCCGGCCAGCGCGCTCTGGTGGTCGGGTGTCGCGGCCGGGCTGGCGATCAGCACGTCGGTGCTGTGCAAGGGGTTTCTCGCGTCGATCCTGCCGGAGGAGGACTGGGCGGCGGGCATTTCGAACCTCGGCTACACGGTGGGCTTCCTGATCGTGATCCTGGGGCGGATGCAGCTTTTCACCGAGAACACGATCACGCCGATCCTGCCGCTGTTCCTGTCGCCGACGCGCGCGAATTTCTCCCAGACCGCGCGGCTCTGGGGCATCGTGTTCGCTGCGAACCTCGTGGGCTGCCTCGCGGCGGCGCTGGTGCTCGTCCACGGCCAGATCCTGCCGGAGGTCCGGTTCGAGGGCATCGTATCGATCTCGCGCCATTACGCCGAGGCGACCGCGTTCCAGCATTTCGCGTGGGGCATTCCGGCGGGTTTCCTGATCGCCGCTCTGGTCTGGATCCTGCCGCGCATGGAGAGCGCCGGGGAGGTTCTGATGATCGTGATCGTGACCTACATGATCGGGCTCGGGGGCATGTCGCACGTGGTGGCCGGCTCGACCGAGCTGTTCATCCTTGTCGCGCTGGGCGAACTCGGGGTCGGCCCGGCGGTCTTCGGCGGCATTCTGCCCGCCCTGGCCGGCAACGTTCTTGGGGGCACCGGCATCTTCGCGGCGCTGACCTACGCGCAGGTGCGTGAGGAGATCTGAGGCGCGCCGCTCAGTCCGTCTGCACCTCGTCGAGCCCCCGGGCCAACAGCGCGCCGAGGGCCGCGATGAGAGCGAAGCCCAGCAGGACCGGCGCCGGGCCGAACCGGTCCGCCGCCAGACCGAACAGCCCGCCCGCGAGCAGCGCGAGGCCGATCAGGGTATTCGACAGCGCCGTGTAGCGGGCGCGAAACGCGTCTTCGGCCATGTCGGTCAGATGCAGCTTGCGCCCCGCGCGCACACCTTCGTAGGCGATTTGCGCGGCGAAGATCGCTGCGGCCGCGCCGAGCGACCCGCCGAGGCCACCGAACCCGAGGCCGACGGCGCCGACCACCGCCAGCACCGCCGCCCCGAACGCTCCGGCCGCCATCAGCGTCTGCCTGCTGGAGTGGTCGGACAGCCGCCCCCATACATAGGAGGACAGCACCGAGGCGGCGGTCGAGGCCATGACCAGCGGACCGAGATCATCGAGCGCCGTCCGGCCGGAAGCTGTCGACAGCATGACGATGAAGGGCGGCGCGAGAGCGGTGACCGCGAGCGCGGCGCGCGATGCGACGAAGAGCCGGAGTTGTCCGTCGGTCACCATCGGCTCGACAAGCGCCGCAAGCGACCCGTCGTCATCGTCGTCCCCGGTGTCCGCACAGGGTTCGCGCAGGGTCATGAAGACCACGGAGGACAGCAGGAATGCGGCCCCGGCAATGGCGATGATCGCGGCGAGCGGGGCTACGGAGACATCGAACAGCCCCGAGGCCATGAGGAGGCCCACGCCGAAAGCCGAGGCCGCGGCGACCGAGGCCGCAAGACCCGTGATCGCGCCGCGTCGCCGCTTGGAGATGGTGCGCGCGAGCGCGTCCTTGTAGCTGACCGACGAGGCCGAGCGCGCCACGGCCAGCACCGCGAGGCAGGCCACGATCGCGACACCCGCCGCGGCGCCTGACATCAGGAGCGCCGCCGCCGCGATGCCCAGTGCGGCCAGCCCCTGCACCGCGCTGCCCGCGGCCCAGAAACGCTTGCGCTGCGGGCTGGCTTCCACCCGCCGGGCGAGTGCGAGCTGGGGCAGGAGCGCACCGGCCTCGCGCACCGGAACCAGGAGGCCGATCATCGCGCCCGGTGCGGACAGCGCCGTCAGGAGCCAGGACAACACGAGCTTTGGGTCGATCAGCGCGTCCGCCGTCTTGGTGAGGGTCAGCGAAACCACGTGGATCGCGCCGTTGCGTGCCTCGCCGGGCCGCATCCTGCCCGCACCCGTTCCGGTGATCGTGGCGAAGGTCGAGTCGACGGGATCGCTCATCGCGGCTCGAATTTCGCGACCGGGATCTTCAGGTAGCTGTGCCCGTCGCTTTCGGCTTCGGGCAGGCGTCCCCCGCGGATATTGACCTGAAGGGCCGCCAGCATCCGGGCGGGCAGGGGCAGGGTGGCATCGCGGGCGCTGCGCGTGGCAATGAATTCGGCCTTGTCGATGCCGTCCTTCACATGCCGGTTGCGCAGGCGGTGTTCGGCCACCGTCGCCATGTACTCGGGGGCAGTTCCGTCGGCGGGGTAGTCGTGGCCGACATAGAGCCGCGTCTCTCCCGGAAGATCGAGTAACGCGCGCAGGGAGTTCCAGAGATCCTCCGTGCTGCCTCCCGGAAAATCGGCCCTGCTGGTGCCGCTTTCGGGCATCATGAACGTGTCGTGGACGAACGCCGCATCCCCCGCCACATAGGTGATCGATGCGAGCGTGTGACCGGGTGAGAACATCACCCGAACGGGGATTTCGCCGACCATGAATTCATCACCCTCCGCAAACAGGCGGTCCCATTGCGAGCCGTCCGTCGAAAACTCGTCGCCGAGATTGTAGAGACCCTTCCAGAGTTTCTGCACATCGGTCACCTTTTCGCCGATTCCGGTCGGCGCGCCGAGTTCCTTCGCCAGGTAGGGGGCCGCGCTGAAATGATCGGCGTGGGGATGCGTGTCCAGCACCCACGCCACGTCGAGGTTTTCGGAGCGGATGTAGTCCAGAATTTCATCGGCGCTTTCGGTCGTCACCGCGCCGGCCTCCGGGTAGAAATTCCAGACCGGGTCGACGACTGCGGCCTGTCTCGTTTCCGGACAGTGGAAGACATATTGCAGGCTGCCGGTGGGACGGTCGAAAAAGGCTCGAATGATGGGGGACATGCGTCTCTCCTGATCTAATGGAGTCGATGCGCGAGAACGGGCATCCTGAAGGCCGGCATCGCCGCGAAGGCCAGCGCCACTCTCGCCACCGCCGATCCGCCGTCTGCCTTAACGAGCGTCCCGGAAAACAGTTCCGGCAGCCGCCCGCCCTGACCGGCGACCCCTTCAGGTGAAGGCGGGGTCCGTCAGGACCCGGGAGACGGCAGCGCCCGCGCCACGCCCGCATCCTGCAAGTCGCCGGGACGGGTCGCAGGCCGCTCTGGCATGCGCTCAGATCGCCGGACCGTTCTCGTCTGCCGCCATTCGCGCCGGCGCGGCGCCTTTTCGCGGTTGCCGCGCGCCGAAGCGGTCGCCAGGGCCGTTGCGGGTTTCGCGGAGGCTGGAGTGAATGACCTCACGCGCCGTCGTCACTTGAAGCGGGCCATCGCGCTGTCGAAAGCGCCCGAAATGTTGTCCCAGGCCTTGTCGAACCCGGCTTTCATGTCGCGCCAGGCATCGTCGCTGGCCTCGCGCAACTTCTTCAGCTGCGCCTCGGCCTCGTCGCGCTGCGCGCGCATCTCGTCGAGCCGCTTCTGGTACTCGATCCTGGCGTCGGCCCCGACCTCCTCAGCGCGCGCCTTCATCCTGTCGATATCGGCGTTCCACTGGTCGATCTTCGCCTTGGTCTTTTCGATATACTGATCTCGTTCGGTCATCGAAGTGGTTCCTCGTTGTCTGGACGCCTTGCAGATTGGTCACAAGCGATATGCTAGCCATTTGCCTGCTTCAAGAATAGCAGGCAGGGTGAACGGCGAAAGCGAAACCCGGTACGAGGAGGCCCCAATGACGTCCGAGACACAAGACCTCACCCTTCCAGTCGTCGAGCTCGCCCGCGAGAACGACGAGTTCCGCAAGGTTCTCTGGACCGGTGACAAGACGCAGCTCGTGCTGATGGCCATACCCGAAGGCGGCGAGATCGGTGGTGAGGTGCACGAGGGCCATGACCAGCTTCTGTATTTCGTCGGAGGGACAGGCGTTGCGAAAATCGGTGAGGCCGAATGCGAGGTGAGCGACGGGGATGTCAGCATCGTCCCCTCGGGCACCTTCCACAACTTCCGCAATACCGGTTCGGGGATGCTGAAGCTCTTCACCACCTACAGCCCGCCCGAGCACGCGGCCGGGACAGAGCACGCGACGAAGGCCGAGGCCGACGCGGACGAATGAGCGAGGCAGGTCGGCGTCTGTTCCGGCGGCATTGCGTCGGGCGCCGGGCGGTCGGGGCTTCCGGGCCTGCAGGCAGTCGGTGATGACACGCCGGTCCGACCCATTCACCGTGCATCGCAAGTGGTCCATGGCGCCATGATCTCGCGATACGCCTGGTATCTGCGCGAGACCCTCAAGCAGGTCTGGGTGCGGGTTGTCAGCTTTGCCGTCCTTGCGCTTCTGGCGGCCGGGCTCGCCCGCATCCTGTCACGGTATCTGCCGGAGAAGCTCGCGCTGCAAACCGGCTCGGAGGCCGTTTCGCAGCTTCTCAACATCCTGACCTCCTCCATGCTGGCGGTGACGACCTTCTCGCTTTCCATCGCCGTGTCGGCCTTCGCCGCCGCCGCGGGCTCCGCGACCCCGCGCGCCACCGTCCTTCTGCAGCAGGACCGGACGACACAGAACGTGCTGGCCACGTTCCTCGGCGCCTTCCTGTTCGGTCTCGTCGGTCTCATCGCGCTTCATGCCGAGTTCTACGACGCTTCGGGCAAGGTCGTCGTGTTCCTGTTCACCATCGTGGTGATCGGGTTCGTGGTCGTGACCCTCATCCGTTGGATCGATCACCTGATGCAGTTCGGGCGGATGGGTGACACGCTCGACCGTGTCGAGCGGGCGGCCTCGGACGCGCTTGTCCAGCGGCTGGAAAACCCGTTTCTGGGCGGAAGGCGTCAACTCGACGTCCCGCGGGAGCGGTGTTCGGTCGTCCTGGCGAGCGACACCGGCAATATTCAGCACATCGACATGCAGGCGTTGCAGGACTGTGCAGACAGTCTCGATGCGCGGATCTTCCTGCACAGGCTGCCCGGAAGCTTTGTCGCGCCGGGTGTGCCGCTCATGTCCGTCTCCGCCATGCCGCTCGATGACGAGCCGGTGGCCGCGCTTCGACGTGCCCTGACCATCGGCGTGCGCCGCAGCTTCGAGGACGATCCGCGGTTCGGTCTGATCGTCCTGACGGAAATCGCTTCGCGCGCCCTGTCTCCGGCGGTCAACGATCCCGGCACGGCGATCGACATCGTGGGCCGTCATGTGCGGATCCTTTCGCAATGGCGCGAGCGTGAGGACGCCGACGTGAGGTTCGACCGGGTCTACGTCCCCCCGATCTCCGTGCAGGACGCTGTCGAGGATGCCTTTCGCCCGATCGCGCGCGATGGCGCCGGCCTTTCGGAGGTCCAGATCAGACTGCAGAAGGCGCTGAACGCGCTTTTCGAAGGCGCGCCGGACATCTTCGGGCCCGCCTGTGCGGCGATGTCGCGCGAGGCGATCGAACGGGCGGAAGCCGCGCCGCTCCGGCCGTCGGAACTTTCCGTGCTCCGGTCGGCCGCGCCCGGTCGCGGGTGAGTTCGTCCCGTCGGCAATCGGCCCCATCTTGTTGGGACGCCCGCCGGCATCGATGAAAAGGGTGGCATCGACGGCACCGCGCGCCGCACATGGCGAGAACGGACCCGAAGGAGGCCAACATGCCGCATGACCACGGCGACGCCCATGTCGACCCCGCCTCCGGCGACCGCCGCGTCGCCATCGCGATCTGGGCGAACGCGCTTCTGACCGTCGCACAGATCGTCGGCGGGATCCTGTCGGGCAGCCTCGCGCTGATCGCGGACGCGCTGCACAACTTTTCGGACATGGCGTCGCTCGTCATCGCCTTCGCGGCGCGCAAGATCGCGCGGCGTCCGGCCGATGCGCGCATGACCTTCGGCTACGGCCGCATCGAAATCGTCGCCGCGCTGATCAACTACACGACGCTTATCCTCGTCGGTGTCTATCTGATCTACGAAGGCGGTATGCGGATGATCGATCCTCCCGAAGTTCAGGGCTGGACAGTGGTGGTGCTTGGCTCTGTCGCCCTCGCGGTGGATACGCTGACGGCGCTGCTCACGTACTCGATGCAGAAAAGCAGTGTGAATATCCGGGCCCTGTTCCTGCACAACCTTTCGGACGCGCTGGCTTCGGTCGCCGTGATCGCCGGCGGGTCGCTCATCATCCTTTATGACATGCGCTGGGTCGATCCGGCGATCACCATCGGCATCGCGCTCTACATTCTCTATCTGGCGATCACCGAAATCGGCGGCCCGGTGAGGACGCTGATGCTCGGCAGCCCCCCCGACATAGACGGTCAAAGCGTCATCGAGGCGATCCGGAAGGTCGAGAACGTCCGCGATGTTCATCACGTGCATCTGTGGCAGATGCAGGAGCACGAGGCGGCGCTCGATTGTCACGTGGTCGTCACCATGGAAAGCTGGTCGAGGATCGAAGCGATCAAGAGCGAGATCAAGTCGCTCCTGAACGACAGCTTCGGCATCACCCACTCCAGCCTCGAATTCGAGGACGAGGAGCATGCGCACCGGAAAGCCGACCTCTACGGCCATGGCGCGTCGTCTTCGGCGAGGGAGACGGACGACAGTCACGGAAATCCTCGGTGAGCGCTCAACCTCTCCGAAACGGCTCCCCCGCTCACGAGCGGTCGCGCCGCCCGGTTTGCAAGGCGGTCATGCTGGACGGGCGGCAGATCTTCAGCAAACCCGGGCGGGTCCGACCTCGCCGATCCGCTCCGTGAGCGCGAACCGGATCGAGCAGGTCAGCCCTTGGGGCTCGAACGCGAGCCTTGTCGTCGCCTTGAGTTCGTAGGCGAGGGCCTGTGTCAGGATTTCGGTCCCGAACCCGTCGCGTCCGGCCGGGTCCGGCGAGGTGTCTGCGGTCTCGTTCCAGGTAAAGGTCAGGGTCTTTTTCGGATCGTCGCACATGACGGTCCAGGCGACATCGAGCCGGCCTGCGGCATCGCCCAGAACGCCGTGCTCGACCGAGTTGACGGCGAGTTCATGGATTGCCAGCGCGAACATCTGTCCCGCCCTCGGCTTGAAATAGACCGGTGGACCGGACAGGCGGACATCCTCGCCTTCCTCCGCCGCGTAGTGGCTCAACTCATCGGTCAGCGCCCTGCGAAGCTCTATGTTCCCGCGCAGGTCGGCGGTCGTCTGCGCTCGCATGACCGCGTCGAGCCGGTCCTCGAGATGCGCGACATAATCGTCGAGATCTCGCCTTGTCCGGGCGGACTTCCGAATGATGCTTCGCATCAGCGCGGTGGTGCTGTGCAGCCGGTGACGCAATTCACCGGGCGCATCCCGCATGTCGAGAAGGCGGCGCAACCGCACGTTGTCCGCCTCGAGTTCGGCAACTCGCCTTGCGTCATCGGTTTCCGACATGACCGCTCCGTGATCCCCCGCGCCGGCGCCGGGCCGCGCAGTCCCCGATCCTACCAGCCGCCGGAAAGCAAGTGTAGGCGTCCGGTCGACGTCGTGGACCGTTCCAGCCTTCAGGATCGCGCCAAAGAGGTTGGTTGCGGCGCATTCTTGCGACTTCCGGCATGGCGGGCGTCGATTTTCGTCCGCCAGCGGACTGCGTCCGCTTCGACGACAACGGGAGGTGCCGGGACGACAGGCTCCGGTTCGAGACCCGCGACAAGGTCAGCTCGCGGCGGCTCTGCGCTGCGGCGCGCGGCCGTCGCAGGCCGTGACGAATTCGGGAGCGGCGGCGGACACGATCTGTCCCCGCAATGCCTCGGGGTCGATCTGGGCGATTTCGGCGAGTGCGTCGAGCTTGTGGATCACGATATCCATTCGATTGGTGCGTTCGACGATCCCGTCGATCTCGAGCCGACGCAGGGTCCGGCACACATGAACCGAAGACAGCCCGCAGAAATCGCCCAGCAGCGGCTGGTTCAGCGGAATCGGGTATGCGCGGCGCTCCCTCAGCCCCGCATCGCTCGATCGCAGACACAATTCGCAGAGCGCGTAGGCGATGCGGTTTTCCGCGCTGCCCTTGCCCAGCCGAAGCATCCGCTCGAACATGCGGGCCATGATCGCCTCTCTCTCGCCGAGAAGGGCCCGGCGAAGACCGGGGTCGAGGCTGAGCATCCGAAGCCAGCTTTCGCGCGGCAGCGGGGCGAAGACTGTCCGGGTCAGGAATTCGATTTCCACCGCGCTCTTGTCGGACCCGGACGAAGCCGGATCGAGCATTCCGCCGTCGAGCACGATGTCGACGACCTGTCTCTGACCGTCGGCCAGGGACTTCGATGCCGCCAGCCAGCCCGAAATGACGAAATAGACCTCGCTGCAGGTGTCGCCCTCCAGTTTCTCGATGGTGCCAGCGGGCCGCTCCAGCCTGTGGGCCTCGACGAAATCGCTCAAGGCGGCGGAACCCGGCGCTCCGTTCAGTATGCCTATCGGCAGAGATTCTGCCGACATTTCGCGGAAAGATGTATCCAAGGCAAAGATCCCCCGTTCGCAACGCAACGAAAACGGACCTGCAGTAGTTCCTCCCCAGGAAGACCCGCGACAAAGGCGGCATCCCGCCGTTGATCCGTCCCTCAACGCGGTGGGCGGTATTGGTGGTCGGGCCGGAAACAGATCGCGGCAACCGCCTGTGAGGGCGACTTTCTGGTGGATAAGATGAACTTTCCGTCCGCGTCGGGTTGTTTCAAGGGCAAGCTCTTATAGGATTCCGTTCCGCGCTGTTGGGATGCATGGTGAATACGATTGAGGAAGAATCGTCGCGCAGGGCGACGCAGGCTCGGGAGGAAAGCATAGAGCTGCCCGCGGTCATCCGGACCATGCCGCAGCCGCTCTTGATCCTCGACGGCTCTCTCTCGGTACTGCATGCAAACGGGCCCTTCTGCGAGACGTTCAAGGTGGACCCCGGGGAGACCGAGGGACAAAAGCTGTCCGACCTCGGAAACGGTCAGTGGAACATTCCGGGACTGACAGCGCTGCTCGAAGACACCCTGGAGAATGGCCGCGACCTCAGGGAGTTCCGTGTCGAACACGAGTTTCCGGAAGTCGGCTTCCGGGTCATGGCCCTCAACGCCTGCCGATTGGAGGCCGATGGAGCCGAAGGCCGGATCCTCGTGGCGATCGAGGATATCACCCTGCAGGAGCGGGCCCTCTGGCAGCTCGAGGCCCAGAAGGAATATGCCGAAAAGATCGTCGATGCGTCCCGGGACGCGCTTTTGATCCTCGGGTGGGATCTCAAGGTGAAGGCCGCCAATGAGACCTTCTACGAGAGTTTTCAGGTCGATCCGGCTGAGACCGAGGGCCGCATGGTCTACGAGCTCGGAAACGGGCAGTGGAACATCCCGAAGCTGCGCGAACTGCTCGAGAACGTGCTTCCCGAGAACAATGCCTTCGATGATTTCGAGGTAGAGCACGACTTCGAGGACCTCGGGCGCCGGATCATGGTGCTGAACGCCCGCAGGATCGACCACCTTCAGCTCATTCTCCTGGCGATAGAGGATCAGACCGAAAAGCGGGGCACAGCAGCACGCCTGCGCATGAGCGCGGAACGGCTGCGCAGGGCCGT
>Ga0102935_1000283_pt1 | contig 17893 bp, 13 predicted proteins | sample SalPonR2_A_D2_MG_FD_78508 | JGI IMG/M metagenome (GOLD analysis project Ga0102935, IMG submission 78508) | Salt pond soil microbial communities from South San Francisco under conditions of wetland restoration - Salt Pond MetaG R2_A_D2_MG | ecosystem: Environmental > Aquatic > Marine > Intertidal... | reverse complement strand
TCATCATCTCTTTCAGCCTCTGAAAGCAGTTCATCCAACTCTTCAAGAAGCTGAGTATATCCTTTAGTTGAAGCCGAAACATCCATCAACTTATCCAATGCATCGTGAAGTTCATGCTCCTCTGTCTCCAAAGGCCCTTTCATCGTCTGCAACTGGCCAAGAATATTCGCCATATCCTCTCTCACTCCAGAAAGGCCGTAAATATCGCCTGCCGGCAAATCTGTATCACCTTTCTTGCCGCGTCCTTCAATACCCTGAAGCTTTCCAATACGGAGATCATCAAAAGCATTACTGTCCATTAATTTGCTGTAAACACCTTCACCGTTCAGCAGATCTAATCCTCCAGGACCTTGATCATCTGCCTTCTGAGCGGCCAAGTTAAGAAAAATGTTCGCCCTCTTGAAACGCTGATCCACATGACCAAGATAATCGCCTTCGGCTTCCTCTAATTCTTGGGCCTCTTCAACCTCATTTATCGCTACGTTCAGTTCTTCTCTTTTACTTTCAAGGCCTTCATCAGCATGTATAAGCACGTCATTCATTATGCCTAAAGCCTCTTGAATCCTATTGGCTGCGTCCTCTTCCTCATCTTCAGCATCATCGAACGGAGACTTATTCGAAGGACCTCCATCGGCTCCGTCTTGAGCCTCTTTTTCAGCAGTGCCAAGCATATCCTTGGCCTCATCCAAAGCATCCGATCCTTCCTTCACACCTTCCATTGTTGCCTTTGAAGTCTTCCCTATCATGTATGATCCTCCTCCGAAGAGGCCTCCTGTTCCTCCTATTACTATGAAGACGCCTAATCCGATTATCATGAAGAGGAATCCTAAAGCGAACATTGCCTGGAATCCCTGTATTAGGCCTGAAGCTGCTCCTGTTCCAAAAATACTCAACGTTATCAGGACAGACATCAAGGCAAGAATATTTCTTCCGCCACCATTAACACCTCCTGAAGGAAGTACAACATCCTCGATATCAAGTTTTTTCACCCCCACCTTCAGTATTATATATACAGAGAGTGACATTACTCCGAGAGTTACTAGCATGGCCAGAGCGTTGTAGGGATTCGCTACGTTTATCCCCAGCAACTGGCTCAGAGTTCCGAATATAGATGTGACCTGTCCTGAGCCTCCTGTTACCTGTGCGACTGACTGACCTGAGATAGCTGTTGCAGATGCAATCAGATACAGGATTTTCTTCTGCATACATCAAGATTTTTGACTCTGCATTTAAATGAATTAAGCAGAATTAGGCCTATTTTAAGAAAAGGCCTTATATAGGATGTAGATAAACGCCACAAATATCGCTGTGAAGAACAGGAATCCGAGCGATCCGAACACGAACGCCACCCACTGTCTGATTAATTGGAACCACGGCGTAGGCACTATCATTCCTGCTGTTGCCAGAGCCATTATCATAGAGTACTTCTTGATTCTCATACGCTCCTTATCCTCATTTGGAGCAGGCCAGCGATTATTTGGCTCATCGCCTAGAGTAAAAGACAATGCATAATTGTATCCTCTCTCGAAAATCAATGTTATCAGAAGGAATGGAGCAACAAATCCTGACAGGACTTGATACGGATCATCAAAATTAATTAATCCTAGGCCTTCCTGCACACCGTATCCAGAGTAACCTCCATAAGTAGCTGAAACCGCGTATCCTGCGAATGCTGTGATTGAGAGGCCTAAAAACATGTATTTTTTTCTATCCAAAGTCCATGTCACCGCCGAAGTCATCATCTCCGCCACCCCCGAAATCATCTCCACCGCCGGAACCACCGAAGTCTCCGCCAGATCCTCTGTTCTCCCTGACTTTCTCGATATATGCAGGAAGTACTTCATCAACCATAAATCCTGCTACAAGGCCTGTACTTCCGATTACAGCAAATCTGGCAATATTCTCCGCCAAACCTGTACTCTCCGCCACAATCGTTGTCAGGCCTAGAGAGGCCAGATATCCGATTATAGCCGCCAGCGGAAAAGCAACATATTTCCAGGGATCGCGCATATCTAAAGTTTGTGTTTCCGCGTTTTAAATAATTGAGAAAAAAGAGGAAAGAGAAATAAGCTGCTCTTTTTTATTCAGCAGCCCACTTACCATCATTCGCTTCAACTTCGTCCCAATCAGTGGCCTGAGATAAGGCATTCAATGTTCCTGTCAACTGTCTTATGTAAGAACCTTCGAATTTCTGTATTGATTCTTCAAGATCTACATCGTGTTCATGCTCATCCTGAATCAAGTTGTCGGCTCTCTGGAGAAGTTTAAAGGCCTCTTCAGTGTTCTCTTCAATCTTCTGAAGATCGGCTTTAATTTCCTGAAGATACTCCATATTATCGAGCATATCATCTACTCCTGCTCTCTGCTCTGCTTGCTGTACAATTTCCTTTACTTTGACAGCGTCTCCTTCGTCTATAGCATTCTGTAACTCCTGCTGAGGTATCATTGCAAATGCCTGAATCAAAGCTCTCTCACGCTCAAAAACCTTCATAGCCTCATAAAAATCCTCAATAGCCTCCTCATCAAGTTTAGCTATCTCTTTAGATTCTTTGAGAACATCTTTTAGATGTTTGTACGTTTGTTCCATGAACTCATCTACTTCGCCCTGAGAAAACTCAGAAGCCGGTGAAGTCTGATTAGTCATGATTTAAACTTGTTCTGAACCGTATTAAATATTTTCCAGAATCATTCCATCAGTTGCTCCATAGTGTCCAACGTTTTCCTGACTTCATTGAGATAAACACCCTCAAAGGCCTCTATCGCCTTTTCCAAATTCTTATCTTTATTGAATTCATCAGAAACGAGATCATCAGCACTTTGGAGAAGATTATAGGCCTCTCCGATATTATCATTTATAGTCTGAAGATCACTTTTTATCTCAGAAAGAAATTGTTGATCGCTTAGCTTATCATCTACGCCAGCCCTCTGCTCTGCAGTCTTAATTATCTCTTTAACAGCAATTGTATCGCTTTCATCCATAGCATTCTGAAGTTTGTCTTGATTAATCATCGAAAAAGCTTTAATCAAAGCTCTCTCACGCTCAAAAACCTCCATAGCCTCATAAAAATCCTCAATAGCCTCCTCATCTATATCAGTTATTTTCTCTGATTCGTCCAGTAAAGACTTTAATCGGCTATATGTTCCTTCAAAGAATTCATCCACTTTACCCTCTCTTCTTTCTCTATTGTAAGGGCTGTCCTTCCGTTCCAGAGGTTTTTTTTCAAGAGTAAAATCTCTTTCAAGAAGATTGACAATGCCGTTAAAGTAATTTCCACTAATGTTTCTGATCCTGTTTTCCCTAGTATACGATATTACTTCTCTGGCGGCCTCAGGAACATCTTCTTTAGGCAGAGAATCTACAACTTGCATCAACCTTACAACCCATATAATAGAAACCGGATATTCATTCGAATTACCTCCCAGAATATCAAGTATGATATCCTTCACATCAGATCTTATACCAGATTCACGGATCACTTGAAGAAAAATACTCCACCTATCGCCATCATAATCCTGTGGATTACTCGTATGTCCTGAACCCTCAGTATTAATATTTATCTCTGGAGAAACCTCTATCTGAGGATTAAATATCCCTCCTGGAAGGCCTCCCCCCAGAATATTCGTCCCGGAACCAGGACTTTTCAAAGTAAACGGCTCAGTGTAAGTTCCTTCGTTCCCCTCTACATCCTTTGCGATAGCTGTGATTATGTAGTTGCCGTGTGGAAGGCCCTTACCTTCAAACACACAGCTCTCGCCTTCTTCAACGTTTCCTCCGACGTTCTCTCCTTTACTGCTTATATTAATGACTGTCTTCTCTACTTGGAACTCTCCAGGAAATGATTGAGCCTCTACACGTACGTGTCTTTCCTCTTCATCGATTATTTCGTAGTCAGCTCTTACAGAAGGCTCCTCATCTCTGTCAGACTCTTCAGATGCACGAAATCCTGTCCTGTCCATATCCTGTCCTTCAGTAGTTCTTATAGAGGCCTCTGCAACATTTTCTCCCTCTACGACACGGCCAGCTTCGGAGATGAAGTAGCCTTCCCCTTCTTCAATTATTTCTACTCTTGTTCCGTTTATCTTCGCCTTTTTCTCCTGTACATTTCCATCGCCAGGATCGAAAGTAGCTCGTACAGCGAACTCATCTCCTATTTCCTCTGAGAACTGACTGTGTGACTGAATATGTGCATGAATCTCTGGAGGCCTTTCAGGAGGAGTAGGGTCAGGAGCAGGATCTGGATCAGGATCGGGTTCAGGGCTTGGTTCTGGATCAGGAGTTGTCGTTCCAGATGATGCTGCTTTGTCGTTCCAGAGGTATGCCAGTATCAGCAGGGCTAGAAGAATTATGAAAAACCATAGGTCCTCTGGGAGAGCCTGCTGCATAGAATGTATTTTCCCTGCCGTTTAATTATAACTTAGCCCTGATCTAGACTCCAATACAGGCTCAAGAAACAAGATCTGGCGTCCATTCAGTTCCGTCGATATTTATCTCAGGAGAGACCTTAATTTGAGGATTATAAATAAACGGCATATCGTCTGCAGAAGCCCGTCCAGAATGCTTCTTGAAAAACTCCTCATTTAACTCTCCTTGAATAGCTTCGATCTCCCAGTCATCATCTTCTGGATCTGTCGTTGCCGTATTATGCGTATTGACTCTACTATCTACTTGTGTGCCGAAATTATAGTTTGACCACGTAGACATGCCTCCTACAGCCTGTGTGCCAAAATTGTAATTCGACCACGTGGAGAAATTGTTGGAACCGGTGTCAGGCCCACTAGTATCAGGTCTTTCTGTTCCCATAAGATCTGTTTCAGGATCATCAGTATCAGGCCTGTCTACTTCAGGAGTCTGACCAGGATCTATCTCCGAGATGCCTTCGAGCCAATCAGAATCGCTTCTCGCATCTCTAGCTAAATCCAGTATATCAACTAAGGCCTGTTCAGCATTATTTCTTTCATTACGGGCTTCTTCGTAGAGAGCTTGATAAAACACGCCTTCAGACTCAATATCATCTACAAGAGTGTCACGCATATCGATAAAGTCCCCCATAAAATCCACAAATTCATCATAATCACTCGCTAGATCTGCTTTGTACTCTATGAATCTTTGATCATCTAGATCATTCTCCGCCAAGTAACTCGAGATGTCTGATCTCCCAATATCGTCTCTTTCACCTGTAACTACATTTTCAGTATATAGTGCAAGACCTAGGGCCTCATAATCAATATCATCACCGTACTGATGATTATTATCCAGTACGTGATTAACGGCTGTCTCCTTCAATTCTCTTTCGTTTAATTCATTATTAGTCGAAATCACAGATACCTCCGTTACATGTTACTATATAATAACAACATTTTTTAATGTTTTGTGGCTGTTTATAGCGATTTGTATAGAAAGGAAAATAGATAGAAGAAAAGAAAAATGAGGAGAAGAATGAGTTACTCCTCAGCTTCCTCTTCGTCGTCCTCATCAAGTCCAAGATCGTCTCTGATGTCTTCCAGATCGTCTTCTATCTCCTGCTTTCTGCGTGCAGACTCTCTTTCCGTCTGAATTGCTCCGTCAAGATCTGCTACGTTGTCAAGCCAATCGCTGCTTGTTGTTGCGTCTGAAGCACGTGAAGACACTTCCTTTATTGCTCCTTCTGCACTGTCTCTTTCGGCAGCTGTCTCAGCCTGAAGAGTCTGGTATACAAGACCTGTTGCCCCTATTTCATCAATGAGCTCGTCTCTGTGATCAATCAGTGCGACCATCGTATCAGCGAATCCATCCTGGCTACTTGCAAGACCTTCTTTGTAATCTTTGAAGGCCTTTCCATCTACATCATTCTCCATGATGTAATTGACCATGTCTTCTTCAGCAATAAGATCTGATTCATCGCTGACGGCCTCTTCAACATAGAGAGCAAGTCCAAGAGCTTCTAAGTCTCCAGACTCAAGTTCTCCGTATTCGTCTTGGTTTTCGTAGTGTTCTACAGATCCAGCGTGCCTGGTCTCTGTAGGATTCAGTTCAAAATCTGCTTCGTCAAAATCGTAATCGTCTGTCATAGTAGAATCACTTTTAATATCATTTTCTCCCGGCTTAAGAGCAAGAACCTCCGGACCTGATTCGAGCATCCTTCTCTCGATCGGATAATCATCTGAATCGATATCAGTTTCCTCAAGTAGTTGTTCTGCTTCACGAGTCTCCGGCTCAAGATGAGTCACACCGTCTTCTTTCCTGTAAGTGAAGCCGTTATCGTTAGCCCACTGCTGAAGCTCATCATCCGTCAGCGACTCATAGTCATCACCTTCAATATAGCCTTGAAGTCTCCTTACACCTTCCACAGCCGCTGCACCTGCATCGATTATACTTGGAGCCGGTCCGAATATCGTCATAAGTCAAATCACCTTTGTTACATGACAATAGTAAAAGACAATTCTTTTATATGTCTCGCTTTCAGGCCTATTTATGGACAAGACTCAAGAAAAACTCAAGGAAGAGACAGAGAAATGGCTTGAAAGACTTGAGGAAAGAGTAGAAGGCCTCGATAAAGATGTAGATCAGATGGAAAACGTTGAGGCATACAGAAAGGATACTTATCACTTCTTAGATGAAGAGGATTTCATCCGGGCCTGGGAATCCGTCATCTACGCCTGGGGGATCCTTGAAACATTGGAGAGACTGGGAAAAATAGAAAAGTAAATTGAGGACAATCTAGTATACAGAGAGATTCTCCTCTTCCTTGTGTGATTTATCGCCTACAAGGATAATACAATGCGGAGTATCTCCCTTGGACTCTAAACTTACAAGTTCTCCATGAAGTATGTTCTGATCGTCCAGATTGGCTCTCTCTAAAATTAGGGCCTCTCTATCCTTCAGTTCTTCATTCATCTCTACAAGCTTTTCAGAGGCCTCAGTCGCATCGTAGTTTATATCGAGTAAAATAAGCGTATGGAGGCCTATAGAATCGTTTTTCTCGATGTGATCGATAATTGACTCTGGCTTAGAATTTTCGGGAAGCGTGACAGTTCTTCCGAACTTGTAGACGTTTAATCCTGTTTCAGCGATCGAAGTAAAGATTGAGGGAGCATGAGCCACTTCAACATTAATGCGTTTCTCTTCAGCACGGTGCTTTATGTCGTAATGTGTCGTAGCTGTCAGTGGATCCCCTGAAACAAGAAAAGCTGTATCTTTCTCCTCCGCCGATTTTAATATTCTATCATTTCTCTCTATCTCTTCTCTTGAAAGTTTCTCAATATTTTTACCAGTCTTTTCTTCCAAGGCCTCTAAATCGACTGTCTCTGTATTTGTGTAGAACTCTGCGAATACTTCTTCACTATTCTTTATGGCTTCTAATCCTTTCTCCGTAACTTCACCATTGTCTAATCCAAGGCCTACGATGTGCAACATGCATCTATTTTGCACCCTTACCAATTTAACTTCCAGAGGGCCTGACAGATTACATGAATCAGGAAAAACTTGAGGAAAAGTCCCTGGATCTTTTCAGAAGGCAAGGATTTGAAATCGAAAAAGAAGATGAAACGCTTTTTCAGGCCTCTAACGAAGATACTGAGATAGATATACGCATAATTTCATCGGACGAATTTGATCTTGGAGAGGCCTCTAATTTAGTAAAAGAATGTGAGAAAGTCTTCGTCGATAACGGATTAAGCGGATTAAAAGACAAGGTCTCGAACGATGTCTCTGTAATGGAAGAGTATATGGATGAGGAGTTAGATATTCCGTCGTATGAACGGATCGGCGACATTGTCGTGATTAATGAGTTAGATGATATCCCTGAGGAAGAGGCTGTAGAGGCCATACTTGAACATAATCCAGGGCTTGATTCGATTTTATTGAAGGAGGAGAATCTGCACGGAGAGTTCCGTATCGGAGGCTACAGAAAACTGTACGGAGAAAATACGGAAACTATTCATAGAGAGCACGGAGTTCGTCTGAAAGTTGATCCCACGAAAATGTTCTTCTCTGAAAGAGAGGGAACGGAGAGAAAAAGGATATTCGAGTCGATAAATAACGGAGAAGATGTTCTAATCATGTTTTCAGGAACCGGACCTTTCCCTGTAACGATAGGAAAACACAGTAAAGCCTCTAAAATAGTAGGAGTTGAGAAGAATCCTGAAGCAGTAAAGTTCGCAAAAGAAAACGTTGAACTGAACAGTCTAGAAAACGTAGAGATAATAGAAGGAGACGTGAGGGATATATGTCCAGAACTGGGAAAGTTTGATCACGTGTTGATGCCTTCCCCAACTAACGCACTTGAATTTGTAGGTGATGCTCTTTCATGCGTGAGAAAAAATGGGAGGCTTGTAGTGTACAACGTTTCTGAGAAAGAGAATCTTTATGGGCCAGTTATAGAGAAAGTGAAGGAAGAGGCCTCTGAACAGGGTTTGAGCGTAGAAGCGATAGATAAACGTGTTACTGCTGATTTCTCTCCTTCTAAAAGAAAGGTAGCTGTAGAGTTCCGTGTGGAATAATCTGTTTAAGTAAGGGATTCCAAATACTGTTCCATGAAGACAGGTTCCGGAAAGAAAATACTGTTGATAACACTTATACTGTTTTTTACAGGGCTTGGAGCGGCTGAGATAACTATTGATGCTCTTTCATCTTCAGGAACTAATCTAAACAATCTCGACATCTCAGTCCCCGAACTTGATAGAGAGTTCAACGATGTCGACAGAGCCAGGTTCAGCCCTGAATCAGGTACTTACGACGTGTTTATCGATCACGACGAATACGAATCCATTGAAAGAACAATAGTAGTGGAGGAAGATGAGGATTCACAGTATATCTTCACCATGGCAGAGGCCTCTGAGATAGATTCAACTGTCTCTCTCGAATCGATAGATGTACCAGAATCTGTCTGCTCCCGTACAAAATTCCGTGTGGACGTCGAAGTCGTGAACAGCGGTGACAGGGATGAAGTAGTAAGCCTTACAGGACAGGGTTTCGGGAAAATATTCACAGGGAAAGCCTTTGTAGTTCCTGAAGGAGAGAGTAGAACGTACAGATACACTTTTACAGACATCTCAGGGCTCGGTCTTCAGAACTTTGAAGTCAGGATAAACGGGGAAGACGAATCAATAACCGAAGACATTAGATTGAGAGACTGCGAAATCCCGGGAGATCCACAGGAAGCGGATAATGTAGATGTTGAAGTTTATCCTGAGAGAGGGAATGAAAAGGCCTCAGTAGGAGAACTTGTCAGAGTGAGAGGATTCGTGGATGGTGTTAGAGACTCTGTGCCTGTGGAAGTCAAAGTCAATCAGAGAACAGTATCCGAGATTTCAACTCAGCCAGAAGGCTTCTTCGAGACATACTTCAGGCCTGAAAATTCAGGAGACGTGACTGTAACAGCAAATACTGGTAACGAGTTCGATACAGAGGAGTTTGAAGTAGTTCCTGTAGCAAAGATAGAATTCGTAGAGGCTCCAGAACAGGTGTTCCAAGGAGATACATTCGAGGCCTGTGCTGAGATCAATTCAGGGATAAAAACAGATACAGTACTACTGGATGAGAAAAAAGTAATCGAAACAAAGAGTGGAAACGGGGAAGTGTGTTACGATATAGAGGCCTCTGAATCAGGAGAAAGAGAATACACACTCAGAGCCTTGACTTATGGAGGCAGTGATTTTGAAGAGTTCTCGGTAGATGTTCTGCCTCAGAGATCAGAAGCGGAAAGTTTCCCGGGACAGATACAGACTATAGAATCCGAAGGAGGAATAATCCGTATCAGCCTCTACAACACTAATCCAGAGGCCCGAAACTATACAGTGAATCTTGAAGATATACCAGATGGATGGATGGAAAACACCACACAGAATACTTTGCTTGAATCAGGAGAAAGAGAAAATATCTACTTCTACGCAAGTCCAGAGGCCTCTGGTAATTTTGAAGGAGTAGTGGAAGTCCAAAGCGGTGAAGAGATAATTTACAGCAATATGATAGACTTTAGAGTTATAGATACTGATAAGAAAAGCTTTAATGTATTAGTGGCTTTTGTTAAGCTGCTTACGTTCTGGATGCCTTTCTAAAAAAAAGGATAAGAGAGAACGGAAATTACCATTCTCTGTAAAGGATCAGCGCCGATACTATCAGGCCTGCCATTATTGACATGAACAATTTTATGACATTTCCTGTAGCAGCGATTCCTTGGAACAGTCCAGAGACTGCCCTAGAGAATGCTCCTGTGATGCCTCCGCCTTCAGGACTGTCTACTGAGTCTTTTACTTCTTCACCGACAACTAGCTGAACTGTCTGTGACTTCTCTACCTGTTCTCCTGTGGCTGTTGCTGTGATATCGATACTGGTACCTGTTTGATTGAATGGGATGCCTGCGTAGATGTAGGATTTCTCTGTCTCTCCTGCCGGAACAGTTATCTCTCCAGGTCTTACAGTAATCCATTCAGGTGCATCTACTGATACAACGTAAGTGTTTACCTGTGTACCTGTGTTCTGCAGACTTATCTCGTAAATAACACTCCTGTTCTCACCTGCACTTTCTATATCCTCTACTATATCCATGTCAAGATCCCAACAGTTCTCAACTGTGAAACTTGAAGTGGACGAAACCTGTGGCGCCCCAAGCCTTTGAGCAGTAGCAGATACCTCTAAATCATAACTCTGGCCCTGATCGTAATCACTTGAATTCAACTCTACATCCAAAGTTCTTGTCTCACCAGGATCAAGACTAATCTCTGATTCAGAGAGCTCTCCCCTATTTACTTCGACACTGTACGTATCAGAGGCCTCTCCAGTGTTCTCAACTGTGACTTCTTTCTCAAAGTTCGTGTTCTCACAGATTGACGTCTCTTCAGGGAAGTTTAGCTCTACATCCTGTCCGTTGTAAACTTCAAGAGATGCTTTAGCTGAACTAGGCGCCCGTCCTTCCACGTTCACTGTTATATCTTCCGTGCCGACTTCTTCAGGAACGTACTGCAGTTCTGTAGTGAACTCTTCTCCTGAAGCGATGTTTACTTCTTCATCTTCTACTTCTCCTGCTGAAGGAGTGATCTCTGCGTTTACTGATCTTGTTCCCTCATTTGAAACTGTTACATCAAAAGAAGCCTCTGTAAATACTGCTGATTCCTGCGATTCAGGCTCTATATCTGTAGTTGTCTCATAACAGTTCTCAACTACGAAAGATGTTGATACCATATCATCAGCATAACTTGAAGCTGAAACAGCTTCAATGTTGAATGCTCTGTCATTGACTGCTAGCTCTGAAGATCTAGTTAAAGTTAAAGTCTCAGTTTCTCCAGCTTCAACTGTTACTCTGTTAAGAGATATATCTCCTGCATCAGGGTTAATTCTGAAAGTTTCTTCCTGTGATCCATCGTTGGATACGTATACCTGATAAACTGCGTCCTCTCCTCTACATACTGCTCCCGGAGATTCCACATCAAGGTTTACGTCGTGATCCCTAACTACTTCTACTACACCATTTACAGAGTATTCTTCACCTGTAGCTGAAGAAGTTGCAGTGACAGTAAAATCATATCTTCCTTCTTCTCTGTCCAGATCTGGATTAAACCATATCTGAGCTGTCTCAGATTCACCAGGCTCTATATTTCCTGTTTCAGGAATCCTTGTAGGTGCTATATCGATCTCATCAGCATAATCTGATGAAATCCTATATCTGTCCTCTGTAGTACCCGTATTCTCTATACGAAGCTCATAAGCAGTATAACTATCGACTACAGCAGTAGACTCCTGCGGGAATATATCAACCTCCGCAGTACTGGCTAAAGCAGTTGAAGCAAATAAAACTGTTACAAACGCAATGATCATCGTTTTGGCAAAACGCATTTTTATTGTCACCTGTCAATAACACAAACATTTATTTTTATATATCATGGGCAAGTAATGAAAAATAATCAGAAAAAGTGATCAAAAAATCCTCTATTACTCTTTAATTTCTCCGAAGGAACTGCTCTCACATCGAAGACTTTCTCATCGACGACCTCTCCTTCACTCATTATCTCTACAGAGGCCTCAGCTGATTCAGATGGACTGAAGTAGAAGTAAACTATTTTCTGCTCTCCAGGGATCAGTACCGCGTTCTTTGAAGTCTGTGATACCTCCCTGCTGTCAATACCAGATAAATCAAGATCATATCTTTTCACAGAGCTATAAGGATTGTACAGAGTTATCTTAGCCATACCTGATTCTGTTTCAACCGCTGAAACTACTCCCGGGAAGCTTTCAGCCTCAGGCCTTTGTTCTATAACTCTTACAGTATCCGAAGCTTCGCCTCCGACACCAGAGTTTATAGCACGTATACTGTACCTGTGATCTCCCTGATCATAGGCCTCTACATCGAAACAGACATTTCCTCTGTCAGTTTTTGAATCAAGTACTTTGTCTTCTTTCTCCAGTAAGATCTCTGCGTCGCTAGATGACTCTATCTCAGCACACACATCAAATTCTTCGCCTTGTAGAGCTGTCTCCGGCATCTGCAACGGATTTACTGTAGCTCTTGGCAATACGTTAACTGTTTTACGCGCCTCTACATCTTCTACATTCGCATTCACAGTTTTTCTGCCAGCATCATTGATCTGTACAAAAGCTTGATATCTGCCGTTACGTGAAGAAGTTGTTTCTGTTTTTTCTTGCCCGTTTACCAAAATCTCAACGTTTCTGGAACTTCTCACGTTCTGGATATCTCCGCTAACTCTGATAGTCTCTCCCTGTATTATTGAAGACCGGGAATTCAAACTGATACCTGTAGGAACATCTCTATTACTTCCTTCACTCTCATCACAGTCCCTTGATCTCACTGTGAATTCTTCGGAATCTCTTCCATTGTTTTCAGCTACAAGTGAAAGCTCTTTCTCACCTGTACCTGAAATTCTTTCAGCAGCCACAGTAAACTCTTCTACCTCTCCAGCGTCGATACTCAATGTTCTGTAAGATGATTCAACATCTCCTTCTAGGCCTACAGCAACAGTAACATCTCTGTCCCTGATATTGGAGAAAACACCTTCGACTTCAAACGAATCTCCTTCACAGACCTCAGCCGGCGCATTTACACTCGTTACTCTTACACCGAAACCTGAGTCTTCAAGCCTGAAACGCAGATCCTCATCTTCACCTGCCTCAAGATCCACGGACTGCGTCTCAGTCCTGTAACCTGTCTTAGAGGCCTCTACATCATAATCACCTGCCTCAAGATCGAAGTCAGCCTCGCCATCGTCATCAGTATACTCTACTTTTGTCTCGCCGTTGGAGGCCTCTACACGTACATTCTCAAGCTCATTCCCATAGATATCCTCCACTTCAACTTCTAGATCAGCCTCCGCTTCATCATCGTCATCATCTTCTCTATCATCGTCTTCATTAAAAGTGACGACTTCTATATCGGAGCGGTCCGTTTCATCCTCTGCAGATGCCTCTGCAACGAATTCCAAAGTTTCAGATTCTTCACTAGTGTATTCAGCATCCAAAGTACAGCTTGAGCCACTGCAGGATTTGCTCTCCAGTGAAATCCACGATATATCATCTACATCTCTGTACAGGATTTCAAGAGTATCAATCTCTTCTCCTGAAGCATCAGCCGTCATATCAAGAGTTTCATCTACTCCAAAATCTGATGGCAGTTCTTCAAGATCTACAGAATCGACACGGGCCTCAGTGTCCTCATCTTCCTCTACATAGTCAACTGTTTCAACAGTTGAAAGCTCTTTATCTTCTCCTGCCTGTGCTTTTATCCTATAATCGATAGATACCTCATCTGTTTCACTGACAGAGACCTTTACAGAACATGAGCTTCCTGAACAGTCCTCTACCGCTAGATTAGTCCATGAACCAGTCCTTCTTTCCTGAACCGTTAAATTATCTAATTGATTGCCTGTAGCCCTACCAGAGAACTCAAGCTCTGTATCTATCGGATACTCTCCGCCTATATCATCTATATCGACTGAAAGAACTTCAGGGCCTGTAGGATCCTCGAAGCTTACAGTCTCAATACTGGAGTACTGTGTATCACTTCCTGCTCCAGATTTAGCCCGGAAATCTATATCTCCTTCCTCAGAAGGCGTATAAACACCGGAAAGACTGCATGAAGAACCAGAACACGATGCATCAGCCAGCGTTTCCCAGCCACTATCATCCCTGTACTGTATAGTTAGTGTATCAAGATCAGTACCTGAGGCCTCTGCATCGATGTCAAGATCTTCTAGAGGATGAGAGGATGGTAGATCATCGATACTTACTGTATCTACTTCCGGCCCGGCAGTTTCTTCAAACTCAACGTATTCCGTAGATGAAAAAACAGTGTCAGCTCCGGCTATGGCTTTCACTACAAATTCTCTGCCTCCCTCTGAACTTGAACTGTAGTCAGCCGAGATACTGCATGAACTACTTCCCCCGCAGCTATTTGATTTTATCAAGTTCCATCCTATCCCGTCTCTTTCCCTAGTCAATACTTCAAGTCTATCAATATTTGCTCCTGAGGCCTGTCCGTTGATTTCCAGATTATCGTTTACTGGATGCGTTGACGGAAGATCATCGATACTAACTGAATCTACTCCTGCACTAGATACGAAATTGACAGTTTCAATACCTGATGTATCTGAATCATCTCCTGCCTCGGCCTTTACCCTGAAATCGATCACTCCATCTTCACTTGCTGTATAAGTATCTGAAACACTACATGAACTGCTTCCTCCACAGTTGTCTCTCTCAAGTCTTTCCCAGCCACTATCATCCCTGTACTGTATCTCTATGTAATCAATATTTGTTCCAGAAGCTTCTCCATTGATATCAAGACTGTTCCCTGTCTCAAACTCAGAAGGAAGACTATCAATACTTACAGAGCTTACTAAATCATTATCAGTAAATTCAACTGTCTCAGTAACGGAGTTATCTGAGTCACTTCCTGCTTCAGCTCTTATACGGAAATCCACCTCTTGTTCATCTCCTGTACTAAAAGTATCTGATATGCTGCACGAATCAGAGTTATCGCAATCCTGTGTTGAAAGAGTCTCCCAGTCTTCACCTTCTTCCCTGTATCTTATCTCCAATGAATCAAGATCAGTTCCAGAGGCATCACCCTCTACATCAAGATCAACTCCAGTACTGTAACTTGACGGAAGATCATCGATATTTACATCGCCAACAGAGGCCTCATCATCCTCTTCTACAAAGTCTACTTCCTCTATATCCGAGTACTCTGTTGCTCCGCTCTCAGTCGTAGCCTCTACTCTGAAATCTCTTTCTTCCTCCTCATCAGCAGTATAATCGGCTTCAAAACTGCATGAATCATCTCCATCACAGTCATAATCCTCTACCTGACTCCAGTCATCTTCATCTCTATCCGATACTTGTACCTCGAGTTCATCTAGATCCTCTCCATCTGCAGAGGCCTCTATCTCAAGACTGTTATCTACAGGATGATCGGATGGCAAGTCCTCAATCTCAACATCATCAATATCGTAGAAGTCAACTTCCTCTCGATTACTGTACTCCTCATCATCTCCAGCATCGGCTCTTAAACGGAACTCCACTTCTTCAACATCGTCATGAGTATATTCGTATTCAAAGTCACAATCATTTCCACTGCAGGACTGATCAGTCACTCTTTCCCAATCTCCTCCGTCCTCTCTCTTTTCCAAAGTTATCTGATCAAGTTCTTCTCCTTCAGCATCCCCTGTAATCTCAATATCCTCATCGAAAGGATGCTGATCATCTAAATCATCAAGATTTACATCATCCACCTCTGCCTCAGAATCAACTTCAACAGTCTCAATTGAAGACTCCGCAGTCACATCTCCCTTAAATTCAACAAAGCCTCTGAAATCAGCCTCTCCATCATTAATTACTTCACTGCTTAATTCTATAGATTCTGTATTGGAACAAGTAGAAGAAGTAGATGATGAACTACAGTCTCTTGTATCGAAATTAATCCAAACCCCGTCAGAGTCCCTATATTGAAGGCTCAAGAACCCTTCAGAATCAAATCTATCTGCATCATCACGCGCCCTCACCCCCATTTCAACATCTTCTCCTTCTTCCGCATTTGAAGGAGGCCTCTCAGTCCAAGAAACAGAGTAATCAAGATTATCAAAATAAGTTACTTCTCTGTAAACAGAATTTCCTCTATCCTCCCCGGCGTAGGCCCTGAAACGGTACTCCCAAGTTCCCTCAGAATTCTCAGTGTGATCTATTGAGCGAGAACAAGAATCGATATTTCTACAGTAGAAAGTCTCCTGAGTCCTGAAAAGAGCCTTTCCGGACTCACGGGACTGGAAACGAATATTGTCAAGACTGTCGCCAGAGGCCTCGAAAGAGAACTCCAGATCTTCTCCTGTCTCCCAAGCAGTCGGCATCTCAGGGAAATCAACATTATCAACAGTATTAGCTGAGGCTAACGGAAGAAAAATTACAATCAACAATACTGTTAGTATTTTTTTGCTCATGATTATCACTCTCCCTTTTTTATGTACAGAGGTCTTCAAAGTTTCCACTATAGCTATCGTCGTACTGGCCATCATTATCCTGATCAACAAGGAGGCCTAATTCAGTTCCATCTTTTTCAAATGCTACTCGGCCAGAATCAACGTATTGATCCATCATAGATGAATCCATATCCTCTACATCCTCATCAATATAACTCTCTACATCTTCCGCATAACTTGAAGGCAATTCACATCCAGAAGGGATTCCATCCCTCCAGTCGCCGTAGTTCTCAGGATTTTCCTCTGAGGGTTCTTCTGCAGGAGTTCCAGTAGGACTTTGTTCAGTTGCTCCTCCAAATGGCTCATCTCTCCCTGCAAGTATAGATTTGACGTTATCCCAGTTCCACCACACAGAAATACCTGTAGCCAGCAGAGTGCTACCACCCAAATACAGAATATTTCGTCTTGGAACTCCTTCAGAATCTTCGTCAGTCATGTTATTGTCATGTAACAACAACACTTAAATATCTTTTTTTATTGGAGAGTAGTAAAAAGAAATCTGTTCTCAAGATATACCTGAATAAAGAAGAGTAGAATAAGAGGCCTTTTATCGGCCTTGTACTGTTACTGTTGTGGCACTTTCCTGTCTGTAGAAGTATGTGCTCTCGATCGTCAGCGGGACTGTCGTGTCGAGTGATGAGCCTCCTGTATCGATCTGCATGTCCCAGCAGGGGGTTGCTCTTCCTCCGATTATTTCGACTGTCTGGGAGCTGACGTCTTCACTGTAGTCTCCGTCATCTCCTGTTCTGAAGGCTAGTCTTCCGACGTTTTCGATCGAAAGCTTCACGTTGTTCGTGCTGTCTGATACTTTATCTCTGTCGTAATCTCCGCCGTCGAATGCATCTCCGTCTTCATCTGCGAACGGCACACCGTTGCCTTGATTCCTGACTACTACGCATAGTTCTTTTTCAACAGTATCTTCTCCCGTATCGTAAATTGGTATAGGAGTCGGAGTTCTTACTTCCATCTGTACCGGACCATTATCGTTTTGTACAGTAGCCGTTCCCTGAGGACTACCTGCGTCACGATAAGCGTCATCTCCCATAACTCTGACCTCTGTCGAGGCATCCGTACCGTACTTGTAGAACAACTGAGCTCTCATAGTGTAATCATTGTTTCTTCCTTGATCAACATCCGGAGACGTGAAAGTTACGGTCTGAGTCGAAGGAGTGGACGGAGTTTCTCCAGGAGCCTCCATATTTGAGAACTCAAGTGTACGATCATCCTCCGAGACACCATCACCGTCACCGTTTCTCCAAGAATTATCATCTCCTGAGGCATCCGCAAACGGCGGATTAAACAGATATGCCTCAACATCTTCAGCATCGTGATCTCCAACATTCTCTACCTGCATCCTAAAACGCGTATTCTGATCGCCCGGAACAGGATTAGGGAAAACGGAGAACTCATTCACCTGTAAAGCTGCAGTAGAGGC
>Ga0102935_1000280_pt1 | contig 17939 bp, 16 predicted proteins | sample SalPonR2_A_D2_MG_FD_78508 | JGI IMG/M metagenome (GOLD analysis project Ga0102935, IMG submission 78508) | Salt pond soil microbial communities from South San Francisco under conditions of wetland restoration - Salt Pond MetaG R2_A_D2_MG | ecosystem: Environmental > Aquatic > Marine > Intertidal... | reverse complement strand
TCGACGAGTCGGCGGTCGATCCGAACTTCCGCCCCGATCAGGTCGAGGTGACGTGGCGGGCGGACGAGGGGTCCGTCTCCGTCGCCCCCGAGGAGACGCCCGAACGGCGCGGTGCGGAGGCAGTCGTCACCGTGACCGACGACCGCGTGGTCAAGCGCCGGATTCCGAAGGCGTACCGCCACCCCGACCTCGACGCGCGCCTGCGACGCGAACGGACGGTCGCGGAGGCCCGCCTCACGAGCGACGCGCGCCGGGTGGGCGTACCCACGGCCGTCGTCCGCGACGTGGACGTGCCCGAGGCGACGCTCACGTTCGACCGGGTGGGCGACCGTGACCTCGGTGCCGCGCTCACCCCCGACCGCGCCCGAACCGTCGGCGAACATCTCGCCCGCCTCCACCGGGCGGGCATCGTCCACGGCGACCCAACGGTCCGGAACGTCCGGGTCGGGGAGCGGGTCTACCTGATCGATTTCGGCCTCGGCTACCACAGCGGCCACGTCGAGGATCACGCGATGGACTGTCACGTCTTCGGCGGGAGCGTCCGCGGGACGGCGACGGTCGACGTGGACGCGACGCTCGCGGCGTTCGAGGCGGGCTACGCCGACGCCGGCGACGACGCGGTACTGGATCGCCTGCGGGAGATAGAGGAGCGGGGCCGGTACACCTAACAGTCCGCGCGCGGCCTGAACAGCGTCGTCCACGCCGACCAGTAGTGGCTCACGGCGTCGACGTAGCGTCGAATCGGCTCCTCGGGCGTGGGTTCGGAGACACGTCGCTCGTCGACGACGCTCCGACACTCCGGACAGCGAAGCCGCCGCCGTTCGCCGACGGTCCGGACGGTCCAGTCGCCGTCGACGGCGCTGGCGTGGCCGCAGTCCTGACAGAACAGGGTGGCTTTGCGGTCGCTCGTGTCGGCGGCCGACGGCGACGAAACGTGGGTAGAACTCATCGACTTCCCTAGGTGCCTGAGTCGGATAATACTGGTGGTAGACGGTCTGAATCGGTAGATAATGATGGATACGGTGTGCCGCGCTACGACCTGTCATCACTCCGAAGACCTATGTACGAACGCCCCTTGGCCGACGCCGTGACCGAACCGATGGACGTCGAGACGGCGGCGGGCGTCTGTAGCGACATCGTCGACCGGGTGGGCGAAGCCGTCATCGCCGACCGAACCTTTCTGGAGACGGTGCTGACCGGTCTGCTCGCCCGTGGGCACGTCCTCGTCGAGGACGTTCCAGGCACTGGCAAGACGCTGACCGCCATCGCGTTCGCGGACGCCCTCGGTCTGGAGTTCAACCGCGTCCAGTTCACGCCGGACCTCCTCCCCAGCGACATCACGGGCACGCACGTCTACGACGAACACGAGGGTACCTTCCGCTTTCAGCGTGACCCTGTGTTCGCGAACGTCGTCCTCGCCGACGAAATAAACCGCGCGCCCCCGAAGACCCAGTCCGCCCTGCTGGAGGCGATGGACGAGGGGCAGGTAAGCGCCGACGGCGAGACGTTCCCCCTGCCCGAGCCATTCTTCGTCATCGCGACGCAGAACCCCGTCGAACAGGAGGGCACCTTCCGCCTGCCGGAAGCCCAGCGTGACCGGTTCGTCGTCGAAGTGTCGATGGGGTACCCAGACCGCGACGGCGAACTCGAACTCCTCGAACGGCGGAGCAACCGGACGACGACGAAACCCCGTGTCGACTCCGTCTTCGACGACGGCGACCCCGCGTCCACGAGCGACCGGCCCAGCGCCGAACGCGTACGCACCCTCCGGCAGGTTCCCGAGACGGTGACCGTCGAACGCGGGGTGCGCGAGTATCTCGTCGATCTGGCACGGGCGACCCGCGAGGACGACCGGGTCGCGGTGGGCGTCTCCCCACGCGGCATTCAACGGTTCTACGAGGCGGCCCGCGCCCACGCGGTCGTCGCCGGTCGGTCGTACGTCGCGCCCGACGACGTGAAAGCCGTCGCGCCCGCGGTGTTGACCCACCGTCTCGTGCTCACCTCCGAGGCGTCCATCCGCGACGTGGACCCCTCGACCATCGTCTCGGCCGTCCTGGATAGCGTGGCCGTGCCGGCGGCGACGGCGGACTAAGCCCGCAGGACGCCCAGTAGGATCACCGCCGCCGCGACGGCCGCCACCGCGCCGAGCAGCGCGCCGTCCGGGAGCGCCACCGTGCCGACGAGGCCGAGCGACGCCCACGCCACGCCGACGCCGGCGGCCGCGACGGCGACGCTCCCGACGGCGTGAACGGCTTCGATGCTCGTCGCCGACCGCGGGCCGAGATCCGCCCGCGCCGCCACGCCCCGGTCGCTTACGTCCCACGCGACCACCCCGAGGCCGACGAGGACGAACGTCGCCAGCCCGGGCGCCGTCCCGAGGGCGAGGACGACCGCACACGCCGACAGCCCCACCCCGGCGAGCACGCCGCCGCTCCCGCGGGTCGGCACGAGGTCGACGGCCAGCAACACGACGAAGGCCGTCAGCGCCGCCGACAGCGCCCCCAGCGTGACGACGGCGACGCCGAGTGCCAGCCCCGTCGGCGAGAGCGCGTCGAGCAGGCCGACCGCGACGGACCGCACCGCCGACGGCAGCCCGTCGACGACGCCCCGGACAGTGCCCCCCGCGCCGGCGGCGACGAGGACGACCCCGACTCCGCCGACCGTGGCGGGCAGGACCCGGCCGAGCACCGCCGCCGTGTCACCCGCGGCGGCCTGCAGGAGGCGCCCGACGAGCGCGAGCGTCGCCGTCGCGGCTGCGAGCAGGAGGAGGGCGACCCGCGGCCCCGTCGGCGCCACGAACGCGCCGGCCGCCACGACCGGGAGTGCCTCGCGGACGACCGGGAGCGCCGTCGGGAGGCTCGCGCTCGCGGCCACCACGCCGTATTTCACCGCCGCGCGGCAGTCGGCGTCGAGGCGGTCGACCGCCCGCTCGACCGACTCGCGTCGCGCCCGCGGCGCCAGTTCGGCCAGCGGGAGCACCGACAACGCCCACCGGCAGGCGAGCGCCGCGGCGACGACGAGGCCGAAAAACGACACCAGCGACATCGTCGGCCCACCGGGCGACAGCACGGGGTCGAGGAGCGCGCCCGGCGCGAACGCCGGCGTGGAAAGCCCGCCGAGCGCGTCGGATCGGACGACTAGCACGGCGCCGAAAGCCAGTCCGACCACCGTCGCCGTCGCGAGTGCGGAGCGATGCACCCGCCGGACCGCCCCCTCGCCGATTCCGTCCCCGAGCGTGCCGGTCGCGCCGAGGGCCGCCACGCCGGCGCCGACCGCGAGGACGACGGCGGGGAGCGCCGCCCCGAGTCCGCCGCCGAGAAACCCGTCGACAGCCCCACGCTCCGCGGCGACGCGGACGACGCCTGCGACACCGACGAGGGCGACGACGGGCATCAGCGCCGTCCCGGCGGCCGCGGCCGCCGGGCCGTCACGCGCCCGACAGAGCGTCGCGACACCCAGTCCGACGCCCGCCGCCGCCGTCGCCGCCACGCCCGCCGCGGCCCCACCCGTCACGCCCGCGACGATCAGGCCGACGCCGACGGCGAGCGCCACGGTCAGGCTCGCCGGCCGGGACGCGCCGGCGCCGAGGTTCGTCCCGGACGAGTCGTGACTCACGACCGTACCCCCGCACGGAGCGCCCGGGCCAACGCCATCGGCAACTGTTCGTCCTGCTCCCAGTCGACGACGGCCGCGCCGACCCCCCGCATCCGGTCGAGCCGAACCGCCCGCTCCAGCGCGAGCACCCGCCCGCCAACTGAGTCCGGCGTCATCGACGGCGAGAGAACGGTCACCGCGTGGCCACGCGACCGGATCGACTCCACTGCCGATACCGCCGCGTCGTCGAGGGCGGGCGTACAGTGAATCACCTGCGCCGACGCGGGGAGGCGGCCCAGCAGTTCGCGGCGCTCGTCGCCGGCGCCGTCGGCCCGCACCGCGTCAGTGATCCCGTCGCCGGCGCCGGTCGCAGCGGCGTTGCAGACGGCAGCGGCGTGGATCGCGAAGGCGTCGGCGTCGGGCGGCACCCACGCCGGCCGGCGGCCGGTGATCGGATCGGCGGAACCGAGGGCGCCGACGCAGACGTGGTGACCCTCGTCGCGGAGGGTCCGGACCGCGAGGGTGGCGGCGTACGCACACAGCGTCGCCCCGGTCGGGCGCGATGCCTCGCTGGCGACGTGGTTCGGGCCGCGGCCGTCGACCAGTACCGCCACCCGCGCGGCGCGCTGTTCGCGGTACTCGACCGTCGATAGCTCGCCGGTCTTGGCGTAGCGCCGCCAGTTGATTCGGTTGACCGGGTCGCCCGCGCGGTAGTCGCGGGTCGCGTGGAACTCGACGCCGACGCCGCCCGTATCGGTCGCCATCGACCCGGTGAAGGCCGCGGTCCGCCGGCGGAGTGGCACGTCCTCGGCGTCGATCCGACACTCGAACTCGTTGGTCCCTTTCGCCTCGCGGGTCGTCTCGTCGACGACCGTTCCGCTCACGCTCGACGCACGGATTCGAACCGGCTCGAACGCGTAGCGCCCGCGGTTCGCGGCCAGCGTGTACGTCGCCGTCGTCGACTCGCCGCTCCGAAGTGCCGCGCCCGCGCTCTCCGACCCATCCCGGACGGCGAGCTCCTCGGGCACGCCGTCCCGGACGCGCAGGTCCGGAACCACCGACTCGCCGACGTTCGTGGCCGTCAGCGTCACCTCGACCGGCTGGCCCGGGAGCGGCGCCTCCGGCCGAATCTCGCGCTCGATCCGTACCCTCCCGTCGAGTGGTGCAAGCGTCGATAGCGCCCCCTGAACGACGAAGGCGAGGGGAACGACCCCCGCGACCAGGAGCGTCGGCGTCCCCGTGCCGACGCCGACGGCGACGAGGAGGACCGTCGCCGCGGCCAGCCCCCCGTACCGCCGGACGCGGCGCGTCACGACGCGCCCTCCAGCGCCGCACGGAGGGCCCGAAGTCGGCTCCGCGGCGACGGCGAGTCCGGTGCCTCGTACCCGGACGACCGATCCGCGTACGCCCGTTCGGCGGCGGCGAGCGCCCGGCACACCCGTCGATCGTAGGCACGACCGGGGTAGAGCCACGCGTACAGCCGATGATACCACGGGTAGTCAACGTCCGCAGTCGTCGAGAGGAAGGCGGCCGCGTATCGGTCGTCGGTCCACGTCCCTCGGTCGACGGACGCCGCAGCGTCGTCGTCGTCGACGCTCGCGACGACCACCTCCCGGAGCCGTCGCCGGATCGGGTCGCGCGCCGCGTCGTCGGGGCCGTCCTCGACCGCCCGCTCGTAGTACGTCGAGAGATCGGTCCCGGCGATGGGCGGCGTCGAGGGACCTCTCGACTCTCGCTCCGACATCGGCGTCGTGGCGTCCGGTTCGGTGAGCCACGAGTACAGGAGGCCGATCACGCCGGCCACCGCGCCGGCGAACCCCAGCGCCAAGCCGCGGTCGACGCCCAAGGCGTCGAGACCGGTCCGTATCGACGCCGGGACCGTCTCGGGTGCGTAGCCGTACCAGACCGCGAATCCCACGCTCGCGAGGGCGAGACCGACTGCGGCCCGACGCCACGTGAGGCGGCTCATCCCTCCGTCTCCTCCCCTCGCACCGCCTCGTGGATCGACCGAAGCGCCTCGCGGGCGCGGGCGAGGCGATCCGCATCGGGTGCGAGGCGGCCGTACTCGGCGTCACGGTACGCGTCGGTCAGTGCGTGGATCGGTGCCGCCGGCAGTCCCCGGTCGATGGCGTAACGCGCGATCTCACCCGGCGTCCGGGTCGTCGCCCGCGGCGGCGCGACGAGGCCGACGAACTCGCACCAGAGGTCGCGAAGCGTCGCCGTTCCGTCGGCGTCGCCCTCCGCGCCGATCCCCGTGACCGCCGTCCCGCGGTCGCCCCTGCCGTTCGACCTCGATTCGGCCGACCCGCTCCGCGACAGCACGGCCGCCAGCCACCGCCGGAACAGCCCGACGAACCGACGCGGGTCGAGCGCCGCGAGTGCGGCCAGGCCCTGCGTCGCGAGTCGTCCCGGGAGCGCAGCGAGATGCCCCAGCCCGCGACGGAGCGCCTGCCCCGCGGCGACGAGGAGTTCGGCGGCCCGGACGCAGGCGCTCGCCGCCCACGCGACGATCCGCGACAGCCACGCCGCCACCGCCCGCCCCGCGCGCCGTGGCGTGACGTTTCGCCGCCGGAGTGTCCGGCCGACGAGTGCGAGACCGACCAGCGCGACGGCACCGACGACGGCTGCGTTGCGGGCGAGCGGGAGGGCCACCCGCGCTTCCCCACCGTCCGGGCCACGGGCGACGACGCTGGCGCCCCCGGCGACTGGGAGCGACACGCCGAGCGTGCCGTTTTCGGTCGTCGTGCCCGCCTCGCGCCCGTCGACTGTCACCGCGGCGCCGCCGACCGGCGTCCCGTTCCGCGTCGTCGTCACCGTCGCCGAGCCACCCGGGAGCGCGAGGAGCGGCGCCGACACCGAGAGGTTCAGCGGCGGTGGCTCGGATTGCGGCGCCTCACCGGCGGCGTACACCCGTACCGTCGTCGTCGCCTCGACCGACTCGCGACGGACCGCGAGTTGGTGGGTCCCCGGCGATATCTCGGCGAGCGAGACGCCGAGTCGGCCGTCCGGCCCCGTCGTCCCGACCCGTTCGCCGTTCAGGGTTACCGTCGCCTCGCGGACGGGTACGTCACGAATCGCCGCCTCGACGGTCATCCCGCCGCCCGAGACGGGCGTCCCCTCGACGGTGAGCGTGACGTTCGTGTCGCTCCGGTAGGTCCGCGAGGAGCCGTTCGGTGCCGGCGCGGCCTGCTGTGGGGCCATCGGCGGTCCGTCGGTCACTGCTCCGCCGCCGGCCGGAAGCGCCGTGCCGCCGGCCCACAGGTCGGCCGCCGTCCCGTCGCCAGCCCCCGTCCGATTAGCCGAGGAGCGTGCCCTCGCATCTCCGTCGTATTTCGTCGCCCCGTCCGGCGGCCGCGCGGTCACGGTTAGCTCGGCAGCGTAGGGAAGCCGGGTCCGCACCGTCCCGTTCGCGCCCGTCCAGCCGACCCGCTCGCCGTTGATTTCGACCGGCGCGCCGACGACCGGCGACCCGTTCTTGGCGACGTTGACCGTGACGGGCGCGCCCGCCACTGCCGAGCGGTTCAACGAGATGTCGTACGGCGGCTGGGGGTTCTGCACCGGCAGTCGCCCCGAGCCCGTCGGATCGAATCGCACCCACCCGGTCCCGGGGAAGAAGACTTCGACCCACGCGTGCCCCCGGTCGGCGGTGACGAGATACTGCTCCTCGCCCACCCGCTCGCCCGGCGCGTAGCCGACGACGTACCGCGCCGGGATGCCCTGCGTGCGCAGCATCACCACCATCGACGTGGCGTAGTACTGGCAGTAGCCCGACTCCATCTCGAAGATGAACTGGTCGGCGACGGGTTCGCCCGGTTCGTGACTCGCGTTCAGCGAGTACGGCTTCCCCTTGAGCCAGTCGCGGATCGTCACGGCCCGGTCGTACGCCGTCTCGTCGCCGGCGGTCAACTCGTCGGTGAACGTGCCTACCCGCGCCGGCGTCGACTCGGGCAGTTGTGTGTACCGCTTTTCGAGTCGGTCGGGGTAGTCGGTACCCGCCGCGCGGAGCGTCGCCGGGTCCGACGGCGGTGCCGCGCTCCGGGCCAGATACGTCGTCCCCGCGGGGAGCCGTCGCGTCGCGCGGACGCCCCCGACGCTCGACGCCTCGACGCCCGCGCTCCCGTTCGGCACGCTGACCTCGCTCGGTTGCCACGCAGTCGGGAGCGACGACGAGGGCACCAGCAGGGTCACCTCGTAGTTCATCGCTCGCCCGTCGACCGTCCGCGCGTCGTTGGGGACGCCCTCGGCGATGGACCGCCATTGCGGCGAACTCGCCCACGTCGCCCCAGTGTACGTCGCGTACGCCGTCTGCCGCCAGTAGGTGTTCTCACCGCCGTCGACGACGAACTGTGGCGTCTGCGGGAGTTCGCCCTCGAACCCCTGTGTCGAGCCGATTTGCGTCCGATCGGGGGGTTGCGAGAGCGGGACGCCGCTCGGCGATCCGCCGCGCAACGCCTCCATCGGGGCCGTGGATCCCGACTGCTCCCCGCCGGCTTCGGCCGTCGCCGTCGCTGCCGGCGTCTCGCGGTCGCTCGGTTCGCTCGCTCCGTCACCGAGACCGGCCGCGGGAAGCAGCGCCGCCGCGACGACGAGCGCCGCGACGACCGCCAGCGCGAGCGCGGCTTCGCCGTACTCGACCCCCGTCCCCTCGGGGCCGTCGGACCCCTCACCACTCATTGCGGATAGCATCACTCGGCCGCCGTCGGCAATAACCCTGTTCCCGCTTGGCGTCGAGCCGAAACGATTTATCCCGGGGAACCGTACGACTCGGCTATGGCAGACAAGCCGCAGTCAGGATCGATTCTCGGCATCCCGTACAACTTCGAACGGCCGAGCCTCGGGCGCCTGCTCTCCGCGCACTGGAAGCCCGGTGAGGGGATGGTCGTCGAGAAACCCTTCGGCATCGGCTACACGCTGAACCTGGCGAACTGGCGGTCGTGGATTGTCGTCCTCGTCGCCGGCGTCCTGCTCTGGCAGGAGCGCGGCGGCGAAGGCGGACTCGACGAGAGCGACGACGGCGACGAACCCGTCGAAGTCGTCGTCGACGACTGATCGTGAGTACTGGAGCTGTTTCCCGATGTGTCGCCGGACGGGCGCCGACACACCGGTAGTGAGTTACAGTACCCCCTCTGAGGCGGTACGTCAGTACCGGTCAGTCGCCGTGACGTGTCGGTGCCTCACCGGCGAACGGTTACGACGTCTCCTATGACCGCCCGATACCGCCGTCCCGATTCCGCCGCATCATGAACCCCGACGAGCGCGCGAAGTCGGAGTACGCCTTCGAACTCGCGCTGTGTGCTCACCTCGAAGGCACCCGTGACTGGGTGCTCGGTCGGCAGATCGGTGCGTCGGTCGCCGACCCCGGCGCTCGCATCGTCGACGTCTGTGCCGTCGTCCCCGGTCCCGAGTTCGACCGCCGGGCCGCGATCACGAGCGAGACCATCCCGCCCCGCGCCGTCGAGAGCGACGTGGGGCTGGGTCGAGCCGTCGACCCCGCCGCGGCGTTCGACTGCTCGCCCGACCACGCCCGGAGCGTCGCCGACCGCGCCGTCGACGTAGGTTACTTCGAGGCCGAACACCGCGGGAGTCGCCGGCACGTCCGCGCGACGGCGCGCTACCCCGACTGGATCGGCCGCCTCGTCGGTATCGAAAACAAACCCGACCTCGGTCGACCCGGCGACCTCGAACGCCAGTTGCGCCGCGACGCCTCGCTCGGCCTCTTCGACACCGTCGTCCTCGCTACCGAGAGCTACGTGACCGGCGCGCACCTGAACCGCATCCCCGAGGCGGTGGGCGTCTGGCGGTTCAGCGACGCCGACCTCACCGTGGTCCGCGACCCGACGCCGCTCGACCCGGCTGCGCCGGGGATCGAACCCCTCGCCGACCGCCCGCTCCGGACGGACGTGGCCGTCGTCTCCCCGGACGCGAAGGCGCGAAAGCGCCGCGCAGTCGCCGAGCGCGTCTACGGCAAGGGGTGGCGTCCCCACGAGTACCCGGGCTGTGCGTCGATGTGCCCGACCGACGACGGCCGGCCGTACTGTGCCGCCTTCGAGCGCGTCGTCGACCCCGCAAGCGACTGCGGCGAGTCGTGTCCGGCCGTCGAGCCCGCCGGCGCACCGACGGTCGAGCGTCAGGCGTTGCGCGACGCGCGGACGCCGTGGGTCGCGGAGCCGGAGGGCGTGGCACGGCGACAGGCCGGGCTGGACCGGTTCAGGTGAGGCGGGCGACGGCCGTCACCGCGGCTACGAGGGCGGCGAGCGCGAGGCCGACGACGGCCGCTCGCCGCGGGTCCGGGGTGCCGACGAAGAGCAGGGAGACGGCGACCCAAGCGAGCGCGCCCGCGAGGCCGCTGGCGGCGCCGCGGCCGAGCGTCGAGACGACGGTCATGTGACGGGACACGGGACGGAGCTCATAAATCGTATCGCTCGCCGTCGACGGCCAGCGGCTCTTCGAACGCCTCGTCGGCCGGGTAGTAGTGGGCGAGATGGACCAGCCGCGTCCGGTCGGCGTCGAGTTCGGCCGCGAGGTCGAGCGCCCCCTCCCGAGTCATGTGTTTCGTCCCGAAAGTTCGCGGCACGCCGTCGGAATCGTGGTGTTTCCCGCCGAGCGGGTGGTGTACCGCCGACGACGCGGGGACGATGCCGTCCGCGAGCAGGAGGTCCGGGTCGGCGAGCGCCGCCCGCGACGCCTCGGGGATGCCGTAGCTCGTATCGCCGGTGAGCGAGCATTTCGCGCCCGTCTCCGGGTCCTCGACGACGACGCCGTAACACAGGAGCGGCGGGTGATCGACGGGGACGAGGCGTACGTCCAGCCCGCACGTTCGGAACCCCTCACTCGGCGCGTGGTCGTGGACGCTCACGCGGTCGAGGTAGTCGTACTTCCGGCGGATGGTGTCGGCGACGCTCTCCCCGGTCACGGGGTCTACCTCGTCGGCCGCGTGGACGGGCAGGTCGTCGAACAGGCGGTAGGCGTTGCCGAGGCCGTCGAGATGATCGAAGTGGATGTGGGTCACCAGCGCGGCGTCCGGGAGCGACACGTCGTGTGTGAGAAACTGGTGGCGGAAGTCGGGGCTCAGATCGATCAGTAGCGACTCGCCGGTCCGCTCGTTCTCGACGTGGACCGAGAAGCGCGAGCGCTCGACGCCCAGTTCGCGGGCGCGTTCGCAGGTGTCGCAGTCACAGCCGACCGTCGGCGTGCCCGTCGTATCACCCGTCCCGAGTAGCGTCACCCGCATTCGGTCGCCGATTGCCGCCCGCCCGTCTTATACTGTCGGATGTCCACGGGTCGGCACCGTGCCCGCCGTCCCGACTCGCTCACGACGGTCAGCGCCCGCGATTCGCGCGGTCGGACGCGTAGCCGTGGCCGACGACGAGCGCCGCGGCGTTGCAGGCGAGGAGGAGCCCGATCCACGGGAGCGGGACGCCGAGTGCTAGCAGGCCGATGACGGCGAACGGGAGGGCAACGGCGCTCCAGAAGGCGGCGGCGCGGAGGGCGGAACCGGTGCGCGCGGCGGCCGACCGAGCGCGGTGGGTGGCGACGGATGGGACCATACGTAGTCCTCGGACGGGCGGTGCAAAAGGGTGTGTAAGGGGAAAGTCGGCGTTTGAGTGACCGAGCCGAGCGACCCCGCCTCGTCCGGACCGTTGTACCTGTGTCCCGGTGGTTCGCCAAGGCGGCGCGGCGACCCACCGGTGATGACGTACAACGACCCGTATCAGTCCGTGTCGGGCGCCACCGCCGACGCGGGCGGGAGGTCGCTCCCGGAATCGGTCGCTCTCGGCGCCTCCCCGCCGGGGTCGGTGTCACGCTCCGCCGTCCCCAACCCCCGTGCCGAGTTCCCAACCACCAGCAGGCTGCTCGTCGCCATCGCGACGGCCGCGACGAGAGGGTTGAGGACGCCGAGCGCGGCCGCCGGGACGGCGAGGACGTTGTAGAGGAACGCCCATCCGAGGTTCTGGTGGAGGCGGCGCTTCGTCGCCGCGGTCAGATCGAACACCTGGGGGACGGTCGTCAGGTCGTCCGTCGTGACGACGGCGTCGGCGGCGTCGGCGGCGAGGCGGGTGCCGCTCTCGAGCGAGATACCCAGATCGGCGGCCGCCAGTGCGGGGGCGTCGTTGCTCCCGTCGCCGACCATCACCGTCGTCCCCTCCGCGCGGAGCCGGTCGATCACCTCGGCTTTCGCCTCGGGAGGGACGCCCGCGAAGGTGTCGTCCACGTCGGGATGGTCGCGGAAGCGGGCGGCCGCCGATTCTCCGTCGCCGGTGATGACGACCACCCGATCGACGTCCTCGGCGACGGCCGAGACGACTGACTCCCACTCCGGCCGCGGTTCGTCGCCGGCGACGAGGACGCCCCTGACGCTCCCGTTCCAGCCCACGTAGGCGGGGATGCGGCCGGCGTCGACGGCGCGGTCGTAGCGCTCACGATAGATGTCGGGAATATCACTGCCCTCGAACAGGTCGGCACGGCCGACAGTCACCCGATCACCGTCGACGACGCCGCTCACCCCCCGCCCGGGGTGGCGCTCGAAGTCGTCGACGGCGAGGTCCGGCACGTCGATTGCGTCGGTCACCGCCTTCCCCATCGGGTGATCGGCGAACGTCTCCACGGCGGCGGCACGGGCGATGGCGTCGCTTTCGCCGGACTCCGTCCGGCTCTTCGAGGAGCGTGGCTCCTCGCCGTCTCCGACCGCGTCGTACAGCCGCATCTCGCCCGTCGTCAGCGTCCCCGTCTTGTCGAAGGCGACGACGTCCGCCTCGGTCGCGCGCTCGAACACGTCGCCGTCGGTGATGACGACCCCCTCATCGAGCGCCTCGCGGACGCCCGCGGCGACGGCGAGCGGCGTCGCCAGTCCCAGCGCACAGGGACAGGAGACGACGAGGACGGTCAGTCCGGTCAGGAAGGCGGCCGTCGGCGCCGCTCCGAGGGCGAGATGGACGACAAAGGCCGCGACGGCCAACAGGACGACGACGGGCACGAACACCGCCGCGATGCGGTCGGCGAGGCGCTGGACGCCCGAGCGCGAACTCCGGACGTTCCAGAGGTGGGTGACGAGGCGGTCGAGCGTGCTCGTCGTTGCGTCGTCGGCTTCGATCACCACACCGCCCTCGGCGACGAGGCCGCCCCCGATGACCTCGTCGCCGACTTCCCGTCGGACGGGCACCGATTCGCCGGTCACGAGTGACTCGTCGATCGCGGCGGTCCCCTCGATCACCGTGCCGTCGACGGGGACGCGGTCGCCCGCGCCGACGACGAGTTCGTCGCCCGCGGCTACGTCCTCGACGGCGACCGTCTCCTCGCCCTCCCTCGTTCGCCGTCGGGCCTCCTCGACCCGGCTCTCGGTGAGTTCGGTCAGCCGCCCCGCCGCGCGCGCTTTCAGGCGCGTCTCGTAGTACCCACCGAGCGTCACGACGATGACGACGACCGTCGTGATATCGAAGTACACCTCCGTCCCACCGAGTAGGATCGTCGCCGTGGAGTAGACGTAAGCGGTGCCGGCGGCCAGCGCGACCAGGAGGTCCATGTTCGGCCGCCCGGCCCGGAGGCTGACGTACGCCCCACGGAGGATGGGGTAGCCGGTGTACCCGAGGACGATGCTCGTCATCAGCCAGACGTTCCAGAGGAGATACGTTCCCGCGATGCCCGTCACGTCGAGGAGGCTCACGTCGACGCCGAGATACGTGGGGTAGAGAAAGAGGACGTACCACGCCATCGTCATCATGCCGAAGAAGCCGCCGATGATCAGACGACCGATCGTCTCCGTGGTGTCGTCCTCCCCGTCGGCGTCGACGGGGCGGGCGCGGTAGCCCGCACCGTCCAGAATCGAGGGGAGGTCGGCCTCGTCGCGGCGGTCCGGGTCGTAGACGAGGCGGACCAGATTCGAGGGGTACGACGCCTCCGCATCGACGATGCCCTCGTCGTCCGTCGCCCGCGCTTCGAGAAACGCCTCGCAGGTCGCACAGTGCATACCGTCGACGGCGACGAAGGCCGCCTCGGTGTCTCCCGTCTCGGCGGCGGTCCGCGCGTCGTCGTCGCCGAGGGCCGTCCGCACGTCGTCCGGACCGTCAACGTCGGCGGCCGCGGCCGACGCGTCGTCCATCCCGTCGAGCGCCCGCGCCACCTCCAGACAGCCCCGACAGCAGAAGCTCCCATCGACGGCCTCGTCCGTGACCGGCGGATCGGGCGTCGGCAGGTCACAGAGCGTACAGGACATTATCCGAGCGGTTGGTAGACGGGGATCATCGGGTGGGGGATGTGGATGCCGACGAGCATCAGCCCGTGCGCCAGCGGCAAGTAGCCGAGGACGACGAAGGCGACGCCGAGGACCCGGTGGAGCCCGACCCGCGTTCCCGTATCGAGCGACTGGAAGACGGTACCGTAAGCGAGCAGCGTCGGCACGGTGCCGATACCGAGGACGGCGAGCGACAGCGCCCCGCGAAGCGGGGAGCCGACGGCGAACGCATAGAGGAAAGCGGGGTAGAGCAGTGGACAGGGCAGGAAGCCGTGAAGTGCGCCGAGCGCGGCGATGCGTGGGCCGCCGACCCACCGATCGACGCGGGCCGTAACCGCGCCGTAGATCCGTGCGAACGCGCTCCCGACGACCGGGAGCGACCCACCGTGTCCGACCGACCCGCGGACGACGTAGCCCACGCCGGTGAGGACGATGAACCCACCGACGACGATACCCGTGATTGCGCGCACGTCGGTCGCGATGGCGGCGACGGCCGCGGCGTCGAAGAGGACGGCGCCGAGCGCCCCCATCACGCCCCCGATGAGTGTGTAACTGGCCGTCCGTCCGGCGTTGAAGAGGAGATGCTGGCGGACATCGATCGGGCGCACGCGGTCGGCGTCGGCACCCATCCGGTTCGCGTACAGCGTCACGAGCGGTCCACACATCCCGAGGCAGTGAGCGCCGCCGAGCACCCCAATCGCGAGGAAGACGAGCAGCCCCACGTCTCCCTGTACGGCGGGGAGCACGCCCGACACGCCGGCGAGTGGCACCATAACCTACGCTGAGGCGGCCTTGACCGTCGACTCGCTGGGCAGGAACATGATGTACACGCTCGCCGCGATGAGGACGACGTTGACCAGCGCGACGGCGACGATGGAATGCAGCGAGAACGCGTACGCCGCGACCGGCAGCAGTGCGAGCAGCCCGATGATCGGTACCTGGTGGACGGAAATCATACTGGAATTCTCGGGGATTCGTCCTAATAACTACCCCCGCCATTCCAGCGAAGCGAAAATCGCCGGCCCGTATTATATGTGCGAGGTGGTGAGGAGGCACGTATGGTGGTAGACGACGGCAGTGAACGACTCGTCGGGACGTGGGACGGACCCCACGTCGGGAGGCGACGACGATGAAACGGGACCCCGATGGTGGGCCACGGACGCTCACCCGACGGGCGGCACTCCGGACGGCCGCGGGGACCGTCGCCGCCGGCGTCGCCGGAACGGGCGTCGCCGGCACCGCCGCCGCCCAAGGCGGCGTCGATTACGGCGGCTGGTTCGGCAGCGGAACAGGCGGCGAAACGCGGAACTTCGACGGCACCGTCGACCGGACCGGTCAGGACTCGGTGACGGTCGAAGTCGGCGCCGAGGGCAACGGCGGGCCGTACGCGTTCGGGCCCGCCGCCGTTCGGATCGACCCCGGGACGACGGTCACGTTCGAGTGGGTGTCGAACACCCACAACATCCTGATCGAGGAACAGCCGTCCGACTCGGGATGGAGCGGCGTCGAGGCCATCGAAAACTCCGGATTCAGCCACGAACACACCTTCGAGACCGAAGGCGTCTATAAGTACTACTGCCAGCCACACCTCGCGCTCGGGATGAAAGGCGCCATCGTCGTCGGCGCGGCACCGTCCGGCGGTGGCGGTGGCGGGGGTGGCGGTAACGGTGGTGGCACCGGCGGCGAGGCTGGCGGTGGCGGTGGCGAAGCCGGCGGTGGCGGGAGTTCACCCGCCCTCACGCTCGCATTCCAGATGGTCGGCGGCGCCGTTGCGGCGGCGCTGGCCGTCGTCCTCGGCGTCACCGCGTGGGTGTTCATCAACTACGACGACTTCACGACCGGCGGTGGCGGGGCGGCGGCGGGCGCCGTCAAATCCGTGGCCGAACGGACGCCGACCGAGTCGGTGTTCGAGTCGGGTATCGTCCGCGAACTCGGCCACGACGACTTCGATCCGTACGGTACTGCGACGCTCATCGTGATTTACGTCGGTCTCATCAGCCTGCTGTGGGTGTTCATGTACTTCGTCGAGTTCCTCGGCGGCGGACCGACGGTGATCGGGTAACTGGAGGGTACACACATGGAAATTCACCGATACGAGAAGATCTGGACTGCCGCTGCACTGCTGCTCATCGTTGGGCTCATCGCAACCGTGACCTACGGTGCGCTCGGCCCGGGTGTGAAGATGGTCGACGACTCCGGCGGGACGGTCGACGCCGGCTCGCTCGGCGAGACCGAGTTCGGCGACCCCGGCGTGAGTCAGGTCGGCGAGAACCAGTACGAGGTGCACGTGGTCGCCCGGCAGTTCCTCTTCCAGCCGGGCACCAGTTCGCCCATCCGCGTCCCGGCGAACTCCGAAGTGACGTTCTACATCACCAGCGCCGACGTGGTTCACGGCTTCGAGGTCGCCGGCACCAACGTCAACGTGATGGCGGTTCCCGGACAGGTCGCCGAGATCACGGTCCGATTCGACGAGCCGGCACAGTACGGCATCGTCTGTCACGAGTACTGTGGTGCCGCTCACCACACGATGGCCGGACAGCTCGTCGTCGTCCCCGAAGACGAGTACGAGGGAGGTAACTAGTATGGCATATGTCGACGACTTTCCGACCGACGCACGCATCGTTCGCTGGAACATGGGGGTCGCCTTCGCCGCGCTCGGCATCGGCGGCCTCTTCGGGATGATTCAGGCGCTCCACCGCACGGGCGTCTTCCGCGGCTTCGTGAGCTCCGCGGACTACTACACGGTGCTCACGGGCCACGGCGTCCTGCTCGCGCTCGTGTTCACCATCTTCGCGCTGTGTGGGCTCTTCACTTGGGGCGTCACGCGAAGTCTCGACCGCCCGTTACCGAGCCCGAAGTTGACGTACACCTGGTTCGCCATGATGTTCGTGGGCGCCACCGTGGCCGCCATCACGATTCTCGGTGGGCTGGTGCCCTCCATCCCGTTCAACGCGGACGTGCTCTACACGTTCTACGCACCGATGCAGGCGCATCCGGCCTTCTACGCCGGCCTCGCGCTCTTCATCGTCGGGACGTGGCTCGCCGGCTTCGACTGGTTCCGCACCTACTGGCACTGGCGCGGTGACAACCCCGACGAACGCATCCCCCTGCAGACGTTCATGGTGCTGGTAACGATGCTGATGTGGTACATCTCCTCGATCGGCGTCGCGGTGGAGGTACTCTTTTTCCTCCTGCCGTGGTCGCTCGGCCTGATCGAGAGCGTCGACCCCCTGCTCACCCGGACGCTGTTCTGGTACTTCGGCCACCCGGTCGTCTACTTCTGGCTCATGCCGGCCTACTTCATCTGGTACACCGTCCTGCCGAAGCTCTCCGGCGGGCGGCTGTTCAGCGACCCGCTCGCCCGCGTCGTCTTCGTCCTCTTCCTCCTGCTGTCGACGCCGGTCGGCTTCCACCACCAGTACACCGACCCCGGCATCCCCGAGGGCTTCAAATTCATCGCGATGACGAACACGATGTTCCTCCTCCTGCCCAGCCTGCTCACCGCCTTCACCGTCGTCGCCAGCATCGAACACGGCGCGCGACAGCGCGGCGGCGAGGGCCGGCTCGGCTGGCTGCGCTCGCTTCCCTGGGACCGGCCCGCCTTCGCCGGCTGCGTGCTCGCCGGCCTCATGTTCGCCGCCGGCGGCTTCTCCGGCATGATCAACGCGGGCATGAACATCAACTATCTCGTCCACAACACGCTGTGGGTGCCGGGCCACTTCCACCTCACCGTCGGCACCGCGTCGGCGCTGACGTTCATGGCCGCCGGCTACTGGCTGTTCCCACAGATCACGGGCAACCGCCTGCGCTTCCGCTCGCTCGCGACCGTCCAGCCATACGTTTGGTTCATCGGCATGACGCTGATGTCGAACGCGATGCACCGGGCCGGCCTCGCGGGCGTCCCGCGTCGGACCGCAGAACCCCAGTACGACGCCGTGACCTTCCAGGGCGTCGTCGGCGGGATCAGCGAGATGCGCCTCCAGATTGCCATCGGCGGCACGCTCCTCTTCGTGGGGCTCGTGCTCTTCCTCGTCGTCATCTTCGGGACGTGGCTCGCCGGCAGTGGCAGCGACTCCCTCCGGGTCAACGGGACGATTCCGGCGCCGCTCTCCGGCCC
>Ga0102935_1000278_pt1 | contig 17951 bp, 16 predicted proteins | sample SalPonR2_A_D2_MG_FD_78508 | JGI IMG/M metagenome (GOLD analysis project Ga0102935, IMG submission 78508) | Salt pond soil microbial communities from South San Francisco under conditions of wetland restoration - Salt Pond MetaG R2_A_D2_MG | ecosystem: Environmental > Aquatic > Marine > Intertidal... | reverse complement strand
CTGGTCTGGTGCTTTCTCGAACTCACCCGCCATGGACGGCTGATGTATGCCGTGGGCTCGAATGCCCGCGCCGCGGCCCTCACCGGCACCAACGTCAACGGCTACAAGATACTGGCCTACGCGATTTCGGGCGTGCTCGCCTCGGTGGGCGGGCTCCTGCTCGCCGCGCGCCTCGGGCGCGGTGACATCGCGTCGGGCACCAACCTTCTGCTCGACGCCGTGGCCGCCGCCCTCATCGGCTTCGCCGTGCTCGGTGCGGCCAAACCCAATGCCTTCGGCACCGCAATGGGCGCGCTTTTCGTCGGGATCCTGCTGCAGGGTCTGACGATGATGAACGCGCCTTACTACACGCAGGATTTCATCAAGGGCGCCGTTCTGGTCGTCGCGCTGGTCTTCACCTTCGCGCTGTCGGCAAGACGGGCCCGCGGCGGAACCTGACGTCAACAAGGGAGGAACCAATGAAGAACCCCACTCGCAGAACCGCACTGGCGCTCGCCGCCGGCCTCGCGCTCGCCGGCACGTCCGCTGGCGTCGCGGCGGCCCAGGACATGCCGCCGCCCTTCGACAACCCGTCCGAGGTTCGCATCGCGCTGGTGCGCTACCTTTCCACCGGCGATTTCTTCCAGGCCTATCTGTCGGGCGTGGAACGGCAGTCCGAAGCTCTCGGCGTCGATCTCCGGATCTTCGACAGCCGGCAGGACGCGGCACTTCAGGCCGACATGGTCGACCAGGCCATCGCACTCGGCGTGGACGGCATCGTCATCCAGCACGGTCTGACGGAATCCATGCGCGAGGCCGCGCAGCGCGCGGTGGACGCCGGCATCAAGGTCGTCGCCTTCGACGTCGACGTGGAGAACGAGGCGATCCCGCAGATCGAGCAGTCGGATTATCTGCTCGGCCAGCTCGCCCTCGAGCAGGCCATCGAGGACAACGGCACGGAGTGGGACGCGGGCTACGTCTACGTCCCCGGCATCGCGCCGCTCGACCGGCGTCATGAAGCCTGGGAGGACATCAAGGAAGCCAACCCGGGTATCAACGAGGTCGCCCAGATGGGCACGCTCGACAACCCGATCGCGAACGCGAACGCCAACCAGGCGCGGTCAGTGCTGCAGGCCAACCAGTCGATCAGCGTCTTCTTCGCGCCCTACAACGAGTTCGCCAAGGGCGTGAAGATCGCGGTCGACGAAGCGGGGCTCACCCAGGACATCTCGATCTACTCCGCCGACGTCTCGACGGCCGATATCGCGGCGATGCGCGAGCCGGACAGCGCCTGGAAGGCGACGGTCGCGACGAACCCCGCGGTGGTGGGAGAGGTGTCGGTCCGGGCGCTGGCGATGATGCTGGCCGGAGAGGACCCGGGCGCACAGGTGATCGTGCCGCCGACCCTCATCACGCAGGACTTCCTGAATGAAAGCGACATCACCAACATGGAGGATCTGTCGGCGAAGATGCCCCAGTTCGCCCATGCCGATGTCGCCATGACCGACTGGATGCCCTTGCCTCCGCGCTGAGGCATCGGCCGGACCGGGGCCGCCGCTCCCGCGGCCCCGGTCCGTTCAGGAGACGCGTTCATGCTGAAGTCCATAGACCCGCGGATCACGCCGGAGCTGATGGATTGTCTCATCCGCCTCGGCCACGGCGACGAGATCGTCATCGCCGACGGCAACTTTCCCGCCGCCTCCACCGCCGGCCACTGCGTGATGAAGGACGTCATCCGCCTGCCGGGCTTCACCGCGACCGACGCGGTCGAGCTCGTCACGACCCTCCTGCCCATCGACCATCTCTACGAGTACGGCGCACTCCGCATGGAAATCGACGGCGCGCCGGAACGTCTGGGTGCGGTCCATGCCGAAGTCTTCGCCGCCATCGAGAAGGTCGCGCCCGCCGGGACACATCTGAAGAGTCTCGAGCGGCAGGATTTCTATGCCCAGGCGAAGCGGGCCTTCGCGGTCGTGGCCACGACCGACGAACGGCCCTTCGGCTGCTTCATCCTCAGAACCGGTGTCGTCTTCCCGGACGCCTGATCAGGCTTCCACCGCGTCGAGTGCCCGGCGCATCGCCCCTACGGCCTCGCCGATCCGCTCACCATGGCGCAGGAGGCTGCCGCCGATGAGGTAGACCACGTCCTGTCCGTACATCGCGGCCATTTCTCCGGCGCGTTCCACGCTCATGCCGCCGCCCGGTGAAGGCATGATCGGCACGCCGGGTCCGTCCGCCGCACGGCAGGCCGCCGCGATGGAACGGCACTCCGCTTCGCTGAACCCGAACCGCCCCCCGACATTGGGAAAGACCGAGATGTCGGAGCCCGCGATCCGCTGCAGCGTGCCGTACATCAGCCCGTGCGCGATGCCGAAGTCGGGGGAGAGCACGAAGGCGCCGGTGAAGGACGGGTGGGTCATGATCGGCAGGCCGAAGCCCGGGTCTTCCGCGAGCGCCTGCACGGTCTGAAAGCCCAGAAGTCCCGGCATGACGAGCACGCCCGTCGCGCCGAGTTCCTTCGCCCGGTGTGCTTGCGCGATCGGGTCTCCGCCCCCGCCGGTGACGTTGGCGATGTAGAGCGCGCTGCCGCCCGAGCGCGCATTGGCGTCGCCGACCGCGTCGGCGACCGCGCGCAGGCGGTCCTCGAAGGGCGCCATGGGCTGGTCGGCGAGCCCGTGGTCCTCCTTGATGATGTCGGCCCCGCCCTCGACGCAGCGCGCCGCGATCCGCGCAAGCCCGGCGGGCGTCGAGCCCTGGGGTTTGATGACGGGTGCTATGAGGCCGCCCTGCGCCCGGCTCGTCATCCGCCGCAGTCCCGCGATGCCGAACCGGGCGCCCGGGATGCGCCGGGTGATCTCGGGGCCGGTGTCGATGCCTGTCACCCGGATGCCGGACTGAATGGAGGAATTGCCGAAGACGACGTTGACGAACTGGACGACTTCCCGGCCCGCGCTGTCGGGTGAATAGGAGATCACCGCCTCGAAAGCGCCCGTGCCGTCGGGGCCGAGGTGCTCTACGCGCCCGACGATCTCGTCGCGGATGAAGCCGTCGGGCACCACATCGTCGGGAATTTCGACGGTCTGTTCGAGCGCGATCCCCCGGGCGCGTTCCCGGGCCTCGGCCTCAGCGACCGCCGCGATCCGGTAGGTGACGCGGAACCGGTCGTCGGCCGTCATTCAGAGCGCCTCGGCCTTCACGCCCGAATGGACTGCCTCGACGCGGATCGCGGCGAGGTCGTCTTCGCGGATGCCCGTTGAGGTGCCCAGAAGTCGCTCGATGCCGGCCAGAAGGGCTGTCGCGTCGAGCCCGTAGTGCTTCATGAGGTAGGGCCGCGACCCGCCGTGGGCGAACGTGTCCCTCAGCCCGAGCCGGACGAGGGGCTTGCCAGCCCCGGCCTCTGCCATGATCTCGGCTGCAAGCGAGCCGACCCCGCCGTCGATCACGTGGTTCTCCAGTACGACGACGCCCTTCGAGACGGCGCTCACGTGGTCGAGGAAGGCCTCGCGGTCGAAGGGCTTGATGGTGTGGATGTGCAGATGGCGGATAGAGACGCCCGCCCCCTCGAGCGCGACCCGGCAGCGCAGAGCTTCCTCGGTGGCGACGCCCGAGGTCACGACGAGAATGTCGCTGCCACCGGCGAGTTCGCGCATCCTGCCGACCTCGATGGGCGTGTCGAAGAGGCGCGGGATCGAGCCCCGGAGCACCCGGCAATAGACCGGCCCGTCGATCGAATCCGCCGCCTCGCAGATGCTCTCGACCTCTGTGGCGTCACCGGTCTCGAGCACTGTCATGTTGGGGATCGAGCGCATCACGGCGATGTCCTCGATAGCCTGATGCGTCATGCCGCCCGGCGTGGTGATGCCGGGCAGGAAGCCCATGAGCCGCACCTTGCGGCGCGGGTAGGCGACCGAGGCGATGAGCTGGTCGTAGGGACGGCGGTAGAGAAAGACGCCGAAGGAATGGAGAAACGGCCGGTAGCCGGCGAGCCCTAGACCACCCGCAAAACTCATCATGTTCTGCTCGGCCATGCCCAGCGAGACGAAGCGGTCGGGGTGACGGTCGCGGAACCCGTCGATCTCGCAGGAGGAGGTCAGATCCGCCGAAAGGCAGAGCACGTCGGGGTTCGCCAGCGCGTGTTTCTCGAAGGCGGCCGCGTAGGGCCGGTTGACCATCTCGACCATGTCAGTGCGTCTCCGAAGCGAGATCGACCGGGTCGATCCCGAGTTCCGCCGCGATGGACGCGTTCATCTCGTCGCGCTCCTCCGGCGATTTGAAGCGCACGTAGTGGAGCCGGGGAAAGCGGCGGCGCAGGAACGACATGCCCTGCGTCGGGGATGAGCGGGCGAGGATGATGAGCGGCCGGCCCTCGTGCGGCGTCGCCTTCGCCTCTCGGAGCGCGTCCAGATCGTGGGCGTCGATTTCCTGACAGACCGCACCGAAATCGCGGAATTTCGCGGCGATGTCGCCGACCTCCATGACGCTCGACATCGCCCCGTCGCACTGCTGGTCGTTGACGTCCATGAGTGCCCATAGATTGTCGATGCGGTGATGCGCGGCGGCCTGCACGGCTTCCCAGGTCTGGCCCTCCTGCACCTCTCCGTCCGACATGAAGACGCAGACCTCGCCGGGCTCGCCGCGCCGCCTGCGCCCGAAGGCGAGGCCGGCGCCGGTGGAAAGCCCGATCCCGAGCGTTCCGTTATGGACCTCCATGCCCGGCGAATGCTCCGCGCCGATCATCTCGACCGAAGAGCCGTCCTTGTTGAACATCTCGAGGCCCGCCTCGTCCATCCGCCCGACCTCGATCAGCGCCGCATAGGCAACGAGCGCGTAATGGGCGGGCGCGATGAACAGACGGTCATATTCCGGGGTGGCGGGGCCGTTGTAGCCCGCGCCGGTCACGTAATCCGGGTTGTCCGCCGAGGGCACGCCGCTGAAGGGCGGCGGGACCGGCGGCAGGGTGGGAGCGCCCAACGTGAGCGCTTCGTTGTAGAGAAACGCGAGTTGCTCGGCTGCCGAACAGGCCTGGCTGAGGTACCCGCCATTGTTGCGCATGGCGTGAACGAAGACCCGTTTGCGGATGCCCTCGGCCACTTCGGCCGTCGTTTTCGCATTCTCGCGGTGGCTGTCCATGCACCCAGCGATCACGCAATGCCTTACAAATGTCAAGGCTGTTTGTCATCTGACGCAATGCGCGTTGTCCTGCGCCCGCTGCGCCCTGGGCGAAACGGTCGTTGCCAGCGCCGCGGGCACTGCTTCCGCTGGGCCTCACGTCCTCCGGGCCGTGCCGGGGTCCGTGTTCGCGCCCCGGTGGTGCCCGAAAGGTTCAGGACCCGGAAAACAGGTTGCGGTAGCTATCCCGAAGAACGTTCTTCTGGACCTTGCCCATGGCATTTCGCGGCAATTCGTCGATGAAGAGCAGTGCGCGGGGATGTTTGTAGCGCGCCAGCGCAGTACGGAGTTCGGCCGTTATCGCCTCGCGGTCGGGTGGGCCATCACGCTCCGCCACGACGAGAGCGACGGGGGTCTCGCCGAAATCCTCGTGGGGCACACCGATGACGGCGGACTCGAGGACCCCCGGCTGGGCGTCCAGAACCAGTTCGATCTCCTTGGGGTAGATGTTGTAGCCGCCGGAAATGATCAGGTCCTTGTCGCGCCCGACAATCCGGAGGTAGCCGTCAGCGTCGAACGCGCCGAGATCACCGGTGATGAAGAAGCCGTCCTCACGGAACTCGGTCGCCGTCTTTTCCGGCATTTTCCAGTAGCCCTTGAAAACATTCGGGCCCCTGACCTCGACCTGCCCGATGTCGCCCGGCGCAAGGGTCCTGCCGGTGGCAGGCTCCGTCACCCTGACCTCTACGCCGGGCAATGGCGGGCCGACCGTGCCCGCCCGCCGTTCGCCGTCGTGGGGGTTCGAGGTGTTCATGCCGGTCTCGGTCATGCCGTAGCGTTCGAGGATGCGGTGGCCGGTCCGGGCCGCGAATTTCTCGTGCGTATCGGGCAGAAGCGGCGCGCTGCCGGAGACGAAAAGGCGCATGTGGGCGGTCAGCTCACGGGTCAGCCGGCGGTCGCCGAGGAGGCGTGTATAAAAGGTCGGCACGCCCATCATCGCGGTCGCTTCGGGCATGTGGCCGATGACTGCGTCGAGATCGAAACCCGGAAGGAATATCATCGAGCAGCCGGTGGCAAGCGAGACGTTGCTGGCCACGAACAGGCCGTGGGTGTGAAAGATCGGCAGGGCGTGCAGGAGCACGTCTTCGGCGGTGAAGCGCCAGGCCTCCGCGAGCGCGACGGCGTTGGAGAGAAGGTTGTCATGCGTGAGCATCGCGCCCTTCGAGCGTCCGGTCGTCCCGGAGGTGTAGAGCAGGGCCGCGAGATCGTCAGGCCCGCGTGCCACCGGCGCGAATTTCCCTGACTGGCCGGCGGCGGCCTCGGCGAGCGTGCCGTCGCCCGCTGCTCCCAGTGTGTGAAGCGCGGCAGATCTTGTCTCTGCCAAGGGCGCGAGCGCGCGGGCGCGCCCGGGGTCGCAAACGAGAAGGCCCGCCCCGCTGTCGTCGATGAAATAGCCAAGCTCCTCGGCCGTGTAGCCGGGGTTGAGCGGCAGAAAGACGAGGCCTGCCTGAACACAGGCGGCATAGAGCGCGAGCGCCCCGGGAGATTTCTCCACCTGAACGGCGACCCGGTCGCCGGGGACAAGCCCCGCGTCGTCGAGGACATGGGCGAAACCTGCGGCGGTCTCGAGAAACCCGGCGTAGCTCACCGCAGCCCCCCCGGCGAGACGGAGAAAGGGAGAGTCGCGGTCCGTGTGCGGGGCGAAAAGCGCGTCGAACAGGGTGTTTGGCATCCTCGGTCTTTCCATGCCGGCATGCGGCGAAGTGCTGTCGATGTCGCGGAGCCTTCATGAGCTCCGGAAGAGAAAAGTCCGGCATCCGGCACCATTGCCGGTCACGGCGACAAACCGCACCCTCTACCAGTAGGCCGGATCGTCGAGCGCCGCGATGCATCGAGACGGGCCCTTCAGCGGGGCGAGTGGCTGGCCTGTCAGGGACAGCGCGAGCCAGCCCTCGGGGTGGCTCAGTCTCCTCGGCGGGAGGATCTCGGCTTGCGTGATCTGCCTGAAACCGACCTTTGCGTAATAGTCCGGGTCACCGTAGGTCACCGCCACGTCGACCCCGTTCCCGCGGAGGGTATCGAGGCCGTGCGTCAGGAGCGCCTGGCCGACCCCCTGGCCCTGCCGGTCGGTCCGGACCGCGACCGGCGCGAGAACGAAGACATTGCGCTCATCTTCCTCGAAGGTCAGCGGAGAGAAGATGATGCAGCCGGCGAGACCTTCGTCATCGCGCGCCGAAAACACGAGGACGTCGTCTTCCGGCGCCGCCAACAGCTCGCGCGCCAGAGCCCCGACGAGACGGCCTTCCGCTGCGCCTTCCGAGGCCGCAAAGGTCGCTTCGAAGAGATCGGCGACCTCCTGTCTGTTGTCCCTGTTTTCCGCCGCGTACTTCATCCGCTCCGGGTTTTCTCCACTCATGGTCGCTCGACCGGGTTCAGGACGGGTCTTCGTGATGTTCGGGCGGGTCGTCGTAGACAGACCACCCGTAATCGCTGGTGCTGTCGGGCAGATCCGTCTGGCGGAGATTGCGCGCGATGTAGGTCTTGGCGATGAAATTCGCCGTGATCGGCGCGGTCAGGAACAGAAACAGCGTGATGAGAAGTTCGTGGACCGAGAGTGTCCCGGTTTCGGCGAAAAAGAAGATCATCGAGGCGATCAGCACGCCGCCCACACCGAGCGTCGTCGCCTTCGTCGGGGCATGAAGTCTTTGTAGCGTGTTCTTGAGCTTCACGAGCCCGTAGGAGCCGACGAAGCCGAAGACACCGCTTATCACGAGCGAGACGGCGATCAGGAATTCGGCGACAGGATGCATGGCTTACCTCACTCGATGATGTCGCCGCGAAGAAGAAAGCGGCAATAGGCAACGGTCGAGACGAAGCCGACCATCGCCACCAGCATGGCCGCTTCGAAATAGATTTCCGTGCCGCGCCAGACGCCGTAGAGCACCAGAAGCGCTATGACGTTGACGACCATCGTGTCGAGCGCGAGGATGCGATCCGCGGCGTCGGGTCCGATGGCGATGCGCCAGAGGTCGAGCAGAAGCGCGATGGCGTAGCATCCGGCGGCGAAGACGAGGGCGGCTTCTATCATTGGAAGATCTCCTTCAACCTGCGTTCGTAGCGCGACTTGATCCCGTCGCGGACCGCGTCGGGGTCGTCGGTGTGCAGGCAATGGACGAGTATGCTCCTGCCGTCGGCCGAAAGGGTGGCCGAAACGGTGCCGGGTGTCATCGTGATCGTCCCGGCGAGAACGGTGATCGCTTCCGCCGAAGTCAGTTCGAGCGGAACGGGAATCCAGTGGGAGCGAATGTTCTTTTCCCGGCGGAACAGGATGATCATCGCGACCTGGGCATTGGCGACCACGATGTCCCAGAGCACGATCATGTAGTATTCGATGACTTTCAGGGGCCGTCCCACTTTCGGGCGATCGGGCCAGTACGCCGCGGTGAGCATCGGGACCGCGATGCCGAGGACCGTCCCCAGAATGAGGTTTCCGAGGGTGAAGGTGTTCACGAGGCCGAGCCACACGAGCACCAGCGTGAGGCTCAGCAGCGGGTGGGGAACGAGGCGAAAAAGCATGTGTCAGTCCTCCTCGCCGGCTTCGAGCACGGCCGCGACATAGCCCGCGCGGTCGAAGATCTGCGCCGAGGTGGCTTCGAGATAGGCCGCAAGCGGTCCGGCGAAGACCGCCAGGGCGAAGAGCGTGGCGAGGCCGGCCATCACCGGCGCGATTTCGGTGGCCCGGGCGTTCGGAAACGGCGCCGCGTCAGGTTGAGAGGCGGGGACCGGGATCGCGGTCGACTTCCAGAAAAGCGTGCTGCCGGCCCTTGCAAAGCCCACGATCGTCAGAAGCGAGCCGATCAGCACCGCCGACCATGCCCATGCCAACGTCTCCGGCGCGCGCAGGGCATCGAGCACGAGAAGCTTGCCCAGAAAACCGCTGAGCGGCGGCATCCCGGCCATGGCGATGGCGGCCGCGAAGAAGAGCGCGGCGAAGAGCCCGTTCTGTGCCGTTGCGGGCGCGGCGGCGAGCGTGTCGTCCGACCGGCGGCTGACGACCAGATCGGCGACGAGAAACAGGCACGCGGCCGCGAAAGTCGAATGAACCATGTAATAAAGCGCGGCCGTCGTCGCGTCCGGGGAGAAGGCCGCGACCGCGACAAGGAGTGTCCCCATGGATCCGATGGCCGAGAAGGCGATGAGCGGCATGAGCCGTCGCGCGCCGAGCACGCCGAAGGCGCCGACCGCGATCGTGACGATCGCGGCGGGAAAGAGCCAGCTACCCGCAAGCCCTTCGGTTCCCGGAACCCCCGGCCCGAACGCGACGGTGTGGATGCGGATGATGGCGTAGGCGCCGACTTTCGTCATGATCGCGAAGAGCGCCGCGACGGGGGCGGGCGCGTTGGCATAGGTTTCGGGCAGCCAGAACTGAACCGGAAAGAGCGCGGCCTTCACCGCGAAGACGATCATCAGGAGCATCGCCGCGACGCGGACGAGGGCCGCCTCTTCGGCGGGCATGTCGGGAAGCTTTGCCGCGAGGTCGGCGATGTTGAGCGTGCCCGTGCTGGCGTAGAGTGTGCCGAGCGCGAAGAGAAACAGCGTCGAGCCGGCGAGGTTCATCACCACGTATTGCAGCCCCGCGCGCATCCTGTCCCGCCCGCCGGAATGGATCATGAGACCGTAGGAGGCGATGAGCAGGACCTCGAAGAACACGAACAGGTTGAAGACATCGCCGGTCAGAAACGCGCCGCAGATACCCATCAGCTGAAACTGGAAAAGGGCGTGGAAATGCCTTCCCCGCGCGTCCCAGCCGGTGGCGATGGCGTGGATCAGCACGATGAGCGCCAGCACCGCCGTCAGGAGGACCATCAGCGCCGAGAGCCTGTCCAGCACGAGGACGATCCCGAAAGGGGCCGGCCAGTCGCCGAGGCGGTAGACGTGGGTTTCGCCACCCGCAGCGAGGGCCGTGAGGCCGAGGGCGACCGCGACGAGCGCGACCGTCCCGGCGACCGAGGCCGTCCGCGCCAGCGGCATGTCCCAGCGCATCACGAAGCCGATGATCGGTGCGAGCATCGCCGGAAGGATGACGGGAATGATGATCCAGTGCATCAATTCGGAGCGTCCTCGCCTGCGTCATCGGGGGAGATGTCGATCCGGTCGTTCCCGGCCTCCAGAAACGCCCCGAGCCCGATCATCACGAGAACTGCGGTCATGCCGAACGAGATGACGATGGCGGTGAGCACAAGGGCCTGGGGCAGGGGGTCGCTGTAGCTCGCCTCGCCGTATGTCGACAGGATCGGCGACTGGTCGATGGCGAGCCGGCCACTTGCGAACAGAAAGACGTTCACCGCGTAGGACATCAGGGTGATCCCGAGGATCACCGGGAAGGTCCGCAGCCGCAGCAGGAGATAGACCCCACCGGCGGTGAGGATGCCGACCGTCGAGGAAACGATGATTTCCATTTCAGCTTCCGTCCTCTTCCGGGGCCGCCTGCTCGGCCGGATCGTAGTCCATCGGCGTGACGTTGACCGTCTCGCCGGCGAAGCGCGCGATCCGCGACAGGCTGTAGAGCATGAGCATCACCGCCCCGAGCACGGTCAGGAAGACGCCGAGGTCGAAGAGCATCGCCGTGGCGAGTTCGAATTCCTCGATCGGTGGCAGATGAACGTAGGTGTAGGCGCTCGTCAGAAACGGCTGGCCGGCGAGCCAGGCGCCGACACCCGTCAGCCCGGCCACCACGACCCCCACGCCGATCATCGTGTGGTACTCGATACGCTTTCGCGCCTGGGTCCAGGCGAAGCCCGAGGCCATGTATTGCATCAGGAGCGCGATGGCGATGACGAGGCCGGCGACGAAGCCGCCGCCGGGCTGGTTGTGGCCCCGCAGGAAGATGTAGATGCCGACGACGAAGGCGATGGGCATGAGAACCCGGGTGACGACGACCATCATCAGCGGGTGGCGGTCACGCGACCGGTCCCGGGCGTAGTCGGCGTTGATGAGACGCCGGGCGGCCGGTCCTTCCAAAAGCGCGTACATCAGCGCGTAGATGATGAAGCCCGCGATTCCGAGCACGATGATCTCGCCGTAGGTATCGTAGCCCCGGAAGTCCACGAGGATGACGTTGACGACATTCGTGCCGCCGCCGCCCTCGTAGCTGTTGGCGATGTGATAGTCCGAAATCGTGTCGACGTCGCGGACGAGAAACGCGTAGGCGAGCCCGCCGACGCCCGCGCCGGCGGCAAGCCCGATGAGCCCGTCGCGCAGCTTCAGCGCGACCGGGCTTTCCCTCGGCGTGACCTTGGGCAGGAAGTGGAGCGCGAGGAGCAGGAGCATGATCGTCACGGTCTCGACCGATATCTGCGTGAGCGCGAGATCGGGGGCCGAGAGGTAGACGAAGCCCGCCGAGATCGAGAGCCCGATGATGCCGATGAGAACGAGCGCGCGGAACCTGTGGTGATGCATCACGACGACCGAGACCGTGGCCACGACCAGCATCAGCCAGCCCACCGCGATGACCGGCGGGACGGGCAGCAGGTCGCGTGTCGGCGCACCGAGGCCACTGCCGGAGAAGGCGACCGCGCCGAGGGCGACGGATGCGACGACGAAGATGGCGAGATAGCGGCTGATCGCACCGGTGTGGGTGGCCTCAGTCACGCGCCGGCTCAGCCCCGCCGCACCGGCGACGAGACTGTCGAAGACGACTTTCGCCTCGGGGCGCGGTGTCGCGATCCAGGCCCGGTCGAGCGGGCGGTGCGCCATGAGCAGCACCGCGCCCCCGGCGACCGCGATGATCGACATCCAGAGCGCGGGGGTCACACCGTGCCAGATCTTCAGATGCGGGTGAAGATCGCCGCCCGTCACCGCGTTGGCCGCCGCGGTCACGATCCCCTCGGCGAGAAACGGCATCACGCCGATCAGGACGACGAGCAGCGCCAGGAGCGCCGGGGCCGCCCACATGCCGAAGGGCGGGTCGTGGGGCTTGTGGGGGTAGTCGTCGCGGACAGGGCCGAGGAAGACGTGGCCGACGAAGCGGAAGGAATAGGCGACCGACAGGAGCGCCCCGAGCGTGGCGAGGACCGGCACGGCGTAGGGGCTCCCGGCCCAGCCGGTATGGCTTGCCTCCTCCAGCATCAATTCCTTGGACAGAAAGCCGTTGAAGAGCGGGATGCCGGCCATCGACAATGCGCCGATCGTGCCGATCACGAAGGTGACCGGCATGAGGTGCCGCAATCCCCCCAAGCGCTTGATGTCGCGGGTATGGGCCTCGTGGTCGACGATGCCCGCGGTCATGAAGAGCGAGGCCTTGAAGGTGAGGTGGTTGATGATGTGAAACACCGCCGCCACCGCCGCCGCTTCGGTGCCGAAGCCCAGCAACATGGTCATGAGCCCGAGGTGACTGACCGTCGAGAAGGCGAGAAGCGCCTTCAGGTCGTCCTTGAAGAGCGCGATGAGCGCGCCGAGCACCATGGTGACGAGGCCGGTGGTCGCGACGATGTAGAACCACGCGTCGGTGCCCGAAAGCACGGGCCACATCCGCGCCATCAGGAACACGCCCGCCTTCACCATGGTCGCCGAGTGCAGGTAGGCCGACACCGGCGTCGGCGCGGCCATCGCATGCGGCAGCCAGAAGTGGAACGGGAATTGCGCCGACTTCGCGAAAGCGCCGATGAGGATCAGGATGAGGGCGGGCAGGTACCATTCCGAAGCGCGGATTTCATCGCCGGCCTGGAGAATGTCCGTGAGGTTGTAGCTGCCCGCGATGCTGCCGAGAATGAGCATGCCCCCGATCATCGCGAGCCCGCCCGCTCCGGTGACCGCGAGCGCCATGCGCGCGCCTTGCCGTCCCTCGGGCAGGTGTTTCCAGTAGCCGATCAGCAGAAAGCTCGAAAGCGACGTCAGCTCCCAGAAGATGAGCAGGAGCAGAATGTTGTCGGAAATGACGATGCCGAGCATCGCCCCCTGGAACAGCAGGAGATAGGTGTAGAACTGTCCCATCGGGTCTTCGCCCGAGAGGTAGAAGCGCGCGTAGAGCGTGATCAGGAGACCGACGCCGAGGATCATCGCGGCGAAGAGCAGCCCCAGACCGTCGAGGAAGAACGAGGCCGAGAGGCCGAGTTGCGGCAGCCATTCGACTTCTGCCGTGATCACCTCGCCGCGCAGCACGTCGGGTGCGAGGATCATGAGCATCACGAGCGCGAGCGCGGTCGGCACCGCGGTGAAGGTCGCGCAGCTCGTGCGGCCTGCCCGGATCATGACCCCGGGAACGAGCGCGCCGATGAACGGCAGCAACGCGATCAGGAAGAGGAAATGGCCCCCGTCGCTCATGTCTGCCCCTTCGCCTCCCTGTCCGCGCTCTGCACTGGATAGCGACCGGCCGTCGGGTTGTAAAACGTCGCCTTCAGGCGCCCGGGCCGGGCCTCATGCCGCGGTTTCGGTGCCGGTCGAAAGCTGCCGTGCCGAAGACCCCGGGTCAGGCCGCGCCCTCCCGGGGGGCGGCCTTGAGGGCATGGGCCGCAAGGCTCCGACCGGCTTCCTGCATCGTCAGATACGTCTGGTCCGCGCCCGCGGCATTGATGGTCTCCACGTGTTCCTCGTAGAGCGCCTGGCTGACGACCGGGCCCTCGAACCCTCTCGACCGCAGCGTTTTCGCCGCGATGAGCTTGGCCTCGATATCGTCCATCGCGAGAATCGCAGCCTCGATGCCCGTGAGATCGACGCTGTTCCAGAAGTTGCTGTCTTCGGCGTCGGCGAAGATCACGTTGCGACCGGCCTCGGCATGGGCGTTCGCCTTGTAGATGTCGGCATCGAGGCCCACCGGGCGCCGGCCTTCGCGCGCGAGAAGTTCGTAGGCGGCCGAGCCCGTCCGGCCCATGCCGAAGATCAGGATATCGGCGTCGCCGAGGTTCTTGGGCTGCTCGTCGGGGTGCCGCCCGGCGCGCTCGTACGGCTGCAGGCGGGCCTCGTAGCGCTCGAAAAGCGGGTGCGCGAGGCGGTTGAGCGGCGCGGCGATGAGAAACGAGACCGAGACCGCGATGGCCAGCGGAACGAGGAAGGTCTCGGCGGCGGGGATGCCGGCGGCCACGATGAGACCGAATTCGCTGTAGGCCGTCAGCGACAGGGCGGACAGAAAGGACGTTCGCGCGCGCAGCCCGAAAGCGACCAGCAGGAAGAAGAACAGCACCCCCTTCAGCGGAAGCAGCACCCCGAGCGCCACGGCGAAAACGAACGCGTTCCAGTCGGGCAGCCCCGACATCCCGATGGACAGGAAAAAGCCGACGAGAAAGACCTCCTTCAGCGCCCAGAGGGAGTCCGAGAGCTCGCTGGCGCGCGGGTGGGTCGAGAGCAGAAGACCCATCACCAGCGCCCCGATTTCACCCTTGAGGCCGATGAGCTCGAAACCGACCCCGCCGATGACGAGGCTCAGCAGCATCCCGGTGAGGACAAGCACCTCGTCGTGCCCGGCGTAGTCGAGGATCCGGAAGAGCATCGGCCTCAGGAGCGGCGTTGCGAAAATGAGCAGCGCCCAGGGGCCTGGAAGCTTGCCCGAAAAGACCGCCAGCACCACGAGTGCGATGACATCCTGCACGATCAGGATGCCGATGGCGGTGCGCCCGTGGAAATTGCCGAGTTCGCGCTTGGCTTCGAGCATCTTCGCGGCGAGCACGGTCGACGAGAATGCAAGAGCGATGCCAACGAGGAAGGCGACCATCCAGTCATCGGTGAACAGAAGCCGTGTCACCGGCGCGAAAAGCGCAACCGACAGCGCGAAATGAATGAGGGCGGTGCCGACGACCTGCGGCTCTCCGACCTGCTTCAGCTTGAGTTTCAGCCCGACGGTAAAAAGCAGCATCAGGACGCCGAGATTGGCGAGGTATTCGAGGATCTGACCGGTCGCGGGCGGCATTCCGAGACGCGGGCCGAAAGCGTTTATCGCAAAGCCCGCCGCCAGAAAGCCGACGAGCGGTGGCAACCCGAGCGGGCGCATCGCCAGCCCGAAAACGAACGCTGCCCCAATGGCAAAGACCTCGAATAGCATCACGACAGCGACTGTGCCTCCCTCACTTTTGCACCCCAGCCTAGGCCGAGCGGGACAGGATTGCACCCGGGGTCGTTCTGCTCGACCTCCGCCGCGGGCAGCATGTCGCTTTGCCGGGCCGGAAAAGGCGCGGTTCGCCCGGAAAAACGCCGGAGTCGCTCCGCCCCGCTCGCTTGACTTTCGATGCGTCGTCTTGTGCGGTAGGATGACGTCATGGTGTTGAGGTCGATCCTTCTTGCGCTCTTCGTCCTGGCGGGTGCGGTGACCCCACAGGCCGCCGCCGCGGAGATGGCATTGGAGACATTCGAGAACGATCCCGCGTCCCGCTGGCAGTTCTTCACGGACGGTGTGATGGGCGGTGTCTCCTCAGGGGAACTCACCTTCGAGGAGGCAGCCGGCAACGTCCATGCCCGGATGACCGGTGAGGTCAGCACGGCCAACAACGGCGGCTTCATCCAGATGCGCACGGACGCGCTCGGAGCGCCGCGCGTGGAGGCGACCGGTGTGCGCCTCGTCATGCGTGGAAGCAATGGCCCGTATTACGTGCATGTCCGGACGTCGAACACGCGTTTGCCGTGGCAATTCTACCAGGCGGGCTTCAATGTCACGCCGGCATGGTCCGAAGTCCGGCTTCCGTTCGACGCATTCAAGGCCCGGGGCGGGCTGCTTCGGGCGGGGCTGAAGCCGCAGTCGATCGCGTCGGTCGCGATCGCGGCATACGGTCGTGACCATGGCGTGGAGATAGAAATTCGCGAAATCGGGTTCTACTGAGCTTCCGCCGCAGGTCCGGCCGGGCGGAGGGTGGTCGCGCTCCTCGATCGACGTGGACCATGGGCCAGCCCGGCGGCCAGAGCGGTTTGCCGTCATGCGCAGTCACGCGATCCGCTCGACCCTCCTGGTTCCCCATGTCCGGGAAGCGCAAAAACCGGTTCCTACTCCCGAGCGACATGCTCTAGTCTCGGTGCACCACCCGGCCCGGGCATCACGGCCGGGCCAGCATGAGCGGCAAGTGCCGCTTCGGGGACCGGATGGCCGAGATCGTCTTTCGCACCGAGGACCTCACGAAGGTCTACGACACCGGCGAGATCAAGGTGCGCGCTCTCGCGGGGGTCGATCTCGAGCTTTTCGCGGGCGAGCTGTCCGTTCTGCTCGGGGCCTCGGGCTCGGGCAAGTCGACGCTGCTGAACATCCTTGGCGGCCTCGACCATGCCACCGAAGGGCGGATCTGGTTTCGTGACCTCGAACTGACGTCGCTCGGGGACCGGCGGCTGACCCGCTACAGGCGCGAGCACGTGGGCTTCGTCTTCCAGTTCTACAACCTCGTTCCGTCGCTTTCGGCGCGCGAGAACGTCCAGCTCGTCACCGACGTGGCCCCGGACCCGATGCCGCCGGCCGAGGCGCTGGAGCGCGTCGGCCTCGGCCACCGGCTCGATCATTTTCCCGCCGAGATGTCGGGTGGCGAACAACAGCGCGTGGCCATTGCGCGCGCCATCGCGAAACGGCCCGAGGTGCTTCTCTGCGACGAACCGACCGGCGCGCTCGATTCGAAGACCGGCGTGCAGGTCCTCGAGGTCCTGCGCGAGATCAACGACGAGATGGGCACGAGCACGGTCGTCATCACGCATAACGCAGGCATCCGGAAAATGGCGCACCGCGTGATCCGTTTCGCCGACGGACGCATCGTCGGGGTCGAGGAGAACGCGACCCGGATCTCTCCCCACGAGATCAGCTGGTGAGCGCGATGCAGGCGATCGACATAAAGCTTCTGCGCGACTTCGGCCGGCTCTGGCTGCAGGGCCTCGCCATCGCGATGGTGCTGGCCTGCGGCGTGGCGATCCTGCTCACGGCCTTCGGAATGCACACCGCACTCAACAACACGCGCGACGCCTATTACGAGCGCAACCGCTTTGCCGACGTGTTCGTCGAGACCCGCCGGGCGCCCGAAACCCTGTTGCAGGAGGTCTACGAGATCCCCGGCGTCTATGCCGCCGAGGCCCGGGTGCAGGGCATGGCGCTCCTCGACATTCCCGGGCGGACGGAGACGGCGATCGGCCAGTTCCTGTCCTGGCCGGAAAGCGACGCCCCGCTTCTCAATGTTCCCATCCTGCGCGCGGGCGTCTACCCGCAGAAGTCGGGCGAGGTGCTGGTGAACGCCGCCTTCGCCGAGGCCAACGGGTTCGAGATCGGCGACGGGTTCGCCGCGAACATCTCCGGCCAGCGCCGCGACCTCACGATCACCGGCATGACGCTGTCTCCGGAGTTCATCTACACCATCGGGCCGGGCGCGCTCATGCCCGACAACGAGGGGTTCGGCATCATCTGGATGACCGCGGCCGAGATGGAGGCGGCGTTCGACATGACCGGCGCTTTCAACCATCTGTCTCTTCGACTGACCCGCGACGCGCGCGCGGCGGAGGTGATCGACCGGCTCGACGCGCTGCTCGACCCGTATGGCGGGCAGGGCGCCTACGGTCGTGAAAGCCAGGTGTCGGACAGTTTCGTCTCCGCCGAGATCGATCAATTGCGGGCGATGGCCGTGGTCGTCCCGCCGATCTTCTTCGCGATCTCGGCTTTCCTCGTCGGCATGGTGATGAGCCGGATCGTCGCCCTCGAACGCTCCGAGATCGGGCTTCTGAAGGCGCTGGGCTACACCGATTTCGAGGTCTCCCTGCACTATCTTCTCCTCGCGGGACTGATCGCGGTGGTCGGTGTGGCGATCGGCTGGGGCGGCGGCACGCTTCTGGCCCGGGCCATGTCCTGGCAATACGCGCAGTTCTTCGATTTCCCCTATCTCATCTTCAACGTGCCGCTGTGGGTCTACGCGATGTCG
>Ga0102935_1000277_pt1 | contig 17980 bp, 20 predicted proteins | sample SalPonR2_A_D2_MG_FD_78508 | JGI IMG/M metagenome (GOLD analysis project Ga0102935, IMG submission 78508) | Salt pond soil microbial communities from South San Francisco under conditions of wetland restoration - Salt Pond MetaG R2_A_D2_MG | ecosystem: Environmental > Aquatic > Marine > Intertidal... | reverse complement strand
AGACGGTGCGACGGTCATCGACGTGGGCATCAACCGCGTCGAGACCGACACGGAGAAGGGCTACGAACTGGTCGGTGACGTGGACTTCGAGAGCGCGAAAGACAAGGCGGGGGCCATCACGCCCGTCCCCGGCGGGGTCGGGCCGATGACCCGCGCGATGTTGCTCTACAACACGGTCAAAGCGACCGGCCTGCAACACGACATCGACGTGGACCTACCGTAGACGGCGATTACCGCTCACTCTCTAGCCCGGCCAACCAGTTGTCCGCGGTAATCGCGGCGCTCTCGTCGCCGCCGATGAACCGCCCCAAATCGCGGGCGGCGTGTAGCAGGCGGTTCGCGTCCGCCGGGGCCACGTCGCCGTCGAGCGCTTCGATTCGCTTGCGGTGGTCCCGAATCCGACCCGAGAGTCGCCGGGCGCGGTCGTCTGCGTTGTCGTTGAGATACGTTCGCACGTCGCGCTGGTAGCTGTCGACAGCGTCGGCCATCGCCAGTCCGAACGGCACCCGCAAGTCGTCGGGGACGGCTTCGTGACCCGGCCGTTCGCCCGCGTCCGCGCCCCCAAGCAGGTCCAGAAAGTACAGTTCCGCGGCGTCGCTCGACCGCACGCCTCGGCCGATGGCGGCGGCGATGGCCCCGAGTTCGGTCGCGGCGACGAACGTCTCGTCCAGCCGTTCGAGGTCGCCGGTGTCGATGAACCCTCGCTTGCGGGTGTACTCGCGACACGTCTCGGCCACCTCGCCTGCGAGTCCTCGAGTCGACAGCTCGTCGACCCGGTTTCGCAACGGCGTCAGGTCGAACGCGACGGGGCTGTCGGTGTGTTCGGTTCGCTCGTCGACGCCGACGCTGTGAACGCTCCCACACGCCGGGCAGGCGACGCTGCCGGTGTCGTAGTACGACCATCGGGTGTCACACGATTGGCATTCTCGGGCCCCACGGATTTTCATACTAAAACTGCGGCCGCCGCCGTCAAGTCGCTGACGGCTTAGTACTCGAAGAGTCGATGGATTCTGGGTGCGAGTTCGGGATACGCAGACCGAAGCGACTCCGCACTCGTCTCGCCGTCGACGTTGACGACGTGGACTTCGCCTCGCTTCCCGCCGTAGATGTCTTGAAAGTCGTAGACGACGCCGACGACTGTCACGTCGTCGTCGATTTCCTCGCTCTCGCGGAGGAACTCGATTTGCCGGTCGACGTTGTACTCGACGAGGTGGTTCACCGCCGCCTCGTTCGAGAGCCCGTCGGGGAGCCTCGCGACGCCGTCTTCCAGATGGGGGCGCAGCGTTCCGATGCAGTGTTCGATACCGGGTGCGTCCTCGATTCCCGCAGTGATATCCTGATAGGTGGCGGTGACGGCCCCACAGCCGGTGTGGCCGACGACGACGATGGTCTCGGTACCGGTGTGTGCAACGGGGTACAGCAGGTCGCCCGAGACGACTTCTCCCTCGTCGGTCCGCTGGATGACCCGATTGCCGATGTTCCCACACGTGAAGATGTAGCCGGGTTCGTCGTTGCCCCACATCCCGTCTTGCAGCACCCGCGAGTCCGAACAACAGACAGTAACCACATCCGGATGTTGGGACTCCTGTACTGCGTCGAAGCGGTCGTCGAACGCTTCGGCGTGGCCGGCGTTGGCCGAGAGTAAATCGACGACAGTCTGATTCATGGCGAGCAAGAGACGCGCCGGTCACTATATTCCTTCGTACTACCGCCATTTGCGCCGGCTGTAGTCACTGCCGGAGCCACGATTCGAGGGGGCGAAGCTCCGACCGCAACGCGTCGCGTTTCAGCACGACGAACCCCGCGAAGATGACGAGAAACCCCGCAGCGTCCAGCGCGGCGAGGCGCTCGTCCAACAACAGCCAGCCCGTGACCGCGGCGACCACGGGGACGGCGTAGGTGACGAAGTTGATTTGGACGGCACCCAGCCGCTCCAGCAGGTCGAAGTAGACCACGTAGCCGATAGCGCTCGCGAACACCGCCAAGTACAGCACTGCGACGACTCCGACCGTCGTGAGCCGCGCCTGTGTAACCGACTCGCTCGGCAGCCCGGCGCTGATGGCGTGGAGGACGGCCGCGCCGATGACGTTCGCCCACGCGACCATTCCCACCGAGGAGATACCACCGCCGAGACGCTGGACGAGGACGCTCCCCAGCGCGACAGTGACCGCCGCGAGGAGGATGAGCACCGACGGGACGACACCCCCACCACCGGCGAGTGAGGTGTCTGGGCGGGCGACGAGGCCGACACCCACGAGCCCCACGAGGACACCGACGAGGTTGGGCAGCGACAGTCGCTCCGACGGCAAGATGAGCCGTGAGAACGCCGTCGACAACAGCGGCGTCGTGGCGACGAGGATAGCCGCCACCCCGCTCGTCACGCCCTGCTGGCCGACGAACAGGAAGGCGTTGTACAGCCCGATGAGGAGGACGCCTTCGACGAGGACGGTGAGCCAGTCCGCACGGGTCCGCGGGAGCCAGTAGTCGCTGGTTCGGGCCGCGTAGGCCACCATCAACACCGCCGCCACGTCGTATCTGATGGCAGCGAACAACACCGGCGGAAACACGTCGAGGCCGGCTTTGATAGCGACGAATGCCGTCCCCCACGCGGTCGCGAGCAGGACGAAGAGACCGACCGACTTGCGCGTGGCCATGCCTGACGATTTGGCGACCCCGCGCAAAACCCTGCGGATTCGTCGTCCGAGACGCCCCACGTGACTTCCGGGTCGTTACCGCCGAGCGCGTCACCGCTCGGGGTCGTACGTCTGTGCCAGCGCGTCCAGCGCCTCGTGGTGTTCCGTCGTGTGTGGCGCGGTCAGCGGCGAGACGCTGACGTAGCCGTCGACGACGGCTCGGCGGTCGGTGCCCGCGGGGTCGGGGATGTCGCCGTCAGCCATCTGCTCCCAGATACGGTCGTGAAGCGTGACCCGCTCACCGTCGTGGACGGCCCCCATCTCGTACACCAGCGACGGGCGAGTGACCTGCATCGGCGCTGGACCCTGTTCCGCCACCGGGGCGTTGACGTTGAGGTAATCACACTGCTCGAAGACGCCCGCACCCAGCGCGTTCTCCGCGAGGTACGTCGTTGCTCGTACGGCCTCGTCGTAGCTGAGCGTCTCGTCGTCGACGTCGGTGAAGTCGGTGTTTTCCCGCACCGGGATGTACATCGAGACCGCCAGTGAGGGCACGTCGAAGAACGTCGCCTCGACGGCGGCGCTGACGGTGCCCGACCGCCCCAGGACGTACGCGCCAAGATTCGCCCCCCGGTTACAGCCCGCGACGACGAGGTCCGTCTCGGGAACGAGTGCCTCTAATCCGGCCACGACGCAGTCTGCCGGCGTGCCCTCGACGGCGTAGCCAAGTTCGTGGTCCCGCACGTCGACTTCGTGTGAGAGGGCACGGCCGACTGCGCTCTGGTCGTTTGCGGGTGCGACTGTCACCACGTCACCGACCTCGCAGAGTCCGTCGTACAGCGCCCGGAGCCCGACGCTTTCGATGCCATCGTCGTTCGTCAACAGGATGGTCGGCTCGTCCATACCCCGTCTGTGGCCGACGACGAGAAAAAGCCACTGCCTAGCAAACGGCACGGCTTTAGCCGGTCAGTTCACACATCGGTAGTTGAACTCCGCTCGGGGATATCGACGCTATCGCGCTCTGTCGACGGTCGTCTCGCCATCGACGACGACGTTGTACGCCGCCTCGTCGTCGTTCCACAGCACGAGGGCGTTCCGAATCGACAGTAGGTCGCCGTAGCCGGCCCGTTGGAGGTCGTCGTTCAGCATCGACGCGTCGGTGACGACGGCGAAGTGGTCGACCCGCTGGCTGCCGTCACCGAGCAGATACAAGGGGTTGGCGTCCTCGTTCGAGAGGTCGTGGCTGAGCTTGACGGCCAGCAGATTCACCCGGTCGGTGACGTAGGACTCGGCGTCGGCCATCGGCGCGTGCGTACCACGGTCGGGCGCCATCTCGATGGCCCGCTTCCCGTCGGTCCGCAGGACGCTGTAGGCGTACTGTACGTCCGTGTTGACGAACTCGCCGGTGCCGCCGGTGGGGTCGTCCAGCCGTGTTTGCATCTCGGGCACCTCGATGTCGGGCTTTTTTTCGAACGACCACGACTCGCTCTCCGGTGACTGGTGGGGCCACAGGCGAACTGTCGGGGCGTAGACGGTAGCGGGGCCATCGTCGACCACGGCGCGCTCGATTTCGCGCAGTCCCGTCGCCGTGTTCTTATCCGCTGGCTCCAGCGCCAGCACGGTACCGTCGTCGGCCAGCCCGTCGAGATACCGACGGAGGACGGCCGCTGGGTCGTCGAGTTCGTTCAGGACGTTGCTAAAGAGGACGAGGTCGAACGGCCCGTCGGCCCCGACGTGGCCCCCTACGTCGAACGCCTCGGCCGTCTCTCGGTGCACGGTCACGTTGCGCGTGCCCTCGTCGGCGGTCAGCAGCGTCTCCAACACGTCGGCGGCCGCGCTCGGTTCGACGGCGTGGTAGTCGAGTAAGGCGTCATCGGCCCCGTCCACGAGGTCCGCGAGCGCCAGCGCGGGGCCGCCGACGCCCGCGCCCACGTCGAGGACGCGTAGCTGCGTGGGCAACAGGCTGTCGGCGGCGAGGGACGCGAGAGTGTGCTTCCCGACCGCGTAGTAGTCCGGGAGGTGGTAGACGGCGTAGCCGTGAGCGCTCAGGTCGTCGTACTCCACGGCGTCGCGGCGGAGATACCGCTCTTTGATGTCCCGAATCCGCTCTCGGAGGCGGCCGCCGCTGTCGCCCTCGGACCAGTTTTCACCGTGCGCCTCGGCCAGTAGCTCCTCGGTTCGGCGTTCGTGCTCGGACGGAAACCGCTCGACGCCGTGGTACTCGACGGAGAGCGCTCTGTCCGGAGCGGGGACGAATGTTCCATCCGACTGTTCGACGATGGCGAGGTCGACGGCCTCTTCGCGCAAGACCTGCCGGACGACGGCGGGGTGGGGTTGGCCCTCGACGTACTCGAAAATCTCTTCGGGGTCGAGCGGGCGTACCGAGCGGAGGTACTGGGCGTTCTCGCGTATCTGCTGTCGTGTCTCGGGGTTCATGAGAGCTGGTCGTACAGCGCGGCGAATTCCTCGTGGTCGGCGTCGGCAATCGTCCGGGCGGCGTCGGCGACGGCCTCGGCCCCGTCGAAGGCCGCTTGGATGTCGGCGTAGACGCGAGCCTCGCCGCCGGTCACTTGCTCGACGAGCGACTCCAACCCGGCGGAGACGGGCGTGTGGAACCGCTCGGGAACGTCGGCAGCGGCGACTGCGTAGGCCAGTACGGCGGCGTGGGCGGCGGCTTGGACGGACTCCATCGCGGTGTCGTGTTCGTCCGCTGTCGTCTCGAACACCTCGTTACCGGCGGCGACGAGTGCGCCGACGGCTGTATCGACCGTCTCGCCCCCGGCGGCCGTGACGACGGCGATAGCGCCCGGTGCGTTCGCGGGGGCGAACAGTGGATGGAAGCTGGCACGTTCGACGTCCGGTGCGACAGCGGTCATCGCCGCCAGCGGGTCGGCCATCTGGCCGGTCACGTCGACCACGCCGCCGGTGGCCAGCGGCGCGTACTCCTCGATGGCGACGCCGGCGACGGGCATCGGCACGGCGAGACAGACGAGGTCGAAGCGCTCCTCGGTGTCGGTTGGCACCGCTCGGCCGCCCTCCGACGCGGCCGCCCGCTGGGCGGCGTCGCTGTCGGTATCGGTGAAAGCCACCGCCGCGTCGGCGTGTTCGCGGAGGGTCTGGGCGAACCACCGCCCCATAGCCCCGGCACCGACGACGAGGACGTTCATGCGAGAAGCATATCCCGTCCCGTTTCAAAAGCCGTTCGGTCACCGCCGGGGGTGGTCTATCGACGTGAGCGACGGCCGGGGGACTCCCGAACTGCTGCATTACCGACCGCGTATCGGCGTCTGCCACCGTTGGCATATACGGTGACAAGACGAAGTATTATATAGTCAGTTACCTAGTATCTACCTAGTTCAATCGTCCAAATATCTACATAATAGAGTTAGGTAACGAATGTTTCAACGCAGAAATAATGTGAATGGTGGATAATATGCCACTTCAATCGAATATCGTCGAAATTTCTCAGAGTGTCAACGCGGTGTTCATCCTCGTTGCCAGTTTCCTCGTCTTCTTCATGCAGCCGGGTTTCGCGCTGCTCGAAGTGGGGCAAGTCAGGGCAAAGAACACTGCCAACGTCGCGATGAAGAATCTCATCGACTGGTCACAGGGCGTACTCACCTACTTTCTCGTCGGGGCGGGTGTCGCGTATCTTGTGGGCGGACTGACCTCACCCGGAGCAGTCTCGGTGGCCTCCGCCTTCACGTATATCGGGAACCCGGACATGTGGATCGGTTGGCTGTTCGGTGCCGTCTTCGCGATGACGGCCGCGACCATCGTCTCGGGCGCCGTCGCCGGTCGAATCGAGTTCAGTGCCTACGTCGTCTTAGGCTTCTGTATCGTCGCAGTCGTCTATCCCGTCGTTCAGGGGTTCGTCTGGCAGGGTGGGTTACTCAGCGCCGAGGGATATATCGGCCGGCTGCTGGGAACCGGGTACATCGACTTCGCCGGTGCCACGGTGGTCCACATGGTCGGCGGCATCGCCGGGCTGATTGCGGCGAAACGGATCGGTCCGCGGAGCGGTCGGTTCGACGACGAGGGGGTGAACGCGATACCCGGCCACAGCGTCTTCCTGACGATGCTCGGAACGTTCATCCTCGCGTTCGGCTGGTACGGCTTCAACGTCGGCACGCAATCGATAGTGCTGACCGAAACGGGGTCGTTCAACGGCAGGGCGCTCGGCCGCGTCGCCGTCGTCACGACGCTCGGAATGGGGGCGGGGACGCTCGTCGCGGCACTCGTGACGACGTTCGAACGGGGGAAACCGGACCCCGTGTTCAGCGCTAACGGGATGCTCGCTGGCCTCGTCGCGATAACCGGTGCGGCGGGCCACGTCACGTGGTGGGGCGGTATCGCGCTCGGTGCACTCGGGGGCGGCATGGTCGTCCCGGTACACCGCTGGGTTACCAGACGGCTACGGGTCGACGACGTCTGTGGGGTCTTCGCCGTCCACGGGTTCTCCGGAGCCGCTGGCACCCTACTCATCCCCCTGTTCGCCGTCAACTCCGCAGGCCAGTGGGCGGTACTGGGCGCGAACCAATTTCTGATGCAGGCCGTCGGCATCGCGATTATCGCTCTCTGGACGACCGTCGGGACGGTCGTCGCGCTTCGGGTCATCGACCAGCTGTTGGGAATCGACCTCCGAGTCGACGAGGGAGAAGAGACCAGAGGCCTCGACGCCGCCGAACACGGCGTCCTCGCGTATCCGGAGTTCGCACTGACCGATGGTGGCTCAGCCGAGAGCGAATCCGACGAGCCGGGTACGAGGCGGCTCACGGAGCCCGACAGTTCGGACGACAGCATACAGACCAGCAGCTGGCGTGGACAGGAGGTGCAGATCTCCACCAAGACGGATTACGAACGGGAACTCGAGGAACTCACTACCCGTTTAGAACTCACCCTAGAAGAGACCGAGACGGGCATCTGGGAGTGGGATATCGCCACCGGCCGGGCGTACTGGGACGAGACCTGCGAACGGCTGTTCGGGTACGAACCCGGTGGGTTTCCCGGTACCTACGAGGCGTTCACTGACCGCGTTGCCGAAGAGCACCGCGACTATATAGCTCAGGCGGAGAGGAAAGCGTTAGAGAACGGCGAAGAGTACAAAGTCACGTTCAAGACTGCCCCGCCGGACGGCGAAGCACGGTGGCTTCAGGCCCGGGGTGTCGTGCAGTACGCCGACGATGGCGATCCGGAACGGATGGTCGGCGTCCAGACCGACGTTACCGACCAGAAAGAACGGGAAACGCAGCTACGGGAGACGAAACGGACGCTCGAAAAGTCGAACGAGAAACTCGAACGGTTCGCCGGCGTCGTTTCACACGACCTCCGAAACCCGCTGATGGTCGTGATGGCCCGACTGGATATGATCCGGGAGGGTGTCCCCAACGAACACTTCGCGGCGATGGACCGCAACCTCGGCCGAATGGAGCAGATGATAGACGACTTGCTCACGCTGGCGCGTATCGGAGAGACCATCGACCAGACGGTGTCGGTCACGCTCGCTGACGCTGCCGAGGAATCGTGGAACCACGTTCAACTCGCGGAGTGTGAACTGCAGGTGGATGTCCCGCCCGAGGTGCAAATCGAAGCGGACCGCGAGCGCCTGCTACAGATTTTCGAGAATCTCTTCGTCAACGCACTCGCGCACAACAGTCCGCCGCTACTCGTGCGTGTCGGCGTCTTAGACGCTTCGGACGGCTCCGACTCGGCCGTCGGGTTCTACGTCGAGGACGACGGCGAGGGAATCCCCGAATCGGACCTCGAAGACGTACTCACACACGGCTATACGACCAGCGACGACGGGTCCGGCTTCGGCCTCTCCATCGTCAGAGAAATCGTCGAAGCCCACGACTGGCAAATCGAGGTCTGCAACGGCGGCCACGGTGGGGCACGGTTCGAGATTACGCGCGTGCAGACCCCCACCTGAGGTCCGAACCCCAGTAACGGCACGGTGTAGTCACGGACTTCGCTCGTCGGGAACGACGGCACAGTCGATAGACGACGAGTATCGCTAATTGAACGATTGCCGAGTGTCGCATAGACGGCTGTCGAATCGCCGGGCGGCGGCGCGGCGGCGTCTCCTAAACGCTTATCCGTCGGCCCCGAGTTCTCCGAATCATGAAACGCGTTCGATTCCGCGATTCGGCGGGGAACGTCCGCGGTGGCCGTTGGGCCATTGAGGACGGCGACCCCGTCGTGACGGCCGCCGCCGGGCCCTACGGCCGCATCGCGTTCGGTGACGAGAGCCACGACCCGGACGAAGTGGACATCCTGCCGCCGTGTGAACCGACCAAAATCGTCTGTCTGGGTCGTAACTACGCCGACCACGCCGAGGAGATGGGGTCGGAGACGCCCGACCGGCCGATGCTGTTCCTGAAGGGACCGAACGCCGTCGCCTCCCACGGCAACACCTTGACGCTGCCCGCCGGGAAAGAACGCATCGACTACGAGGCCGAACTGGGCGTCGTCATCGGCGAGCAGTGCCGCAACGTGAGCGAATCGGGCGCGATGGACGTCGTGGCGGGGTACACCTGCCTCAACGACATCACGAACCGCGACGACCAAGAGAGAGAACAGAACTGGGTCCGTGCGAAGGCCTTCGACAACGCCTGCCCCATCGGGCCGAACGTCGCCACCCCCGAACACGTCCCGGAAGACGCCAGCATCGAGTGTCGGGTCAACGGCGAGACGAAACAGTCCTCCTCGCGTGACAACCTCATCTTCTCCGTCGAGGAGACCATCGCCGAGATTACCGAGTACCTGACGCTGGAACCGGGCGACGTCATCGCCACCGGCACGCCCGCCGGCGTCGGTCCGCTCTCGGACGGCGACACCGTGGAAGTCGAAATAGAGGGTATCGGGACGCTGAAGCATTCGGTCCGGATTCCCTGATTCCGGACGCCTTTCTACAGCGTCGTCAGTAGTACAGCCCCAAGATAGCGCCGGCGTTGACGAGCAGCAGAACGGCCACGAGCGACGCACCCAACAGGAACGGACGGGCCTCAGCAGCCGGCTGGCGGACCTTCTGTTGTGCCGTGCCGTCTGCGAGTCTCGACGCGCCGACTTCCACGAGTCCGGCGAGGACGAACCACAGGGCGACCATCGCTAGTACGAGGTAGCCACGACTGGACCCGGTCAGCGTCGTCGCCGTGTACCGAGTCGCCGCGAGGTGGCCGCCGGTCACGAGTAAGAGGAGCGCGCTGGCCCGCGAGACGGTCCGGAGTTTGCCGGTGAAGGCGACAAGCGGTTCGGCCCGGAGATTGCCGGCCAATGCCGTCGGAACGACGGCGTAGCTAGTAAAGAGGACGGTGCCCGACCACAGCCCCGCGAAGACGAGGTGTGTGGCGAAAATCGCGGCGTCGACGGTACTCATACTCGGGAGTTAGCGTCGGGACGCTTGAACGCCATGCAATCGGCCGGGGCACACCCGTGACACAGAAAGGCGTCCCCGAGTCGTCCGCTCACTCCACGTCGAGCGAGTCGTCGAAGACCTGCACGTCCGCGTCCATGTCCAACTCCTCGACTTCGGAGGCGTTGATGCTCGTCAGTTCTCCGGTCTCTACGTCCCGGTCTAGTTGGTCGATGAGGTGGACAAAGGAACCGGGGTCGGGGATGAGGAAGATGCGAAGCGAGAACGCCACGTCCGTCTCTTTGATGTCGACCAGCGAGTCCAACACGATAGTCAGCGAGTCCCGCCGGACGTGCGAGAGGGCGGCGTCCGCGATGACCGACGCGTCGTCGGCTTCGACGGTCGGCGTCTCCATGTCGATGGTCGTCTCCAACGTGTTGGCGACGCCGTCTATGAATCCCGACGTGAGGATGTTACACATCTCCTGTAGCGCGGAGGCCTGCATCTGAGTGAACCCCCCCTCGACCGGCGTCCCGGTCATCAGCCGCGCGATTTCGGCGGCCGTCTCCGTCGAGAACGTCATCAGGAAGACGCCGTAGGGCGGTTCGGTCAGTCGGATGCGGGCACTGTGGATGTGGCCGTTGCCCATCTCGGTCGCGATGTCGTCAGGCTGGACGAACGAGAGGCTCTTGATGTCGACAGTCGCTTCGACGCCGGCCAGCGAGGCGAGCGACCCCGCCACCTGCTCGGCCCCGTCTTGGATGAGTTCGGTGATGAGAGAGAGCTTCCGGATATCGATGAGAAGTGGCATGCCACCTACGAGACACTGTTGGGAGTTAACTGTTGTCGGTCCTCAGGACTTGACCCGCTGGTCAGTGTCACCTGCACCGACCTCGATATCGAGCGCGTCTATCATGTTGACGAACGCCCGGGGGCGGGAACGAGGAAGCGACGGATACCAAAGTTCGTGTCGCTGTCGGCCACGTCGACGACGGAGTCCAAGACGATAGCCGTCGCGTCCATCCGGACGTGCGAGCGGGATTGCTCGGATATCTCGCGGGTAGTCGCGGGCGAGAACGTCGTCACGAACACACCGTAGGGCGGCTCAGAGAGGCGAATACACGCGCTGTAGGTCTTCTCGGCACCGATTTCGGCGACATGTCGGCCGGGTCGACGAACGAGAGACTCTGTATCTCCACCGTCGCGTCGATACCGACCAGTGCCGACACCGAACACGCGACGCTCGATGACCCCTCCGTGATGAGTTCGGTGATGATTGTAAACTTACGAATATTTACCACCAGTGGCATCCTGTCTCGTGGTATCAGACCACGCTCTATTATCATTTTCGGGAATCAGAGGACGTTTTTTCGATTTATATATCTCTGTGCGTTCGTCACCGTCATGTTGTCTCGCTTCACTCGGTCACGGTGTGGCTGACACCCCGCTTCGAAGGTGAGCACGCTTAAGCCGCCCGGCCCGTTTGGCACAGGCATGAACCCACGGGACCTCTCCGCTCACACGGTGTACCGAGCGGGTCGCGGTATCGAGGAAGTCGCCCGGGAACTCGGGCTCGACCCCGACGAGATGGTGAAACTCGCGTCGAACGAGAACATGTTCGGCCCCAGCCCGCGTGCCGTCGAGGCGATTCGGGGCTCCGCCGAGCGGATTCACCACTACCCGAAGTCCTCCCACGCCGACCTAGTCGAAGCAATCGCGGAGCAGTGGGACGCCACGCCCGAGCAGGTGTGGCTAGGCAACGGTGGCGACGGCGCGCTCGACTGTCTCGCCCGCGCGATGCTCGACCCCGGCGACGAGGTGTTGGTGCCAACGCCGGGCTTTGCCTACTACGAGATGAGCGCTCGCTACCACCACGGCGAAGTCAGCGAGTACACGCTCTCGAAGGCCGACGATTTCGCACAGACCGCCGACGTGGTCCTCGACGACTACGACGGCGAGCGCATCGTCTATCTCACCAGCCCGCACAACCCGACGGGAAAGGAGTTCACCACCGGCGCAGTCCGCGAGATTGCCGAGCGCACCGACGACGAGACGCTCGTCCTCGTCGACGAGGCGTACGGTGAGTTCACCGACGCGCCGAGCAAGCGCCCGCTGCTCGCCGAGCGCGACGACGTGGCTCTGCTACGGACGTTCTCGAAAGCGTACGGGCTGGCTGGCGTCCGACTGGGCTACGCTTTAGTGCCCGAGTCGTGGGCCGACGCCTACGCCGCAATCAACACCCCTTTCTCCGCGAGCGAACTGGCCTGCCGGGCCGGCTTGGCCGCTCTGGACGACGACGACCACGTCGAGGACAGCGTCGAGACGGCGGCGTGGGCCCGGGAGTACCTCTACGGCGAACTCGCCGCGCCGACGTGGGTGAGTGCAGGCAACTTCGTGCTCGCCGAAGTCGGTGACGCCGCCGCAGTCGCGGACGCCGCCCAAGAGCGGGGCGTCATCATCCGCGACTGCTCCTCGTTCGGTCTCCCCGAGTGCATCCGCATCACCTGCGGGACCAAAGCAGACACGAAACGAGCCGTGTCGGTCCTGAACGAGGTCATCGAGGTGGTCGAAGCGTGAGGGTCGCCGTCACCGGCACGCCCGGGACCGGCAAGACGACGGCGACCGAACGCCTCGACACCGACCTCGCTACCGTCCACCTCAACGAGGTCATCGAGTCCGAAGGGCTCTCCACTGGCCGTGACGAGGAACGCGAGAGCCTCGTCGCGGACATGGACGCGCTGGCGACGTGGCTCGACGGCCGTGACGACGTCGTCGTCGAATCGCATCTCGCACACCACTTCGACGCCGACCGTGTGGTCGTCCTGCGTGCCCATCCCGATACGGTCGTCGAGCGACTGCGCGGGCGCGGCGACTCGGACTCGAAAGCGCGTGAGAACGCGGAGTCCGAAGCACTCGACGTGATTCTCTCCGAGGCCGTTTCGCGCCACGGCCGCGAGCAGGTCTACGAAATCGAGACGACCGACCGCGACCCCGACGCGGTCGCCGCCGCCATCGCGGCCGTCCTCGCGGGCGAGCGCGAACCGAGCGCCGGCACGGTCGACTACGTCGAGTGGCTATGACGCTCGATAGATTCCGCTGGGTCGCCGACCGCGCGCTCGGACCGTTCGTCGGTGCCGCCCGCAGCGCCGGCCTCTCACCCAACGGCGTCAGCGTCCTCGCCGTCTTGCTTGCCGGGGCCGCCGGCGGCGTCTACGCTGTCGCCTCTCGCAACCCGCTCCTGTATCTGGTCGGCGCAGTCCTCGTCTTCCTCAACGGCTGGCTCGACCTCGTCGACGGCGCGCTCGCCCGCGAGTTGGATGTGGCCTCTTCGGCCGGCGACCTGCTCGACCACGTCCTCGACCGCTACGCGGACATCCTCATCATCGTCGGACTTGCGGCGGGCGTCGGTGAGTGGATTCTCGGCATCGCCGCGGTCACGGGCGTCGTGATGACCTCCTATCTCGGCACACAGGCCCAAGCGGTCGGCCTCGACCGGGTGTACGGCGGCCTGCTCGGCCGCGCCGACCGCCTCGCGCTCGTGGGGCTCGTCACCGGTATCGCCGCGTTCGTCCGGCCGGTCGGGTTGGGTCTCTCACCGGTGGGCTGGCTGCTCGTCGTCTTCGCCGTCGTGGGGCATTTCACCGCACTCCAACGGTTCTACCACGCGATGGCTTCGCTGGAGTGAGTCCAGCGCACCATTTATACCGAGGCCTCTCCAATCTCGCCGTATGGTTCAGTGCGAAATGTGCGGCAAGGAGGTCTCGTCTCCGAGTCGCGTCAAAATCGAGGGAGCCGAACTCGACGTCTGCGACGAGTGTACCGACTTCGGCACCGAGGTCAAGACGGAGGACACCTCGTCGACGTCGACGAAGTACTCCACGTCCTCGAGCGGGTCGTCCAGTTCCTCGTCGTCCAGCAGTTCCTCGTCGGGGTCGTCCTCTTCGGGCGGCGGCCGACGGCGGGACATGTTCGACGAGATGGACGAAATCGCGCAGGACTACGACGACCAGATTCGCTCCGCGCGGGAGTCCGAGGGACTGAGCCAGAACGACCTGGCCCAGCAACTCAACGAGAAGGCGAGCCTCATCCGCAAACTCGAACAGGGCAACTCGCTGCCCAGCGACGACGTGCGCAAGAAAATCGAGGGGGCACTCGGGCTCGACCTGAGCGCCGGCGGCAGCAGCGACGACACGGAGTGGTCGGGCGGGTCCAGCGACGGCAACTACACGCTCGGCGACGTGGTCAAGCGGAAAGATTAGAGGCGCAGGTCTTCTTCTTCGACGTCCAACTCCGCCGCGAGTTCGTCGACGCGGGCCGCTATCTCCGCGATTTCGGTTTGGAGTTCCTGATAGCGGCCGCTGGCTTCCAGTTCCGTCTGGGTCTTCTCGACTTGCAGGACGTTGCGTTTGAGTTTCCGGGTCGTCAGCTCTTGGAGCTGGTCGCTGTAGGCGGCGATTTTGTAGAGCCGGTCGACGACCTCCGACAGTTCGTCGCGAGTCACCGGCTTGACGAGGTAGCCGTCCACACCCATCTCGATGATGTCGAAATCGGGGTTGACCGCCGTGACCATCGCCACCCGAGTCGAGAGGCCGCGTTCCTCGATTTCGGCCAGCACCTCGTTACCCGAGACGACGGGCATCCGACGGTCCAGCAACACGACGTCGATATCGTCTGCGAGTCGCTCTAATCCCTCCTCGCCGCTGTATGCGGTCCGAACGTCGTACTTGTCACCGAGGTAGTCAGTGTAAAGGTCAGCGAGGTGCTGTTCGTCCTCGACGATGAGTACGGTCGGAGTCGTGTCGCCTTTGCTCACGAATCGTCTCCCAGTGTGTAGCGTGCCCAGCGTCTTAATCCTCACTGGTCCCGACGAGTCGTGCTACTGTCGGACACACAATCTATTTCCCGGCGGCACTCGCCCGTTGAAACATGTTCGTCCTTGTCAACCTCAAGGCGTATCCGTGCGACCCGATAGAAGTAGCGACCGCCGCCGCGGACGTTGCCGACGACTCCGGCGTCCGCGTGGCTGTCGCCCCGCAGGCCGCCCACATCGACGCCGTCTCCGAGACGGGCGTCGAGACGTGGGCCCAGCACGTCAGCCCGAACGAGCACGGCAGCCACACCGGCTCGACACTCGCGGAGGCCGCCGCCGAAGCCGGTGCCGAAGGGACGCTGCTGAACCACTCCGAGAACCGCCTCAAACTCGCGGACATCGACGGCTCGCTAGACGCCGCCGACCGCGCCGACCTCGAAACCATCGTCTGTGCGAACAACCCCGCACAAATCGGTGCCGCGGCGGCGCTCGGTCCCGACGCCGTCGCCGTCGAACCGCCGGAACTCATCGGTACCGGCACCCCCGTCAGCAAGGCCGACCCGGACATCGTCACCGGCGCGGTCGACGCCGCCGCCCGCGTCGACGGCGATGTGGACGTGCTCTGTGGCGCTGGCATCTCGACGGGCGAAGACCTCGTCTCGGCCAGCGACCTCGGCGCGACCGGCGTCCTGCTGGCGAGCGGTGTCGCCAAGGCCGACGACCCGCGCGCCGCGCTCGAAGACCTCGTCGAACCGCTGAACTAACTCCCGCCGACGACCTCGCGTGCGACCCGTGAGGCGTACTTTTCGGCCGTCTCGTCGTCTAGCGAGCCGTCGCTCTCTTCGCGTAGCAACGCCGCGATGCGCGTGTCGTACTTCCCGCGACCGACGTGTTCGACCACGCCCCGGAGACGGAGCCGTCGGTTTCGGGCGTACGCCGCGGTTCGGTCGCCCGACCCGCCCGCCGAGAAGTGCGCGTTCAGCGGTGTCCCCGGTCCCTGTTCGACGTAGTAGGCGAGCATCCGCCGGGTCTTTGATTCCATCGCGGCGATGTCGCCCGACACTGACTGAACGGCCTCGGGTAGTGGCTCGTCGTCGCTCCGCTCAGTCTCGTTCTCGACCCCGTCGCCGCCTCGGTCTTCCGTTTCGGCGGCCGCTATCGCCGCCTCTAGCGCCGCGCCGGCGTCGGACTGGTCCTCGGGCGTGTCACCGTTCGTCCTCGGGGCGTCGCTGGCTACCACGCGCTCGCCGTCACCGTTCGCCGTCTCGCTGCCGCCGTTCATCGCCGCGCCCTCGTCCGCGAACGCCGAGAACGCGTCACCGAAGCCACCACCGGAGGTGGTATCCGTCGCGTCTTCGTCGCTGTCGTCAGCCGCGCCGACGTTTTGCTGGGTCTGCCCGTCCTGTGCCCCCGCGCCGTTCTGGCGCTCGCGACTCCGGCGCATCTCTTCTCTGGCGGTGCGGCCGGGGTTGTACCCGTCGACGTGGCTCATCAGTGCGTCGGTGAACTGCTCGGCCATCCGCTGGAGGTCACGCGCGTCCTGTAGTTCGGTCTCCAACTCCGCGATGCGGGAGTTCTTTTTGTCTAATGCCTCGCGAAGCTCCCTGACTCGGCTCTCGGTGGCCTGTTTCTCCTCGCTTATGGTTTCGAGTTCCGACACTAAGTCGTCGCTGACGGACTTTAGCTCCGGCCGCTCGAAGTCGTCGAGTCCGGGCGTCGCGCCGGCGTCGAACGTCTGCTTCCGGCGGAACTGCACCCGGCGGACGTCTTCGGCCCAGTCGGTCATCATAAACGCCTCGCCGTCGTCTAAGTCTTCGACGGCGTCGGCGTACTGGCTGTCGATGATGCGACCGACCACCTTGGTGTCGTTGTTCCACGTCAGTCTGTGCCACACCAACCAGTCACACTGTGTGATGTAATCTTTCTTCACGTCGGCGGGGCGCTGGCTGATGCCGACGATACCCAGCCCGTGTTTCCGACCCCGCTTCCCGATTTTGATGAGCATCTTCCCCACCTCGCCCATCGACCCCTTCTCCGGAATCCACTCGTGGCACTCCTCGACCAGCATCAGAAACGGCTGTTTTTGTTTTTTCGCCTTGGCGAACAACTGCTTGGCCACCTCGGTCAACAGCGACTCGGCTTCGTCCTCGTCGAGGAACGAGGACACGTCGAGAATAATCGGGACGTTCTGTTCCAGCGCCAGGGAGGCGATTTTGCCCGCGTGTTCCTCGGTTACTTGAATATCACACTCCTCGTCGCCGCCGACGTGGAGGATTTCGTACTCCTCTTTGAGCCCGTAGTACTCCCCGTCGATGTCGACGATGAGCAGGCCGAACCCGTTGTCGAGGAGCTTCTCGGCCACTACGCTCGCGGAGTTACTCTTGCCCGACCCGCTCTTCCCAGTCACGAATCCACGGCCAGTGAGCAACTCGACGACCGGGATATCGACGGCGTGGCCGGGTTCCTCTGTGCCGCCGGGGCCGGCACTCGTATCCGCGACGGTGATATGTTCGGTCTCTGCCATACGTTCGTGTCCGCAAATCGGCCGCAGCCCCCATAACTCTCAGTCAGACACGGGTCAGCCACCCGATAGCTGAACAAGGGCTAACTTGCTGGCCCGCAATCGTTCGTACATGCGGCACCGTGGCTCATGACCCGTTATGACACGTTCCTGGAAGACGACACGGTCTACGTCGGCAGCGACGACGGGCCGATAGCCATCGGGCCGCTCGATGACATCGTCGACACCGTGGGCGGGCCGGCGTGGGAGATAACGTACACGGCGGCGGAGAAACGCCGCTATCCGGACATGGAAACCGACGACGAGGGACTCGTGGTCGACGTGGTGGACATGCTCAACGCCATGACTCACAGCGACCAGTTCGTCGAGACGCTCGCGGCCCATCCGACGACGGTGCCCGAGGCCGATACCATCTCGCCGCGGGCGGGCCTGTTCGTCGGAAAGTTACTGGAGAACCTCGAAAACGGCGTCGCCTAGCCGAACTGGTCTAGCGAGGCTTGCCCGTCGACAGTGGAAGTATCGCCGTCCGGACACTCGTCTTCGAACGCCGCGAGGCTCGTCTGACCGTCGGGCGCGTCGCCGGTGTCCTCCTCCGCCCCTCCCGCCTCGGCTCGCCCGTCGAACCCCGTGAGGCTGGCCTGTTCGCCCGCCGAGAAGTCCAGATT
>Ga0102935_1000272_pt1 | contig 18081 bp, 20 predicted proteins | sample SalPonR2_A_D2_MG_FD_78508 | JGI IMG/M metagenome (GOLD analysis project Ga0102935, IMG submission 78508) | Salt pond soil microbial communities from South San Francisco under conditions of wetland restoration - Salt Pond MetaG R2_A_D2_MG | ecosystem: Environmental > Aquatic > Marine > Intertidal... | reverse complement strand
TCCGCGGTGGAGAACACCTGATTGGCCTTGGTGGGGATCGTGGTGTTCTTCTCGATGAGCTTGGTCATGACACCGCCCAGGGTCTCGATGCCCAGCGACAGCGGCGTCACGTCGAGCAGCAGCACGTCCTTGACGTCGCCACCGAGCACACCGCCCTGGATGGCCGCACCCACGGCAACCGCCTCGTCCGGGTTCACGTCGCGGCGCGGGTCCTTGTCGAAGAACGACTTGACCGCTTCCGCCACCTTGGGCGTACGCGTCTGGCCGCCCACGAGAATCACGTCATCCACATCACTCGCCTTCAGGCCGGCGTCCTTGAGCGCCACTTCGCAGGGCTTGATGGTGCGCTTGACGAGATCCTCGATCAGGCTCTCGAGCTTGGCCCGCGTCAGCTTGAGGTTAAGATGCTTCGGACCGGTGTTGTCCGCGGTGATGTACGGCAGGTTCACCTCGGTCTGCTGCGCCGAGGACAGCTCGATCTTCGCCTTCTCGCCGGCTTCCTTGAGCCGCTGCAGCGCCAGCCGGTCACCGGACAGGTCAATGCCCTGGTCCTTCTTGAACTCGGCGATGAGATAATCGATGACCGCGCGGTCAAAGTCCTCGCCACCGAGGAAGGTGTCCCCGTTGGTGGAGAGCACCTCGAACTGATGCTCGCCCTCGACCTCGGCGATTTCGATGATCGACACGTCGAACGTGCCGCCGCCCAGGTCATAAACGGCGATCTTGCGATCCCCGCCCTGCTTGTCGAGCCCGTAGGCGAGCGCGGCCGCTGTCGGCTCGTTGATAATGCGCTTGACGTCGAGCCCGGCGATGCGGCCGGCATCCTTGGTGGCCTGGCGCTGCGAGTCGTTGAAGTAGGCGGGCACGGTGATCACCGCTTCGCTAACTTCCTCACCCAGATAATCCTCGGCCGTGCTCTTCATCTTCTGCAGCACCCGGGCGGAGACTTCCGGCGGCGCCATTTTCTTGTCGCGCACTTCCACCCAGGCGTCGGCATTATCGGCCTTGACGATGCTGTAGGGCATCTCGCGCACGTCCCGCTGGACGACGTCTTCGTCGAATTTGCGCCCGATCAGCCGCTTGATGGCGTGCAGGGTGTTTTCCGGGTTAGTGACCGCCTGGCGTTTGGCGGCCGCACCGACAAGCACCTCGCCCTCTTCGGTGAAGGCTACGGTGGACGGCGTGGTGCGATCGCCCTCGGCGTTCTCGATAACGCGGGAACTCCCGCCTTCCATCACAGCGACGCAGGAATTGGTGGTTCCCAGGTCGATGCCTATGATCTTACCCATCAGTGATTGCTCCTCAATATCCTTGAATTCGTGTCAGTCGATGATCTGGTGTCCAGCGCCCGGGTTTTCAAGCCTCGTCGCCTGAATCGGCCGGCGCTTTCGCCACAATCACGCGTGCCGGGCGTAGCAGGCGATCGCCGATGCGATAGCCCTTCTGGATCACGCTGACCACCGTGTTGGGCGCCTGCTCGCCGGTTTCCTGGGCGGTCATGGCCTCATGACGCTCCGGGTCGAACCGCTCGCCCTGGGGGTTGATCGCCTCGATGCTGAACTTCTCGAGGGCCTGATCAAACATCCGCAGGGTCAGCTCCGATCCTTCGGCCAGACGGGCCACATCCGCATTGTCCTCGCGCGCCGCCTGCACGCCCATCTCAAGGCTGTCCTTAACTGCAAGCAGCTCACCGGCGAGCTTCTCCAGCGATTGCTGTCGCGCGGCGGCGACATCCTTTTCGGCGCGTCGACGCAGGTTTTCCATCTCGGCCCGTGCCCGCAGGAACTCGCTCCAGTTCTCCTGAGCACGCGCTTCCGCCGCCTCAAGCTCGGCACTGAGTGCCTCGGGCGTTTTCTCGGGCGTGTCCGCCGCCTCGTTCTGATCGGCCGTGTCCTGCGTCTCGGGGCCGTTTTCCACCGGCTTGTCGTCTTCGTCTGTCATGGGTCGCTCCGCTTTTGAACTGCCGCTGAGCGCAGAAATGGGGATCAATGCGTGGGTTTCAAGGCGTGGCCGAGCAAACGGGCGGTCACGTCAACAATCGGGATGACGCGGTCGTACTCCATGCGGGTCGGGCCAATCACGCCGAGCACGCCCAGCACATTGTCGTCGCTCTGATAGGTCGAGGTGACCAGACTCAAACCGTCGAAGGCCTGATAGCCCGATTCCTGCCCAATGAAGATCTGCACACCATCCGCGGACAGGCAGCGATCGAGCAGATGCAGGATGTCGCGTTTGCGACCGAACGCCTCGAACAGCTCCTTGAGCTTTTCCACACTCGAGAGCTCGGCGAATGTCATCAGATTGGTCTCGCCGGCCATGACAAAATCGTCGCGGGTTTCCCGGTCCTCCGCGAACAGCGTCTGTGCCACGCTGATCGCCGAGGTCATGAGCTCATTGAGATCACGCTGGTCCGCCTGCATCGACTCGAGCAGCCCCTGGCGGACGGCCGCCACGCTCTTGCCGGCGAACTCGCTCGACAGAAAATTGGCGACCTGCTGCAGCTCGGCGGCGGTGTAGTCGCGATCGGTCTCGATAACGCGATTCTGCACCTCGGAGTCATTCAGCACCACGATCGCCAGAATCCGGCGGTGCTCAAGCGGCAGAAACTCGATCTGGCGGATGGCGCCGTATCCGCGCCGCGGCAGCGTCACTACGCCGGCCAGGTGGGTCAGGCCCGAGAGGATGTTCGACGCCGAATCCACCAGCGTGTCCGTGCCCCCCTCCCCGTCGAGCCGGATGCGCAGGTTGTCCGCGTCAAGCCCGCTATCGGGCCGGGCGCTGAGCAGCGTGTCGACGAAAAAGCGATAACCCCGGTCGGTGGGAATGCGTCCGGCCGAGGTATGCGGCGAATGGATATAACCGGCCTCCTCGAGATCGGCCATCACATTACGGATCGAGGCCGCGCTCAGCTCCATCCCCGACTCACGGGTCAGCGCCCGAGAGCCCACCGGCTGCCCGTCGCGGATGTATCGATGCACGAGAGCCCGGAGCAGGTGCTGGGCACGAGCGCCGGACGGCCCGTCGCGATGTCGCTGAACCATACCGTCCTCCAGGGATTGGCACTCGTGGCAGTTAAGTGCCAAAGCAAGCTATCAACCCCCCCTACGGCTGTCAATTTGCGGCCGCCGTGCTAGGTTGTCGCCGAGCTGTCGAGGGAATTGCATGCAACCGTTCCAACACATCGCGATCACGGGCAAACCGGGCGATCAGGCCGTCATCGATACGATAGGCACGCTTATCCGCGCGCTGGACGGACGCGGTCTGGCCGTGTCGATTGACGAAGCCATCGGCGCTGCTGCCCCTGCCTTCGGCGATCACGATCAGGCCGATCTCGACAGCCTCGCCACGCAGATTGATCTGCTGATTGTGGTGGGTGGTGACGGCACGCTGCTGCATGCCGGCAAGCGCGTGGCCGCGCATCGTGTCCCGGTGCTGGGCATCAATCGCGGGCGGCTGGGCTTTCTCGTCGATGTCTCACCGGATCACTTCGATGAGATCATCCGCGTGATCGAGGGCGACTGCCGCATCGAGGAACGCCAGGTGCTCGAGGCGCAGGTGGTCGGCGACAACACGATTGTCGACCGGGCACCCGCCATCAACGAGGTGGTGCTGCAGCGCTGGAATACCACGCGGATGATCGAGTTCGAGACCTGGATCGACGGCGAGCCGTGCAATCGGCACCGCTCCGACGGGCTGATCATTTGCACACCGACCGGCTCCACCGCCTATGCGCTGTCCGGTGGGGGCCCGATCATGCACCCGGGCATTGATGCCGTGGCCCTGGTGCCCATCTCGCCCCATACCCTCAGCAACCGACCACTGGTCATCAGCGCGCGCAGTCACATCGAGGTGCGCGTCGAGCCCCGATCCATCGACCAGGTGCACGTCAGTTGTGACAGCCAGACCGATCTGTCGCTGACCGACGACGGGCGCCTCGATATTCTGGCCTATCCGCACGCACTGAGACTGGTGCATCCGCCGGGCCATCGCTACTTCGATATCCTGCGGGCGAAGCTGCACTGGGGAGACGGCGTACCGCCATGCTAAAGCGTATCGAAATCCGCGACTTCGCCATCATTGATCAGCTGGAACTCGAGCTTGGCGCCGGTCTGACCACACTCACCGGCGAGACCGGCGCCGGCAAGTCCATCCTGCTCGACGCCCTGGGACTGTGTCTGGGGGATCGCACCGATCGCTCGATGGTCCCGGAAGCCGCCGGCAAGAGCGAGGTCCACGGTATCTTCGATGTCGCCGATACCCCCCGGGCCCGGGCATGGCTGATCGAGGAGTCCCTCGACGAGGACGACGAATGCCTGATCCGACGGGTGGTGCAGAGCAATGGCCGCTCGCAGGCCTGGATCAACGGCCGGCCGGTCACCCGCCATCAGCTCGAACAGCTCGGCACTCGGCTGATGGGCATCCACGGCCAGCACGCCCATCAGGCGCTGATGCGAGCCGATACCCAGCGACGCACACTCGATGGATTCGCGGGTCATGGCGTCCAGCTGGATCGCGTGGCCGAACAGGCGCGACGCTGGCGCCGGCTGACGGACGAAATCGAGTCACTGAGTGGCGGCAGTGCCGATCACGCCGATCGCATCGAGCTTTTGCGCTATCAGCTCAACGAACTTGATGAGGCCGCCCCCAACGCCGACGAGCTGGCCGATCTGGAGCGCGAGCAGCGCCGGCTCGCCAACGCCGGCGACATCATCATGGCCTGTCAGCGAAGCCTCGAGGCGCTTTACGACGCTGACACCAGTGCCCAGTCGCTGATTGCGAGCGCGGAGCGTGAACTGGCCAGCCATGGCGATGCCGACACCCAGATCGACGAAGTCCAGCAACTCCTGACCACCGGCCAGGTCCAGATCGATGAGGCCTGTCAGGCACTGCGTCAGTTCGCCGATCAACTCGAGATGGACCCGGAACGACTCGAGGCCGTCGAGGCCCGACTCAGCCGATTGCACGAACTGGCCCGCAAGCACCAGATCGAGCCCGAGGCGCTGGCCGAGCACACCGAGACACTGCGCAGCGAGCTTGAGCGACTGACCTCCGCGGACGAGCGACTGGTCAGCCTGAAAGCCGAGCGCGAGGCACTGCTCGGCGAATACCAGACCGAGGCCCGGGCCCTGTCGGCATCACGCAAGGCCGCCGCCGGCACCCTGAGCGAACGCGTCGGGGAGCTGCTGGGCGAACTGGGGATGGCCGGCGCCGCGCTGATCATTCGGGTCGAGCCCGATGAACACGCCGATCCGAGCGAGCACGGCACCGACCGGGTGCACTTTGATGTGCGTACCAACCCGGATCAGCGACCCGCGCCGCTGCAGAAGATTGCCTCGGGTGGCGAGCTCTCGCGCATCGGCCTGGCCCTTGAGGTGGCCACGGCCGATACCGCTGAACTGCCATCGCTGATCTTCGATGAAGCGGACACGGGCATCGGTGGTGCGGTGGCCGAAGTGGTCGGTCGCCAGCTACGCGCGCTGTCCGCCCACCACCAGGTGGTCTGCATTACGCATCTCCCGCAGGTGGCCGCGCAGGGTCAGCGCCAGCTGCAGGTGGACAAACGTCAGAATGAGGACGGTCGCACCGTCACCGATGTGCGCCAGCTCGCCAGGGATCAGCGCGTCCAGGAGATCGCGCGCATGCTCGGGGGGCTTGAGATCACCGACAACACCCTCAACCACGCCCGCGAGATGCTCGATCAGGCCGATTGACCGCCCCGCCGGGCCAACCGGGCACAGTCAGGGCAGCGCCCGTAGAGGATCAGGGAGTGGCTGTGGAGCTCGTAGCCCGAGACCGCCGCGACGTCCACCTGACGACGCTCGATCACCCGGTCCTTGAACTCCTCGACCTTGCCGCAATCCACGCACACCAGATGATCGTGGTGGATCCCCGAGTTGAGCTCGAATACGGCCCGGTCGCTGTCAAAGTTGTGTCGGATCACGATACCGGCATCGGCGAACTGCGTGAGCACGCGGTACACCGTGGCCAGCCCAATGTCCTCGCCCTCGTCGTGGAGGCGCTGATAGACCTCCTCGGCCGCCAGATGCGCGCGCTCACGGCCGGCAAGGATGCGCAGGATCTTGAGTCGCGGCGCCGTCGCCTTCAGGCCGGCGCGCCGAAGCTCGTCGGACTCGTGACTGATTTCCCAGGGAATATGCGAGGCGGGACGGGCTTGGGTTACCATTGCGAAACACCACCAAGGACGACGCTTTCTTTATAATGATTTCACTATACACCGGCCAACGCCTTCTCGCAGCCGCCCTGTTATCCGGGGCGCTTGTCGGGTGTGCCAGCACCGTCGACAACCTGCCGTTTCTCTACAAACCGGAGATCCGTCAGGGCACGCTGTTCGAGAAGGCGGATGTGGACGAGCTGCGTGCCGGCATGACGCGCCGTCAGGTGCGGTTCGTGCTTGGCCCGCCCACGATCGATGACCCATTCAGCGAGAATCGCTGGGACTATGTCTACGAGGTTGAACCGCGCAGCGCGGATGTCGAGGCGGCCTCGCGGCGGCTCACCCTCACCTTTGACGCCAGCGGTCTGGCCACGGCCAGCGGTGATTTCATTGATGCCGATCACCCGCTGGCGGCAACCAACCGCTAGCGCCTGGCCTGGCGCTGGGCCCGGGCCCGGTTGCGGCGCTGGGCCTTGGGGTCGACCTGAAGGGGCCGATAGATCTCGACTCGGTCACCCGCTGTCAGCGGCGTCTGCGGATCGACCGGCTGGCCAAACACGCCCAGATCCGCGGTTGCCGGGTCAATCTCGGCGACGCAGTCACTGAGTCCGGACAGCGCCACCGCCGAGCGCGCCGTTGTGCCCGGCGCCACCTGCAGCTCGACAAGCCACTGGCGATCCGGCCGCGCGTAGGCGACTTCGACGAGGATGGACTCACCACTGGCCGCGGGCGGGTCAGCGTCCATAGCGTTCGTTGGCGCGGTTGACGAATGAGTCGACCAGCGTCCCGGCCACCTGGGTGAACACCTTGCCGAAGGCCATGGCCAGCAACCGGCTCGAGAACTCGAACTCGAGATCCACCGACACCTTGCAGGCGCCCTCGCCCATGGGCTCGAACCGCCAGAAACCTTCGAGATGCCGGAACGGCCCCTCAATCAGTCGTATCTCGATCATCTTGCCCGGCTGTCGGTGGTTATTCGTGACGAACGACTTCTCGAACCCCGCTTTCGAGAACAGTAGCTCGCCGACCACTCGATCCTCGCTGCGCTCGCGCTCGTGGCTTCGCCGGACCCACGGCAGGAAGTCTTCGTAGTGCTCCACATCATCGACCAGATCGAACATCTGCTCGGCCGAATGCCGGACGATGGCGGAGCGGGAAACGGTGGTCATGCGCTGTGCTCGAGGGTTGCCCGTCAGTGAGCGAACGAGGATATCAAACTCCGCGCAGCCGCTCACCGCTGATCGCGCGCATTGGATGCGATCGCCCGGCCCCGTTAAACTGATGGGGTGAGTAAGAAATCAGGCAAAAAGAAACCCGGTGATGGCGGATCAACCATCGTCGTCAACCGGCGGGCGCGGTTCGAGTTTTTCATCGAAGAGCGCTTTGAGGCGGGACTGGTCCTCGAGGGCTGGGAGGTCAAAAGCCTGCGCGCCGGTCGCGCCAATCTGACCGAGGCGTATGTCTTTGTCCGCAACGGCGAGGCGTACCTGATTGGCTGCAACCTGCCGCCATTGCCCACGGCTTCAACGCATATCCACCCCGACCCGACGCGAACCCGCAAGCTGCTGCTTCACCAAAAGGAGCTCGCCAAGCTGGTGGGGGCCACCGAACAGCGCGGCTATACCATCGTGCCACTGGACCTGCACTGGTCACGCGGTCGCGCCAAGTTGAGTATCGGGCTTGCCAAGGGCAAAAAGCAGCACGACAAGCGCGCCGATAAAAAGGAGCAGGACTGGCAACGCGAGAAAGAGCGCCTGCTCAAGCACCGCGTCTAGCGTGGGCCCTTCCCCCGGCACCCTTCAGCCGGTATTCTGTCGATTCAATGATCTGGGGACGACATGGCTTCGACGAAGGTCGCGAAACTCCAGGTGCATGCCGGGGACGTCACTCAACCTCGTTAACAACGTGACAAAAAAGATAGTTGCCAACGACGACAACTTCGCACTCGCGGCCTAAAAACCCGTGAGCTGTCCACACTTGATCGCCTGTGGTTGGGTGTTGGACAGGCATATTACACAGGCTAGCCCCGCGGGGAGCCCGGACCCGCGCGGCGAAACCTGACGGGATCGCTACCACCATACCCTGGCCGTTGGGTAGGTGGCGGCTAAACACAAAGACGGCGCTAAGCATGTAGACCCTGTAGTGGAGGTCCTTTGGACGCGGGTTCGATTCCCGCCGTCTCCACCAACACCCCTTTCGGGGAGGTTTCAGGCCTTCCTCGAAATCCCGTAACCCCGTGCCATGCGGGGTTCTTTATGTGTATCAGGTTGATCGCCACTGGCCCGCAGTCACACGCTTTTGTGAGTACGTTTGTGAGTACAGTGACTGGCCTATCCCATCACGTATTCAAGCTCCAGGCCGGAGAGCACCACGTCGCTCGCCCGCCCGACAATCAACGGATCCGGCGAGCCGACAACGCAGGAGTCTTTATCCGGATAGTCAATGCTGGCAAGAAAGTGCTTCATGCACTCAAGCCGGGCACGTTTCTTGTCCTTGGACTTAATGACCGTCCAGGGGGCATTCGCCGTGTCCGTGTCGAAGAACATGGCTTCCTTGGCCTGAGTGTATTCGTCCCAATTGCCGAGGCTTTCCTTGTCGATGGGGGAAAGCTTCCAGCGCTTCAGCGGATCCGTCTCGCGGGACAGAAAACGGCGGCGCTGTTCCTCGGGCGTCACCGAAAACCAGTATTTGTATAAACAGATACCGGAGTGAACCAGCATGCGCTCGAATTCGGGCGCCTAGCGCATGAACTCCAGATACTCCGTTGGCGTGCAGAACCCCATCACGCGCTCGACGCCGGCGCGGCTGTACCAGGAGCGATCGTAGAAAACCATTTCGCCGCGGGTGGGCAGATGCTCGATGTAGCGCTGGAAATACCACTGCCCCCGCTCTTTTTCGGAGGGCTTGTTCAACGCCACCACCCGGGCAAAACGCGGGTTGAGGTGCTCGTTGAACCGTTTGATGGTGCCTCCTTTGCCGGCGGCATATCGCCCCTCGAACAACAACACGAACCGCTCACCGGTTTCCAGGGCCCATTTCTGCACCTTCATCAGCTCCGCTTGCAGGAGTGCCTTTTCGGCTTCGTAGCGCTTGCGGGCCATCCGGTATCGATAGGGAGACTGATCGGATTCAAAAAAACCGCGGATTTCTTCGGCGGTCAGTTCGCCCGGATCCGGCTTCCAGGCATAGCCTTTGGGCGCTTTTTTGATACAGGCCCCAGACACCGATTCGGGCGCTGCCGCTGAGGCCTTCACGGCTGATGCGGGTTTGGAGGCAGGAGGTCGACGAGACATGATCTTCTCCAGCTCCGGGCAGTTGGCCCATCGCACCACCCTACCCGGTCCCCGGAACCAATCCTTGATATCGATCAGGAGAGGGCGCGGTTGCCCTCGCCCGCAGGGCGAGCGAAGGCGTTATCCACCGGATGCTGGTCGGCATCGTGGCTACCGCGCGTCGAGCCACTCCAGCAGCGCATGGGCCGTTGGCGCCGAGGACGGCGGGTTCTGGCCGGTGATCAACGGTCCGTCCACGCGGACGTAAGGGGCAAAATCGTCGGCCTTCGAGTAGACACCGCCGCAGCTCTGCAGCGCATCCTCAACCCGGTGCGGCACGACGTCGGTCAGACCCACCGCTTCCTCCTCGCCATTGGTAAAGCCGGTCACCTCGCGACCCTTGACCAGCGGCTCACCCGCAGCGGTCCGGGCGGCGATGAGCACGATCGGTGCATGGCAGACACTGGCCACCGGCTTGCCCTGGGCGATGAAGGTCTCGATCAGGCGGATCGAGTCGGCATCCTCGGCCAGGTCCCACAGCGGGCCGTGGCCACCGGGATAGAACACGGCATCAAAGTCATCCGCATTCATTTCGCTTAGCCGATTCGTGCTGGCAAGGGCCGCCTGGGCATCGGCGTCGGCCTCGAAACGCCGGGTTGCGTGCGTATGGCTTTCCTCCGCGTCGCTGGACGGATCCACCGGCGGCTGACCGCCTTTGGGTGAAGCCAGCGTCAAGGAGGCCCCGGCGTCCTTGAGCACGTAGTAGGGGGCGGCCAGCTCTTCGAGCCAGAAACCGGTCTTGTTGGCGGTGTCCCCTAGCTGATCATGCGAAGTCAGGACGATCAAAACGTTCTGAGTCATTAAAACTCCCTTCGGTTGATGGATAACGGATGCAATCCGTAGCGCGGAGGATAACAGTGACGCTCACCTCAACAGAGGAGACAACCCATGGAACTCGAAGGGAAAACCGCACTGGTTACCGGCGGCGGCCGCGGCATCGGCGAAGGCATCGCGATGGCACTGGCCAGGACGGGCGCCGGCGTCATGATCGCCGATCTGGATGTCGAGATCGCCCGGGAGACCGCCAACAAGGTCGAAGGCTTGGGCCGTCGCAGCGGTGCGTTTCAGGTCGACGTCTCCGTCCCGGCCTCCGTTAACCCGCTGATTGACAGCGTCGTCAACAACGCCGGCGTACTCAGCATCGGTTCGGTCGATGAACTCAGCACCGATGACTGGGACTGGATTATGAAGGTCAACGCCAGGGGCGTTTTCCTGTGCTCGAAAGCGGAGCTTGCCGTAATGCGGCCGCGACGCTTTGGGCGCATCATCAATGTTGCCTCCATCGCCGGCAAGGTCGGCTTCCCGGACCTGTCCCATTACACGGCATCAAAGTTTGCGGTCATCGGCTTTACCAACGCCATTGCCAAGGAGGTGGCGAGCGAGGGTGTCACGGTGAATGCGCTATGCCCCGGCATCGTTGGCACTGGCATGTGGCGGGGCGAAGACGGTCTCGCCGGGCGTTGGCGTCACGAGGGCGAGAGCGAACGAGAATCGTGGGAGCGCCACCAGAAAACGCTGCTGCCCCAGGGAGAGGCGCAGACGCCCGAGGACATGGGCCAGCTGGCCGTCTACCTGGCGAGCGCCGAGCATGTCACCGGTCAGGCCATGGCCGTGGACGGGGGCTTCTCGCTGTAAAAGAACCCGCAACCCCGCCCCGAGCGGGGTTGTTTGCCACCGCGCTAACCCGAGCGCGCTTCGCTGGACCCGATGATCCTGTCGGCCACCTCCACACCCGACAACAAGGCGGATTCGCAACTGCCCATTCGAGCGTCGGTGGCCACATAGTCGCCGCAAAATGCCACCCGGGCCTCGGGGCATACCGCCCGGGCCACCGGCAGTGGCTCACCCTGCGGAAAGGCATTGCCCCAGCGATGCATCAGCGGGCCAAACGCATAGCGCTCGGCCGGGGCGGCCGGCAGACCGGGGATCTCGCCCAGGGCGCCGAGCAGGTCATCAATGATCGCCGCCTCGCGATGGCTGTCCGAGGAGGCATCGCCCACTCGCGCGGCACTCGACGATGAGCCGTGCACGCCGGCGTTGCCCACCGCATAGTCGATGGTGGAGTGCAGCACTACGGCGCATTCGCTCTCGCCACAGGGCTGAATCGAGATTTTCGAGAGCACGTCGTGGTTGACGAGCCGGCCTTCTCCGAACGCCAGACGCCGCCACTGATTGGCCAGGTCACCGGTGCCGTAGAGCAGCACCGTGAGCACCGGCGCTGCCGTTTGCCGGGCGATCACCGCGAGGGCGTCGTTCAATGCCGCATCCTCACATTCCGAGGCGGCGGCAACCAGCGGCGGCTCCCCGCCGAAGGTCGCCGACCAGCGTGGATGGGCGATGCCGCTGCCGGCGGCGATCAGCCAGTCGGCACGATCGATTTCATCGCCGTTTCCATCGAACAACCGCCACGGCGAGCCGGGTGACCGGCCGCGACTGAGCCCCCTCACCATGCTCGAATAATGCGTGGCGATGGGTGAGAGCCGCTCACCGCGGCCATCGCGCAGCAGATCCCCGGCGATGTTGGCCATCTCGCCATCCCGCCCCGTGATCAGGGCTTGGGCGCTGTCCGGCTCGAGTGGCTCGACCGCACCTGTCACCGCGTCCACCGTGCATCGCGGTGCGGTATACGCCTCGGTTACACCGTCCAGCGAGGCCAGAAGCGCCTTCCCCCTGGTCGTAGAGATATCCGCGTAGGGAGCGCCGTGGTTGATGCGCAACCCCGGCATTGAGCGGGTCTTTCGGGTGGCCGCGCGCCCGCCGGGGCCGCGACCGATTTCATGGACCGCAATACGACTGAAGGCGCCGGGCTGGGACAGCGCCAGCCGGCGCGCCACCGACGCGCCGGCGATGCCGTTTCCGATGATGGCGGCAGTGGACATGGAAAGCGTGACTCCCTGGGATGTGGCTCTGCTGACCATCCGATGATCGATGGTGTTCCCCTGATCAGCTCAGGCCGTACTGCTCGCGGGCGTAGTCGCCCAGGCCCACCGCATCAAGCCGGGTCAGCGGCGCCAGAAAGGTCACCTGGATCACGCCGGGCGCCCGACCGATCTCGATGGCGCCATTCACCGTGGCACGATTGCGCACCTCGGGCACGCTCATGTCGAGCAGGCGGCCGGCACGCTCGAGCCCATTATCGATCGCCTCGTTGAGGTTGGCGGCCGTCCCGATCACCGAGATGGGGGCGGTTGGCTCGATGGCCTCGATCCCCCAGCGATTGGCCAGTCGCTGGCCCCGGGCCATCTCGTCGTCGTTGAACGGACGGGCCATGGGCGGCAGATCTTCAACCAGCGGAAACAGCACCGGACCGTCGATGGGGTAATCCTTGAGCACCTCCACCTGCAGGGTCACGCTGCCGGAGACGTCCATGGTGTGTCCGGCGATCTCGCCATCGCCCTGCCCCGCATGCATGTCGCCCAGATAGAGCCCGCCGCCGTCGACCTTGACCGGCGCCACCAGAATGGCGCCGGCGCGCACCGCATCGATGTCGAGATGACCATCGGTCTTGTGCTCGAGCAATTCCGCCTGGGTGAGGGCGTAGTCGTGAGGCGCACCCACAAGAAACGAGCCAAAGTCACCGGCGTTGTGGCTGTCCGGCATCGCCCGGGAGGGGCAGCTGCCGAGCTGACCGAGAAACGGTCGCATGCGGATGAGCGTTGCCGGCATGTCGCAGGGCGCGTAGTGCAGCACCGAGTGCTGATGGCTTGCATCCGGCAGCGCGGCATAGTGATCGGCCTTGTGCCCCACCGCCTCGGCGGCTTTCTGCGGCAGCGTTACCCCCACGTGACGGCTGTCATCAAAGCTGACGGTATAGCCATGAACAATCTCGAAGGGTTTAACGGGCTGGTTGCAGGCGTCGCAGCGCACCGAGTCCTGGCCGATCCCCTCGGTGTGGGTCGCGGGCCAGAGCGTATCGCAATGCGGACAGCGGGCGGCGACATAGGGGTCCCCCAGGCAGAACCCCTCCGGGGAGCTGTCGTGGCCCGACGCCGTGGCGAGCGAGGTGACGGTGATGTCACGAATGCGGATCGCCAGTCCGTCGCCCACCCGCGCGCCAATCACTTCCACGGGCCGGGTCACTTCATGCCCGCCCCGCAGGCTTGGCGTAATCATCGGGCCCCAGCAGCCCGGCGCCGTATTGGCAATGATGGTACCCCCATCCTCGAGCGGGCCAAGCATGCGGGCGTCGGGATCGATGACGCTGTTGGTGTATTCGTTGACGACAACACTGCGATGGCCGGCGACCTTGGTCTGATCGAGCATGGGGACCTCTTTTTCTTATGACTGGCTATTTCAGCCAGATTACCACCGCCGATCATGGCTGTCGCGAGGGCCCATCAACCCCCTGCGGCGTCAGTATTTGTCCGTAATTTCCGCGTGTTTTTCTGATATCGGCCAACCCGAACGGGTCTGACTGAAAAGGCCATCGACCGCGATAATAAAAAGGGAAACGGATTCATGGTGGTGCTGCCTTTTCAGCTCGTCGCCATCGCACTGGCGCTGGTGTTCTTTGATAAGCCGGTTCTGGCACACGCGACCTGGGGGGTGGGTCTGCTGTGGACGCCCTACCTGCTCAACGTCCACGCCACCGACGCACTCAATCTCGACTTCCAGGGGGCGGCACGATGACTGAGTCACTCTCGAAAAAGCTGAATGCGCTGGGATTGTCCGCGATTACCGTCGTGCTGGAGTTCGCATTCACATGGAGATGCCTTCATCGGATTGCATTTCTACACCTGAGCGGCGCTGCTGCTCGGGCTGTTCGGTCTGATTGTCGTGACCAACGCGGCCTCGACCTTTGCCGAGTGCGAGCTGGGGCGGTGCGCTCGAGGGATTGTCGCTGGCAACCGGCCGGTCTATCGCGAGCTGTCCGACTTCTGGCTGTTGATCTTTATGATCGCCTTTGTCCTGGGCGTTGTATCGGGCATCGTCATGGCGTTCCAGTTCGGCACCAACTGGAGCGCCCGGTCCGCGCGCACCGGCCCGATCCAGGGCCCGCTGCTTGCGTATGAGTCGTTCACTGCCTTTTTGCTCGAGGCGACCTTTTTCGGCGTGATGGTGTTTGGCCGTCAGCGTGTCTCCCGGGGCATGTATTTTTTCTCGTGCCTGATGGTGACGATTGGCACCACGGTGTCCTCGTTCTGGATACTGGCCAACAACACCGGGATGCAGGTCCCGGTTGGCTACGCGATGCAGGGCAGCCAGTTCGATCCCACTGACTGGGGCGCGATATTCTCGAGCGACGGGCGGTGGGTGCGCTTCCCGCACATGATTGTTGCCGCGTATCTGACCACGGCCTTCTGCGTGGCCGCGACGGGCGCCTGAATGGCGAATACGTCGAGGCTCGTCAACCCAGCAAGTTCACCGCTATTGAGGGGCGCTGGCAGACCGAACAGCCGGCCCGGCTGCTGCTGGTTGCCTGGCCGGACGAGGCGGCCGAGCGCAACGCCTTCAAGATCGGTATCCCGGTGATGGGGAGCGTTTTCGACAGCCTGACCCTTGACTCCCGCGATCCCGGCATCGTGACGGTGCCCGTGAACGAACGCCCGCCTTGGTTAATGGCGCTGACGGTGATCGGCGTATTGTTGAGCTTTGCCGGGCCACTGCTCGGATCGATGGAGATCGCCCAGGGCTGGGCGGATGCGCCCGCGCGGCTGCTGGGACCGGCGCCGATGGTCGTTATCGGTGCCGCGGGGGTTGTCTATAGCACCCGGGCGTCCCGCGACCGACTGGCCTATCCCATGGCCGCGTTGATTATCCTTGGCGGGTTCAGTGCCTTCATCCTGAGTGTCTGGCCCTGGGTTCTGCCCGGTGAGCTGCGCTTTGATCAGGCGGCGGCACCGACCGCCTCGCTGCAGTTGCTCTTTGACGGGGCGGGGCTGGTCGTACTGCCCGTGGTGCTGATCTACACTCTGGGCGTGTACTGGATCTTCCGCGGCAAGCCCCGGCCGGCTGACTCCTGACGGATCACCCGACGGTCACCCGTCAAGCCCGGCGAACGCACTCAGCGGCCGCGAGCTGAACCGCCCGACACAATGCCCGTGATCTCGCAGCCAGCGTTGTCCGGCCTCCCGACCCGCGCGATGCAGCGCCTCCAGCGATGGACTGGCGGTATCAAGCGGACTCGGCTCACCGTGCGACGCCAGCTCGCCGCCGCCGTCGAGGTGGTGAAAGCGCAGCCGCGCCACCCGCCGCCGCAGCCGCGAGGGCGACCAGCGCGTCAAGGGACCGCCGTCCGCCTGCAGGGTGGCAAGCCAGTGAAGCTCTCGGAGCAGATGCGTGCTGAACCCCAGCTCACGCGAGCGATTGAGGATGCCGTCCACTTGCCGCGGTGCCATCGTCTCGGCGCGCTCCGGCAGGAGCTGGATGAGCATCAGATCACTCGACTCGGCGTTCATCACCAGGGACAGCAACGCCGGATTGGCGGCAAAGCCGCCATCCCAGTAAGCCTTGCCGTCGATCTCGACCGCACGGAACAGCGTGGGGATACAACTGGATGCAAGCAGCATTTCCACGTTCAGCTCGTGGCGCTGGAAAAGCCGCAGCCGCCCCGTCGCCACCTCGGTAGCCGCCACACAGAGCGGCGGTTGCCGGGGGGCACGCAGGGCCTCCCAGTCGATGACCGTGGCTAGCAGCTGGCGCAGCGGGTTAAACCCGGCCGGATTAAATTGATAAGGCGAGGCAACCCGCGTCATGGTCTTTAAGGTGGCCGAATGAAGGCTGCCATCGGCGCTCCAGGACGGCCGCACCGATGGGTTCATGCCCCCGATGCCCGACCAGAGTGCCTGCAGCGCCGAACGCGCGCCACGGGCGCCATCGACGGCCCAGCCCGAGGCCAGCGCCGCCGCGTTGAGGGCGCCGGCGCTGGTACCACTCAATCCGGCCGGCCGCATGCCCGCCTCCAGCAGGCGGTCGAGCACGCCCCAGGTCAACGCCCCGTGGGATCCACCGCCCTGCAGCGCCAGTGCCAGCGGCCGATCCAGCACCTCGGTCATAGCCGTTGGGTCAGCTCATTGTCGCAGGCCTCACCGCGGGCGACCGCCGCCACGTTGCCCAGTGTGATCTCGGCGATCTGCGTCATCGCCTCCTGGGTAAAGAACCCCTGATGCCCGGTGATCAGCACGTTGGGAAACGTCAAAAGACGCGAGAGCATGTCATCGGCGAGGATCTCGTCGGAGAGGTCCCGAAAGAACACATCGCTTTCCTGCTCGTAGACATCAAGCGCCAGGTGTCCGACCTTTCTGGACTTGAGCGCGGCGATCACCGCCTCGGTGTCAATGAGCCCGCCCCGGCTGGTGTTCACCAGCATCACGCCGTCGCGCATCCGCGCGATCGACTCGGCATTGATCATGTAGTGATTGGACTCGGTGAGCGGGCAATGAAGGCTGATGATGTGTGAGCGGGCATAGAGCTCGTCGAGCGCCACGTAGCGCCCGCCAAGCGCCTTGAATTCGGGGTTTTCGTGGACATCGTGGCCCAGCAGCTCGACGCCCAGCCCCGAGAGCACCCGGGCCGTCGCCACACCGATGCGCCCGGTGCCGATGAGTCCGACCGTGCGGCCGTTGAGGTTGAAGCCGAGCAGCCCCTTGAGGTTGAAATCACCCTCGCGGACCCGGGCATACGCCCGGTGCGTGTTGCGATTGAGCGTGAGGATCAGCGCCAGCGTATGCTCGGCCACCGCCTCAGGCGAGTAGGCCGGCACCGAAACCACCGCCAGTCCCAGGCGTTTGGCTTCGCCGAGATCGACATGGTTGAACCCCGCACAGCGCAGCGCCACCGTACGCACACCCGCCTCGGCCAGCGCCCGCAGGCAGTCCGCGTCGAGGATGTCGTTGACGAAAGCGCAGATCACCGACGCGCCCCGGGCAAGGCGCGCCGTATCGGCATTCAGCGGTGACTCGGTATAGGCCAGTTCGAAGCCGTGGGCGGCATTGGCCTGATCAAAGAAGGCCCGATCGTATTGTTGCGCACTGTATAAGTACAGGCGCGGGGTCGGTTGTATCAAAGCTGCTTTATCCGTGTGGTTTCAATCGTCGGCGTCGCGGCTGGCGAGCATCGACTTCAGATCGGCAAACGGCGAATGGGTGCCGGGAGCGGTGTGCGCCTCGCCTGACCCTGCGCCGTCACTGGCCTCGAGCGAGCGCTGATGCTCATTGTCGTGACAGTAGAGACACAGCAGCTCCCAGTTACTGCCATCGTCGGGATTGTTGTGGTGGTCATGATCCCGGTGGTGGACGGTCAGCTCATGCACATTGGCCCGCGTGAATTCACGGGTGCAACGGCCGCACACCCACGGAAACCGCTTGAGCGCGCGTTCCCGGTAACCGCGACTGCGCGCACCGGCGGCACGCTGGGCCGACCCGACAATGCGGTCGAGCTTTGAGTGATCCACCGCCGGCGTCCCGCTAGTCGACCCGCTCGAGCTCACCGCTGCTGACGTTGTAGACGTAGCCGGTGATCTGCTCGCGACGGGGCAAATAGGGCACCTCCTCGAGGCGTCGGATCGACTGCCGCACGTCGGCATGCGGCTCGGCAAATGCGTCCAGCGCGAAGGGCGGACGGATGCCGGTTTCT
>Ga0102935_1000270_pt1 | contig 18108 bp, 18 predicted proteins | sample SalPonR2_A_D2_MG_FD_78508 | JGI IMG/M metagenome (GOLD analysis project Ga0102935, IMG submission 78508) | Salt pond soil microbial communities from South San Francisco under conditions of wetland restoration - Salt Pond MetaG R2_A_D2_MG | ecosystem: Environmental > Aquatic > Marine > Intertidal... | reverse complement strand
GGCGGGATGCGCCAGCGGGTGCTGATCGCGATCGCGCTGGCGTGTCAGCCCAGCCTGCTCATCGCCGACGAACCCACCACCGCCCTCGACGTCACCATCCAGGCGCAGATCCTGGATCTGATCGACGACCTCCAATCGGACCTGGGGATGTCGGTGCTGATGATCACCCACGATCTGGGCGTCGTCGCGGAGACCTGCGACCGGGTGGCGGTGATGTACGCCGGGGAGATCGTCGAGGAAGGGCCAGTGGAGGAGATCTTCCACAACCCCTCACACCCGTACACGTACACTCTGCTCGAGTCGGTGCCGACCGAGGACAAAGACCGGCTCACCCCGATCGAGGGGAACGTCCCCGACCTGATCGATATGCCCGACGGATGTCACTTCGCGCCGCGGTGCCCGTGGGCGGAAGCGGAGTGTCGGGAGGGCGAGATCCCCGAACTCCAACACGGGCCCACGGAGGTCGACCACCGCTCGAAGTGTATCCACGAGTCGTTCGACAAGACCGCGTACGGGACAAAGGGCGTCGCCGCCGCCACCGACACCCAGATCGGCGAAAGCCTCGTCGAGGTCGAAGGGATGCGGAAGTACTACGAGCAGGCGGACAGTGTGCTCGACAGGGTTGTCGGCGGCGGGAAACCCAGCGTGAAGGCGGTCGACGGCATCGACCTCACCGTGCGCGAGGGCGAGACCCTCGGGCTGGTGGGCGAGTCGGGGTGTGGGAAGTCGACCGCTGGTCGGGCCATCCTTCACCTGGATCCACCGACCGACGGTCGGGTCGTTTTCGCGGGCGAGGACCTCGGCGGCCTCTCGAAATCGGAGCTCCGGGAGCGGCGGAAGGACATGCAGATGGTGTTCCAGGATCCGATGTCGAGCCTCGATCCTCGGATGACTGCCGGCCAGACGATCATGGAGCCGTTGAAGATCCACGGCCTCGCCGGGGGCAAGCGCAGACAGCGGGTGTTCGAGCTGATGGATGCGGTGGGGCTCGAACGCGGGCAGTACGACCGCTACCCACACGAGTTGTCGGGCGGCCAGCGCCAGCGGGTCGGGATCGCACGTGCCCTCGCGGTCGACCCCGACTTCATCGTCGCCGACGAGCCGGTGTCGGCGCTCGACGTCTCGGTACAGGCGCAGATCATCAACCTGCTTGAGGATCTCCAAGAGGAGTTCGGGCTGACCTACCTGTTCATCGCCCACGACCTGAGCGTGGTACGTCACATCTCCGATCGGGTCGCGGTGATGTATCTGGGAGAGATCGCGGAGATCGCCGAGACTCCGGCGCTGTTCGACGACCCCAAGCACCCCTACACCAGGGCACTGCTCTCTGCGATCCCCGAACCCGACCCACTGGCGAAGACGGGGGATCGCACCATTCTGAAGGGCGACGTTCCCTCCCCGATCGACCCGCCGTCGGGGTGTCGGTTCCGAACCCGGTGTCCGTCGGTCATACCGCCGGACGGGCTGGACATCGACCAGGAGCGGTACCGTGAGGTGATGTTCTACCGCCAGCGCGTTGAGGCCGGCGACGTCAGTCTCGATGCGATCGCGGCAGACGCGGAGGCGGCGGTCGAGGCGACGCAGGCCGTCGCCGACGGCGGCGATCACGCCGCGCTGTTCGCGCACTTTTTCGACGGGGCGCTCACGGGCGAGGCCAGAGACGCTGTCGCCCGCTCGTTCGATCTTATCGAACAGGGGCGGTGGAACGACGCGAGCGAGAAACTGCGCGATACCTTCGAGAGCGTGTGTGAACGCGACCGTCCCTCGCTGCCCGACGGCGACCACCCGGCTTCGTGCCACCTCTACCGAGACGGACTGTAATTATTTTCTGACTCAATCCATTAATATTAACTATATAGCTGTATTTGCTCCGAGTATGTCCCACGAGGCGGACGAAACCTCCAGGCGTAGTTTCCTCAAGACCGCCGGCGGCGCGACCGTCGCGACCGCGTCGATAACCTCCCTCGCCGGGTGTGGCGGCGGTGACGGTGGCGGCAACGGCGGCGACACCGACACCGAAGCTGACGACGGCGGCGACGGCGATACCGATACCGAGGCCGACGACGGTGGGGGCAGCGACACCCAGACCCTCCGATACGGCCGCGGCGCCCACTCCAGCACCCTCGACCCGCAGAACACCACCAGCGGCGAGGTCGCGAAGGTGACTAATCAGGCCTACGAGGGGTTGATCGCGTTCCAGCCCGGCGAGGCGGCGCTCACGGAGTCGCTGGCGACCGACTGGTCGGTTGACGGGCAGTCCGTCTCCGTGACGCTCCGGGAGGACGTCACGTTCCACGACGGAACGGAGTTCACCGCTGACGACTTCATCGCCACCTACCGGCGGTTCGTCGACGAGGAGTACGAGTACTACTTCGAGGACGCGTCGGTGTACGGGCCGTTCACCCTGGGGAGTTGGATCGATTCGATCGACGCCCCGGGCGACTACGAGCTTTCGATCACGCTGACCCAGCAGTACGCCCCGTTCCTCCGGAACCTCGCTATGTTCACGGCGGTGGTCATCTCGCAGGACGCCATCGAGGGCGACACCGATCTCGACGAGGAGATGGTGGGGACCGGTCCCTTCGAGTTGGAGACGCTCGACAACTCCAACAACCGCATCCGACTCAACGCCTTCGACGACTACTGGGGCGAATCGCCCAACATCGACGAGGTGCTGTTCCTCACCCGTGGCCAAAACTCCACGCGGGCGCAGGCGCTGGTCGAAGAAGAACTGGACATCATCGACGGGCTTGATCCCGACAGTATGCAAATCGTCGATGGTTCCGAAACGGCCGAGACCCGCACCGCGACCGGGATCAACATCGGGTACATGGCGTTCAACCTCTCCCGCGTCGAGGCGTTCCGCGACCGCCGGGTCCGGCAGGCGGTCAGCCTGGCGATCAACACCCAGTCCATCGTCGAGAACATCTACTCCGGGATCGCTACCCAGGCCGACCAGCCGATCCCGCCCGCCCTGTTCGGGCACAACGAGGACATCAGCCCCTACGAGCACGACCCCGAGCAGGCCCAGAGTCTGCTCGAGGAGGCAGGCTACGGCGACGGGTTCTCCTTCACGCTGACGACGTTCCAGAACCCCCGCGGGTACAATCCCGCGCCGCTGCCGACCGCCGAGACCATCCGCTCGAACCTCCGGCAGGTGGGGATCGAGGTTGAGATCGACGACCGCCAGTTCTCGGATTACCTCACCTACACCAGTGAGGGGCGCCACGACGCGACGCTCGCCGGGTGGTTCACCGACAACGCCGACCCCGACAACTTCTGTTACGCCCTCATGCACCCGCAGGTGGAGTCCCCCGAGGGCCAAGACTGGGTCGACTGGGGTACCGAGAACTTCAACACGGGCAACAACGCAGCGTGGGCCAACGCCGAGTTTATGAACCTCGTCGACGAGGCCCAACAGGTCAGCAACCAGAGCGAACGCGCAGAGCTGTACCAGGAGGCGTCACAGATCGCTCACGACGAGGCCCCGTGGGTGTATCTCGACTACGCCGACGAGGTCCGCGGCGTCAGCAACAGCGTGAGCAACTACGTAGTTGCCGCCATCGGCGGCCCGTACCTCAAGCAGGTCGAGGTGGAGTAACGACAAACGAGTCCCGTTCAGCCCACTCACATACCCCCCGATGGTCTCCAAGCAGTTCGTCCTGAAACGGCTCTTGCTCCTGTTTCCCGTGTTGTTCGGGGTCGCTACAGTAGTGTTCGCGATTCTCCACCTCTCCCCGGGTGATCCGGCGGTCACCATCGCCGGCGAGCGGGCCAGCCAGGAGTTCATCAACGAGGTCAGAAGCGACCTCGGGCTCGACGACCCGCTGTGGCAGCAGTACCTCCGCTTCCTCGGCGACGTCGTGTCGCTGGACTTCGGGCAGTCCTACCAGGTCCAGCGCGGGACGCCGGTGGGCGAGATCCTCGCGAACCGGCTGCCGATCACGATCGAACTCGCGCTGTTGGGCGAGGTCGCCGGACTCCTGTTCGGGCTCCCGCTCGGCATCCTCAGCGCCGTCAAGCAGGACACCTGGGCCGACCACCTCACCCGCATCGGCGCGCTCAGCGGGATCAGCGTCCCCATCTACTGGAGCGGCCCGCTTCTCATCCTGCTTTTCGCGCAGGTCCTCGGGCTGTTGCCCACCAGCGGCCGGATCGGCTCGGCGTACTTCGTCGAGGCCACGACCGGATTCATCCTGGTTGACACGCTGCTTGCGGGCAACGTGGAGGCGTTCCGGTCGGCGGTGACCCACCTGGCGCTGCCGGTCGTCGTGCTCGGGATCTACCAGATGGCGCTGATCTCCCGGATGATGCGCTCCTCTATGGTCGAGGTGATCCGCCAGGACTACATGCGGACCGCCCGGGCGAAGGGCCAGGGCGCGAAGATCACGGTTATGAAACACGGGCTGCGGAACGCGTTCATCCCCGTAATAACCGTGATCGGGATCCAGTTCGGCTCCCTGCTCGGCGGCGCGGTCCTCACCGAGACGGTCTTCGAGATCAACGGCATCGGCACCCTGCTCGTCGACGCGATCAGTCGGAGCGACTACCCCGTCGTGCAGGCGACAGTGCTGGTCTTTGCGGTGTTGTACACGCTCGTAAACCTCGGCGTGGACGTGACGTACTCCATTCTCGACCCACGGATCGAACAATGAGCACTGAAACACAGACCCCGGCAGTCGACCGCGGTATCGTCGAACGGATCCGAGCCAGCCCGTTTCTCTCACAGCTCCTCTCGAATCGGCTCGCGGTGGCCGGGCTCGCCATCATCGCGCTCGTGGCCGCGCTGGCGGTATACGCCCGGTTCACCTACGACCTCGAAACCCTGCTCGCAACGCAGTTCGGCGTCAACCCGGCGGAGGCCTCGCCGACCGCCGAATACCCGTTCGGCACCGACGGGCAGGCGCGCGACATCCTTCCGCGGGTGCTGTACGGCGCGTGGTACGCCGTGCTCTACGGGACCGTCACGGTCGCCGCCTCGACCGTACTCGGCGTGGGTCTCGGGATCGTGGCGGCCTACTACGGCGACCTCACCGACAACGTCATAATGCGGACGATGGACGTGCTGCTGTCGTTTCCGTCGCTACTCCTGGCGCTGGCGCTCGTCACCATCTTCCCGGACGAACTGGGACTGTGGCGCGCGGTCGGCGCGCTGACTCTGGTGTACACACCGCGGTTTGCCCGCGTCGTCCGGGGGGCCGCGCTGAAAGTGCTCGAAGACGAGTACACCGACGCGACGCGGGCGCTGGGTGCGACGGATCCGCGGCTGTTGCTCCGGCACGTCCTGCCCAACTGTCTGGCGCCGATCACCGTCCAGTCGACGCTGAACTACGGGCTTGCGATCATCGACATCGCGGCGCTGTCGTTTCTCGGGTTCGGAGCCAGCCCAGGGGAGCCGACGTGGGGGATGATGCTGTCGAACGGCGTCGAGTTCGGGCTGTTTTCCGGGGCGTGGTGGTGGTCGTTCTTCCCCGGCCTTGCGCTGGCGCTGACCGTGCTCGGGTTCAACCTCCTCGGCGACGGAATGCGCGACGCGCTCGATCCCCGGATGCGGGAGACCGTTGACTGACGCTCCCGACACGCCCCAGGGGCTCGTCCGCCGCGCCGGGCGGTGGATCGCGGCCGGCGTCGCGGTCGGCGTCGTCGTCGCCGCCGGGCTGCTCGCGGTCACCTCGCCGAAGGGCGCGACCGACACGGCGTTCGCATTCGGCGTTTTGGTGCTCGGCTTCGGCGTGACCGCGTGGTCGGTGACGGTCGGACTCGGCGAGTCGATCGAACGGATGCAGGCGTACCGCGACTCGCCGTCGCGGTGGACGCAGGCCGGCGCCCGACAGGCGTTTGCGGTGTTGAGTTGGATCGGGTTGGGGTGGACGGTGGGGTCGATCGGGGCTTCGATCGCGGCTGTTGGCGTCTGAGCGGTGTCGGGCACCCGCTGTGGTGGTCGTCTCGAACGGAACCCGTAGGTAAGAGGACCGAATGTTTACTTCTCATCACGGCGTAGACACGACTATGCCCCAGATACACCTCGACAGGGAGACCGTGGCACGGCTCGACTCGCTCCGGCAAGACGGCGAGGAGTACGACGAGATCGTGACCGAGCTGATCAACATCTACGAGGCCGAGGAACTGGCGCTGTTCCGGACCGGCGACGAGGTGTAGGCCGGAGCCGACGCGACCGGCGTGCCTGCCGCAGTCGAGAAGCCGTCGGTTCGACGGAGACGTGGCTATCGGCTCACGAGCGGGACGGGCGGCGCAACGGCGTCAGCAGAGGCAGTAGCTCTCGGCGTCCTGATCGATCAGTCCGCGTTCACACAGCGTCGAAAGAATACTGTACAACGAGATTTTCTTCATATCCAGGCAGGATTGGAGTTCGGAGATGGTTGCTTCCCCGTGTGTCGAGAGGAATAGATAGACCAGTTTCGCCCGCGGGGACTCGAGTTCCGACGGGATTGACGGCGCGTCCAACGCGGGTGTTGTCCGGGAGTGCATCGTGCCCTGCATCGTTGTTATCTACTCCTTGACTTCGACGATAATAAAACCCATCCACGACAATCGTCGAACACCTGCGGACTCGGATATCCGGGGCTTTGACCCGCTCAGTTCCGTATTTCGGGTCGTGGGCGATTGTTGGTTCGGGATACACCCCGAATGCGGCCGGCGATTTCGACTCCTGACGTGTGAGAACCGTTACCGTTGGACTCAGCGCACGGCCGTCGTAACGGCCCATCGACCGGGAGCGTCGCCTCCGTGACGGTGAGTGGAAGGGGCGGGAATCGAACCACGCGAAGCCGTAGATCGGCACAACCGTACGACAGTTGCTGCCGAATCGCTCTACCACTGAGCCACCCTTCCGACTGGGGGTAGACAGCGTGAGGGTTTATGAGTGACGGCAGAAGAGAACGCGGCGTCGGTCACAGTCGCGTGAGGGTCCGACGGCCGGAACGTCGACCGTCCGCACGCAGCGGCGGCCGACAGTCTCAGTAACTCCGGATCTTCGGCTCGTAGCGCTTGTTTTCGCCCTCGAGCAGCACCGGCCGGTACCAGATTTCGGGGTGGCCTCCGTTCCACGACAACATCGTGTGCTTCAGCCAGTTCTGGTCGTCGCGCTCTTGATGTCCCTGCCGCCAGTGGGCGCCGCGGAACTCCTCGCGAGCGAGGGCGCCGAGGGTGATCGCCTCCGCGAGGTCGATCACGTTCCGGGTCTCGATGGTGTGGATCAGGTCGGTGTTGAACGTCCGCGACTGGTCGGCGACCCCGACGTCTTCGTACGCGTCGCGTGCCGCTCGGATGTCCTCTAAGGCCTGCTTGAGACGGCCCTCCTCGCGGAAGACGTTGACGTTGTCCGTCATCGTCTGCTGGATCGACGCCCGGATCTCCGAGTGGTTGCGGCCGTCGTCCGCCTCCAACAGCGCCTCCACGCGGGCTCTGGCCCGCTCTGTCGTCCGATCGACGATGGTCGCAGGGTCGAACTCCGTGGCCCCACCGTCGGCGACCACCTCGCCGGAACTCACGCTGGGATCGCCCGGTTCCACCGGGGTGTCGACGTCGCCGGCTTCCCACTCGCCGGTCTGGCCGGTGGGGATCTCAGCCTCCGCGAGGTCGCCGCCCGCGGCGTGCGAGCCCGCGCGCGCCCCGAAGACGATGAGCTCCGGCAGCGCGTTGCCGCCGAGCCGATTCGAGCCGTGGACCGACGCGCACGCACACTCGCCGGCGGCGTAGAGCCCGTCGACCGTGGTCTCGCCGTTCTCGTTCGTCTCGACGCCGCCCATCGCGTAGTGTTGGCCGGGCTTGACCGGCATCGGCTCCTCGAGGGGATTGACACCCTCGAAGTCCTCCGAGAGGTGAATGATGTTCTCCAAGCGGTCGACGATCCGCTCCTCGCCGAGGTGGCGCATATCCAGGTGGACGTACTCGTCCTCGATGCCCCGGCCTTCGTTGATCTCGGTGAGCTCCGCCCGGGAGACCACGTCACGGGAGGCGAGTTCGCCGTCGTTGTTGGCGTACCCGTGCTCGAACATGAACCGTTCGCCCTCGGAGTTGTAGAGGATCCCGCCCTCTCCGCGGACCCCCTCGGTGATCAGAACGCCCGTCGAGGGGAGCGTAGTGGGGTGAAACTGAATGAACTCCATGTCCTCGACCGGGACGCCCGCGCGGTACGCCATCGCGACGCCGTCGCCCGTGTTTGCGACCGCGTTTGTGGTGTGGTCGTACACCTGTCCCGGCCCGCCGGTCGCGAGGACGACCCCGTCGCGGGCGCGGAACCCCTCGATGGACCCCGATTGGATGTCGTAGCCGACGACCCCGTGACAGCTCCGGTCTTCGGGGGCCGGCTCGTCGCTGACCGCGAGGTCGAGGACGTACCACTCGTCGTAGACCTCGATCCCGCGTTTGACCAGCTGCTCGTACATCGTGTGTAGGAGTTGGTGGCCCGTCTCCGCGCCGGCGTAGGTGGTCCGCGGGAACGAGAGCCCGCCGAACGGCCGCTGGCTGACCCGGCCGTCGTCGTCGCGGGAGAAAGCCATCCCCCAGTGTTCCAGCTGGATGACCTCCTCGGGACTGTCCTGTGCGAGCGTCTCGATCGCGGGGGCGTCGCCGAGGTAGTCCGACCCCTTCATGGTGTCGTAGGCGTGATCCTCCCAGGAGTCGCCCTCCCGGAGCGCGGCGTTGATGCCGCCCTCAGCAGCCCCGGTGTGGCTTCGGACCGGGTGGAGCTTCGAGACGATGGCCACGTCGGCCCCTTCTTCTTGTGCTGCGATGGCCGCCCTGAGGCCCGCGCCCCCGGCGCCCACCACGATGACGTCGTGTTCGTGCATTGTGTTGATGTGTGATTCGGTGTGTGCTGTGCGGTTCTCGCGTGGTGCGGCGTCTCTACTTTCCGTTACGATCGGATCCACATGTGTGTTCCGGTCACCCCCACCGGCGCGGCGGGCGTCACCAGAACTTGAGGTTGTTCTTCACGGCCTCGCGTTTGAGTTCCTGGATGTGCTCCGTGAGGGGGATGTCCTTCGGACAGACCTCCGTACAGGAGAACTGGGTCTGACACCGCCAGACGCCGTGTTCCTGTTCGAGGATCTTCAGCCGCTGCTGTTTCATGTCCTCGCCCTCGCGTTCGTCCATCGTGAACCGGTAGGCCTTGTTGATTGCGGCGGGACCCAGATACTGGTTGTCGCCCGCGGCGATGTTGCACGAGGACATACACGCGCCACACCAGATGCACCGCGTCGACATCTTGACCTTCTCGCGGTTCTCCGGGCTCTGGCGCTGTTCTTCGAGTTCGCCGTCGGGGTACTCGCTGCTCTGGAAGTACGGCTCGACCGCCTCCATCTGGTCGTAGAAGTGCTCCATATCCACCACCAGATCCTTGACCACCTCGGCGTGGGGGAGCGGCTCGATCCGGACCGGCTCCTCGAGGTCCGAGAGCTGGGTCTTACAGCAGAGCCGCTGTTGGCCGTTGACGAACATCGCGTCCGACCCGCAGACCGCCTGCCGGCAGGAGTGCCGGAAGGTGAGACTGGAGTCGTAAGTGTCCCGGGCGTACATCAGGGCGTCGAGAACGGTCATCCCCTTGTGGTACGGGACGTAGAAGTCGTCGAACCGGGGCTCTTTTTTCCCCGCGATCTCGGGGTCGTACCGGAACACCTTCAGGTAGTAGGTGTCGTCGTCGTCGAGCGCCTTCTCGGCCTCCTCGGCCTGGCGCTGTCGGTCGGCTTCCTCTGCCCGGTCACGCTTTTTCGTCAGCCGGCGCTCCTGGGGCGCGGCCGTCGGCTTCGCGTCGGTTTCGGTCGATTCGTCTTCGGTCTGTTCTGGGAGTTGTGTGCTCATCGTTGGGAGCTCAGATCGGGACGCCTCCGGCCCACGCGAGTGCGGTTCTGACGCCTTGGACGATCAGGACGGCGCTGGCGACGACGAGGACCGCCTTCACCGCCGTCTCCTGGGTGCCGGAGAGCCCCTGGTTGACGAGGGCGTTGTAGACGCCGTTGACGCCGTGGAACGTCGCAGTCAGGAGAAAGAGAATCATGAGCGAAAAGTAGGTGAACTCCTGCATCCGGGCCTGCGACATCCCGAACGTCACCTCGTCGGCGTGGTTGACGAAGTGGAGCAAAAAGAAGTGAAACGCCAGTACGGCCACGAGGAACGCCGCGGTGAGACGCTGCCACAGCCACCGGCGGCCGCCCCGCTCGAACGAGGAGTAGCGCTCGGCCATCAGCCGAACACTCCCGCGAGGAACGTCGGCACGCTCGCGACCACGATGGCACCGGTCAAAAGCAGCGACGCGTAGAAGCTCTTGTCCTGTGACTCCAACCCGAGACCGAGGTCGACGAACAGGAGCCGGACGCCGTTGAGGATGTGGAACACCGCTACGGCGAGCAGCCCGACCTCGAGAATCCGGACGACGAGCAGGCTCTCGAGGGACTGGATCGTCGTCGTGTAGGCGTCGGGGCTCTGCAGCGCCGTCGAGAGGACGGCGATGTGCGTAAACAGGTACCCCACCAGCACCCAGCCGGTGAACTTGTGGAAGATCCAGGCCCACATCCCGGCTTTGAACTCCCGCCAGCGGCCGAAGTCCTCGACGAGGCCTCGGTCGTAAGACTGACTCATACTCCGCTGAGTCTCGGGCCGCAACCAGTATAGACCTTACGTGTGTGGGCGGCGCCCCCTCGCGACCGCCGGGCGCGCCGACGCCGTGGCCTCTCGTCGTCGAGGTCGCCGCCGCCGCGTCGCCGCTCGAGTTACGCCGCCGGGTCGGCCGCCTGTTCGCGCTCGACAACCCGCCGAACGTCGTCGTCGAGTTCCACCAGGTGACACAGCGGGTTACCGGGGTAGACGACGGGGTTCTCTAAGACTCCTACCAACAGCCCGGTGAAAGGAGCCTCGACCGCGGCGCTGTCGCTTTTGAACGGGTCGGTCAGAGTACAGATCCGGTCGCCGGCCCGCACGAGCGACCCCGACTCGTAATGCATGTCTACCATCCCGCCGACGTCGGCGCGGATCCAGGTCCGTTCGTTACTGTCGTGGATGACCGTCCGCCACCCTGGCCACCGGACCACGGGCGCGTCGCGGAGTTCGTACTCGGCGAAGATGCTCTCGACGCCCGCCAGCGCGTCGTCGATGAGGTCCCGCTGGAACCGGTGGGCCTCGCCCATCTCGACGGTCACAGTCGGGATCCCCGCACGGGTGGCCTCTGTCCTGAGAAGGCCGCCGCTACCGTCGCTGTCGATGATGACGTGGGAGCCGAACGCCTGCGCCAGCCGCGCGACTGCGGTGTCAGACATGTCCGCGCGGACGTGGAGCATATTCGTTCGGCCCCGGGTGGAGGTGTGGAAGTCGACGCCGAAATCGCAGGGCTGGATGAAGTTGTCGAAGATCCGAGCGGCCATCCGGTTTGCGCTCGTCGACCCCTCGATCCCCGGGAACGACCGGTTGAGGTCGCGGTCGTAGATCGGGAGATACCGCTGTTGGGCCAAGAATCCGGGAACGTTCAGAACGGGAAGACACACCAGGGTGCCCGCGAGGCCCGAGAGGTCCCACTCGTGGGCGACCTCGCGGACCACTTCGATCCCGTTGAGTTCGTCGCCGTGGGAGGCCGCCGAGAGGAAGACCGTCGGCCCCTCACGCTCTCCGTTGACGATCGTGACCGGGATCCGGATGGGATCGCCGAGGTAGGTCTCGCTGATGGCGTACCGGAGGTTCTGACGGGTCCCGGGTTCGACCCGGCCGCCGTCGTACTCGAACGCCGCATCGCTGCTCATACCCGGCCACAACTCCCCAGCGGGAATAAACACTGGCAATCCGCGGCGGACGTCCGGTCGGGGTGCTGAAGCGGGACCTCGGGAACCCCACGAGGGGGATCCGTCGATCGCCGGCCGACCCGACGCGACCCGGTCGGGGGCCCGCATCGACGACCCCGACCGGCATCTCTTTGGGCGCGTGGCAAGACTCGACAATTATGTCTGACGACGGAGACCCCGTCCGGGTCGGAGTGCTCTCACTGCACAACAGCAAGGAGACGAAGGCCATCCTCAACGCGGTCGACGACCTCGGTCACGAGGGCGTCTGGCTGCGCCGCGAGAACACCGCCGTGTCGGTGAGCGACGGCGACGTCACCATCGAACCGGAGGTCGACATCGTGGCGAACCGGCTTCTGCTCTCGAACTCCGAGGCGCCCGTGGAGCTTCTGGGTCTGGCGACGACGTTCGAGCGTATCCGACCGATGCTGAACGAGCCCGCAGCGGTGCTCACTGCGATCCACAAGTTCGCGACGGCGGCCACGCTCGCGAACTGGAACATCGCGGTCCCCGACGCCCTGCTGGCGCTGTCGAACGACCGACTGAACAAGGGTCGCGATCAGTTCGGCGAAGTGGGCGTCTACAAGTCCGCGATCGGGACCCACGGCGGCGGGACGTGGAAGGTCGACCTGACCGAGCCGGTCAACCCGCAGGTCGGCAACAGACAGGCGTTCCTCCAGTCGCTTATCGAGCGCGACAGCGACAGACACCGCGACCTCCGCGTGTACGTCGTCGACGAGGAGGTCGTGGGTGCGATGTACCGGTACGCCCCCGACGGGGAGTGGCGGACGAACGTCTCCTTCGGCGGGAAGGTCGCCGACGCCACGGAGGATATGCCGGAGGCCGCGAGGGAGACCGCGCTCTACGCCGCCGACGTGATGGGGCTGGACTACGTCGGGGTCGACCTCATCGAGGGTGAAGACGGGTGGTTCGTACTGGAGACGAACCCGACGGCAGGGTTCCGTGGGCTCCACCGCGCGACCGGCCGGAGTCCGGCGCCGTACATCGCGAAACTCGCGATCGAGCGCGCCGGTGGCGACGTCGACGACGACCGCGTCGCAGACCTATCGGCGACGCTCGACGACTCGCGGCCGGCGGGGATGCCCCGCGTCGAGACGGGGCCGAGCGGCGACCGGCCGACCATCGGCTACATCGAGGAGGTGGTCGTTTCGGGCACCAGCGGGTCGACGCTGGCCGCAGCGAAGTCCGACACCGGCGCGACCCGGACGAGCATCGACACCTCGCTGGCGGCGGAGGTCGGCGCGGGACCGATCAAGAGTATGACCCGGGTGCGGTCGGGGTCGTCGAGTGACGGGACCGCGCGGCCGGTGGTGGACCTCGTCATTGGGATCGGCGGAACCCAACACACCGTCACCGCGAGCGTCGGTGACCGCTCGCACATGGACTATCCGCTGTTGCTCGGCCGCGACATTCTCAAGCACTACCAGGTGGACGTGAACCGGCGGTCCGACGACGGGAGCGACGCGGACGGCGACCCGGAGTTCCTCGAATAGCGGCCAGCCACGGAGTCAGGCTCCCGGCAGTACTTTAATGCCGGGCCGACCTACACCCTACAGATGGGGTCAGAACCGGTCGAAGGGCTGCCGGACGACCTAGAAGCCTGGGTGGCAGAGCGGGCGGCCGGCGACGACGTCTCGCGAGCGGCAGTACTCCGCCGGCTGGTGGCGGCGCACCGGCTGCTCGACGAGCAGCCCGACCAGCTTGCGGACGCCGACGTGTCGGACCTCGACGACGCCGCCACGCGGCATATCGACACCGCCGACGTAGGAATCGACGACCTCGAAGCCCGCATCGACGACCTCGCGGGACGGGTTGGGGAGTTCGAGGGAGACCTCGACGAGAAGATCACCGACGTGCGACAGCGGGTCATCCAGGTCAAACGGGAGGCGGACGCGAAAGCGCCCGCGGACCACGACCACCCCGGAATCGAGCACCGGATCGACGAGGGGTTCGGAAACTACGAGGAGGTCCTGGAGTACCTCACAGAGCAGACCGAGGCGCTCGAAGACGAGGCCGATGATCGGAGCGCGAAGCTCAGCACCGTGGCGAACGCGGTGGTCGACCTGAGGCGACGGGTGGCGGCGCTCGAGAGCAGGATGGAAGAGCGCGCCGCTGTTGCGGAGCTGCGCGAGGCAGCGAACCGACGCGGGATCTCGGAGGCGGCGTGTGACTCCTGCGGGAGGTCGGTCCGGATCGGCTTGCTCGACCAGCCCGCGTGCCCGCACTGTGAGTCGCCGTTCGACGGCGTCGAGTCCCGCGGGTGGTTCAGGTCGAACCAGCTGACTGTCGGTGATCGCCCCGCGCTGGAGTCGGGGCCGACGCAGTCCGCCTCCCAGAGTCTGTCGGGGGCTGCATCCGCACAGTCGGGTGGAGCCGGGCACCCCGAGTCCGAGGCGTCCGTCGGCGACTCGGGAGGCAGAGACGCCGGCGACTGGGACGCGACGCTCCGAACGTCCGATCCCGACGGGGCGCACACCGAACCCGCGTTCGACCCCGACGGATTCGCGGGCGAACCCGTGGACGGCCCCGACGACGACAGCGCCGAAAGACCCGCCGATGGGGACGACGGCGGGGGAGCCGACGCGGCCGGCGGGGAGGTCGGCGACCGATGAGCGACGACACGGCAGACGAATCCGCGGGCGGACCGGCCTCCGAGGATTCGAGTCCGGATCCGGACGCGACGGAAGCGACCGCAGCGGGATCGGACCGAAGAAGGGAGTCAGCACCCGACGGGTCGACGGACGCGGACCCGGCGGGGTCGGAGGCCTCGAGTGACGACGCACCGCTTTCGGACCTCGCGCGTCGGGTGGGCCGGAGGAGCCGCGAGCGGAACCGCGAGGGCTCGCCGGAGCCGACGCCCGATCTCGACCCGGAGCTGTCTGAGGGGTCGCCGCCGGATCCCGACGAGGATCCGTTCGACCGAATGTCGGTCGGGGAGATCGACGAGGAGACGCTGTGGTCGTCGCTCGGCTCCGACGGCGCGAGTGCCGACATCGACGCGGACGTCGGCACTGTCCCGCTGGGCGACGTCGAGCCCGCGTCGGGCGTGGAGTCCGTCGGCGACGCCGGCTCGGAGGCGCGAGAGCACGTCGTCCCGAAAGACAAGTACTGCCAGTCGTGTCCGTATCTGGACGAGCCGCCCGCACTGGCGTGTACCCACGAGGGCACCGAGATCGTGGCGGTCGTGGACAACGAGCGGTTCCGGGTCCGGAACTGCCCGATGGTCGAGGGCGGCGTCGAACCGAAACAGTAGGGTGCCAAGACGGTGCCGACGGCGCGTTGCGACCCGAGGGGTGCCGGGAGGCACTTGTGTCTCCGGGGAGGAGCTTCGTATATGCAGTTTTGCGACGACTGTGGGACGATGATGGTGTCCCGGGACGGCACGATGGTCTGCACGAACGACGACTGCGGCGCGCGCGCCGAACGGGACGCGGCGCTGGCTGCGGAGTTCGTCTCCACGGAGTCACAGACCGACGACGACGTGATCGAGACCGAGGAGGGTGCGAACTTCGAGGGCAAACCCACCGCGACCGACGTGACCTGCGAGGAGTGCGGCACCCGCGAGGCGTGGTACACGATCAAACAAACCGGCGCCGCCGACGAGCCGCCGACGCGCTTTTTCAAGTGCACCGAGTGCGGCCACCGGTGGCGCGGGTACAGCTGAGCCCGCTCCGTGTCACACTGAGACACAAACCACTTGGCCCGGTCCGCCGAACCGCGGGTGTGTCCCTCCAACGACGCGCACGCGACCGATTCCGCCCCTGGTATCTGCTCGACATCACCGCGTTCCTGTTCGGCGCCGCCTCCCTGTCCGACGGCCGGCCGGCGGCGATCCTCCGCGGCGTCCAGCCGGACACCCTCGTGCTCGTCGAAGCGGTCGCCTCCGGGCTGTTGGGGGTGATTGTCCTGCGGTTCACCCTCGGCAACGCGTGGGGCTACGCGGTCGAGTACGTCGACGCGGGCGGGTCGTGGAGCGACGGCCCGCTGTGGGCGCCGGCGGCCGCCGGGACGGTGGCTGCGGTGGCGTCCTACGCGGCGACGACGAACCTCGGTGCGGCCGTCTGGACCGGATTCTGGGCCTTTGCGTTCGCCGCGGGCGTCGCCGCCGTCGCAGTCTCGTTCGCGGCGGGCTATCGTGAGCCGTCCGAGTGAAGCGCCGAACGCAGGAATTCGACGACCGCGGCCGCGACCTGGCTTTCCCGTCCGACGAAAAAGTGGTCCGCAGAGAACTCTCTGACGGTGGCGCCCCGCTCCCGGGCGCAGTCGACGACCGGGTCGACCGTCGCAACGTCGTCGCGAGTGCCGTAGAAGACGCCGACCGGAAGAGACGTCGGGAGGGACGAGAGGTCGGCGACCGTGTCGATGCTGCCGACGTCGTCGGAGTCGTCGGTGCCGCTGGAGTCGTCGGCCGACCCGGTCCCTGCTGGTCCCGTGCGTGCGGGCGGTGCAAGCGCGGCGACCGCGACGACGTCGGCACCGTGGGCCGCCGCGGAGATCGCCACCGCCCCGCCGAAACTGTACCCGAACACCGCCACCCGCTCGTACCGCCGGCCGGCCCACTCGACCGCCCGTAGCGCGTCCGCTCGTTCGCCGCGCCCGCCGTCCCAGGGGCCGTAGTCGAACCGGAAGCAGTCGGTGCCGTGAGCGGTCAGTTCGTCACTGACCGCCCGAAGACGCCGGTCGCCGCGGTGGCCGCGGTGCTGTGGGTGGGGCGGGCACGCGACGACGCACGCCGCGGCCGTGCTTGAAGCCTCGGATTCGTCCGTCCCCGCTGCAGTGACGTCGAGCGTGCCGCGGGCGTCGCGGCCGCCGGAGAGGAAGACCGGGCCGTCCATCGCAACTGCCCGACGTTCGGCACGCTGGGTTTTAGTTCCGGCGCACCCCAACCCGAAGTATGGGAATCCTCTCACGCGCCTCCTACGTTGTCCGGTCGAAGCTCAATACCCTCCTCAACCGGGCAGAGGACCCGACGGAGTCGCTCGACTACTCGTACGAGCAGATGCGCGACCAGCTCCAAGATGTCAAACAGGGCATCGCGGACCTCACGACACAGAAGAAGCGCTTAGAGATCCAGAAGCGCCGGCTGGAGGAAAACGTCGAAAAGCACAACGACCAGGCACGGGAGGCAGTGCGCCAGGATCGCGACGACCTCGCTCGGCAGGCCCTGGAAAAAAAGCAGGCGAAGATGTCCCAGATCGAGGAGCTGGAAGGGCAGATCGCCGACCTCCAGTCGACGCAGGACGGCCTCGTCGAGAAGAAAAACGAGCTCCAGGGCCGGATCGAGGAGTTCCGAACCAAAAAGGAGACCATGAAGGCGCGCTACGAGGCCGCGGAGGCGTCCTCGCGGGTCTCGGAGGCGATGACTGGCGTCGGCGACGAGATGGGAGACGTGACCCGCTCAATCGAGCGCGCCGAAGAGCGGACCGACGAGATGGAGGCGCGCTCGGAGGCGATGGACGAACTCGTCGATACCGGCGCGTTCGACGACGCGCTGTCGGACAAAGACAGCATCGACCGGGAGCTCGAGACCGGCCGCACCAACAAGGAGGTCGACTCCGAGCTCGAGACCCTGAAATCCGAGATGGGGAACGGGGCCGCGGCGGACGCCGAGGACGTCGACGCCGACGCGTCGGACGCGACCGCCGACAGCAGCGTCTCCGACGCCGAGGTCGAAGCGGAACTGGAAGATCTGAAAGACGACGAGAACTGAGCGTGGACAGCGCGGCCGCGACAGCGGTCGGGAGCGTCGTGAGAGAGTCTACCGCCGGCAGACGGTGGGGATGAGGACTAGCGGTCCGGCCGACCGGCTCGACCCCGGCGGCTGCCGGCGAAACAGACCCGTGGCGGGGTGATACAAATCGATGACAGACGCTGACACGCCGGCCGACGACACGCCGGGTGACACGATGCGAACCCGCGGCGACGAGAGTCGTCTGAAACTGTGGATACTCCTGGAGGCGGATCGGTGGGCGGTCGCCGCCGTCGTCGTCGCCGTATTCTTCGCTGGGGTGATTTCTGCGGCCACCATCCTCCCGAATCGGGTCATCGTCGCGTCGGGCGACCCGGTCGAGACGCTCTTTCAGGCACTCGTGACCGCGACAATCACCGGCGTCACGTTGGTCGTCTCGATCAACTCGCTCGTTCTCTCACAGGAACTCGGGACGCTCGCCGACCAACGCGATCGGATCGAAGGGGCGATGTCGTTCCGGAGCGACCTTGAGGACACACTCGCCATCGGCGTCGCGCCGTCAACGCCGGCGGCGTTCCTCGGTGAACTGCTGGACGTCGTCGAGACACGAGG